>Ga0213876_10002048_pt1 | contig 11970 bp, 11 predicted proteins | sample BarmaccomBMRX_R9_FD_160113 | JGI IMG/M metagenome (GOLD analysis project Ga0213876, IMG submission 160113) | Root-associated microbial communities from Barbacenia macrantha in rupestrian grasslands, the National Park of Serra do Cipo, Brazil - RX_R9 | ecosystem: Host-associated > Plants > Roots...
GACCGGCGCACATTCAAATCCGGCCACCTGCTGGAAATAGGTGAATTGTGAGACTTCCATGCCGTCGCACCAACACTCCCAGCCCAAGCCCCATGCGCCGAGCGTCGGGCTTTCCCAATCATCCTCCACAAAACGGACGTCGTGGATCCGCCGGTCGATGCCGATCGCCTCGAGGGACGCGAGATAAAGGTCCTGCAGATCTGGCGGATTGGGCTTTAGGATCACCTGGAACTGATAATAATATTGCAACCGGTTCGGGTTTTCGCCGTAGCGGCCGTCCTTGGGTCGGCGCGAGGGCTGCACATAGGCAGCGCGCCAAGGTTTGGTGCCAAGCGCGCGCAACGTCGTCGCCGGATGAAAGGTGCCGGCGCCCATCTCCATGTCGTAGGGCTGAAGGATCACGCAGCCCTCGGCCGCCCAGAATTGCTGGAGCGTGAGAACGAGCCCCTGGAAGCTTTTCTTGGGATCAAGGGGGCGCATCGCGGCTTGCGTATCCATCATCTTCACGTCGGTCTCATTGGCTTTGGCGCAGGGGAACCTGCTCGGCGGCTTTGGCGCAGGGGAACCTGCTCGGCATGGTCGCCGATGGATCGGCTTAGCGGATCGGCGGGCGAGCGATCAAGGCTGACGATCTGGAGCGACCGCCTGCGCACAACGCCGGTCGTGCGCCGACCGATATATGCGGGCCTAAAACGTGCCATATGCGAGGCAAAATAATGGCAGGTCGAGCGTGAAACGACAGGTCTTCGGTCTCAATTTTCCAACGGTCGATACTATTCATCGGAAGAGATCGCATATTCGTGATATCCGCTTGGGACCGAACTCTCAAACTAGACATTTCGACTCTTGATCGGAGCCGTTCGTTAATGATGCGGCTGAGGCCAATTAAGCCTGTGTTCAGGCGCGGCTTGAAATAGTGGTCTTGCGCCTCATACTTCAGACGCGGGGCGGAAGAGGGCGCAGCCGCTGAAAGCGGTTCGTTTCTCTGAGGCAAAGGAGAGTGCAATGGGTAGATTGAAGGTAGCGCAAACGCTCAAGGCCGCGCTCGTGGCAACGGTCCTGTCCGCGGTTTCGCTCACCAACGGCGTGGGAGAAGCCTTCGCCGGAGTGCCCACCGCCGCCGCCGTCGCTCCGGCCCTGTCGGCGTCGGATCAAGCAAGTCCGGCCATCCCGGTCTATTGGCATGGTCGTTACTGGCATGGCGGTTGGGGCTGGCATCGCGGCTGGCACCGGGGCTGGGGCCCCGGCTGGGGTTGGGGTGCGCCGGTGGTCTATGGCGGATGCTGGCGCTGGCGCCCGACCCCGTGGGGCCCGCGTCGCGTATGGGTTTGCTGATCATCTCGGGGGAAGGCTAATTGAGTGATGCGACGCGCCCTCACGGGCGCGTTCGTCTTTCGCGTCGCCTCGTTCAAAACTCTCACGTCGGATCGCACATTTTCGTGATGAATGCGCGCGACAGGCTCGGCGGCTTTTCTGCGCAACGCTCAATACTTGGCGAAGGACAGCCATAACACGCGTCAAGCGATCGTCGGATCACCGGATTCCTTGAACTCTCGCCTTCGGGGCGTCTGCTGGGACGTGCTTTCGCAAGGATCGCCGACGAGTTCTCGGACGTTCAATTTTTTCTAAACTTTGTTGTTAGCGCAAAGGCCCTGCTTATATTGAAGGCGGAGCGCTCTGAACGGCGTCCGATTCCAAAAGGCCTTCGGGGGTGTTTCCAGGCCTGCGGCATCGAGAGGGCACCGGTCCTCTACCGGTGCGGCGGCACGATGACGCCCAAAGAGCGTGTTGAGCGTGTCGGTGTTCCATCGAAAGGTCGTGCCATGTTTCGAAAACTGATCATGAGTGCCGCTTTGGCGCTCGGCCTCGCCGGCGTGGCGGTTTCACCCGCAGAGGCGTTTCACGGCGGCGGCGGCGGCGGCTTCCATGGCGGAGGCTTTCACGGCGGTGGTTTCCATGGCGGCTTCGGCGGCTTCCATGGTGGGTTTGGCGGTTTCCACGGGGGATTTGCCAATCGCGGGTTTGCGTTCCGTCATGACCATTTCCGCCGGGGCTTCTTCCCCTTCTTCGGATTCGGAACGGGTCTCGCCTACGCCGGGGCCTATCCCTACTACGATTATTATGACTATCCCTACTACGACGAGTATCCCGGCTATTGCTATCTGCACCGCCAATGGGTGTGGAACGGCCGTCGCCACGTCTACGCCCTGGTGCGCGTCTGCCCGTAAGCGCACGAGCACGCACTCGGCTTTGAACGAGGACGCGGGCGGCTAAAGGAAGCCGGTCGCGGCGTCGCCACGGTGTATAGCTGCGGCGAGCCGGGTGAAGTCTCCGTCCCTCTCGTGCAGCACGAGAGGCGGCAGCATGATGAGCGGCGCGCGCCCACCTTTTCGGGCGCGGATGAGGATACGCGTCGCCGCATCTTGAAGGCGCGGATGCACCGGACGAAGCTCAATCCGCGAAAAGGCGCGACGTAATGCCTGTAAGACCTCTGCGAGCATTTCAGGGCGGTAAATTGCGATCAGCGTCCCCTTCGGTTTCAGCAAAAGCGAAGCGGCGGCGATCCAACACGCCAACGCGCCATCCCTTGCCATATGCGCCAACGCGCGTTGAGGGTCAGGCGAGGCTTGCGAGGATCGCGCAATCGTGAAGGGTGGATTCATCACCGCGAGATCATAGGAGGCGCCAAGACCCGGGGGAGAGCCTCGTGAACGGGCCAGGCGCTCCACATCATCCGTGACCAGCCGCACCCGCTCGACAACGCCATTGAGCGCAGCGTTCCTTGCCGCGAGCGCCGCGACCTCCGCGTCGAGTTCAACGAGTGTCACCTCGAGGTTCGGCATGAGAACGGCAAGCGAAAGGCCGATGGCCCCGCTTCCCGCGCCGAGGTCGACGGCGCGGCCCTTGGCATGAAGGCGTGCCGCGGCGATGACGAGCGCCGCATCGGTTCCGGCGCGATGGCCGCGGCTCAGTTGGCGCAACAACACCTGTCCGCCGAGGAAGCCTTTCTCGTCGAAGCCGCTTCCCCCCTCGGCGGTCACGCCGTGCCTTGGCGCAAATACGAGCCGAGCCCACCCTCTGTAAGGATGCGGCGAGCCTTGGTCTCCGTCTCGGAATCCACAAGCAAACGACGTTGGAATGCGCCTATCGACCCCTCAAGCGCACTCATGTGACGATCGGCCACGAAGCAACCGATTCCCGCGCCGCCCAACAGCGCTTCGGCGAGCGAGAGCGCGACGGCGTCGTTGGTGCGCAGAATTTCGATCATGCTTCGTCGGCCCTTGCGAGTTTTCGTTGCGCCTGATCGGAAGCGTGCAACTTTCACATTCCTCCCGCAAGCAGCAGCACCCACAGCGCTGGGGCGCTGCGGTGGCTTGCCGCGCGCCGCGCGCTGCATTAGTCGCAATATGATTTACCGCGATCGGGCGGTCGCCGGCGCAGGTTGCCGACGAGAGATGAGGAGCCGTTCGCCTTGAATCTTGCTCTCCCCGTCAAAAAGGCGCTCGCCGTCCCGCCCAACATCACGCCGCTCGCCGGGCTCGTGGCGCCCGAGCTTGCCAAGGTCAACGAGCTCATCTTGTCGCGCACCGGATCGGAGGTCGCGCTTATCCCGGAAGTCGCGAAGCATCTGATCAGCTCCGGCGGCAAGAGGCTTCGCCCGATGCTGACGCTGGCGATGGCCATGCTCAACGGCTATCGCGGCGATGCCCATGTGAAGCTCGCGGCGAGTGTCGAGTTCATGCACACGGCGACCCTGCTTCACGACGACGTTGTCGACGAAAGCGACCTGCGGCGCGGCCGCAAGACGGCGCGCATCGTCTGGGGCAATCAGGCCAGCGTGCTGGTTGGCGATTTCCTTCTGGGGCAGGCTTTTCGCATGATGGTCGAGGCGGGATTCATGGACGCCCTCGATATTTTATCGAGCGCGGCAGCGGTGATCGCGGAAGGCGAGGTGATGCAGCTCGAGACGGCCAAGAACCTCGCGACGGACGAGAAGGCATATCTTGCGGTGACCGCCGCCAAGACAGCCGAGCTTTTCGCTGCGGCGTGCGAGGTCGGGCCGGCGATCGCGGGACGAAGAGCGACGGAGCGGACCGCCTGTCGGGCCTTTGGCATGGCGCTCGGGCAAGCCTTCCAGCTCATTGACGACGCGCTCGATTATGGCGGCAAATCCGACGAAATCGGCAAGAACATCGGCGACGATTTTCGTGAAGGCAAGATCACCTTGCCGGTGGTCATCGCGTTCGAGCGAGGCGACGCCGAGGAGCGCGCCTTCTGGCGGCGCGCGATGGAAGAGGGGGACCAGCATGACGGAGATCTCGAGCGCGCCATCACGATCTTGCGCCGTCACGAGGCCATCGAGGCGACGACGTCGCGCGCGTCTCGCTTCGCTGAAAGAGCGCATCAATCGCTCGCGAAATACCCTGAGAGCGAAATGAAGCGCGCGCTGTCGCAAGCCGTGGATTTCGCCGTCGAGCGCAACCGGTAAGGCGTGTCGCGGGCTTGGCGATGCGGAGCGATCACGCGCGAGCTATGGGATCGTGCCTATACTCAGAAATGGCTCATATGATGAGCTATAGGAGCGCATTCTATAACGCATGCGATGGAACTTGCAGCAACGGGGTGACCGGATTTCCCTTTTGATTACCAGCTTTTAACACCGCGGCTCGTCGGGGGGCGATCTCAAAATTTGTAGCTAGCCTCCACAAGGGCGCCGTACCGCTCGCTGGTGAAATCCGTGAGCGGCAGCCTCTGGCCGAAAAGTCGGTCGAAGCGATCGGTCTTGTAGCCGCTCGAACCATCCACATACCAATAACGCCAGCCCGCGCCGAGCGTGAGCCTATCCGTCACGGCATAGCGCAGGAGGGCATCCACCTGACCACCCCAGCCATGGCCGCGCAGGAAGACATTCGGCTTGAAGCCGAGCTGATCCTGGCGAAGCAGATGGCTGTCGTTACCCTCTCCTTGCGCATAGGGAATCGCGGCAGCATCCACGGTAAGCGAGAGTTGCGGAAGGATCGTGACGGTCGCCTCCACGCCGAGCCTCACCATGTTCCAGGACGCGATGTAACCGCCGACCTTTTGGCTGGTCGAGAACAAGACGGTGCCGGGCGGGGCGGCTGCGAAGAAGCCTCCAAAATCGTCCGGCAGGAAGCGCAAGCCCCAGATGCCGACTTCGTCTCGCCAATAGCCGTAGCCGATGAAGGGGAGGAACCGCATATTCCCATAGGTGAAATAATCAGCACCCCAGCCGACATCCATCGTCACGTACCGCAAATCGGTATTCTTGAGGGTGGAATTTGTGTTGGAAAAGAGCTGCTGGCCTGCGAACCAATCGCGATCGTTCATCGTACCACCGCTCGCGAAGCCCCCACCGGCATAGCCCTTGATCACGAAGCCCGTCTCATCGTCCGAATAACGACCATAGACCTCGAGCGATTGCGCCGTAACGCCGGTGTAGATCAGCTCGGAGGTCGGATTGCCGAGAGACGGGTCGCTCACGCTTGCGTTGAAGGCGTAATCGTGCCGCCCCGTGCTGTACCAATACCGCGCGCCGATGATGAAGGGCGAAGGCTGGGCAAGCGGCGTCGTCACGTCCTCGATCGCGCCCCGCAAGGCGGAAAAATCGGCCGCGAGCGCTTCGCCCATGCCGAAAAGGGCGAAAAGACCTACCAAAAGACAAGCCCGCATCTCGCCATCCCCCGCGATCCGCGTGCCAAAAATGAACAAATATGGTTAACGAGTGGTTGCGGACTGGACGCAACCAGGCTCTGGCGACGCCATTCCTTTCGAAGTTGAATGGCTTTAGAGCTTGTCGGGCTCATCCAGGACCATCATCGAATTTCGCGTTTCGCCCTGGCGCTCCTCTCGACCCGACGATCCAAACCTGCCGCTCCTTCAAATGTGCGTCGCCCTCATGCCTGACCTTCTGCTCGAACTCTTTTGCGAAGAAATTCCCGCCCGGATGCAACGCAGGGCGGCCGACGAGCTCAAGCGTCTCGTCACGGGCGCGCTCGTCGAACGAGGCCTGCTTTATGAAGGCGCGATCGCGCATGTGACGCCTCGGCGCCTTGCGCTCCATGTCGCAGGGCTTCCCATCAAGGGAAGAGATACGGCGGAGGAGCGGCGCGGTCCGCGCGTGGGCGCCCCTGAGAATGCGCTCAAGGGCTTTCTCAAAAGTGTGGGGCTTACCGAGATCAGCCAGGCGCAAATCATCAGTGACGGAAAGAAAGGCGAATTCTACGCCGCGCGCATCGAAAAACCGGGAGAGGCCACGATCTCGGCCATCGCAAAGATCGTGCCGTCGGTGGTCGCGAGCTTTCCCTGGCCGAAGTCGATGCGATTTGGGCCACAATCGCGCGCCCCGGACTCGCTGCGCTGGGTGCGGCCGCTGCGCTCGATCCTATGCACCTTCGGCCCGGAAACCGAGGATCCGGAGATCGTGCCTTTCGAAATCGGAGGCATCGCCGCCGGCGACGTGACCTTCGGCCATCGCGTCATGGGGCCGCAGGGCCCGATCCGCGTGCGCCACTTCGCCGACTACGTGACGAGCCTCGAAAAAGCGAAGGTCGTCCTCGATGCCGAACGGCGAAGCAATATCATCGCCCATGAAGCGAAGAACCTGGCCTTCGCGGCGGGGCTCGAGCTCGTCGAGGATGAAGCGTTGCTCGATGAGGTTGCCGGCCTCGTCGAATGGCCGGTCGTGCTGATGGGCTCCTTCGACGAGGAATTCCTCTCGATCCCGCAAGAAGTGATCCGCGCCACGATTCGCGCCAATCAGAAATGTTTCGTCTTGCGCAATGCCGAGGGAGGGCTCGCCAATCGCTTCGTTCTCATCGCCAATCTCGAAGCCGCCGATGGGGGGGCTGCGATCATCGCCGGCAACGAGCGTGTCGTGCGCGCCCGGCTCGCCGATGCCAAATATTTCTGGGAGACCGACCAGAGGCCGTTGCCCGACTACGCCGGATCGGCGGAAAAGCCGCTGGACCAGCGCCTCGCCAAGCTCAAGGCGCAAAACATCATCTTCCACGCCAAGCTCGGCACGCAGTATGATCGCATCCTTCGTCTCGCGGGCCTTGCGAAGGAGCTCAGTGCGATGACGGGAGCGGCGCCCGGCCTCGTCGAGCGCGCCGCTATGCTCGCCAAGGCCGATCTCGTGACCGAGATGGTCGGCGAGTTCCCGGAATTGCAGGGTCTCATGGGACGCTATTACGCGGCTCTGCAGGGAGAGCCGCAACCGGTCGCCGCGGCTATCGAGGAGCATTACAAGCCGCTCGGCCCTTCCGATCGAGTCCCGACCGACAAGGTGAGCATCACTGTCGCGCTCGCCGACAAGCTCGACACGCTCGTCGGCTTCTGGGCGATCGACGAAAAGCCCACCGGTTCAAAAGACCCATTCGCCTTGCGGCGTGCCGCGCTCGGCGTGATCCGGCTCGTTCTCGAAAATGGCGTGCGGCTAGCGCTGGCTCCCGTGCTGGAGCTTCATTTCGCAGTTTTGGGGCAACCTGGCCGCAAGGGAATTGCCGCCGATCTCCTGTCCTTCCTCGCGGACCGTCTTAAAGTCCTGATGCGCGAGAAAGGTGCCCGCCATGATCTCGTCGATGCAGTGTTCGCTCTGCCGGGCCGAGACGACCTCCTCATGGTGGTCAAACGCATCGAGGCTCTCGCGGCCTTTCTCGATACGGAAAACGGCAGGAATCTCCTCGCCGGATATCGCCGGGCCGCCAACATCCTGCGCATCGAGGAGAAAAAGGATGGCGTCTCTTATGACGCAGCACCCGACCTCTCCCTTGTCGAGACCCGCGGCCTGCCGGAAGAACGGGTTCTCGCCCATGTGCTCGACGCCGCCGCCCTTCATGCCCGCGAGCACGTGCTGAAGGAGGAGTTCACCGAAGCGCTCGCCGCGCTCGCCGAGCTTCGCCCGGCTGTCGATGCCTTTTTCGAAAAGGTCACCGTCAATGATCCGGACGCTTCGCTGCGTGCCAACCGCCTCAAGCTCCTCTCGGGCCTGCGTCGTGCGGTCCACGAGGTCGCGGATTTCTCGAGGATCGAAGGATAAAGGCGAGCGCGGCCGAGCGGGTTGCCGCGGATCGAGACCGCTTTTGCAGAATATTTCCCTCAACGGGCCTCGCATGTCGGCCCGTTTCAAGCCTCCTGGCCCAGCGCAGAGCCTGCGAGCGGGTAGGCGGCCTCAACCACGTAAGGCCCTCCCCCGATCGAGGCGCGCGAGGAGAACAGGGCAAAGCGCGTCACGCTGAAGCGCTGCACGGGGAAGCGTCCCATCGAGGCGATGAAGAAGGCCGCCGCCTCGGCGGGTGTGCCTCGCAAGCGCGCCAAGGTCACATGCGGTGTGAACTTGCGCGTTTCGGGCGCCATGCCGGCGCGGCGCGCAACGCTCTCGTGCTCGGCCTGCAGCGCGGTGAGCTGCGCCGTCGGCTTCACGAGCGCGACGAGCGCGCGCGGCCTATCTCCGCCGAATACGTCGAGCGCATCGATGGTGAGCTCGATCACGCGGGGGCGCACCGAGTCGAGGCCGTGAGCGAAATCATCCGCCATGCGTCCGTCGATGTCGCCGGCGAATCGCAAGGTCACGTGATAATTCGCGGAATCGATCCAGCGTGCGCCGCTGAGGCCACCCCGAAGCGTGGACAAGGTAGCGGCGACGCGGGCTGGAACTTCGATGCCGGTAAAGAGACGGGGCATGGCGCGACTACTCGCGAATCTCTTTGAACGTGTCACGGAAGGGGTGCGCCGGATAAACGCCGAGGATCCGGAATTCACGCGAGAAGAACTCGAGCTCCTCGAGGGCCCGCTTCAGCGGCAGATCATCGGGGTGGCCGTCGACCTCCGCATAGAACATGGTGGCGAAGAACTGACCTTCGACCATGTAGCTTTCGAGCTTGGTCATGTTGACGCCGTTCGTCGCGAATCCCCCCAGCGCCTTATAGAGCGCAGCCGGCAAATTGCGCACGCGGAAGATGAAACTCGTCACGGTCGGACCATTGCCGAAAGCGGTGCGCTCGTCCTCCTTGGAAAGAATGATGAAGCGGGTCGTGTTGTGCTTTTCGTCTTCGACATCCTTCATGAGGATGTCGAGACCATAGATCTCGGCCGCAAGCCTCGTCGCGAGCGAGGCCTTCGACCTGTCGTTCCATTCGGCGACTTCCCGCGCCGAACCTGCCGTGTCGGCCGCCACATGGGCGCGCAATCCGAGCTTGCGGATGACCTTTCGGCATTGGCCAAGCGCATGCACATGGCTGTAGACGTCCTTCACGCTTTCGAGGTTCGCCCCCTTCGGCGCGCAGAGCTGGAAACGGATCGGCAGGAAATGCTCGCCGATGATGTGCAGGCCCGAGCCCGGCAGGAGATGATGAATATCGGCGACGCGGCCCGCCACCGAGTTCTCGATCGGGATCATGGCAAGCGCGGCGGTCCCGTCGCTTACGGCCGAAAAAGCGTCCTCGAAAGTCGGGGATGGCAAAGGCTCCCAGCCGGGATGCACCTCCTGGCAGGCGATATGCGAGTTGGCTCCAGGCTCTCCCTGATACGAGATGATCTTCGCGCTCACGAGGCTTCTCCAGGAACGGCGGCGCGTCGCTCCAGGACGAGGCGAGCGCGGTCGAGATCTTCTTGGGTGTCGACGCCGAGAGGCACATCGTCGACGAGCACGATGTCGATGCGCATCCCGGCTTCGAGAGCACGAAGCTGCTCCAGGCGTTCGCGCATCTCGAGCGGCGATGGGGGCAGCGTCACATAACGTTCCAGCGCGGCCCGGCGATAGGCGTAGAGGCCCACATGGTGCAGGAGCGGTCCCGGTCCGGTGGGGGCAGTGGCGCGCGTGAAATAAAGCGCCCGCAGGCGCCGGGGTGAAATCTCGGACCCGACGGCCTTCACGACCGAAGGGTCGTGACGCTCATCCTCCCGGGTGATCACGCAAGCCAGCGTGGCGATATCCACGCACGGGTCGGCAAGCGGCTCGGTCGCTGCGCCGATCACGCGAGGATCGATGGTCGGCAAATCGCCTTGCACGTTGACGATCACGTCGTGGTGGCCTTTCGGATCGACTTTTTCGAGAGCTTCGAAGATGCGGGAAGAGCCGTTGAGATGGTCCTCTCGCGTCATGACCGCTTCGCCGCCGGCCCGTCTCACGGCCTCGGCGATCTCACGGCTGTCGGTCGCGACCTTCACCGGACCAATCCGCGCCTCGCAGGCGCGCCGCCAGACATGCACAATCATCGCCTCGCCGGCGATGATCGCGAGCGGCTTATTCGGCAGGCGGGTCGCCGCGAGCCGCGCGGGAATGAGGATGAGGGGATATGGCATCTTCTGTTCCGGCCCGGCACCGACCGGTCGGGTGCGGAGCCGAACGGTCTTCCTCGCCGGCAAGCGGCGAAAAGTAGCATCTCGTAACCGGCTTATACGAGTTGCGCGGATGGGCGCAATGCGGCTATGCCGTGTGGCGAGATCATGGCTTCTTCCGGCCGGAGGAAGCCGTGCGAGGTCGAGAGACGCACGAACCGAGGGCGGGATGGACTCCTTCGAATTCAACAAGATCGCGGGTGCCGTGCTCGGCAGTTTGCTCTTCGTGATGGCGATCAGCGTCGTGTCGGGCGGCTTGTTCTCTCCCGCGAAACCCGCCATTCCGGGCTATGATCTCCCATCTGCCGCGCCGGAGGGCGCCGGCGCGCCGGCTGCGGAACCGGTCGTGCCCCTCCCCGAGCTTCTCGCGAAGGCCGATCCGGCCGCCGGACAGAAGGATGCCACGATCTGCACGACCTGCCACTCGTTCGGAAAGGGCGAGCCGTCGAAATCGACGGGGCCGAATCTCTGGGGCATCGTCGGGCGCGTCCATGCCGCCGACAAGGATTTCGACTATTCGCAAGCCAATCGGGACCTGGGCGCCAAAGGCGAAAAATGGACCTATGACGCCATTTTCAATTTCATCAAGGGCCCGAGAGACTACATGCCCGGCACCAAGATGACCTTTGCCGGCATGCCAAAACCCGAGGACCGCGCCAACGTGCTCGCCTATCTGCGTACGCTTTCGGATAACCCGGAGCCCCTGCCCGCCGTGACGGCGCAAGCGCAACCCGCCCCTGGAACGCCTGCGGGCCAGGCGGGTGCCCAAGTCGCCCAACCGACCCAAGGGGAAAAAGCGCCGGCAGAAGCGCCGAAGCAATAGCGCCTTCGCGATCTTGCGAGGACTCGGACGATTCCTTGTCGAGGCCCCCTCGATTGGACGCCAAAAGCAAGAAATCCGACAAAAGGCGCCACGGGATAAGCGCTTGTGGCGCGCTCGCGACTTGCGGCGACATGGGCTTGCCGCATTCTGGCGCTTGATCGCAAAATCAGAGCGGGGGCGCATTAGGTCGGAGCGGGGACGCTATGAAAATTGCTCTCACGCGGCGTGACGCGGTTCGGTTTGCGCTCGCCGCCGCGTTCTGGCGCTTTCCGCGCATGCTCCGCGCGGCCGAGGGCGAGACCGAGACCCATGGCCTCTCCTCTTTCGGCGACCTTGCGGAGCCCGAGGATTTCAAACGCTTCTCCTATGTGAACCCCGATGCTCCCAAAGGCGGGACTTTGGTGATTCAATTGCGCGTCGAATCCGGCAATCAGAACTTCGACACGTTCAACACGCTCAATATCCACACATTCAAGGGCGACGGCGCGGCCGGCATGGACGCGACCTTCGACACGTTGATGAGCGGGGGCGCCGACGAGCCCGAATCGGTTTACGGCCTCGTGGCGCGGCGCGTCCGCATCTCGGCCGATAAGCTCACTTATCGTTTCCTCCTGCGCCCGGAGGCCCGCTTCCATGACGGCTCGCCGCTCACTGCGCAAGACGTCGCCTTCTCGCTGATGACGCTAAAGGAGAAGGGACATCCGACGGAACGGGCCGTGCTCACGCAGATGCTGGGCGCTGAGGCAGAGGCCGACGATATCGTCCGCGTCACGCTTTCTGACAAGCGC
>Ga0213876_10002049_pt1 | contig 11958 bp, 8 predicted proteins | sample BarmaccomBMRX_R9_FD_160113 | JGI IMG/M metagenome (GOLD analysis project Ga0213876, IMG submission 160113) | Root-associated microbial communities from Barbacenia macrantha in rupestrian grasslands, the National Park of Serra do Cipo, Brazil - RX_R9 | ecosystem: Host-associated > Plants > Roots...
AGGATTACCGCCCTCAGCCTCCGGCGGCGCTTTGGCCCGTTGGGTTGGTTTTGGCTCAGCCACGAGCCTGACCCCTGCCAGGACGCCCACCACCGGCGGAGGTTTCGGCCGCAGCTGCTGCCCAGCTACTGCGCCGAGTGCCTGCGCGAGCAGACCCAAGGGGGCCAACCGGCGCACCTGCGCGCCGAGTGGGCGTTGGCCTTTCTGACCCACTGTCCCCGGCACCGGGCCGTCGGGCTTCGGTACGGGTGCCGCGACTGCCGGGACGTGGCCTCGCTCTCGCTGGGGCCTGGGCCGGGGACAACCGCCGACGCGGGGCTGCGGCCGCTGCGCCCTGCGGCCCGGGGTGGCGTTTTTGGAGCCCTCGCCGCCTTTGTCGCCGCGGCAAGGGCGGGTGCTGGCGTTGGAGGCCGCCCTATGGGCGGCCGTCGGAGCGGAAGGCCAGGGGCGACGGGCCCCGACCCGCGTTGGGCAGGGGCGGTCGGGCCGGCGCCATTCGTGCGCTTGGTGGGCGAGTTAATTGAAATCTTAGGCTGGCCGGACGCCCGCGGGGGTTTCTCCCTGCTGGAGCACCTGCAACGGGGCTCCTGCCGTGCGCCCGAGCCCGTCGGGCGGCCGTTGCCGGCGGGCGCCGAACCCTTTGGGGGCCTGGGCCGCCAAGAGCGCTTCGAGTTGCTGGCCGGCGTCGTGGAACTGCTCGGGGGCGGTCCGGGCGAAGGCCGGCCGTCGGGTAAGCTCGCCCCCTTCGGTTGCCTCTACGGGCCGCTGTCGGCCGAAAGGCGAGGGGCGTTCTTGCAACGGCTGCAAAGCTGGCCGGAGCGGGTGCGCTGCCGGGCGCTGGCCGCGGTGTACACCTTTTGAGCGCGTCGTAAAAGGTGTATGATTTTAGGGGCGGCGGTGCCCGGCCAAGAACATGCGCCTTAAAGGGCGCGGCCAGGTTCCCTTTCCGATCGTCGTACCCGGCGGCAAACGGGTTGAGCCTGAGCGCGTGCCGCGTTTACGTCGAGGATCAAAGCCGGCGCGCCCGCGCTGCGGCGGGTTGGCGCGCGTCGTCCCAGGGACCTCCGCAGGGGGTCACGAGGCGAATTCCTAAGGTTAAGTACAACGAAATTCTCACGATAAAGTGCAACGAAAACGCCGGATTCGCAGGGTTAAGTGCAATTTTCACCCTTCGCGTGAAGATTCTTACGATAAAGTACAACGCGACACTGACCGTCCTGTGCCCGTCGGAACGCTACGCCCCCTACGTGCGCCGGCGTCGGCGGCACAAGCCGCTCTCTCGAGCGCGCCCGGGGACTGTTGGGCCAAGTGCGCCGGTGGTTGCCCAAACGGGTGCTCATTGTGGTGGCCGACAGCAGTTATGCCGCGCTCCAAATGCGCCACCTGCTGAATGAACTCGGGTCCGCCCGCCTGCGATTTGACCGTGATTTGGACGGTAAGTTCCATGCCGCGTTGACCTCCGGCTAAAGCGTAGCCGTGGTCGGGCAGCCAGGAGGGGGGCACGGTGGGCGCGGGAGGATTTCGACGCCAGCGTGCTGGCGGCGATCTCTCCTGAGGCGCAGGACCGAGCCGCAGGTGCCGTTACGAGGAAAATTCTTAAGCCCATACAGGCATCACCGTCCGGGTTGCCCCCGGTTTTTTCCACTCTCCCCGGTCTCCTGTTCCGCCCCCGTTTTGCCCCGGTCTCGGCCATTGCATGCCTTCATTGCGTCGATGTTCGGAGTTCAGGTCTAAAACATTCCGTTGTCGCATACACCTTTACGGTTTCGCAAAAAGTTGCAACGCTACCATTTTGCGCGCCATTACGCCCAAATTTTTGCGCTCTCCAGTGCTCGATTGGTGGTTGATCCGTTTGTCGTATGTCCGACGTTCTCAATGGGCGGGGGACAGGGATTACAAACCACAACCGAGCGGAAGATGGCGTGCGCGCGAGCGAAATTCCCTTCGACATTTGGGCCGAGGCGGCAGCTGACGGTATCGTTTTGGTCGACGATCAGGGCGCCATTTGGTTCGTAAACCCTGCTGCTGGGCGAATCTTCGGTTACGAGCCCGCAGAGATGGTGGGCAAGCACCTTACTGGGCTCATCCCTGAGCACCTTCGAGAGGCCTATCTGACCTCTCTGAAGGGCTATCTTGCCACCGGCCAGAGACGCATTCCCCGGCAAAGCGTGGAAGTAACGGGCCTGCACCAGAGCGGTCGAGAGTTCCCGGTGGAAGTCTCTTTCACCGAGCACACGAGTGAGGGCAGGCGTTTCTTTATTGGCATTGTGCGCGACGTCACCGACGGCAAACGAGCGGAGGCAGCGCTTCGCGCGAGCGAACAGCGGTTCCGGGACATTCTGGACAACGCCACGGCCGTCATTTTTGTGAAAGATCTCGAACTGCGTTACGTTTTGGCCAATCGCGAATACGAACGCCGCTTCGAGATGCAACGCGACCAAATCCGTGGGAAAACCGACTTCGACCTATATCCGCGCGCGGTGGCCGAGGCACTTGGCGCCAACGACTGGCACGTGATCAACACCGGCGTACCCGTGCAGTTTGAGGCGGTCGTGCCCTTGCCTAAAGAAGAACGGGTTTACCTGGTCGAAAAATTCCTGCTGCGCGACAGCACGCAAAAGCCGTACGCACTTTCCGGCGTCGCGACGGATGTCACGACGCAAAGACGGACAAAAGAATTGCAGGCCACGCGTGCACGCTACGCGGCTCTCCATGCGGACATCCACGCCGCCTTTGCAAGCCGGACCCACGGCGGCTTGCGGAGCATCCTTCAGGCCAGCGCGGAGGCCGTGGTGCGGCACTTCGACGCGGCGTTCGCCCGCATTTGGACACTCAACGACCAAGAGAACCTGCTGGAATTGCAGGCCAGCGCCGGCCAGTACACGCGCTTGGACGGTGAGTTCGCCCGGATACGGGTCGGCGAGGCCCACGTGGGCCTCATTGCCCAGGAGCGTAGGCCGTACCTCACGAATGATCTGCTGAATGATCTGCGCACGGAGCACCGTGAGTGGGCGAGCCAAGAGCGGATCACCGCCCTCGCCGGCCAGCCCTTACTGGTCGAAGGCCGTCTCGTTGGCGCGCTCGCGATGTTCGCGCGTCACCCGCTCGGGCCGGACGCGCTCCAGGCGCTCGCCTCGGTTGCCGATATCGTCGCTCAAGGCGCGGAACGTAAACAGGCGGAAGAAGCGTTGCAGCACGCGAACGAACAGCTGCACGTGCTTTCGGGCCGTCTTTTCCAAATTCAGGAAGACGAACGGCGGCACCTGGCGCGGGAACTTCACGACCACATCGGCCAGGCGCTGACGGCGGCTAAAATCGACCTGCAAGCCGCGCAAGGGTCGGTGGCGGGTACCGCCCTTGGGGGGCGCCTGAACGAGGGCGTTGGCCGGCTTGAGCACCTCCTGCAGCAAGTGCGCCAACTTTCCATTGAGCTGCGGCCGCCGCTTTTGGACGACTTGGGGCTGGTGCCCGCGTTGCGCTCCTACCTTGACCAGCAAGCCCAGCGGGCCGGCTTCCGGGCCGAATTTGTGGCCGACCCGGCCCTGGGGCGGGTTGAGCCGGAGCTCGAGACGGCCTGCTTCCGGGTGGCGCAAGAAGCCCTGACCAATGTGGTGCGCCACGCGCGGGCCCGCACCGTGCGGGTCGAACTGCACCGGGCACCAGAGGCCCTGCACTTGCTGGTGCGCGACGATGGCATCGGCTTTGAGCTGGCGGGGGCCCAGGGCCGCGCCGAGCGGGGCGAAAGCCTGGGACTGATGGGCATGCGCGAGCGGGTGGCGCTGCTGGGCGGCGAGCTGGACGTCAGGTCCGAGCCGGGCCACGGCACCGAAGTCCATGCCTTTTTTCCCGTTGCGCCCCGGGCGGCTGCTCAGGAGGAGCCGAGGCCATGAAAAGCCTGCGCGTGCTCCTTGCCGATGACCACGCGCTGGTGCGCGCGGGCTTCCGCTCGCTGCTGGAGAAGATGGCCGGCATCGAGGTGGTGGCCGAAACCGGTGACGGGCGCCAAGCGCTCGAATTGATCAAGCAACACCGGCCCGAGGTCGTGCTTATGGACATTGCCATGCCGGGGCTGAACGGCTTGGAAGCCGTTGCGCGCGCGGGCAAAGAGTTCCCGACCGTTAAGGCGATCATCCTGTCCATGCACGCCAATGAGGAGTACGTGGTGCAGGCGCTGCGGGCCGGGGCGGCCGGCTACCTGCTCAAAGAGGCGGCCGTGGCGGAACTGGAGTTGGCCCTTGGGGCCGTGGCCCGGGGCGAAACCTACTTGAGCCCGCGCGTTTCCAAGCCCGTCATTGACCGCTACCTGGAACGGCTGGGTAACCAGCGCGCCCCGCTGGAGCAATTAACGCCGCGCCAGCGTGAGATCGTGCAACTGATCTCGGAGGGCAAAAGCACCAAAGAGATCGCCTTTTTGTTGAAGGTCAGCGTCAAGACGGTTGAAGCGCACCGTGCGCAATTGATGCAACGGCTGGGCATCCACGATGTCCCGGGCTTGGTGCGTTACGCGATGCGTACCGGACTGGTGCCGCCGGAAGAAGGGCCAGAGGGTTAGGGACTTTCTTCTGGGGCCCGAGTGGGAAACGGGCCTCCTTTCCTAAGGTTTTTCGAGCCGCCGATTCGGGGTTTGCCTCATTGAGCTTGGGGGCCTGGCCGCGCGAGGGTGGGCCTCACCGATGGAAAGCTGCTAGACAGCCTTGAACCCTAAACGGCCGCTTTTCCGGCCGTGAAAGGGGACGTCGGAAGCCACGCATGAAACCTGCACGCCCATGTCCTTGACCAAAAAACTTCTCCTCACCTTTTTGCTAGTGACCGTAATCCCGTTTAGCGCGGTCCTTTGGGTATGGTACCGCAGTTCGGTCGGCCAAGCCGAACGGCGGGGAGCCCTGCAGCTTGAAGCCAGGGTTGGCCAAGTTGCCAAGGGCATGAATGAGTTCATGCTCGGCCGTATTCGCGAGTTAAAATGCTTGGCGACCGACCCTGCGCTGAGTTCTGGAGGTCGCAACCTTAGGGATGAACCGTCGTCCCGGTTCACCCAGTCGTTTCCCGGTTTCAGGCGGATCATGTTCGTGGAACTCAACGGCGCGATCGCCGCTCCCTGGTACGCGCCGGACGTGGGCAGGACGCTGTTTAGCCCGTTCGAGCATACGCGGGATGCGTTTGAGCTGGCGCGCCGCATTGCGGCAGGCGCCGTCTATGTCTCCGGCCCGGCTGACCTTCCCCAGCCCCTCCGCCAAGCCGGCGCACAGGGTCGCCTGACCAACGTGGCCCTCAACCTTCAGGTGCTGACGCCCGTGCAGGATCCTGAAGGCCGCTGCGTGGGCGTGCTCGTGGGCGACGTCACAACCGGCGGCCTGCAAACGCGGCTGCAAAGCCGGGAACGGCATACCGTGCGCGGTGAGGTTGCTTGTTCACGGGATGAAGGGGGTGGGGTGCTGGTGAGCACGGACCCGCAGGCAAAACTGCTCGCCGTGCACCCCGACCTGACAACCCGCCCCCTGCGGGCGCCGTGGGGTCGTCGCGGCGATGGTTCGCTGGCGTATGTGGACTCGCATGGCCGCAAGCTGTTGGCCGCCTACGCCGGCTTGGGGGGTCACGGGGCAAACAAGGGGGGCGACTGGCGGCTCATCACCCTCACCGCCTTCCAAGCCATGGGGCCGGTGAGGACCAGGTTTGGCCGGAGGCTGGCCGCGCTGTTGGCGACGCTCGCGGGGGCAGTGGCCTTGAGTGCCTGGCTGGCGCGCCGCCCGGCCCAACCGAGGTTGAAACTGCCTGAGGGAGCCAACAAGGACGCGCGGGGGCAAGCCAACGACGAACTGGAGCGGCGCGTCCAAGATCGCACCGCACAAATCACGGCGGAAATTGCGGAACGCAAACGGGCCGAGACAGCGTTACGCCACCTTCAGCGCCAGCACCAGTTGGTGCTCAACGCGATCGGCGAAGGCGTTCACGCGCTTGACGTTGAGGGGCGGATTATTTTTGAAAATCCCACCGCAGCGAAGCTGCTCGGCTGGGAAGCCAACGAGCTCATCGGCAAGCCGGCCCACGCGACGATGCACCATTCCAAAGTCGACGGCGCACCCTACCCGCAACCCGAGTGTCCGATCTATGCGTCGCACCGGGACGGCATCGCGCGCCGGATCAGCGATGAAGTGTTTTGGCGCAAGGATGGGACCAGTTTTCCCGTCGAGTACGTTACCGCACCGGTTCGTGATGAAAACGGCAAAACCATCGGCGCGGTCGTTGTCTTTAGCGACATCACCGAGCGCAAACGCGCCGAGCAAGCACTGCGCGATGCCAAAGCCGCGGCCGACGCGGCCAATGTCGCCAAAAGCCAATTTCTGGCCAACATGAGCCACGAGATCCGCACGCCGCTCAACGGGGTCATCGGCATGACGGATCTATTGCTTGACACGGCGCTAAGCCCGGAGCAGCGCGACTTTGCCGAGGTCATCCACGCCAGTGCCGAGGCGCTGCTCGGCGTGATCAACGACATTCTGGACTTCTCAAAGATTGAAGCCGGCCGGCTGCAGTTCGAAGAACTCGATTTTGACCTGCGGCAGAGTCTCGAGGAGACCTTGGGGATGCTGGCCCGCCAAGCCCAAGCCAAGGGGCTGGAATTGGCCGGGCAGGTCGACCCGCAGGTGCCCCGCCGGCTGCGGGGCGACCCGGGCCGGCTGCGCCAGGTGCTCACTAACCTGTTGGCCAACGCGATCAAGTTCACCAGCCGCGGCGGGGTGCGGGCCCGCGTGCGGCTGGAAGAGGAAACGCCTGCCCAAGTGCGGCTGCACTTTGAGGTCGAGGACACCGGCATCGGCATGGCATCGGAGGCCCAGGGGCGGATCTTTGAGGCCTTTGTGCAGGGCGACGGCTCGACCACGCGTAAATACGGCGGCACGGGATTGGGGCTGGCCATCTGCCGGCAGTTGGTCGAGCGCATGGGCGGCCGCATCGGGGTTGGCAGTGTGCCGGGCCAAGGCTCGCGCTTCTGGTTTACGGTGGAGCTGGCCAAGGAGGCGGGCAAGCCCCCTCGGGCCGAGGCCCCGGCAATCGCCGAGCTGGCGCTGCCTACGGCGGGGCTTTGCGAAGGGCGAGGGGAACCGCGGCCGGTCCTTCGCGTGCTGGTGGTCGAAGACCAGGTGGTGAATCAGCGGGTGGCCTTGGGCCAGCTGCGCATGCTGGGCCATTCGGCAGACGCGGTGGCCAATGGCCGGGAAGCGCTCTCCGCACTGGAGCGCGTCCCCTATGACGCGGTGCTCATGGATTGCCAAATGCCCGAGATGGACGGCTACGAGGCAACCGCGGAGATCCGGCGCCGAGAACGATGCGGTTCGGTCAAAAAGCCCTGGATCATTGCCCTGACGGCCCATGCGATGGCGGGCGATCGTGAGAGATGCATCGCCGCGGGCATGGACGATTACCTGAGCAAGCCCCTGCAGATCGCCGAATTGCGCGTCGCCCTCCAGCGGTGCGGCGCCGACCCTGGCGCAAAGGCTTGAAACGGCTTGCCCGCAGACCGGAATGGCGCTGCCCGAGGCTTGGCTCGGGCGGGTAAGGTATTTCGACTTGCCGACTCAGGGTTTGGCTACTGGCCCTCGAGGTCCCGGGGGCACCAGGGTGGGCGTCACCGTACGCATTGTCCTTACAAGCTATTTAGATGTTACCGATACTTCAGCTTTGGAACCGCGGCCCCGGCCATGGTGCGCTCTTAGAGACCATAATTTCGAGGCCAAAAAATCTATAACCTCTAAACGCAGGCATGCATGATGCGCTCGAGCGAAGTCTTCTGGATAAACGACCCGGCCCAAGCCCAAGTGCTGTACGTCAGCCCGGCGTACGAGACCCTTTGGGGCCGCACCTGCCAGAGCCTTTATGAATCCCCGCAAAGCTGGCTCGAGGCCATTCACCCCGACGACCGTGATCGGGTGCTGCACGCGGTGCTGACGCGGCAGGCCAGCGGCGGTTATGACGAAGAATACCGCATCGTCCAACCGGACGGCACGGTGCGCTGGATCCGCGACCGTGCCTTTCCGGTGCGCGACGCGGCGGCCCGGGTGATACGTATTGCGGGCGTCGCCGAGGACATCACCAAACGGCGCCAGGTGGAAATGCACTTGCGCCAAGCCCAAAAGATGGAAGCCATCGGCCAGCTGGCTGGCGGCGTGGCCCATGACTTCAACAACCTGATCGCCGTCATCTCGGGCTACAGCGAACTGCTGGCGATGGGGTTGGCCCCGGACGACCCCCGAAGGGATTTGGTCAACGAGATTGCCCGGGCGGGCGAACGCGGCGCCGCCTTGACGCGGCAATTGTTGGCCTTCAGCCGCCAGCAGGTCCTGGAGCCCCGGGTGTTGGACCTAAATACCGTCGTGACGGAGGCGGAAAAGATGCTGCGCCGGCTCATTGGCGAGGACGTGCGGTTGACCACGCGCCTGGGGCCGAACATAAGCCGGGTGTGGGCTGACCTCGGCCAGCTCGATCAGGTGATCCTGAACCTGGCGGTGAATGCCCGCGACGCCATGCCCCAAGGCGGCCAGCTGCTCATGGAGACGCGTGAGGTGGAACTGGATGCCACTTACGCCCAAGCCCACCCGGAGGTGCGGCCCGGCCGTTACGTCGTGCTCGTGGTCAGCGACACCGGCTGCGGCATGACGCCGGAGGTGCAGGCGCGCGCCTTCGAGCCCTTTTTTACCACAAAAGGGGAAGGCAAGGGCACGGGGCTGGGCTTGTCTGTGGTGCACGGTATCGTGAAACAGAGCGGGGGCCACCTCGGCCTGGACAGCTTGCCAGGCGTGGGCACCACGTTCAAAATCTACCTGCCCGCGCTGGAGTTGCCCGCGGCGCAAGCGTCGGCAGGCGTGCCCGCCCAGCCGCCTCAAGGTCACGGTGAGGTGATCCTGTTGGTGGAAGACGAGGACCCCGTTCGCGCCATCAGCGTCCTCTTGCTGGAGACCCTCGGGTATCGGGTGCTGGAGGCGGCGAACGGCGAGGAAGCGTTGCGCCTGGTGATGGATAGCCGGGAGGCGATCGACCTCTTGTTGACCGACGTGGTGATGCCGGGCCTCAGCGGGCGCGAGCTGGCCGAGGCCGTCCGGCCCCGTTACCCCGGCCTGAAGGTGCTCTTCCAGAGCGGCTACACGGGCGATGCGGTGGCGCGCCACGGCATTTTACAGGCCGAAGTGGCGCTCCTGCAAAAACCTTTCACGCTCGACACCCTGACCAAAAAGGTGCGCGAGGTCTTAGAACGGCCATAAGGGACATCACGGTCGCCTTACTCGTCAGCGAGACGCGCCTGTTCCTGAAATCGAAACTTGCCACCCTACCCCCGATCCAAGGTCAAATTCCACGTCCTGTGAGGTAAGCCGCAATCCGCTCCAAGGTGGCCTGACGCGGTATGCGCGTTCCGGCCAGCCACTCAAGGGTACGCCGGAGGGTACGCTCAAAAACCGCGCGATCCGACGCACGGACTCGCCGTCCTGGGCAATCCAATCGCGCAAGGCCTTGAGGATGGGATCCTCGGCTCCAGTGACCCTACTCCCCATAGGAGCCGGGCACAACTCGGTGGCGGGCAGAATGCCGGGGGGAGGTATGGCGCGCTTTGGTGAGGTACTTCGGTTTTTTCGGCTTTTTAGCCTTACCCCGGAGGCTCGGGAACCGAGGTGCCAGAATGCGCACTTCCCTCCAGCCCATCAATCACCCGCTTCGCGTCATTTAGGCTGTTGCCGACCGGTAACGGCCCCTTCGGGAGATTCTCGATGAAAAAGCGGCGGGCGGGCTTGGCTTGAGTGCCGTGCGAATACTCCAAAATAAACCGGCCGCGGTAGGCCGTGATGGATTTGAGGGTAGCCATGGGAGGTTCGCTCCACTCGCCAAAGGTTGGGTGCCTCACGGTTGCATGTCGAGGTGCGGGTTGCTTGCTTTAGCCAGAGTACCTCAGTGGGCGATGCGGTATCTCTGCGCTGCGGTCCCCACAAGAGTTTCACGGGAAGTATCGCAACTTCTCGGACTTTGCGGCAAAATTCCCGCCGCCGTTTTGCCGAAGCTTGAGCCTTTGATGCGGAGGCACTTAGGCGCGGGGGGTCTGCGGAGGCGGGAGTTTACCCTCGAATCTAACCTTTGCAACACTTCCCGTCCAACTGGGTCAAAACCCTCCTTTGCCTGCGCCTACGGTGGGGCTTTAGCGTTGATCAGGGCTCAAAGAAAAAATCGTGCGTCACGTCACGGTGATGCTCCCGGCCACTTGGGTCCTCCCAGTTGCAAGCGGCGCGCCGCAGCCGCAGGTCCACGTCAAACCACGTCCGCCTCCAGGGCTCGTCCGGGAGTTTGCTGGCGCGGGCAATTACCAGGAGGTCCGCAGGAAACACGCCGGAGTAACTCTTTGGGCGCTCGCCCCTCCAGGTGATCATGACCTCGAGGGTGCCCGGGGCCCTGAAGGCCAAAAGCACCCGCACAATGCCCTCCTGGCCAAGACGGTCCAGCGCCGCACGCACAAACGAACCGTTCCGACCGGGCATATGTTCCCCTACGTCCGTCCGGGGTGGCAACGGGCTGGGGGTGCGGCCGGGTGCGCGCAACGCGGGCCGTGGTCCGGTCCGGTGAGAGCACTTTTTCAAAACACGATACGTCATAGGCATCATCGAAACGAGCTTCTCGGCCTTCTCAGCCGAGTCAGGCCTGCATGGCCGCTCGTCCACGTGGCCCAACTCTGGCAGCGCTAGGCCTCGGGGGCTATCAGGCAAAACCTAAGGGGGCGGGATAAAAAACCTTAGCGGGCCCTTTCGGCACCACTTAAACAGGCCGGAAATCGAGGCAGCGAGCGACATCCGCTTCTCTTAGCAGCCCGGCGCCGAAAAATTGATTCTGCTGTCATTTGCAATTAACTCGTTCAGCAGCGGGATGCCTCTTCCCTCGGGCTGACCAATTAAGGTTCTTGGCCACTTTTGGTGAAACCGCGGTGCGCTTCGGTGCTTTTCGGAGCAGGAAGGTCGTTTTCTCCTCCGTTGCCGGATCCTGTCCGCCTGCAACCCGTTGGCGGATCACCAAAAGTGGACAAGAGCCCGATTTAATTGCAAATGACAGCGGCGCTGGAAGATGCCCTGCAAGACGCCTTCTGAGCGCTGGTACCCCCGGTTCCCCATGCCGGTACCCCGGGAAGCCACCCCCGCCTGACCACCCCGGGGTTTTTTCCACTCTCCACTTTTTTATGCTTCCGTTCAACGCTAGGTCGAATCGGGGCGGCCCGGATGCGCGGATCGTCGAAACGGGCCCACCGGGTCCTGCAGATCCGGGTGGCGGTGCTCGCCCAGCTACCCCAAGGTTTTTTACAGTCCCACTGGAAATGCCAACCGGCAAGATTCAATTTAATTTAGCTAAGGTACAATGATCTTTTGGGCCACCCATATCCTTGCGTCCGGATTTGTTGCGCTGGAGATCTATTTACTGGCCGTGAAGCGGCGTCGTAACGCAGTAATCACGGCTGATCAAGGAACCCTTCGGCTCTCCTGGATGCTCATCGGCGGTGGTTGCCTGTTTGGCTTCCTGCTGGCTCCGCAATTCCCTCGCTTTCGCTGGCCCGAAAACTTGAGGATTGCCCTCCTAGCGGATGGGTTGCTGCTGATTGGAATCATGTTGAGGATCTGGGCGATCGTGCACCTTGGAAAGTTTTTCACGGTCGATATCGGTATTCAGCAGAGCCACCGCGTGATCCAAGATGGCCCCTACCGATTTGTCCGACACCCGTCGTACTCGGGTTCAATACTTGCGTTGGCCGGGATAGCCTGCCTGACCTTCAACTGGCTGGGGTTCTTAACCATCCTTGCCTGTTCGCTAGTCGCCTACAGTCTTCGCATAACCGTTGAGGAAAAGGTGTTGTTGCAAAACCTGGGAGAGGACTACCGGCGGTACGCTGAACGGACCAAGCGGCTGATCCCTGGAGTTTTCTGAGATTATTGAGACTTAACA
>Ga0213876_10002050_pt1 | contig 11953 bp, 9 predicted proteins | sample BarmaccomBMRX_R9_FD_160113 | JGI IMG/M metagenome (GOLD analysis project Ga0213876, IMG submission 160113) | Root-associated microbial communities from Barbacenia macrantha in rupestrian grasslands, the National Park of Serra do Cipo, Brazil - RX_R9 | ecosystem: Host-associated > Plants > Roots...
ACCTATGGCGGACTTTGGCGCGGCCGGCGCGGGTGCCCCAGTATCCTCAACCTCTCCAGGAGGTCGTGTTGGGACAGGCCCTGTTGGCGGTGCTGGCCAGCCTCGCGGCGATGGGCCTGCAGCAGGTGGCGCGTCAGGTGTGGCAGATTCGGACGCTGCCCGAACGGGTCATGGAGTGGCTGCTGCTGTTCGTGCCGCTCGACCTATTCGAGCGCGGCCTCCAGCGCTTCGGCGCCAATGCCAAGGAGATCGCCCAGGCCGCCGTGACCCTCGGCATGGCCGGGCTCCTGGCTGGGATCGGGGTGCTCGTCCTGCGCGCCGGCTGGAGCACGTGGCGCATCCTCGGCCTGGGCCTGGTCCTGTGGTTCCTGGCCATGGGCGTCATCATGCCCGTGACCGGGGCCGGCCTGTTCGCCACCGGCCTGCTGGCCAGCCCGCTGCTGACCAACGCCGGCTATCTGCTGGTCTTCCTGGGCTACGCCGTCGTCCTCGCGCTGGCCCGCTTGCTGATCCGGCCACGCCCGGCCCGTCGGTCGCTGCCCGGCACCAGCGCCTGGGCCGAGCGCCGCGCCCTGCTCACCGGCCTGGCCGGGACGTTGCTCGCTTACGGTGTGGCCAGCCTGACGGCCAGCCGTGGGGGTGGCGGCGTCCAGTCCTCGCTGCCCCTGGCCGCCGCGCCGACGCTCCAGCCGACACCACTGCCGGCGCCGCCCAGCACGGCCATCCCGCGTGCTCCCGCCGCCACTGGCACTGCCGCGGGCGCCACGCGAGCCCCCACGGCAGGGGCGACCAGCGCCGCCGTGACCCAGGCCGCCGGCCCACCGGCCACCCCCACGGCGGCCGGCTATCCCACACCGCCGCCGGTGCGCGGGATCGCCCGCGACCAGGACGGCTCGCTGACCGCGGCCGGTCGGCCGCCCGGCACCCTCGCCCCGCCCATCACCTCCAACGCCGACTTCTACATCGTCACCAAGAACGCGGTCGCCGATCCGGTCCTCGATGCTGCGAGCTGGCGGCTGATCATCGACGGTGAGGTCGAGCGGCCCGTCCAACTCGACTATCCCACCCTGCGGGCGCTGCCGTCGGTCGAGATCACCAAGACGCTCGAATGCATCTCCAATCTGACCGCCGGCTGCAGCATGACCAGCTTCGGCTGTGACTTGATCTCGACTGCCCGCTGGCGCGGCGCCCGGCTCGGCGACGTGCTCGATCTGGCCGGCGGCCTCAAGTCGAGCGCCGTCGCGCTGGCGTTCATCGCGACCGACGAGTTCTCCTCGTCGCTGCCGCCCGAGGTTGTCTCCGACCCGTCGGCGCTCGTCGTCTACGAGATGAACGGTGCTCCCCTGCCGCGCGAGCACGGCTACCCGGCGCGGCTGCTGGTGCCCGGCCGCTACGGCATGAAGAATCCGAAGTGGCTGGCCCGCATCCAGGCCACCTCCCAGCCCTACGCCGACTGGTACCAGCAGCGGGGCTGGACCAAGGACGGCTTCGTCAAGACCATGTCGCGGATCGACGTGCCGGCCGACGGGACGACCCTCGCCGCCGGCCCGCAACGCATCGCCGGGGTCGCCTACGCCGGTGACCGCGGCATCCAGCGCGTCGACGTCAGCGCCGATGGCGGCCGCACCTGGCAGCCGACCACGTTCGTCGAGCCGCCGGCGAGCCAGGACGCCATGGTGCGCTGGCAGGCCACCTTCGAGATGCCGGCCGCCGGCACGCTGACGCTCGTCGTGCGCGCCACCGACGGCAGCGGCGCCGTGCAGCCCGAAGACTTTGGTCTGCCCGCGCCCGACGGCGGCTGGGGCCAGGACAGCATCGACGTCAGCGCCGCCTAACGCTCCCTGAGCATCAGATCGACATCAGCGCCGGCTAACTCTCCCCCAGGACGAGCACGCGTCCGTTGCGGTCGGCCACGACGAGGGTGCCGTCGGGGCGGATCGCCGGCGCCGTCCAGACCGGCGCACCGGCCGGGTACTCGGCGATCTTCTCGCCCGCGGCCGCGTCGATGGCATAGACGGAGCCGACCGTCGAGGCGGAGTACAGGGTGCCGCGGGCATCGAGCGCCGTCGAGCTGTACACCGAGCCGAAGATCGGAAACTGCCACTTGAGCGACCCGTCGCGGGTGTTCAGCGCGTAGATGCCGCCCTTGTTGGCGCCGAAGTAGACGACGGAGGCATCCGGGCTCAGCACCCCGGCGCTCCAGATGCCGGCCAGCTCGCGCTCGGCCTCGAACAGCCACTTCTGCTGGCCGCTCGCGTCGATGGCGTAGAAGTTAGAGTTGTTGGCGCCGATGTAGATGGTCCCGTCCGGGCCGATGGTCGCCGCGTCGGCGCTGCCGACGGCGTCCTGCCCAGTGTTGCCGAGGCCGGTCACCGGCGTCGAGACCAGCGGCGTCGGCCCCAGATGCTGGCCGAAGTCGAACGACCACTTGACCGAGCCCTGATTGCCGCTGCCGGCCGGCGGCGCGGCCGCGTACAGGCTGCCGGTCAGCGTCGGCACGTAGACGGTGCCGTCCGGGGCGACGGCCGGGCCAACCTTGATGGTCTGGCCGAACTGGGCCGCCTGGCCGTTGCCGATCTGGGCCGTCCACTTCAGCCGCCCGCCGTTGGCCGTGTCGAGGACGGAGATCAGCCCGACCGTGTTGACGATGTACAGCGTGCCATCGTCGGTCAGCGCCGGGCTACTGCGAACCGGGGCGTCGCCAATGTCAGTCTGCCAGGCGATCTGCGCGTCCTGGCCGCTGCTCGGCTGGCGCAGGGCGAAGAGCGTGCCCTTCTGATTGGGCGCGGTGCCGGTGGTGTAGCCGATGTAGACGGTGCCGTCGCGACCGATGGCCGGGGTGGCGTGGGCCGGGGTGCCGCCCTCCTGGGGGCGGAAGCGCCACGCCATATCGAGGCGATCGCTGGCGCTCGGGCTGTCCTTGAGCGCATACGTCCAGCCCGAGAAGGTGCCGAGGTAGATCGTGCCGTCGGGGGCGACAGCCGTCGAGCTCTGGATGTCCGGAGTGGTGATCTGGGCCAGGTCGGGCGGCCGATTTTCGGGCGCGGTGGTGTTGAAGGTGCGCAACAGGCCGAGTCGACGCGGACCCATGTGCGGGCTGCGGCCGGTGTGCAGGGGGTCCATCTGGTACATCGGCTTGCCCACCCGCGCCCCGGCGGCGACGGGGGCCGGCGAGGCCGCGGCCGCTGCCGCCGCCGGGGAGGCGGCCGGGGCCGCACTGGGCGCCGCGGCAACGGCCGGCGAGGGCGAGGGGCCAGCGGCGGGCTTGGGCGAGGCCGCGGCGATCACGCCGGGCGAGGCGGCCGCGGTCGAGGCAGGGGCGGGTGAGCTGGGCGCGGCGCCACTACTGCTGCTGGTCGTCGGCGCCAGCGTAACCGTGATGGGTGGCTGCTGCTGGCCCTGGCAGGCCGCCAGGAGCCCCGCCCCACCCACGGCCACCCAGTGGCCGAAGGTGACGAGAAAGCGACGTCGATCGGGGTGCATGGTGTTATCGTGCTGTCACGGTACCGCGCACCGACGCCGACTGCTACTTTGGCCGCCGGAGCCGCACCTTTAACACTTTTGTGACGCGCGTGACGGTTCGCGTGACGCTTTTCTGGCCCGGCGTGACGGTTCCTGTGACGGTTGCCTCTTTACGCTGAGCACATGAACAAGGACGCGGGGGCGGCGCGGCGGGCGGGCCAGCCAGAGGCCGGCCCCGTCCTGAGCCTACGCGAGCTGAACCGGGCGTCGCTGGCGCGTCAGCTGCTGCTGGGGCGGGCGCGGCTCGACGTGCTCGAGGCGCTCGGCCGGCTGGTGGCTCTGCAGGCCCAGCTGGCGCGGGCGCCCTTCGTCGGGCTGTGGGCCCGCCTGGCCGACTTCCGGCCGGCCGAGTTGCGCGCGGCGATCCTGGCGCGGCAGGTGGTGCGGGCGACGCTGGTGCGCGGGACCCTGCACCTGCTGCGGGCCGATGACTTCCGCGCCTTTCGCGCGAGCATCCGCGGCGAGTCGACGATCACCCTGCCCGGTGGCAAGCGCTGGACGCTCGACGAGCTCGAGCCGGTCCTGGCGCTGGCCCGCGCCGGGTTCGGCCAGCCGACGGACTTCGACGTCCTGCGCGAGCGGATCGCAGCGGCCGGCTACGCCGACGTGCGGCCGCTGGCGTACGCGGCGCGGCTGCTGCTGCCGCTGGTCCAGGCGAGCTCGGACGGGCCGTACGGCTTCGAGGCCGGCGGGCCGTTCGTGCTGGCCTCGGCCTGGCTCGGCGCCGACCGGGACGTCGACCCCCAGGTGCGACGGGGCGAGCTGGTGCGCCGCTATCTGGCCGCGTGGGGGCCGGCCACGCCAGCCGACTTCGCCGCCTGGTCGGGTCTCAAGGGCACGGCCGAGCTGTTCGCCGCCCTCGGCGACGAGCTGGTGGTGATGGCCGACGAACGTGGGCGCCGCCTGTACGACCTGCCCCAGGCGCCGCGACCGGCGGCCAGCGTGCCGGCCCCGCCGCGGCTGCTGCCCGACTTCGACGCCGTCATGCTGGGCTGGCAGGACCGGACGCGGGTGATCTCGGCCGAGTATCGCCGGCGGCTGGCGACACCCAACCTGCAGATCCCGCCGGTCGTGCTGGTCGACGGCTTCGTCGCCGGAACCTGGCAGCTGGCCCGCACGCGGCGATCGGCCGTGCTCAGCATCGCCCCGTTTGCGCCGCTCGCGGCGGCCGATGTCCAGGCCCTGGAGGCCGAGGCCGCCGCCCTACTGGCCACCTTCGAGCCCGACGCTAGTGGTCTCGTCCGCTTCGTCTAGCCCGGCCGGCGGCCGCACGCGCCGGTCGGTCGGCCTCGGCACGCCGCTGGCGGTCTTCTACGTCGTGCTGTGGGCCTCGGCCTACGTGCCGAGCAAGATCGGCGCGACGGCCGTCCCGCCGCTGTGGTTCCTGGTGGCTCGTTTTCTGGCCGCCGGGCTGCTGATGGCCGCGATCGCTCTCAGCCTGGGGCGACCGTTCCCCCGCCGCGCGGGGCAGTGGCTGGCGTTCGCGGCCCTGGGTGTGCTGGCCAACGCCGCCTATCTCGGGCTGACCTACGTCGCCCTCGGGCGTGGGCTGGCGGCCGGCATCGGCTCGATCGTCGCTAGCACCAACCCGCTGCTGCTGGCGCTGGTCGCGCCGCGCCTGCTGGGCGAGCCGCTGAGTGCGCGCAAGGTGCTCGGCCTGCTGCTCGGCTTCGGCGGCGTGGTCGGCGTCATGCTGGCCCGCAGTGGGACCAGCACGGCCGAGCCGGCGTCGGTCGGCCTGGCGCTGCTGGGCGTGGCCGCCAACGTCGCCTCAACCATTGTCTTCAAGCGGGCGCGGGGCTCGAGTGACCTGCTGGCGATCAACACGATCCAGCTGCTGGGGGCCGGGCTGGCGCTGGTGCCGGCGGCGGCCGTGCTGCACGGACCACCCCAAGTGCTCGCGCTGGAGCCGCGGGTGATCGTCTCGTTCGTGTACCTGGTCGGGGTGCTCAGCGTGGGCGCCTCGCTGCTGTGGTTCTGGCTGCTGGGCCAGGGCGCGGCCAGCCAGGTGTCGGCGTTCTACTTCCTGACGCCGATCTTCGGCCTGGGGTTTGGGGCGCTGCTCTTGGGCGAATCAGTCGGGCTGGGCGACGCGGTGGGGCTGGCGGCGGTGGCGCTGGGCATCGTGCTCGTCCAGCGCGGTTGAGACGGCGCCATCTATTTGGAACGTTCCGAACGTTACGATATAGTGAGAATGGGTGGGCATCACGAGATTGGCCACGGCTCGTAACAGAAGAGTGGGGCATGCCGTTACTCCCCTCTGGGTTGGTTCATGCTCGGCCTGCCGTGGTGGTGTCGGATTCGGGCTCGGGCGCTGGAGGAACGATGCGCAGCCACGAAGACCCATCGCACACTCGCCCGATGCGCGCGGTGAATCGCCGTCGCAACCAGGTTGATACCGGCGCCAACGCCCTGCGGGCCATGGTCGACGACGTTCGCCGCCGGCCACTGACCCATGAGGAGACGCGCGCCGTCGCTGACCTGCTCCTGACGATCCGCCGCCTGCTCGACGACGACCTCTGAGGCGCCCGGCTGGGCGGGCGGCGGGGGCCCGACCGTTCAGCCGGGGTTGCTCAGCCGCAGGGTGTAGGGCTGGCTCGGGTCGGCGTCGCGGCCCGGGTCGGCGTGGACGTACAGGTAGTAGGTGCCGGCCGCTAGGGGCTGCTCGATATGCTCGGGCTGGGTGCCTTCCTGGACCGACTGAGCCAGCACGTTGCCGGTGCTGTCGGCCAGGTACAGGTCGTAGTCGGCCGGCAGGTTGGTCAGATCGATCGACACGTCGGGCAGGTCGCTGGCCAGGCTGAAGGCGTAGGTGTCGGTGTCGCCGGGCGCGTGCAGGAAGCCCGCCACAGGCAGGTCGCTGCGCAATGGGCAGGCGCTCGCCGGGCCGCTCGCCGGTCCGACGCACACCGGCAGCACCGTGCTCAGGGCGACGTCCGGCGGGTCGACCTCAGGGCCGATCCAGGCCGCCAGGTGGTCGCCGAGCCAGGCCCAGTGGTAGGCGCCGTCGGGATCGGCCACGAAGCTCTCCAGGCCGCTGCTGCAGCGCAGGTAGGCCAGGCCCGTCGAGGTGCGTTGGACCTGGTCACAGCCGTCGGCGGTGGCGTCGTCGACGTGCTCGTCCTCGATCGGCACGCCGAGCAGCGATCCGAGCTGGATCTGCAGGTCGGTGAAGTCGGCGGCGAGCGCGAAGACCGGCTCCGACGGGCTCGGCGGCGGGGCCGCGGCCAGCGGTGGCGGCGCCTGCGCCGCGGCCGGCGGTGGGCTGAAGGTGACCTTGGCGACCGGGGTGCCGTGTAGGCTTGGCGCGGACATGCCGTCGAGCGTTGGCACGGGCGTGCGCGTCGGCCGCGGCCGCGAGCCGCCACCGCCCCCGGAGCTCGAGGGCGCGGGTGCGCTAGGTGGTGGCGGCGGCGCGGCGACGGCCACGGGTGGCGCGGATGCGGGCGGTGGGACGGGCGTCGGCGGCACCGGCGTTGGGGGCGGCGCCGTCGTTGGTGGCACCGGGGTCGGTGGAACCGGCGTCGGCGGCAGTGGCGTGGGCGGCGGCACGGGTGTGGGCGTCGGTGGCTCGGGCGTCGGGGGTGGCTCGGGCGTGGGCCGTGAGGTGGCGGTGGGCGATGGTGGGTCCGGCGTTGGCGACGGCGGCTCGGGCGTCGGCGTCGGCTTGCGGGTGGCGGTCGGGCTTGGCCGCGGCGTGGGCGGCGGCGGGGTGGGCGTCGGGTGGGGCGGGTCCGGCGTGGCGGTCGGCGGCGGCGGCAGGGGTGTTGGAGTATGGTGTTCGTGGCCTGGTGGGGGGTCGGTCGGCTTGGGCAGCGGGTCGAAGTCGTCGGCCAGGGCCGGCGGAGTCAGGCTGGCCACGCCGAGCAGCAGCACCAAGACCAGGAGCAGGCGCGTGAGATGGGCACGGGTGCGCGGCAGCATGGGACTCCTCACGGGCTCGGCGGCTTGAAGGGCGCCTTGGTCGGGGTGATGACGACGGCGGCGACTTGCGAACGGGACACGGGTGCCGGCGCGGCCGGCTGGGCGCGCACCGGCGCGGCGGCGACGCGGGTCGGCACGCGCGCGGCCGGCGCCGCTTGGGCCTGGCTGCTGTTGGGCGGGGCGGCCGCGGCCAGGTCGCTGGCTGGCGCTGGGGCGGGCGTGGGGGTGAGCACCCGCGCGGCCAGGGCGGCCTCGCCGCGCTCGGGCGCCAGCGCCTCGGCGCGCTGGAACTGCGCCAGGGCGGCCTCGTGGTCGCCGGCCGCGGCCAGGTCGAGGCCGTAGGCGATCAGCGCCGCGTACAGCTTGTCCTGGGCGCCCGGATAGTCCGGGAAGCGAGTGACGAACGGGTCGAGGATGGCGACGCTGCGCCCGGCGTCGGCGCCCCACACCGGCGCCAGGTCGGCCTCGAGGGTGGCCCACTGCTCGGCCGGGCTGGGGCTCGGCTGCGGCGTGGGCGTGGCCGGGGCGCTCGTGGGCCCCGGCGTGGCCACGGCGCTGGCCGCCGCGGGTGTGGCGCGGGCGCTGGCAACCTCAGGCACGACCGTGACGCTGGCAGTCTCAGTCTCAGGCACGGCCGCGACGCTGGCGGCTTGGGGCGTAGGCGCGACGCTCGGCGCGGGCGTGGCGGCTGGCGATGCGGCCTCGACGACCGGCGCGGCCGTGGCCAGCGGGGCAGATGTCGCCTGTGGGGCCGATGTCGCCGGTGCCTCGGACGTCGGCGGCGGCGCGGCCGGGGCGGGCGCGGGCGGGGCGGCCGGGCGCAGCGTTGGCAGCGGCAGGTCCGCCTCGACCCGCGCCGGGGCGGCCGCGGCGAAGGCGGCGGCTGGCGTCCGAGGCACCAGCGGCGTCGGGTCGCGCGCCACCGGCGTGCCGCCGGTCGGCCGGGCGCCGGGCCCGCTCGCCAGCAGGGTCACCAGGCCGCCGAGGGCGGCCGCGCACAGCAGCGCCCCCAGGATGACGCCAACTTGGATCCACACCGAGCGGTCGTCGATGGCGATCTGCGGCCACCGCTCCTCGAGCGCGCCACAGAGGCGCTCGAGCGTGCCGAAGCGTTTCGTGACGGACCAACCTCCAGCCCCACTGTACAGGGGGCCAATCAGCCGTGTGAAGCGGTCGGCCCAGACGAGTTGAACGCCAAGCAGCGCAGGTCGCCGCCCAGGTCGGCGCGCTGGAGGAGCACCTGCAGCCAGCCCGCCAGCGGCTGCCGGGTGTACTGGATTCGCCACGCGGGGCGGCGAACGTCGTGCCAACCGCCCAGGCTGTCGAGCAGCGCGCGCAGGCTACGGTCGGTGAACAGGACCACGTGGCCGGGTTTGCGCACCTCGGTCCAGCGCTGGCCCGTGAGGCGGGCACGCAAGCTGGCGGCGTTGGGCGTGGTCAGCAGCAGCCAGCCACCGTCGGCGAGGCGCTGGCGGAGGGCGGCGAGCAGCGGCCGCGGCTGGGGCAGATGCTCGATCACCTGGAGGCAGACGATGCCGTCGAACGGCGTGGCGCGGGGCACGTCCTCGAGACGGGCGAAGACGTCGATCAGGCCAGCGGCGGAGTTGGGCTGGCCGTACGGTTCGACGGCCGTCACTTGCGCGCCGAGGGCCCCCAGCGCCTCCGACATGGTGCCGTCGCCGGCCCCGAAGTCCAGGATGCGCAGACCGCGCAGGTCGGACCGGCCGAGGTCGGCGGCCAGGCAACGCGCATAGGCCTGGGCGAGCGCGTGACTGGTGCCGCCGGTCTCGCCGACGTGCTCCTGGGGCTCCGACCAACTGGCGGCGTACAGCGCATCCAGTTCGGCCGGCGTAGGCATCGGCACGCGCAGCAGCAGCCGGCAGCGCCCGCAGCGCCACACCTGGAGCGCCGGCCAGCGGGGCCGCACGGCCGCGCCGCAGGCCAGGCAGGCGGCCAGACCGGCGCCGTGGGCCGTGGCCGTCCCATCTCTCTCCGCGAGTGCCTCCGTGGGTGGCTCAGCTGGACTGGCGGGTGGTGGGCAGGCCGGCGGACTGGAGGGCGCTGTCGCGGTCGGCGGTGGCGAGATACTGTCCATGGTGTTCGCCTGGGGTGGCGTTAAAGTCTTCGAGGTGGCCGCGGTTGGAGGACCACACGAAGCGCGGCGTCCCATTCTCCTTGTCGGGGAACCAGTAGCGATTATTGGTGCCGTGGTTGCCGCTCGATGGGTCGAACATGGCCTGGCTGCTGTCGCTGAGCCAGGCCAGCGCCAGCGTCCCGGCCGTGCCGATGATGATGTTGTCGTGGACGGTGTTGCCGACCACGCCGGCCGGGTTCATGTCCGGCCGATTCTGGGCGATGACGGCGATGCCGGCCGCGTTCCAGGCCAGGGTGTTGCCGGAGACGTCGGCGTTGGCCGAACTGGAGATGCCGATAGCGGCGTTGCCCCAGCCCTGGTTGGACCAGGCATTCTCCCAGAGCACGTTGCCGACGATCTTGGCCCCGTTGCTGATCTCGAAGAACAGGCCCGGGCCGGCATTGTGGTGGACCCGGTTGTGGCTGTAGACGACGCCGCTGCAGTCGACGTCGCACCACACGCCAGGTCCGGTCTGACTGGCGGCGATCTCGTTGCCGTCGAGGGTCAGTCCGCTGGCCGCGCCCATCTTGACGTTGCCGGCCTCCCAGTCGCCGGCGAAGCCGTCGGTGCTGTTGTTGTGGATGGTGTTGCCCTGGACCAGCAGATTCGACGGATGATCGCCGTGCAGCCCCAGGTCGCCACCGCGAGCGATGTCGTTCGCGAGGACCCGTGTGCCCGAGCCGTAGTCGACTGAGACGACGTCGCCGTGGGCATCGGAGAGCGTATTGTGCTGGAGGGTCCAGTTGGCGTGACGGTCGTTGGAGATGGCGCCGCTCTGGGCGTCGTTGCCGGCGTGCTTCATGGTGAAGCCTTGAATGGTGACGCCGTCGGCGGCGGTGATGACCCACCGCTGGCGCGTCGTCACTTCGACGACGTGGCCGGACGGGTTGTCGGCCAGCACCAGCCAGTTGTTGCGGTCGACGCTGAAGAAGCCGGGCGAGGGGTCAGGCGGCGTCCAGGGCAGCGGCTTGCCATCAACGAAGACCTGGTAGGGCACCACGCAGCGGTCGCTGGGCTCGGCGCAGCGGCCGGTGTCGGCGACGACCGGCAGGTTCGGCAGCGGGCCGGCCCACCACAGGTGGCCGTTGGTCGACCAGCTACTCCAGACGTCGCTGCCGCGGATCTCGGCCTGGCCCTGGCCGTCGAGCACCAGTGGCTTGCTGATCGTCACCGTCTCGCGGTAGATGCACGGCGCCACGGCCAGCGTCGAGCCGGGCGCGGCGGCATCGATCTGGGCTTGCAGGCTCAGGGCACAGGCCGAGCCGCGACCGGCCTGGAAATGGGCCTGGACGCGCGGTGCCGGCAGGGCGTAGCCGTAGAGCGCGACCTCGTCGAGGCTGCCGCCGAAGTGACCCAGCCAGGTGGCGCTGGTCCACCCGACGACGGGGCTGGCGCTGAAGGCAGCCGTGCTCGGCACGCTGCCATTGGCGGCCAGCACGCCGTCGACGTACAGGCTGAGCGTCGTCCAGCCGCTGACGGTGAACACGACGTGGTGCCAAACGGTCGGATCGAGGCTGCCGGAGCTGATGGTGTAGTTCGGCCAGTTGGCGCTCTGATCAACGCGGCCCTCAAAGTGGTTGTCGTCCAGGTACAGGGTGCGGGACGCTGACGGGCCGGCGTCGAGCGAGACGACGGCGGCGCTCTGGCCGCGACTGGCGGCCTTGGTCCACACTTCGAGGCTGAAGTCGGAGCCGACGGCGATGCTCGAAGCAGTGCCGATCGCGCCGCTCTGGCCATCGAAGCTGGCGGCCGAGTCCGGGTCGTTGGCGATGGCGCCGGGCTGGCCGAAACTGACGCCGCCGCTCGGTTGGCCGGCCTGGCCGTTGCCGGAGGCGTCGTCGACCGACGGGCTGGAGAGCCGCCAGTACAGCAGTGGCTGATCGGCGCCCACGACGTCGGCGTAGGCCGGCGTGGCGTCCCTGGCCGCGCTGGGCATGGGACGCAGCGCGGTGGCGAGGATGAGGCCGGCCAGCAGCAGCACCCGCACGTGGCGCCGGCTCACGCGCGGGTACCCAAGGTGGCCTGGTCGCTGGCCCAGGCCAGCGCGGCGCCCAGGATGACGAAGAATGGGATGGCCGCGTGCGGCGCTTCGAGGACCACCCCGAACATGGCCACCAACACGATCAGCACGCACTCGGCCAGAAACCAGACACCCAGCAGTTCGTCGTCGCGTCGGCCGGCGTGGCGGGCGGCCAGCGTCGTGCCCAGCAGGCGCCCGAAGCTGGCCGCCAGTAGCAGCAGCCATAGGGCCAGGCCGACCAGGCCCGAGCGTCCGAGCAGGGTCATGGCGATGCTGTGCGGCGAGCGCAGCGGGTGGTCCTCGTTCTGGCCGAACTGGTAAGCGACGCCGGGTGGCGCGTAGCGGGCGGCGAC
>Ga0213876_10002051_pt1 | contig 11950 bp, 9 predicted proteins | sample BarmaccomBMRX_R9_FD_160113 | JGI IMG/M metagenome (GOLD analysis project Ga0213876, IMG submission 160113) | Root-associated microbial communities from Barbacenia macrantha in rupestrian grasslands, the National Park of Serra do Cipo, Brazil - RX_R9 | ecosystem: Host-associated > Plants > Roots...
GCAACCGCGCTTCACATCCCTTGGCCGTGCCGGTATCGCCTGTACGATGCCAATCAAAGCATCAATCGGGTTCTTGTCTTTGCTGTGCTGTAGAGGACGTAACCACCGGTCCTTGGTGATTTCTGCGATGACCTCTTCGATGATGGCGTGGCCTAGAGCTTCCTTGCTCTCGAAGTGGTAGTAGAGCGCTCCCTTGGTGACATTGGTGGAGGCGAGAATAGTATCAACCGCGGCGCTCTGGAACCCGTATCGGTAAACCTCGCGAAACGCTGCCTGCAACAGGCGCTGTCGCGTGCCCTCGGGATCGCGTAGCCTGGCTGTCCTGCGTGGCAGCTTCTTCGGTGTCAGCAACATACCAACCGGTATGTATGCTGCTTTGCCCAAGAAGTCAAAAGGATAGTTTGTCTAAGCATCAGACATTCTAACTCAAGTTTTCTGTAACTGATTATCCAAAGTTAAGATATGTCCCTCTAGCCATTTCGGCCGGATGTAGCTCTCGGGATCGACCATGACGGAGGCCCCACACGGTCCGCCGGTATTGAGCCGGGCCGCGGGATAAGCTAGCTGTCCATAAAAGCGGACAAAAACTTCACCTTGAGTCCTCTGTCTTCTGCACTTGGTCACCGAGGGCCAACGACGAGATTCAGGAATTGCACGGCGCACAATCGACCCCTGATGAACCCTCTGCGGTCGCCGCCGAAGAGAATGACCGTATCAGATCGGATCACTCAAGACGGTATAGACCCGCATCTTCGCGGAGCTTGTCGTAAATGTTGGCCGCGTCCGCTCTATTAGCACCCGTTCCGCCTGAACCTAGTAGTTCGAATAGAGCCTCGATCGACTTCATTCTATCTGGCGGTTTGGGATTGCCAGCACAAAAGTGAATCTGAGCTAGGGTTTGCAGGGCGTTCAATCGGACGTCCCTGCCCGAGAAGTATTCGCCGTAATAGTCGTAAAATATATCCATCGGATCTAGCTGCGTCGGAGTATCCATAAGTTTTCCCGCGCTCATTACGACTATTCTAATCGATTTCTATTCCGAGGGTTTCAGAAAAAATCGACCTAATGCGGAATCCTTCCGATCGTCTAGGATCCCGGCCATGTATCTAACAGGTCAAAAGTCCACGCATTAGCAAATTACGAGTGCCCAATCTCAGCACGAGAAAACCCGTCCGGTCCCGGATTTCGTTGCCTTACTGCTCGCTGCCAGGCTCTATCGGGATTCGCAAAATCGCTTCGGCCACTATCTCCCGGCCAGAATCCTGCCCCATCAGTGAGAATAATTCGTCATCACTCCGGACTCGGCGCCGCCGCCCGCCACGAACCAGTCACACCGTTGGCTCCTGTGGTACACGATAAATTCCTCCTTGAACCGCTGTTCGTTGGAGTCTGTTTGACATCCGCTGATGACCGCGTTGCACTCGTGCTATGATTCACTAGCCAATAGTGCCGACGCTTTCCCGGATGCAATGAATCCCTCTCCCACCTCCGCTATCCAACCAAAAGCATATATTGCTGTGCTGCTCGTCTTGGGCTCGACGCATTTGCTAAACGACCTGATTCAGGCGCTGATCCCGGCCATCTATCCCATCATTAAGGACAAGTATGCCCTCGACTTCGTGCAGATCGGAATCATCACCTTAACGTTCCAGACCGCGGGATCATTACTGCAACCACTGGTCGGGCACTACACTGATCAGCATCCGATGCCTTACTCGACTGTGATCGGAATGATCTTTACCCTGACCGGAGTGTTAAGCCTCGCCTTCTCGGGGAGCTACCTCATGATCCTGCTGTCGGTTGCTTTTATCGGCATCGGCTCCTCGATTTACCACCCTGAAGCCACCCGAACCGCGCGATACGCTTCTGGGAATCAGCAAGGCCTCGCACAGGGAATTTTTCAGGTTGGGGGTCAGATTGGAGGCGCGCTCAGCCCCTTGCTCGCCGCTCTCATTATTGTGCCCCGGGGGCAAACGACCTTAAGCTGGTTCGCATCGTTGGCAATTTTGGCCATTTTGCTCATGATCGGAATCGCCCGGCAGCAGACAACCATCCGCACGCAGTTCCTGGCCGCGACGACCGCGCACTCCGGAGCATTCGCCACACGCCGCTCGCATTCCCGGGCGGAGGTATGGCTTGGCCTCGCCATTCTCGGCATCCTGATGTTCTCAAAATTGGCCTATGTGGAGAGCTTTCGATCGTTTTACACCTTCTACCTTATAGACCGCTTCGGCGTTTCGATCGCGACTTCGCAGCTGATGTTGTTCATTTTTTTCATATCCTCTGCCGCCGGAGTGCTGCTCGGTGGTATCGTCGGTGACAAGATCGGCCGCTATAGAATCATCTGGATTTCGATCCTTGGTCCACTCCCACTCACGCTTCTTTTGCCCCACGTAGATTTCTTCTGGACCGGCGTTCTCACCATTCTGATCAACCTGATCATGGCCAGCGCCTTTGCATCCATCATGATCTACGCCATGGAGCTGGTGTCGCACCGCATCGGCCTGGTTGGCGGGCTGTTTTACGGGCTCAATTTCGGAATGGGAGGAATTGCGGCAGCGATTCTAGGTGCTATGGCAGATCACACGGGAATTGAAAAGGTCTATCAGCTTTGCTCATTTTTGCCCTTGGTTGGGCTCCTAACGGTGTTCCTGCCGAGAATAACGGACCAGCGCACCGCCCGCGCGGCAAAGGGTAACGGGTGACCTACTGACACAAGGCAACAAGATTCTACGGTGTCTTTTCAGAGTAAGGCGCGGCCAATCCCGAAGTGGTTCCGCTCGATGAAACAAGCTTACATCCCTTCCAAACCGTGATTCCAATGGGCGAACGTTTAGCTGCTGGAACTTTGTTAACTCTCTTCTCCGACGATAAGCCCGACTATCCGGACTGGTAAGCAAAGAGCGAGAAAAATCCATTCTTGTTCGACACCTCCCACTTTAGGCCGTAATCGCTCAAGCTCATATGTTTCGATTTGGCCACGACCGCGGGAAAGCCAGGAACCGCGGTGAAGGGATGGCTAGCAATCGTGACGTCCCCACCATCCTGCCCAGGCAGCCCCTCAATCTCTATCTCACCGACGTCGCCCAGACGCATGCTGCGCCGCTTTCCTTCAGAGTGATATTCAATCGCTGCTGCCTTAACCCCTAGGACTTCGCCGATCAGCGGCCCAAGATTCGCCAGATGCCCGCCTGCCTGGCCCGAAAAAATTTGGGTCAAGGCGTCTCGCTGATCCTGGTTTGCCCGTTCATCCACGTAAAGCGCCACTTTCCATTTGGTCTGCAGCATGTGACCAGGAGAGTAGGCCGCGAGTGCGGCATTGAATCCGTCAAGGTTGACCCCGCCGAACTCACCGTGGTCGATGTGCCAGGTTAGCAAGACAGTGCAATCTCCGCTCGTAGGCGGGCTCAGAAAGACACAGGGACATGCAACATCGCAATTACAGGCTTCAAAGTAAGATCCGGCAACTTTCCATGAGGTAGGCATGATTGGGAGCCTCGCTTTTTGTGTTGGAAGAAGTACTGCGGGAAGGGCTTACACTATACATAACTCGGGCTCGGAAAGCAAACTTGTCTTCCCATTGGGTTTCGCGAGGCATTAGCTGTTGGCACTCGGTTAACTTTACTTCTCGCGTCTCCCTCTCCCCTCGCCTTATCCGGGTTATTGCTCCCTACAGGCACGTACCGATCGGCGCAACCCCTCCGGCCGCTTATGCCGTCAGACGGACCCAGTTGTAGCCGTAACCTTCTAGTTCGATTGGCAGATCCTTGCCGATAATCTCGGCGTCATCGGTATCGTCAAAAAGGAACACGGCGTGAGCGAACGTGTCGCTCCAAAGTCGGATTTTAGCGGCAACCCTCTCGCCACAGAGATTGTGAATTGCCAGAACTGCTTTTCCTTCTCCATCTTCGCAGGCATGAGTGAAAATCTTGGCCGGTTGGTCTGATTCCAGCAGACGATATTTACCGCAAGCAAACTCGGGAAATTCTTTTCGCGTTCGAATCATGCGTTCAAGGCGATTCAATAACGAGCGCGGGTTCCGACGCTCCGCCTGAACATTTACCCGATGATAATCATATTCGCCGAAGTCGATGACCGGCCGGCGCAACTGTTTCGGTGAGGCCGTCGAAAAACCCGCATTCGCTTCTGCCGTCCATTGCATCGGGGTGCGGACACTTTCGCGCTCCAGCAATCTGAGATCGTCGCCCATCCCAATTTCATCCCCATACCAGATGATAGGGGTCCCTGGAATAGTGAAGATCAGACTAAAAGCCAACAGCTCCTTCTGCACATCGCCACCTAGCATTGGTGCTAATCGCCGCCGGATACCCCGGTCGTACAACTGCATTTTCTTCTCCGGACCAAATGCTTCAAAACAACGCGCCCGCTCCATTTCACTTAACCGGCTGAGATCAATTTCATCATGATTCCGGAGAAAATATCCCCACTGGCAATTCTCCGGGACAGCGGGAACCTGGAGTAAGCTCCGGATCAGCGGCTCCGGTGATTCATCAGCCAGGGCGAGAAACAGATGCGGATTCACGAAAAAATTGAGGATCATGTTCATCCGATCTCCGCGTTCGCCGAAAAACTGCGACATCTGACTGGGAAGAACATTGGCTTCAGCCAGAAATACGGCGTCTCCTCGTTTCCAGGAAAGAAATTCGCGAAACTCATTGATAAACTCGAATGATTCGTGCGGCTGCTTCTCGATTTCCGGACCTTTGTGTGCAATCACGAAAGGAGCCGCATCGACCCGGAAACCCGATACACCTAAGGCGAGCCAGAAGCCGATGACCTTCTTAATCTCCGCGCGTACTTCGGGGTTTGCGGTGTTCAGGTCGGGCTGATAATCGTAAAAGCGATGAAAATAATAGGCCTTGGCTTTCCGTGAATAGGCCCATACCCCGCTTTGGGATCCCGGAAACGCGACTTGATCCCTCGTGTCTGGCGGTTTTTCTTTCCGCCATACATAGTAGTCACGATATTTAGGGTCCCCCTCCTCTGCCGCTTTAAACCACGGATGTTCGTTCGAAGTGTGGTTAACGACTAGATCAATGATGACGCGGATTCCGCGATTATTAGCCTCATCCATAAAGGCGGCAAAATCGCCTAGATCGCCCAATGCGGGATGCACTCCTAAGTAGTCGGTGACATCGTAACCGTTATCCCTGCCGGGCGACGGGTAGAATGGGAGTAGCCAGATACAACTTATCCCCAGCCCGGCAAGATAACTTAATCGACGGCGCAGCCCAATAAAGTCGCCAACACCATCGCCGTTACCATCTTGAAACGTATCGACGTCGATACAATAAATGACCGCATTCTTGAACCAGTGCGTCACCATTTTAGCAAGTCCTAATCAACCCGCGCATCAATTGCGAAGATTGGTTTTTGGTCTGTAGATTCACTTTGGCTGTTCGGAGGAAACGGCACCCCTGGACTCGCGGTGTGAAAGGTTGGGCGCATGATCGGATAACAACATCCACACCACCACGCTTTCCCGAACGGATAGTATGAATGCGAAAAATGGGCCAGGGCCTGAGGAAGAAGAAGATGTCGGCGCTGTAGATCCCCGACGTGGTCCGATTCCGACCGAATCACCGGAGGACGAGACCAAGATCGATTCGCGAGATATTGAATCCGATCAGACGGCTTCGCCGCCCCTGATTTCAAAGTGAACAACAGGTGCTCCCATAGATCTTTTTCTGTGTGCTAGTTTATTAAACGCTTATTGCGGCGCTACTTTTGAGCGCGTCATCTGGCCGACGACTATTGCTTCCACTCAAAAGGTTGTCTTGTACAAAAACGACAACTGTTTCCGACCCTGAATGATATTGGACGGGGTATCGCCGATGAAGCGTTTAAGCGATCGAGTTAAATGGGGCTGGTCAAAGTAACCCGCGCCCACTATCACATCAGCGATCGACGCTCCCTCCCTAAGCAAGGTTGTTGCGTATCGCGCTCGTTGGATTTGCTGAAACCTGGCGTAGGTAATGCCGGTGCTCTGCAGGAAGTGACGCTGCGTGTAGCGCTTTGTATTTATCTGTGGAGGCAAAGAGGGACGTGATATTCTGGCCTGATGTGAACCCAGTGCTTTATGCTCAAGAACATCGATCTATCGCGGGAGGTTGCTAAGGCTGATTACAAGCGGCTCAAAGGGGATGCGGATCTGAAGTTGGCCGACCTGCAGCGGCAAGTTAAGGGACTGGTCGTCCCCGTCATTATCGTATTCGAGGGCTGGAGTGCCTCTGGCAAGGGCACATTAATCAATCAGTTAATTCTTCCGCTCGATCCGCGGGGTTTCACCGTGTACAGCGCAAGCGGGCCAACGAAGGAAGAAAGCTTTTATCCGTTGCTGTGGCCGTTCTGGAAGCGCACGCCAACACGGGGGCGATTGGCCATCTTCGACCGTAGCTGGAATCGCCGGGTCGTGAGTGGCCGGATGGAAGGGCAGCTCAAAGGGAAACAACTCCACCAGGCGTTCGAAGACATCCGGTCATTCGAGCGGCAACTGACCGACGACGGGGTAGTGATTATTAAGTTCTTTCTCCACATCTCCAAGGACGAACAGAAACAGCGCTTTCGCGCTCTGCGCGATAACTCTGCGACTGCCTGGCGAGTGACGGAAGCCGACCTGCGGCAGAATCAGCAATATGGCGAGTACCTGGCGGTTGCTGAAGACATGTTAACCGAAACTGATACCGAGTACGCCCCGTGGACCGTGGTCGAAGCTCACGACCGGCGATTCGCGACTCTGAAGGTTTTCTCAACCGTGATCGATGCGCTGGACCGCCGCGTGGCCGTCGCCGATCGAAAAGCCGACGAACCACAGGCGCCGCCGGTTGAGCCGTCTCCGGCGATTTGTGCACTCAAGACAACAGCGCTGGATCATGTCGATCTGTCTTTGTCGTTAACTGACGAAAAGTACACTCACCGGTTGAAGGAAGCTCAGACGGGGCTTCGCGAGCTCGAACATCAGATCTACCGGCAGCGAATACCGGTGATCATCGCATATGAGGGGTGGGATGCGGCCGGAAAAGGGGGCAATATTCGTCGGCTAACGCAGAACCTGGATCCACGAGGATACGAGGTGATACCGATCGCGGCCCCAAATGACATCGAGAGGGCACACCACTATCTTTGGCGTTTCTGGGCGCAATTACCCAAGGCTGGGCACATCGCGATTTTCGATCGGACATGGTACGGCCGTGTGTTAGTTGAGCGAGTTGAGGGGTTCTGCACTGAGGAGCAGTGGCGGCGAGCGTATCGGGAAATAAACGCTATGGAACAACAGCTGGTGCATTTCGGAACGGTCCTGCTGAAGTTCTGGTTGCACATCGATCCCGATGAACAGCTGCGGCGATTTCGCGAGCGGCAGGAAGAGGTGCATAAGCAGTGGAAGATCACCGACGAGGATTGGCGAAATCGGGCAAAGCTGGACCAATACCGAGATGCGGTAGAGGAGATGTTGCATCGGACAAGTACGCCCTACGCACCTTGGACGATCGTAGAATCCAACTGCAAACGGTATGCTCGGGTGAAGGTACTGGAGAGTGTCTGCGACGCGATTCGCCACCGCCTAGGCTGAAACCGAAAAGGACACAAAGACTGAAGATATCTTACAGAAGGTAACGAAGGTCTGTTCGGACAAGCCTTACAGAGATTGATATCCGCAGATTACGCAGATTTCGTTTTTAGAGTTTTGGCCTAGCCATAGAACGAAAAGAAATCCTAACCAGGCATTTTTACGCTCGCAGACATGATTAAGCCCAAGGGTAATCTGTGTAATCTGCGGATTTTAAACTCGATCGCGTTACCCTGCAGCGATTCGCAACATTTGCAAAGCGGCCAGCGCTGAGCCACGTGCTCCTGCCATGTCGAGGTCAGGAACTACCGCGAACCGGACGGTCTGATGCTGTTCCTCACGCAGTTCGGTGGACGCGCGAACTATGTCCATGCACCAATCGCGAAAATGCGGTTCAGCCTCGACGATACCGCCTCCGACGAAATAGGCGTCAGGGTCGGTAAAATTGGCGGCAATGCTGAACAGACGCCCGATCGCCTTAGCTTGTTGCTCGAAAATACGGAGCGCCATCTCGTCGCCGTTCTCGGCGTAGCCTCGCACGGCTTTACCTGCGGCGATCATCGACTCAGAATTCGCCAACGGGTGGTTTGGGTATTTGGACAACCAATATGGGAGCAGATTGTTCGTAATGCCCGTCAAGGACGCTATGCTTTCCAGATCACCGTAAAGACCACAGTTGCATTTCGGGATCGGTTGATCGTCCTGCAACAAGTCTTCCAGAGAAATTCGAATATGCCCCAACTCACCTGCCATGCCGCAAGAGCCGCGAATGACGCGCCCGGAGTCAACAACGCCGCCGCCGAGGCCGGTACCGACGATTGCCGACACAGACGAGTGCCGCATCGAATCTCCGCCGAAGAAGCATTGATGGGCGTAGAGAGCGGCGGCATTCGCGTCGTTGTTGTAAACCACGGGTAGTTTAAAAAAAAGTTCAACCGCGGCCCGGATATCGAACCCCCACCATTCTTTGCCGGAAAAGTTCGTCCCTCCTTTGGAAGAGATGACGCCGTCAGCGCTGGCCGGCCCGGGCGTATCGAGGCCAATCACCTGCACCGACTCCCAATGCACCCCCGCACCATCGACGGCGAGTTCAATTGCCTTAGCCATTGCTTCAACCGCCGCTTCAGGGCCTTCCAATACTCGGCTCGGTGTTTCTACCATCCGGCTGATGAGGAAAACCCCTTTGGAATCCAGTAGAGTCGCGTTCGTCTTGGTGCCTCCAACATCGAGGCCGACGACCATGGGAGGAGTAGCCACAACAGCAAAAATATTAGCATTGATTGCCGGTGTCTAGCAAACCCCCCGACCGCGCGCGATTTGGGCTTCGTCCCTACTATGTCCATCTCCCTGTCCGCAATTGATAGGGACATCCGAAGCCCACGCCGATAAGACCACCAGGGCGACTAACTGTGACTAAAGTCCAATAGCGGAAGGGTTGCGGATTAATAAGGTCAAATAACGTGTCGTGCGATGCTCCCTGTTCAAGCCGCTGAGGAAGCCCACTTCAGTATAGGATCAACGGTCTGAAATCAATGTTTCGCGAGTCCTGATGTCTAACGAGCTAGATCTGCTGCCAATGCTGGCTTTGATCGCTGGCGGGCTGGCCCTGTTTCTTTTTGGCTTGGAATTAATGACCGCTAGTCTAAAAGCGGTGGCTGGCCCGGGACTGCAAACGGCATTGGGTAAACTTACTGCCGGTCGTTTTCGCGGCCTGCTAGCGGGCGCTTTCGTTACCGCTCTCCTTAACTCATCAACGATCACCACTGTCCTGATGGTTGGTTTCGTGTCTGCCGGTCTAATGACGCTGAATCAGACGGTGCCTTTGATCATGGGTGCCAATATCGGATCCACCATTACCGCGCAAATTATCGCCTTCAATTTGTCAGCCGCGACGCCCGTGATCCTGGCGGTCGGATTCCTGCTTCGCTCCTTGGGTCGCCGCGAAGCCTTTCGTCACCTTGGCACCATGATCCTGGGTTTTGGGTTACTCTTTCTTGGAATACAATTCATGGGAGACGGGACCCGCCCACTTAGGAGCTTCCAGCCGTTCATCGAGGTTATACAGGACATGCGGAATCCGTTGGTGGGGATTCTTTTAGGCGCCTTTTTTACCGCGATCGTACAAAGTTCTGCAGCGACGATCGCAATCGCGATTGCGATAGCCAGTCAAGGCCTTATGCCTCTAGAAGCCGGTATCGCTTTAATCTTCGGGGCAAATGTAGGCACTTGTGTTACGGCACTGTTAGCAGCGATTGGAAAATCGGCCGGTGCGCTTCAGGTAGGAGTCGTGCACCTGCTGTTCAATGTTTTTGGAGTGATAGCCTGGGTATTTTTTATTCCCCAGTTAGCCGAGCTAGTTCGGCATATTTCGCCGAGCGCAACGGACTTAGAGGGCGCTGCGCGTTTGGCGGCGGAAACTCCGCGGCAACTCGCTAACGCTCATACTCTTTTCAGCGTCGCGACCACGTTTGTCTTGATCTGGTTTACCGGACCAGTGGCCAAAATTGCCCAGATGATCGTCCCTTCGCGTCGCCGAAAAGTCGCAGACGATTTTGAACCAATCTACCTCGACGAATCAGGATTAACCGCGCCGTCGCTGGGCGTTCAACGAGTTTACTTGGAATTAGGCCGCTTAGGTCAATTTATCGTGGAGATGGTTCAACGCGCCCGAAGCGTGTTCGTCGAAGGCGGGAAACAGGATCTGGACGCCCTGGTTAACCGGAACAGCCGGATAGATAGACTCGAATCTTCTATTCTCATTTATCTCGGAAGATTGTCTCAGTTGGAACACACTAAGATTCAAGCCCGAGAGATGATTGGTCTGGCGCAAATAGCAAGCACCCTGGAGTCCCTGAGCGACGTCATCACCACCAATCTCGCTTCGCGAGGTCGTCAAAGGTTGGCTGCGGGAATCGATTTGGCGAGGTTGAGGGACGAGCGCACATCTGCCTTCACTGAGGCAGTGTTTCAAACATTGCAACAGTCGATCGCTGCCATTGATTCGGCGCACCGGGATAACGCAGAAAAGGTGCTGGCAGCTAAGGCGCAAATCCAAGAACTGGCGGAATTGGCTCGGGCAAGCGTTTTCGCCAAGCTTGAGCTTTCGGAAAAAAAAGATGTAGCGAGTTTTAGTCTGGCCATGGACATGATTGAGCAATCTAAGCAGATTGGGCATCTCGCCCGCCAAATAGCCAGAGTTGCACAGGAGCTACCTAACCAAAGAGTTACCGGGCCGCTTCCAATTGATACTTCAGCACCGACTTAAGTACCGGAGTAGCGGTGAAACAAAACTAGAAAGTAAAGCACCCAGAAGGTTCAATGGCTATGACTCAAAAGCAGAGGATTGCAGTGCACGACTCGAAACCTCAGTCGAAGCTCAAACGCAAGGAATATGAGGAACAGATCGCGAAGTTTCATGCGGAGCTAGTCCAGTTGCAGTTTTGGGTCAAACAGGCCGGAGCTCGGATCGTCGTTCTCTTTGAGGGCCGGGATGGAGCGGGAAAAGGCGGGGTCATCAAACGCATCACCGAGCGAGTGAGCCCTCGCGTTTTTCGGGTGGTTGCTTTACCGGCCCCATCCGAGCGGGAGCGAACTCAAATATACTTTCAGAGGTATTTTCAGCATTTTCCGGCGGCAGGCGAAATCGTCCTGTTCGACCGCAGTTGGTATAACCGGGCTGGAGTGGAGAGAGTGATGGGTTTCTGTACGAATGCGGAATACGAGCGATTCCTAAAGGTATGTCCGGCTTGGGAGCGAGATATGGTTGAGGATGGACTCACCCTGATCAAATACTGGTTCGAAATAGGTCGGGAAGAACAGACCCGCCGCTTCTTGGAGCGGATCAACGACCCGCGAAAGCTTTGGAAGCTCAGCGAGATGGATCTCGAGTCGCATCGCCGCTGGTATGACTATTCGCGAGCTAGAGACGCAATGTTCGCGGCGACGGATACTCCCGAGTCGCCGTGGTATGTGGTTAAGGCAGACAATAAACGGCGTGCACGACTAAATTGCATCGCGCACTTTCTTAGCATTATTCCCTACACCGAGACAGAGCGCGCAACGGTGACTCTTCCCCCCAGACAAAACGCGAAAGGATATGCCGAGCCAGACTATCCTTACCGTTTCGTTCCCGAGAAATTTTAAACAAAAGAGGGATCCCAATGATTGCCGTCCGGACAAAGCGGCCAAACATCTCTAAGGTGGTTCCTTAGTGAAGTTGTTTAAGCTGCCGCCGTTTGTGTCGGAACCAGTTCCCGACACTTTCTATAGCGCGCAGTGGCCAGGAACCTGCGCGGCACGTCAGAAGGACTATACTTGCCAAGCGCGTGGTGGGATTCTATAAGGGGGTGCTAATGCCGCGCT
>Ga0213876_10002052_pt1 | contig 11944 bp, 7 predicted proteins | sample BarmaccomBMRX_R9_FD_160113 | JGI IMG/M metagenome (GOLD analysis project Ga0213876, IMG submission 160113) | Root-associated microbial communities from Barbacenia macrantha in rupestrian grasslands, the National Park of Serra do Cipo, Brazil - RX_R9 | ecosystem: Host-associated > Plants > Roots...
AACGCCGTGGCGGTGGGACGTGAGGACGTCGTCCCGATCAGACGCCGCGTGTCCTACCGGCAGCAATGACGGACAAGTTTCGTTCCGAAATCGCTGGCCTGCGCGCAATCGCGGTCGTCAGCGTCGTCTTGTTCCATCTCAAGCTCCGCGGCTTTGACGGCGGGTTCGTCGGCGTCGACGTCTTTTTCGTGATCTCCGGCTACCTGATCAGTCGTAATATCCTCGCCGACCTGCGGCTGGGGCGGTTTTCGTTCGGCCAGTTCTATGCCCGCCGCACGCGGCGCATCTATCCGGCGCTGATCTTCACGGTGGTCATGACCTATGTCGCGGGCGCGCTGTGGTGCTCGCCCTTGATGTTCCTCGACCTCGCCAAGGAGTGCACCCACGCGCTGCTGTCGATTGCCAACATCCAGTACTGGCGGGAGTCCGAGCGCTATTTCGCAGCGAATTCGGATGAGCTCGCGCTGCTGCATTTCTGGTCGCTGTCGCTGGAAGAGCAGTTCTATCTGATCTGGCCTGTGCTGATCGTGCTGGCGCATCGGTTTGGCCGAGCCTTTGCGGCGATCGGGATTGTCGGGCTGGCTTCGCTCGCCGCCGCGGTCCTGGTCGAAAAATCCGATCCATCCGCGGCCTTCTTCCTGATGCCGTTCCGGATCTTTGAATTCGCCATCGGCGCGGGCGTGCTGCGGGCGGAGCAGACGATCGGCCGATCCAGAGCCGCCACCGAAGGCGCCGCGGCCGCCGGCGTGATCGTCATCCTCTTAAGCGTCGTGCTGTTCCGTTCGGACATGCCGCATCTGCAGGTCGCGCTGCTGCTGCCCTGCCTGGGCGCGGCCAGCGTGATCTGGGCCGGCCGCGCACCGCTGGTCTCGATCATGACCGCCAATCCTGTGATGGTCGCGATCGGCGCGATCTCCTATTCGCTGTACCTCTGCCACTGGCCGATCATCTTCTTCGCAAAATTCATTTTTGGCGCAGCGGCGGAGGGCATTGGGGCCACGCTTGCGCAGGCGACGCTGATGCTGATCGTCGCCGCGGCGATGTATTTTTTTGTCGAGCGCCGCTTCATCTTGGCCTCGCAGGCCGAGGCGCCGCGCTTTGCAAGGACCGCCACGGCCTTTGCCCTGGTGGTGCTGCCGCTGGTCGCGCTCACCCATGCGACCTTCGTGACCAGGGGTTTTGGCTGGCGGCTGCCGCAGGAGGAGGCCGAGCGCGTGCATCGGCAGAGCTTTCCGGCGGACAGCGACCGGACAGGACTTTCAGGGCCGGTCGGCGTGCAGTTCGTCGGCGATTCCATTTCCAACCAGTATGAATATGGCCTGATGCCGACGCTGCGGCAGCTCGGGATCAGTTATCAGGGCCTCGGCGGCGCCGGCTGCCCGATCCTTTATGGTGCGGCGCTGTCGAAATCGCCGCGCAGGGCCGATTGCATCGCGGCGCGCGACGAGGCGCTCGGGGTGCTCGAACACTCCAGCCTGCCGGTGATCTTCACCCAGTTCTGGCAGATGTATGACGACGCCTCGATCGACTATGACCAGGGCGTGACGCCATCGGAGTTCGACGCCGGATCGTATCGCAAATTGCGGGTGGCGCTCGGCGTGACCGTGCGGGAGCTGGTCGCCCGCGGCCACCGCGTGCTGCTGGTCGGCACCCAGATCGATCCCGGCTGCCCCGTCAACCCTCCGCGTCTGCAGCAGGGGCCGCTGCCGCACGCGCGGCTGCCCTGTCCGGCGGCCAGCCTCGCCAAGGCGAGACAGATGGTCGCGCCGACCGATCAGATCCTGGCCGACATCCAGGCCGAGATCCAGGCCACTTGGCCTTCAGCCGTCGCGCTGATCCGTCCGATCGATTATTTTTGCGACGCGGACTGCCCGGTCGTGAAGGACGGATTGTGGCTCTACAGCCATCCGGCCCATCTGAGCGTCGCCGGAGCCGACCACATGATCGGCCGCAGCGCGCCGGTCTTCCGCGACTTCCTCAGCAGATGATCCCCGCGGCCTCGACGCCCTGATGTGACGTCGCGATGCGCGGCGCGCGCGGCCGGGGGCCGAGCCATGCGAGCATCGGGCCTTGTCTCGCCACAATTCTGGCGTGACAATTGCGGCCCTGATTTCAGACTCTCTTAAGTTGCTCGCATTGCGGGATACCGTTTTCACGGGGGAGCTGGACGTGATGGTAGCGACAGCGCGGACGCAGATGCGGCCTGCGGCCGATTGTGCGAAGCACCAACCAGACCATCGCGATGGCGCCCGGCGATCCACTATCCTCGCTCGCGCAGACACTGCTTGCCGCGCCATTCAGGGCGTGCCGATCCACAGATATCATTGACGCAAGACGCGGGCCCGCGAGGGGCGTGAACAGGGGTGGGGACGTCTCGATGACAGCGACATGTTGATATTGCTGGGCCGATCGCGCCCCGATCGATCGCATCGTGCCGCGATCGGTCGCCATCGGCCGGGCAATGCCGTGATCACGACCGATCACGACCAACACGACCAATAAAACCAACACGACCAATAATAAGAGTGAAAACGGAGGAAGTGCCCATGAGGAAACGACAAAATTGTCTTGCTTCGCTTGCTTCTGTTGCCATCGCTGCGGCGTTCTCGGCGTCCACGGCGTCGGCGCAATCGGTGGACACCGCGCGCATCGAGTCCGGCGGTCAGAACGACTGGCTCACCAATCATGGTTCCTACAAGTCCTATAACTACAGTCCGCTCTCCCAGATCAACGCCAGCAATGTCGGCAATCTCGGGGTCGCCTGGATCCATATCCCGGGTAAGTCGACACGCGGGCTGCAATCGACGCCGCTGGTGGCGGACGGCGTGCTTTACTACACCGGCTCCTACAGTCGGGTCTTCGCGTTGAAAGGGGACACCGGCGAGGTGCTCTGGTCCTATTTCCCGGAGCTGGACGAGGCGTTGGTCGCCCGCCAGACCCACTCGCCGTATAATCGCGGCGTCGCGCTCGGCGAAGGCAAGGTCTATGTCGGCACCGTCGACGGCCGGCTGATCGCATTGGACATGAAGAGCGGGAAGGTCGCCTGGGACACCAAGCTGATCGATTCCCAGAAGCTGACCGTCGGCTTCACCGGCGCGCCGCTTTATGCCAAGGGCACGGTCATCATCGGATCGCAGGGCGGCGAATGGCCGGGTCGCGGCCCGATCTTCGCCGTCGATGCCGCTACGGGTAAGAAGAAGTGGGAGTTTCTGACGGTCGCCGGCACCGACGACGCCCAGAAGACCTGGGGCAATGATTCTTGGCGCACCGGCGGTGGCGGCGGCTGGATGCCCGGCACCTACGACTCCGAGACCAACACGATCCTGTGGGGCACCGCCAACCCGGCGCCGCTCTACGACTGGTCGGGCGCCGACTACAAGACGCAGGGCGCGCGTCCCGGCGATAACCTCTACACCACCTCGGTGATCGCGCTCGATCTCGATAGCGGCAAACTGAAATCCTATCATCAGGAGCTGCCGCACGACGCCTGGGATTTCGACAGCGCGGTCGGCGAGTTCCTGATGCTGGATCGCGACGGCCAGAAGCTCGTGGTGCATCCCAACAAGAGCGGCTTTGTCTTCGTCTATGACCGCAATCTCGGGGTCAAGAATGTCTGGCGGCTGGTTCAGAACATCAATTTCGTCAAGGATATCGATCCCAAGACCGGCGAACTGATCGGTCGCCGCGACTTCACCGCGGGCAAGGTCGAGTCGCCGCCGCTGTGCCCCTATATTGGTGGCGGCATCAGCTGGAATTCGGGTTCGTACAATCCGAAGACCGGCCTGTACTACAAGATCGGGCAGGAATGGTGCATGACGCTCGAGGTCCAGAAGACCACGCCGGTGGTCGCGCCCCAAGTCCAGCTCAACATCGGCGCCGACTTCAAGATGGCACCGCCTCCGGGCGGCGAGATCTATGGTCATCTCGATGCGCGCGATCCGGTGACCGGCGCCAAGAAATGGGAGGTTCGCTTCCCGGAGCCGCCCATTGCCAGCGTGTTGTCGACCGGTGGCAATCTGGTCTTCCTGCCTGACGCCCGTGGCACCATCCACGCCTACGATGCCGATAGCGGCTCAGAGCTGTGGAGCCACTCCGATGGCACCGGACACCAGGGCGGTATCATCAGCTACGCCGTGAACGGCAAGCAATATATCGCCGTGACGGCGGGCTTCGGCGGCATGCTGTCCGACGATTACGCCGCGAACTTCGGCGGTGTTTTCAAGAGCATGCCAAGGGATGACGGCGCGCTGATCGTCTACAGCCTGAAATAATCTTGTTCTCAGCAGGGAGCGTGGAGCGGGCACGAGCCCGCTCCTCGCGCGTTGACCAGGCGTTATTCAGTTGGAGCCCTGTTTCATGAAACTGAAATATTGCGCCGCGGTGGTTCTGCTGGCGGTGCTTGTCGCATCGCAGGGAATTGCGATGCCGGCGCGCGCGCAGACTCCGGAGGATCTCGCCAACTTCGACGTCAACCAGCTGTTCGCATCGACCTGCGGCTTCTGCCATTCCGACGGCGGCCGCGAAGCCGGCAAGGGGCCGCAGCTGATGGGCGACCAGCACGACGACGACTTCCTTCGCAACCGCATCAAGAACGGCAAGCAGGGCGCGATGCCCGCCTTCGGCGGCAGCTTCAATGAGCAGCAGATCGACGCGATCATCATCTACATCAGGGATTTGAAGCCGCGTTGAGGCCGCCATGGCGCATCTTGCAGCGGGGCAACATGCAATGAAGACGATTATCCTCCTCCTGATCAGCAGCGCCGTTGCGCTGATCGGCCAGGCCGCGGCGCGCCCGCTCGCGGCGATCCGTGAGCTCGGCACCATCGGCCTGTGCGCCCACCCGAACTCGCTGCCGTTCGCCAGCAAGGCCGGCGATCCGCCGGGCTTCCAGGTCGAGCTCGGTCAGGCGCTGGCGCGCGAGCTCGGCGTTTCGCTGCGGCTCGACTGGATCATTACGCAATACCAGATGCGCAGCGCCGGCTGCGACATCGTGCTCGACGTGATCGCCGACCGCGAGGCGCAGGGCGAGACCAACCTTGCGATCTCAAAACCCTATTATCGCACCGGCGTTGCGCTGGCGGTGCCCCAGGCGAGCGGTCTGACCTCGTTCAAGAGCCTGGACGCGCACACCAAGGTGGGAGTCCAGGTCGGCTCGGTGGCGGCGATGGTGATCGGCCAGCGCCAGGTGCCGACATCGACTTTCGGCTTCGAGGCCGACAGCCTCGAGGCGCTCGCCAACCACCAGATCGACGCCGCGGCCGTGACGCCGACCATGGCCGGCTATTACAACCAGAGCCATCCGGACAAGACTTTCCGCGTTCTGGCGCTCGACGACTCGGAGCCGACGCTGTCCTGGAACGTCGCCGTCGGCATGGTGCGTCCCGACCAGGGCTTACGCGATGCGATCGACGGCGCGATGGACAAGCTGCGTGACGACGGCACGGTCGCGAAAATCTACGCGCGCTACGGTGTGTCGCTGCAGGCACCGAAGTAGCCGGGCAGGTGCCGAAATAGGCCGGGCAGGTGCCGCTATCGAATTCGACCACCAAACAACCCGATCGCTGTCGTCGCCCGGCTTGACCGGGCGACCCAGTATTCCAGAGACAGCAGTGCTTGAGCCGATTGGCCGCAGCGTACTGGATCGCCCGGTCAAGCCGGCGATGACGGTTGAGAATGATGCGGCTCACAGGAGCCAGATCTGGCGGCGCGATGCGCGACCGCTCGCTCGTCCGGAACGATACCCGAGAATGGCGCGCGATTGCGCATTCTATTCAACATGTCAAACAGCTCTGAGGATAGCCGTCGGCATTCTCGCGGCAGCACGTGCCCGAGCTTTGCCAGACATCACCCTCGAAAAGTGAGAGGGCGCAGGGAATGCCGGGTGAAGGCCTCACCCATGGCCCCCGTGCAATAAAAAAAGCACGGGGAAGGAACCACAGGTTCAGCCGAATCATCCGGCATTCCCTGCGCGATGGGCTTAACGCTGTCCTTCGCGCTCTCCCCGGGGACCGGGCTTTCTTGCCCCCGTCATTGGCAAGATCATCTCTCGCCAACTTGACACCAGCGTCGGGGTGTCAGGACCACGCGACTTCGGCGTACGCATCGGCATCGCTCGTCCGGCGCGACCAACACGTCCATCGCATCCCCGCCTCACGTCCGGTGACGATTGGCCAAAACGCCCTCTGCATCGAGGCGGGATGCGGGGATTAATCATATATTTCTGAAAAACGCAAGAGAAATTTTCGCAGGAACTCGAAACAGATCGGTTTGCCATTGAACGGCCGAGCAAATTTCGGCTTTTCGTGCACACGATTTTGGCCCCACTGGAGACCGCGCATCACCCGCGAAGTAGGAAATCTGCCCCGACGGGCGAATAAAAGGGAAGGGTGATTCGGGCTCGGTGACCGAATGCCGCGTCCCAAAAGACGCTTTCTCCATCACGACCCGGCTATTCTAGGACTCGACCAGTTGAGCTCATCGCCGGCTCCACGAGACGATGGCGCATCCGCTGCAGATTGGTGAGGAGCTGGAGCCGGGGGTTTTACTCACCGGTCAGCTCCTTGCAGCGCTTAATCACGTTTTCGGTGAATGTCAGTGTGTGGATATTGTCTCGGTCGAACTTAGAACCAGCGACTGCATCGATGATCCCCACCGCTTTACCAAATACATCGCCAGCCTTTTCCATATCAGAAAGAAGCTTTCTTATCGGTGCGCAGTATGTCTCGATCTTATGCGAGTTGAATTTAGGCAGAGGCCCAGGATTGGCGAGCAATCTAAACGCCAGCAAAAGTTGGTATCTCGCAACCTTGTACTTATTGTCCATCTTTGAATTACGCCAAAGGAAATCCAAGCAATAGTTTGCGTACGCAGCCGTATAATAGGAGTCGGGCTTGTGGCCCTCGACAAAAATATCGTTTCCGACCCTGTCGGACAGGGACTTGTAGCGCCTAACCGTGCTGTGTGGATCTTGCAGAAACATCGCGGCAAATGCTCTGACCGCGTTGGTCTGCACCACGACTCGCGTCTTCTCAATAGCGAGGCGATCGTACTGGCGCGACCTTCTCTCGTAGTACAGACGCTGAGGCTCGGGCACGCTCTGGAAGTATGCTTCCAACTGCTTGCCAAACTCCGTAAGAGCGAAAAATTGGTCTGCTCTTATTTCGGTCTGCTTGTTAGTCGCGCGAATGATGTCTTCGATGACATCCTCATCCTGTGTCCAAATTAGACGAAGCGGAACCTGTACAGTGTCATCCAGTTTCTTGCGCTGATCAAACAGGACGTGGCTCGTCTGGCATCCGTTGACAATCTGGAAGTCTTCAATGTGGAATCGCGATTGAGTGTGCGTCATGTTGCGCGTGATAATCGTGATGCCGTTGTTCATCAAAACAAATCGGCTCCGCCTCTCGGAATCTAACGTTTTCCGCATCTCATCGTTCGCGCCGTCTCCTGCGTATCCTTGAAAGTCCCGCACGTTGTCATAAAAGACGCTGCGGACAATCTCTCCTGCGTCATCGCAAATGATGGGAAGAAACTGCTTCGCGGGCACAAAACCAACGTATGCTTCGTTAACTCCGGGTATTTCCGGCACATCCTGCCGATTAGGAAATTGAAACTCGCGGGAAATCGCGTTTTTCGACTGCTGATATAGCCTTTGGATTTCCGGCGCGCCGATAGGAGTGAACTCAACATCACTGAAGGAGCCAGTGTTCAGTAGGTCACTAGCGACGCGCTGTCGCCTTTCTTCAAGAATGGGGTCCCCAGTCCAGCGACCTGTGGTCACGTAGTACAAACGCAGGGAGGGATTTCCGCGCTTGAACTTGCTACTCCTAGAGTACACGCCTCTCATTACTCCGATCGCCGAAGCCAGTGCGGGTGTTTTAGACAAGACGGAGTCTGGAATGAAAAACTGTTCTACAGAATATCCGAAGTTGCCCATCTGACTGGCCTCGAACGTAGGGGAGCGCTTTGCCTGTACGAAGACGAAGACTACCTCGAGGTAGTCGGCGCCAGCAGCGACAAGCTCTTCAAGGGCATCGGGGTCCGTTATCAACACGCCGTTTATGATTGCGCCCACGGCATCGATGCCCTGAATGTCATTTCCCAGGACGATGTCTGACGGGGAGAACGTCTCGGTATAGTGACGCTTGGCCGTGATATAAGAGGCCAGCAGCTCGAACCGGTCATCTTCGGCCAAATCCTCGACCTCAAATTCCTTCGAGAACTCGGCAAGCAAATTGGTGGTAATCAAATCCATTAGCGACGCCACCTTATCGTTAAGGTTGAATGTCGCAGAATATAACTTGTAGCATGTGCGGTCAAAGTGATAACTCCCCACAAGGGTCCCACAAGGGGGTGAGGGCGTCAGAGCGTGCTCGCGCGTTGGTTTGCTATTCCTCGAAAAATCCCGGGTGCTTCGCGGCGTAGGCGTGCAGTTCGCGGAGCACGCGGTCGAGGTGGTTGGCCATTTCGCTTTTCGCCTGCACAGGCTGGCGGGCGGCGATTGCGGCGTAGATCGCTTCGTGCTCGCGAAAGGTGTTTTGCGGCCGCGCCGGCTCGGTGAGCAGCGTGCGGCGCACCCGCTCCAGATGGGTGCGGAGCGGATCGAGCACCTCGCCGACCCTGGCGAGGCCGAGCGCCTCGGTCATCTGGCGATGAAATCCGGTGTCGAGCTCGTGAAAGCCTTCGAGGTCGCCGCTCGATATCGCCGCTTTCTGATAGGCGAGATTTTTCTCGAGGCCCGCGAGCGCGTCATCCGACATGTCGGCCGCACAGACCGCGACCACTTCCATCTCCAGCGCGCGGCGCATCAACATCCATTGCCTGACATCCTCGAGACGGATCTTTGCGACGTAGGAGCCGCGCTGCGGCTCGACGACGACGAGACCCTCGAAGGCAAGGCGGTTGATCGCGGTCGTGATCGACAGGCGCGACACCTCGAAGGCCGCGCACCATTCGGTCTTGTCGATCGGCGTTTCCGGGGCCAGCGCGCCGGACACGATCGCCCGCTTGAGCGCAAGATAGGCCTGGTCGACCTTTGACCCCTGTGCTTTCCGCCCTCGCGCTGCAGCGGATGCTGCGCTGAACATGCTGTGATCCCTCTGACGATTGTCACATCTCAATAGCAGGGCGAATTTGCGCAGGCGAAGGCTTGACGAGCACCTCCTGATATAACTAGCATATCAGCAAAATAACAGCCCCAAAACCCCGCAAAGAACGGGTCCGGTGGGGAGGAGCCTCCAGTGCAGACACGCGCCCGCGCGGAGATTGTCGACATTGGCAGAACGGCGGGGACCGGTGCGCCCACCGCGTCCGTCATCCTTGTCGCCGAGCATGTGTCAAAATCCTTCGCCGGCGTGAACGCGCTCCAAAACGTCGACTTCGATCTTCGCGCCGGCGAGGTGCACGCGCTGATGGGCGAGAACGGCGCCGGCAAGAGCACGCTGATGAAGATCCTCGCCGGTGTGCACAGGGATTACGAAGGCGTCATCCGCATCGACGGCCAGAGCGCGGCGTTCACCGGCGTGCGCGACGCCGAGCAGGCGGGGGTCGCGATCATCCACCAGGAACTCAATCTCGTTCCCGAGCTCGGCGTGGCCGACAATATCTTTCTCGGCCGCGAGCCGCTGATCGCGGGCGTCCTGATCGATCGCCGCCGCATGATCCGCGCGGCGGAGCGGCTGCTCCGGCGTCTCGGCGTCGCCATCGCGCCCGAAAGCCGGGTCGCGGACCTGCGCGTCGGCGAGCAGCAACTGGTCGAAATCGCCAAGGCGTTGTCGCTCAATGCCCGCATCCTCATCATGGACGAGCCGACCTCGGCCTTGTCCTCGTCGGAATGCGCGACGCTGTTCAAGATCGTGCGCCAGCTTTCGGCCGAGGGCGTCGCGATCATCTACACCTCGCACCGCATCGAGGAGGTGCTCGACCTCGCCGACCGCGTCACGGTGCTGCGCGACGGCAGGCGGGTCTTGACCGCTGCGATCGGCGAGCTGTCGCGCGGCGCGATCATCGCGGCGATGGTCGGCCGCGACATGGCCGCGAGCGAGCGCGGCATCACGGCGCATGACGGTGCGGTCGTTCTCGCGGTCAAAAACCTGACGCTCGATGCGCTGGGCCCGCACGGCTGGCGACGGCTCCTGCACGGTATCAGTTTTGAGCTCAGGCGCGGCGAGATTCTTGGCGTCGGCGGCCTGCTCGGCTCCGGCCGCACCGAGATCCTGGAATCGATCTTTGGCGTCGCGCGCGGCCGGCGCGGCGGCGCGATCGCAATCGATGGCGCGCCTGTCGATATCACCTCGCCCGCAGAGGCCTATCGCCTCGGCGTTGCGCTGGTGAGCGAGGACCGCAAGGAGCGGGGCCTGCATCTTGGCTATTCGATCTGCGACAACATCGCGCTGCCCTCGATCGGTGCGATCTCGCGCTTTGGCCTGCGCGCCTTTGCGGCCGAACGCGCGCTCGCCGCCAACATGGTGAAAAGGCTGCAGGTCCGCTGCACCGGCATCGGCCAGATGACGGCTTCGCTCTCGGGCGGCAATCAGCAGAAAATCGTGATCGGCAAATGGCTCGCCACCAATCCGCGCATTCTGCTGCTGGATGAGCCGACCCGCGGCATCGATATCGGCGCCAAGCTGGAGATCTACCGCCTGATCTTCGATCTCGCCGCGCAGGGCCTCGGCATCATGGTGGTGACCTCGGAAATGCCCGAGCTGTTGCTGTTGTCCGACCGCATCCTTGTCATGTGCGAGGGACGGCAAACCGGAATCCTCAGCCGCGAGAACGCGACGCAGGAAGCGGTGATGCGACTTGCCGCGCCCGGCGGAGCGACGCAGTCGCGGGATGGCGTGGCATGAAAGCATTTCGTCTCCTTTCCCGGACCAAGCTTTACTGGGGCCTGCTGCTCATCTGCCTGATCGGCGCGCTCACCTCGCCCATGACGTCCACAGGCAAGAACATTTTTCTGTCCTACGGCAACCTGACCGACGTGCTGCGCCAGGTCTCGATCACGGGCCTGGTGGCGACCGGCATGACCATGGTCATCCTGCTCGGCGGTATCGATCTGTCGGTCGGCTCGGTGATGGGCTTTGCCACCGTCATCTGCGCGATGCTGCTGACAAAACCCGGCTGGACCGCGGCCTCCGTGATGGGCGTTCCTGCGGCCGTGGCCGTCAGCGGCGCCGCAGTCGCGCTGCTGTCGCGCTTCATCTTCCGCGGCTTGGCGCGAGGCAAGGACGTCAGCGCGGGCCGGCGCCCCGACATCGCTCTTTCGCGGCTGCGCGGCGTGTGGCTGCCCGCGCTGCTCGGCATCATTGCCGCGATCGCGGTGGCCTGGTTCACCGCCAGCCAGGTCCAGGCCAAGTTCGGCGTGCTCGGTGTGCTCCTGGTCACGCCCTGCCTGGCGCTGCTGCTCGGCGCGATAAACGGACTGTTGGTCGTCAGCGGACGGCTGCAGCCCTTCATCGTCACGCTCGCGATGATGGTCAGTGCGCTCGGCATCGCCCGCCTCACCGCCGGTCAGGACAATGCCGTGGTGCCGGTCTACACCGGCAGCAACGCCACCGCCGCGTTCGAATTTCTGCGCTCGATGCTATGGGGCGTGCTGCCGGTGCCGAGCGTGTTCTTCCTGGCCGCGATCACCCTGTTCGGCGCGATCCTGCGCTTCACGACGTTTGGCCGCTACGCCTATGCGATCGGCGGCAATGTCGAGGCCGCAAAACTCTCCGGCATCAAGGTCGGCCAGGTGCAGTTCACGGCCTATCTTTTGTCCGGGCTGCTCGCGGGAATCGCGGGCGTGCTGTTCGTCGCGCAATACCGCCAGGGCAAGCCCGATGCCGGCACCGGCCTCGAGCTCGATGCGATCGCCGCCGTCGTGATCGGCGGCACCAGCCTGATGGGCGGCCGCGGCGGGCTCGCCGGCACCTTTGTCGGCGTCCTGATCTTCGGATTGCTG
>Ga0213876_10002053_pt1 | contig 11944 bp, 10 predicted proteins | sample BarmaccomBMRX_R9_FD_160113 | JGI IMG/M metagenome (GOLD analysis project Ga0213876, IMG submission 160113) | Root-associated microbial communities from Barbacenia macrantha in rupestrian grasslands, the National Park of Serra do Cipo, Brazil - RX_R9 | ecosystem: Host-associated > Plants > Roots...
CGGCGGTTTGAAATTGATCGCAATTGTCTGGCGCTACGCCGTCCGGCCCGAAAAGCAGGCGGAGTTTGAGCATGCCTACGGCGCCGCAGGCACATGGGCGCAACTGTTCGCAAAGGGCGCCGGCTACCTCGGCACGGAATTGCTGCATGAAACCGACGGCACATACCTGACCATCGACCGCTGGCGCGACCGGACCGATTTCGATCGCTTCATGACGGCGCATCGAGCGGACTACGAGGCGCTGGACGCAATCTGCGATGGCTGGACAGTGGAAGAAGCGCGTCTCGGCATTTTCGACGCGCTCGACTGACTGGTGCGGGCAAGCATGCAGCACCCTCAAGCTGGCTACGCATTATGGCCAGCGAAAGTGTGGATCGCGATAGACCGGTTTTCCCGCGAGCAAGGTCAGCAACACGCGCGCGTTGTGCAGCATGTCAGGCTTGGTGCGAAACAGATTGCGGTCGAGCACCGCAAGATCGGCGGCCTTGCCGACTTCGATCGTGCCATCGATGCCATCTTCGCGCGCCACCCAGGCGGCATTGCGCGTATAGGCGGCAATTGCAGTCGCGAGATCGATGCGTTCTTCCGGCCGCTTCGCCGGCCGACTTCCATCCAGCGGCTGGCGCGTGACAGCGATCTGGATATTGTCGAGTGGATTTAGAGAGGTCGCCGGCCAGTCGCTGGACATGACAATGCGCCCGCCGCGCTTTGCGATGCTGGCTGCCGGATAAATCCAACCCGAGCGGGGAGGGCCCAATACAGCTTCCGTCTCGGCCATCACGGGATCGCCTGCCTGAAACCATCCGGGCTGGAGATTTGCCGCGACACCCAGTTTTCCAAAACGGAGGAGATCAGCCGGATCGACCACACCGGCATGCGCAATCTGGTGACGGCGATCCCTCGCGCCGTTCTCTCTCATGGCGAACTCGACGGCATCGAGCCCAGCGCGCACGGCGCGGTCCCCCATGGCATGCATGTGGATGGAAAAACCGTCCGCATCGAGCCGCTGCACGATCCCGTTCAGCTTTTCGGCGGAGAAAAGCAGATCGCCGCGCGTGGCCGGCATGCCCGCATAGGACGCGAGCAAAGCGGCGGTGCGCATCGCAATTTCGCCGTCGAGAAAAAGCTTCGCTGCATCGGCGCGAAAATAATGTCCACGCACGCGATCGCGCTGCGCGACGAACGCGTCTACCTGCTCAGGACCCAGATGCGCATCGACAAGCTGCGCGGCGACAACGCGAACCGTCAGCTCGCCCGCAACATCCGCACTGTGGTACGCATCCAGCATCGTCGGCTTGGCGCTAGCATCGAACACTGAAGTGATGCCGAATCCGCTCGCGAGAGCCATCCAGTGACGAAGTGCCTCGCGGTATTCGGCTTGCGACGGTTTTGGCAGCAGCGCATGAATACGCTCGAGAGCGGCGCCGCTGACGACCCCGCTTGGTTTGTGCGTGACAGGATCGCGCCCCAGACCATCGCGCTCCGGAACCGCCGCTTCAGGATCGATGGCGGCCGCCGAAAGCGCCCGCGAGTTCACCCGGGCGGTGTAGCCATTGTCGTTGGCCATATAGGCCGCCGCATTTGGAACCAGCGCATCGAGTTTGACCCGCCAGTTTGTGCCGCGTGGAAAAGCTTGCGGTGACCAGTTGTGACCGATCAGCCAACCCTTTCGCGCTTTGGTGGCGGCGCAAGTGCGAATGGCGGCGTAGGTCTGCTCGGCAGTTTTCAACCCTGCGAGATCGCAGCGCAGGAATCGTAAACCGGCACTCATCGGATGCGCGTGGCCGTCGTGGAAGCCGGGCAGCACCATGGCGCCATGGAGCGAGATCACCCTGGCGAACTTGCCGCCTCGCGCCAGCGCGCCGGCATCGTTGCCAACATAAGCGATCCGCTCGCCCGAGATGACGAGCGCGGTTGCCCAAGGTTGCCGGGGATTGAGCGTGTAGATGGCGGCGCCCCGGAGGATCAGCGGCCGCTCGGCCGGCGCTCCGGCAACGGCGAAAGCGAATGCCGAGAGCGACAGCAAAACGCACGGCGGCCAGAAATATCGCGTCACGGCGGTGCGAAGCCTTCGGTTGCCTTGGCTTTCTGCCACAGCGCCTCCATCTCATCGAGCGTTGCGGCCGCCATTGTTTTTCCTGCTGCACGAAGGCTTTGTTCGATGAAGCGGAAGCGGCGTGAGAACTTTTCGTTGGCGGAGCGCAGGGCGTCTTCCGGCTGCACCTTAAGGTGCCGGGCAAGGTTGGCGACCACGAACAGCAGATCGCCGACCTCTTCCTCAATCTCCGCCTGACTGCCGCCCGCTTCCCTGGCGTCGACGATCTCCTGAGCTTCCTCCGCCAATTTCTCCACCACGCGAGGAGCGGAATCCCAATCGAACCCGACGCTTGCGGCACGCTTCTGAAGCTTCAGCGCACGAGTGAGCGCGGGCAGGGCGCGGGGAACATCGTCCAGCAGGCTGGCCTCCGGCTTTGCCGCGCGCTCGCGCGCCTTGTGTTTCTCCCAGGCGTTGACCTGCGTCTCGGCCGTATCGATGCCGGCCATGTCACCAAACACATGCGGATGCCGCCGCACCATCTTGTCCGTTACGGCTGCCACCACGCCCCCGAAATCGAACAGCCCGCGCTCCTCGGCCATGCGGGCGTGGAACACCACCTGGAAGAGCAGATCGCCCAGCTCTTCCTTCAAGCCGTCCCAATCCTGTTCCTCAATGGCGCCGGCCACCTCATAGGCTTCCTCGATGGTGTAGGGCGCGATGGTTGCGAAGGTCTGCTCCACGTCCCACGGGCAGCCACCGCTGGGATTGCGTAAACGTCCCATGATGTCGAGCAAAGTGGCGATGTCGCGCGGGTTTGGATCGGTCATGCCCCGCGTCATAGCGAGGGGCTCGTGCCGATTCGAGAGCCTGAATGGAACAGATGGCGAGTTCGTTCAGCGTATGGGCGGATGCTGCCTTCAGGCCGTTCCCGGATCGCGCTGGATGACAGCGCGTTCCTCCCGTGTTTGCGCATCCGTGACGATCATCGTGTCCGCATCGCGCTGAGCGAGTCCTTCATGCGCGGCCTTGCGGATATCCGCCAGCGCGGCGGCCGAATTGGTGGTCTCCACTTCTTCGCCATCGCGATAGTAGGTGATGATGAACGGCATGACGGCCTCCGATTCGAGCCGCCAAACCCTAGGCGGCGCCCGGGCAGAGGGCAATCGCGCCGCCTCCCGGCCACTGGAGTTCTTCGTATAATCTATATTATGGGAAATGTCTAGGCGATATTATACTTGACACATGCACGCCGAATGACTAGGTAATCCCTACAGAGGGATAGCCAAGATGCCTAAGAATTTACCGAAACGCTTTACCGACGAAGCCGCTGCCCGCCAACACCTTGAAGGCTTGCTGTGGCCTGATGGCCCGTCCTGCCCGCACTGTGGCGTGGTCAATGAAGCCTCTCGCATCGCTGGTGGCCGCAAGGGCCTGTTGTTCTGCAACGCCTGCCGTAAGCAGTTCTCCGTGACCGTGGGGACCGTCTATGAGCGCTCCAAGGTGCCGCTGCACATATGGCTCTATGCGAACCACCTGCTTTGCGCCTCCAAGAAAGGCATTTCTAGCCAACAGCTCGCCCGCATGTTGGGCGTGACCGTCAAAACCGCGTGGTTCATGTCGCATCGCATCCGCGAAACTTGGGTTCCGGCATCCGGCTCTGGCCCGCTCGGCGGCGAAGGCAAGATCGTGGAAGCGGACGAAACGGAAATCTCGCCGTCCCGTAAGTCTCGCCCGCGCAAGCGTAGCCAGAACAAGAAATTCGTGGCACTGGTGGAGCGCGGCGGTCGCGTCCGCTCCAAAGTCATTACTGGCGCTGAATACCCTATCGGCATTGAGGTCCGCGACGCGCTCTACCGCAACGTGGACCGTAAGACGGCGCTGCACACGGACGGCGCGCAGCACTACAAATACACGATGCCGAACCATGAAAGCGTGGACCACGATAAGGCTTTCGCCCGCACAACGGACACTGGCGAGCGCGTCCATACCAACAGCGCGGAAGGCTATTTCTCCATCTTCAAGCGCGGCCTAGTCGGCACATATCAGCACATGTCATCGCAGCATTTGCATCGTTACTTGGCCGAGTTCGATTTCCGCATGAACCACCGCGTGAAACTTGGCTATTCGGACGATATGCGCGCTGACAAAGCCCTAGAAGGCATCGTTGGAAAGCGTCTCACATACCGACGGCCTAACGAAACCACTCACGCTTAAACAGAACGCAGCGGCGTTCCTACGTTGGCGCAAAGCACAGGGCGGCGCGGTCGCTAAGAAGAAGCGCCCGCCTTGGAACCGTTGGCCCAAGTGTCCTAATTTCCTAGAGCGGGTGTCCTAGTTTCGGGACCCACGCTGTCTACAGACAGACCATACGTGTAGCTTGTATTTAAGCAGATGCTTTCTCCACCCATGCCGCAGCCAGTTCTAATAACTTGGCCGGTTAAGCAGGCTCGGGCACCATCCCATGATCCGAGGGTAATTCCCTGAAGACCAAGACCCATTGACGGTTCCTGTGTGGAACGCGGATTCACGGGCCATATATTTCGATCTTCGAAACGATCTTCGATGTAGCCACAGACAGTCACAGTGCGTCCTAGATATTTTTCGGGATGCGCAAAAATGCTCTTGCCGGTTCCGGCGGCGGCGCCGGTCGGAATCGCCAATATCAACGTTGCCGCAAGTATCTGTTTCATCCCTTAGCCGTTGCCGGTCTCGACTCTGCGACTCGCTTTCTTTTTCCGACTCGCCTTAGCCTTGCGCACCTTCATTTGGGCGTGAGGCTTCGGCGGGGTTTTAAGCATCCGCAGGAGGTTTTCGTCTTCGCGGGACAGTGGCTTTCGCATGAGCAATCAACCGGATCAGGAGGAAGCATTTCTCGCAGCGCTTGGCGCCATGCTCGTAGCTTGGAATGGGGCGGAGGAGATCGCAAGATCAATTCTCAGGTGGCAGTGCCAAAGCCCAAACGTGGACGTGCTCATTTCGGAGATGAACAATGTCACAATGCGCGATGCCATTCTGGCTATCGCGAAGGTCGAAGCGCGAGCGGACTTAGGCGAACACCTGGACCACTTCGCGTCAATTTTCGACTTGGTCAGAGAATATCGGAACTACTACGCCCACGGCATCAGGGGAGTGTTTCCTGCCGATAGCCTGATAGAGGCTTTTCCTGTTCTGAAGGCGTGGCTGAAACACTCTGGCGAGACCAACACCTGCGTTGGCATGGTCTACCACGCGATTTCCCGCGCCAAGCTTGCCCAAGATTTCGACGTGGTGAGTGTCAGCAACCTTAAGGCGGTGGAGCATTGGTCGTTCTGCGTATCGGGATACGGCACTGCCTTAGAGATCGCTTTCAAGACCGGCGGGAGTACAAAAGCCGCGCGGAAGGAGTGGCCATCATGGCCAGAAAAACCGACTCTGCCACCGAAGCTGGAGAAGAATCGGGCCGTAGCAGCAAGGCGTCAGCGCCAGCTTCGATCATCTCCGCCGTCAACTTGATCTCTGTAGCGTCGGCCTGTCGAATCGACTTTAGCACGATTTGCATTTCTCACGTATAATATCGCCAATGTCTAAAATCTGCGGTAGAAGGTTTTGGAGGCGTCCGGAATAACAGATGATCCGCTGGAAGCGGATAGACTAACGGTTGCTGAAATATATCGCGCCATGCGTCAGCACTTTCCGTCCACGGATGCTCCTTGTCGAACATGACCCACGAGAACATGTCGCAGAGTGCCGCAAACACGCCGCACTTCTTCGCAAAGGCAACCAAGCCCATGTATGTGACGGCCTCCTCAGTGATCTCCGTGGCATAAGTTGGCGGCACAAGAGAAGTACCAACCCACATTAGATGGTGTTCATCTATGATTACGTTAGTTCTCGAAGCCCAATGAACGACCTTGTTTCGCTCGATATCCATTGGCGGGAGCTGCCTGAAATAGCAGTTCCAAAAAGGATTGTAAGTCGAACCACATCTCTGGTGGATCAGCTTTTCCAAAATTCCGTTGCGGGCTCCGCTATTGGTGATCTTGAAAAAGATGGTTCCGGCAACACGACGCGGCATTTCGCCTGCTGTCCGCATCAGGTCACAAAGCGACTGTTCCAGACCAGCGTAAGCGTCAATTGCCTTTCCTCGATTTCCCCAGAAAGGATCAATGGCAAAGAGCTTATTGACTGCCGTCATGGGTATGGTCCCATCCGGGCGAGGAACGCCGTCCGTGACAGCGTAGAGGTCTGGATTCGGATTCGGTGTTGCCATGCCTAAAGATCAATTCAGCGCAGTGCTTTCTAATGCGCGGTTTGCTTCTGCGGTGCCGCGACTTCCTCAAGCAGGCGGCCGAGATGCTGGTGCAGGTCCGCGATCACCGGCAGCGGCAGGCGAAGCCGCGCGGTGATCTCGGCCTTGGGGCCGTTGTCGCCGTCCACAGTGATTGGGCTGAACGCTTCTGGGGTTGGCGACTTCCAGAACGTATTCGCCGAACTTTATGGTGTCTGAAACCATGGGGTCATCCTTCAGGCATGCGCCACGGCCCTTCTTATCCCAGAACTTTCAACCAGGAACGGAGATTTCCGGAAAACAGAAGGCCCGGATTGCCGGTCCGGGCCAGTTCTCTGAGGGTATCATGCATGAAGACGGTACGAATCGGAGTCTGCGCTCAAACGAAGATGCCGTCCAATAGCGAAGACGAAACTGTCCACAGCGACTCACTCTAGCACCACCGCTACAGCCTCTCCCAGAAGCGCGGCTGACGGATGTAGCAGCGTTCGTCCATTTGACTGCATCGCGGATTGAGCTTGAAGCGCTGATCTTGCATACAAAGCGCCATATAGCGCGCCACCAAACCCTTCACCTTGCTGGTGCGCTCATGCAGGTGCTTACGCCAGTCAGGAGTCTGCGTATTGAGCTGCGTGTAACAGGCTTGCATCGCCTCATGCGCGGTCGGCCGGTTGCCACAGCCGGACAGCACCAGTGCCAGTACGATGGCGAATGTTCCGGTAAAGCCGGAGTTGCGTGCTTGCAGATGGGCTTTCGTTGTGGCCACCCCGATGGCGTTCGCGGTGGTAACGGCTGACCGGCGGCAATGGTGCCGCGGCAGCCTTAGCCCTCGATGGGGATCATGCAGGGCGGCCCCAGCACCTTGTCGGAGGCCGTAATCGCTTGCAGGGCCCGCACCAGCGCCGTCTCGGAGCAATCGTGAGTCACCATGACGATGGCGACCGCCTCCCCCGGATCGCGGCCGCGCTGGATCATGCTCTCGATGGAAACATCCTCTCGCGCCAGATGTCCGGCAATGTCGGCAAGCACGCCGGGCCGGTCGCGCACATCGCAGCGCAGGTAGAAGCGGGCGATATGAGCCTCCGGCGGCGCCACCGGCAGCGGTTTCAGATCTGTCGCCGGCCGGCCGAACGCGGGGCCGCTCTCACCCCGGGCGATATCCACGACATCGGCAATGACGGCGGAAGTGGTTGGCTCCTCGCCTGCCCCGCGGCCTTCGAAGGTGAAGGGGCCGGCCGCGCCGGCGTAGGCCACCACGGCGTTGAAGACGGTGTCGACATCGGCAAGCGCCGTTCCCAGCCGCACCATGGCCGGCTGCACCCGCTGATCCAAGCCTTGTGGAGTTTTGCGGGCAATTCCAAGCAGTTTGATGCGATAGTTGAACTCTTTTGCGAAGGCGATGTCAGCCCGTGAAATGTGGCGAATGCCTTCGATGCGGATGGCGCTCATGTCCGGCGGCACCCCAAAGGCCAGCGCCGCCAGCAACGCCAGCTTGTGTGCCGTATCCCCGCCGCCAATGTCGAGCTCCGGGTCGGCTTCGGCATACCCTCGAGCCTGTGCTTCCGAGAGCACGTCCGCGAACGAGCGGCCCGAGGCCTCCATCTGTGTGAGGATGTAGTTGCAGGTGCCGTTCAGCACGCCGTGCACGGCATCGATCCCATAAGTTATAAGGCTCTGGCGCAATCCCTTGACGATGGGAATGCCGCCGGCCGCTGCTGCCTCGAAGCGCAGCGGCACGCCGCGCTGCTCGGCCAGCTCCGCCAGCTTCGCGCCCTGGAAGGCCAGCAGCGCCTTGTTGGCGGTCACCACGGACTTCTTTGCGTTCAACGCGGCTTCGATGAGACCAAGCGCGGGATCGCCCTCGCCGCCGATCACCTCGACGATAAGATCGGCCTGGGTCGCTGCGAGAGCAAGCGGATCGCTAATCCATGGGATGTGGGAGATGTCGGCGCGGCGCCGCTTCTTGCGGTCGCGCGCGCACACCGCGACCAATTCCAGCTTGCGGCCGGCCCGCTGCGAAAGCTCCGCGCCGCGCGTCAGCAGAATTTGCGCAACCCCGCCGCCAACATTGCCAAGGCCGGCCAGCGCGATACGGAACGGCTCCCTCATATCGCGCTCTTATGGTGTGATTCTGGCCGGATCAACTTTGCAGGAATATTTCGGCGCGGCGCTGCTCATCCTGTGCAAGGCTGCCCGCAGCATCGACCAGCACACGATTGGCCGGCACCCCCTGACGAATGAGCTCGCGTGCAACTGCGTTGGCGCAGGCCTGCGCGCGCTGGAGACTCTGGATCATTTGCCGGTCCGCCGGAAGGTCGGCAGCACCGCTCGCGGCATGCCCCACGATGCGCACGTAGCCTTGCCCGCCTCTCGTCCGATATGCGGCAAGCGCTGACTGCACCTGCGATGCGCCATTCGCATCGAGAGCCATCGAATTGGTGCCGAAGGTGACGGTAGCGGCCGGTGGCCCGCTCGGCATCGCGATTGGCGTGGCCGCCGGCACCGCATTGACGGAAGCCAGCCGCTGGCCTCGCGGCGCACTGCCTGCCGCCATCTGAGCGACATAAGGATCGAGCGGCGGCGCATGCGACGGCTGGAAACCGAGCGACGAATCGCCGGCAACGGCCGGTGCGGCTGCAGGCTCATTTGCCTTGGCGGCTGCCGCAGCGGCAGGCGGAGGAGATACCGGGGCGTTGGCAGGCGGGGGCGCGGCTGAGGCCACCTGGGTGGTGGGTGCTGCGGCCGGCTCCGACGGTAAAGCACCGGGCATTGGTGCAGAGGCCTCTGCACGTGGAGCATCGCCGGAGGGCGGTAAAGCGGTTTGCGCATCGCCTTCGGCTGCTCCAGCCGCAGCGGCGGCGTCTGCCGCGGCAGCATCAGCTTCTGCCGGGGGCGGAGGCGCGGCGGCAGGCTCGTTTCCGGCTTGCAGAGCTTCCGCGCTGTATTGCGCCTGCGCGCGATCGGCGACGAGAGCGTTTGCAACCTTCTTCTGCTCGTCGTCGGAGGTCGCCGACGGCTTCGCCGGAATGTCGGCTACCGCTGGATACTGGCCACCGGCCTCGGCGACCGTTTTGCCCTGACTATTGGATCCCTCAACTGTGCCCGGGGCGCCGGCGGCTGTGGTGCTTTGCTGATCCGTCGAAGGACTGTTCCATGTATCGGGATCGAGAATATCCACGTTGCTTGAGCAACCGGTCGCCACGGCCACTATCGACGCGAGTGCCAGCCCACGAACGATAAGACGCGCCGTACGCACCAACTCGACCATTCCGAGACTCCTTCGGCGCGAAAGCGGCGCCAGCCCAAGCGGTGTTCCCTATACAGGCCCTCCCCTTGCCCGCGCAAATCCGCATCCCACCCGTTCCGCGTGAATCCTGGCGTCCCCCGCCTTGCCGCCGAAGCGATACGCGGGCTATCACCGCCCGGCAAACCGGATCGTAACAATGAGCGAAACAGGCCCATCGTCGGCGCGCGCGAACGCGGCCAGAAAAGCACAAGACGCCGCCGGCGGCGCACCGGAATACCGCATCGGCGATCCCGGCGCCTTCGCGCGGAACATGGTGGAGGTGGGCATCCAGTCGCAGCGGCTGCTGGGCGACTTCGTTGCGCGGCAAGCCGGCAAATTCGGCAGCAACCAGCCGCTCGATCCGCTGAACATCACCGGCGCCTTCATGGACCTGCTGCGCGGCATCGTCGCCGATCCCGCGGTGATCATGGAAGCGCAGTTCCAGCTCTGGCGCGATTACATGAATCTCTGGGAGCGCAGCGCGCGGCGAATGTTCGGCGGCACGGCAGAGCCAATGGTGGAGCCGGGACGTGGCGACCGGCGCTTCCGCGACAAGGACTGGCAGGAAAATCAGGTCTTCGATTTCATCAAGCAGAGTTACCTGCTCACTGCCAACTGGATGCAGGACACGGTGGCGAAAGTTCACGGCCTCGACGAGCACCAGCGCAAACGTGTCGCGTTCTATACCAAACAGTTCGCCGACGCGGTCGCTCCGACCAATTTCGTGCTCACCAACCCGGAAGTGTTGCGCACCACCTTGCAGAGCAATGGCGAGAATTTGGTGCAGGGCCTGCAGCACCTGCTCGATGACATGGAGCGCGGCGGCGGCGATCTCTCGATCCGCCAGAGCAAGGACGCCTTCAAGGTCGGCGAAAATATTGCCACCGCACCTGGCAAGGTGGTGTTCCGCAACGAATTGATCGAGCTCCTGCAGTTCGAACCGACGACGGAGCAGGTTTACGAAATTCCCCTGCTGATCATCCCGCCGTGGATCAACAAGTTCTACATCCTCGATCTGAGGCCCGAGAATTCCTTCATCCGCTGGGCGGTGTCCCGCGGACACACGGTGTTCGTGGCCTCATGGGTGAATCCGGACACGCGGCTCGCCCGCAGGAGTTTCGAAGACTACATGCGCGAGGGCATATTCGGCGCGCTGGACGCAGTCCAGGCCGCAACGAACGCGAAGAAGATTAACGCCATCGGTTATTGCATCGGCGGCACTCTTTTGTCTGCCACCCTTGCCTACATGGCCGCCAAAGGCGACGAGCGCGTCAACTCCGCGACATTCTTCGCGGCCCAGGCTGATTTCAGCGAGGCAGGCGACCTTCAGATCTTCGTTGACGAGGAACAGCTCGCGGCGATGAAGCAGCAGATGGACCAGGCCGGCGGCGTGCTCGAGGGCGGCCGCATGGCGACGACGTTCAACATGCTGCGCGCCAACGATCTGATCTGGGGCTTTGTCGTCAACAACTACCTGCTCGGCAAGGAGCCGGCGCCGTTCGATCTGCTTTACTGGAATTCCGACACCACGCGGATGCCGGAAGCCTGCCATCTCTTCTACCTGCGCGAATTCTACAAGAACAACGCCCTGGCCAAGGGAGAGATGCGGTTCGGCGACGTTCGCCTCGATCTTTCGAAAGTGAAGACGCCGATCTATCTGCAAAGCGCGCGCGAAGACCACATCGCGCCATATCGGTCGGTATACAAATCGACGAAGCTATTCGGCGGCCCCGTGCGCTTCATCATGGCGGGTTCGGGTCATATCGCCGGCGTCATCAATGCGCCGGAGGCGAAAAAATATCAGTACTGGACCAACGATGCGTTCGGCGCGGTGGTGAACGGCAAAGGTGCCGCGAACGGAAAAACAATCGCGGCGGCCAGGACGGGATCCAAGGCCGCGAAAGCGACTGCCGCGGCAAGCAAATCCAAGATCGCGCGCCACGCGAATGGCTTCGACGCTTTGCAGATGGGGAAACCTTATCCCGCGTCGGTCGAAGAATGGCTGGAGGGAGCGGCGGAGCATCAGGGCTCGTGGTGGCCGGATTGGGACGTGTGGCTGTCGCGGTTGTCAGGCAAAAAAATCCCTGCGCGACGCCCCGGCAGCGGGAAGCTGAAAGTCCTGGGAGACGCTCCCGGTACTTACGTTCAAATCAAGGCGCAATAAGCATCGGCATTAGAAAAAAACGGCGGCCGGTGCCGCCATTTCCATTCGAAGGTTTTGCGCCTATGTGCCGGAGCCATTCGGCGTACCCCCCGTCGGGCCGTCATAGCCGACTTTGCCAATGCAGAGATACGAACCCCCGCAGCTGCCTTGCTGCCGGAGGTTACGCTTCAGTCGGCAGAAGCCCCGTTG
>Ga0213876_10002054_pt1 | contig 11944 bp, 11 predicted proteins | sample BarmaccomBMRX_R9_FD_160113 | JGI IMG/M metagenome (GOLD analysis project Ga0213876, IMG submission 160113) | Root-associated microbial communities from Barbacenia macrantha in rupestrian grasslands, the National Park of Serra do Cipo, Brazil - RX_R9 | ecosystem: Host-associated > Plants > Roots...
GGCCGCGCCCGATAGTGCACCAGCGCGAACGTCAGCACGCCGATCACCAGCGCCAGCAAGGCTGCTGAAATGGCGAGCTCCAGCCAGAACAGGTTCGTGATGGACAGGCCCTGGCGAGTGACCGGATCAAAACTCTCCATTAGTCCCTGTACTTAATGAATAGCAGTCGGAGTACGCCGGTAGGCCGTGCAACTTTGTGGATTTCTACTCGCTACGAGGCGTGTGACTCGTCCACACCGCATGGGGAAACGGCCGGACAGATGTGGACAGCGCACCAGGAAAGCACGGACTATGTCCACACCCACATGCCCATCGACGTCGACGAAGCCCGCATCTGGGTAAAAGCTGGGGACGGCGGCAACGGCGTGGTGTCGTTCCGCCGCGAGAAGTTCGTGCCCTTCGGCGGCCCGGACGGCGGGGATGGTGGCCGCGGCGGCAGCGTATACCTGGTCGCCAGACAGGGCATCTCGACATTGCTCGACTTCACCCATCAGCGCACCTTCAAAGCTGAGCGCGGCGGTCACGGGCGCGGCGCACGCCAACATGGCAAAGCCGGCGTCGATCTCGAGCTTGCTGTTCCGCCAGGTACCCATGTGGCAAGCGAAGCTGGCCTCAGTGCTGATCTCCTGAGGCCTGGCGATCGAGTCATGGTTGCCAGGGGCGGTCGGGGCGGGCTCGGCAATACTCACTTTGCGACAAGTACGCAGCGCACGCCCCGCATCGCGCAGAAGGGCGAGCCAGGCGAAGAGCGGACGCTGCAGCTGGAGCTGAAGACCATTGCGCAGGCGGCATTGATCGGCGAGCCCAACGCCGGCAAGTCCAGCCTGCTTGCCGCGACCAGCTCGGCGAAGCCGCAGATCGGTGATTACCCCTTCACTACGCTGAGCCCGAACCTGGGGGTTGCCGAGGCGCCAGGCGACATGGAGCAGGTGTTTGTCCTTGCCGACGTGCCCGGCCTGATCGCCGGTGCGCACACGGGCGCTGGCCTGGGCCACCGCTTCCTGCGTCACGTGGAACGCGCGCCAATCCTGGTGCACGTCGTCGACGCCAGCCGGCCCGACGTCATGGACGCTTACCACGTGGTGCGTAGCGAACTCGAAGCCTACAAGCCGGAGCTGACCGAGAAGCCCGAAATCGTCGTGGCGAACAAGCTCGACCTTCCGAACGCGCGCGAAGGACTCATTCATCTGCGGGAGGGGTTGCCGAACCGCGTAGTGATTGGGACCTCCACGGTGACGAACGAGGGCATCCCGACGCTGCTCGACGCGGTGGCCAACGCGCTGCGAAACCTACCGCGCCCAGAGGAACCCGACGGTGGCGTGCGCGTGTACCGCATGGACACGACCGAAGACGACGGCTTCGTGGTCAAAACCGTCGAACCGGGTGTGTACCGTGTGCAGGGTAAGCGCGTGGAGCGGCTCGTGGCTATGACCGACCTGGCCAGCGATGAAGGGACCGATCATCTGCAGAAGCAACTTGAGCGACTGGGCGTGTTCGATGCGCTCGAACGCGCCGGGGTGCAGGTCGGCGACACGGTAACTATTGGGGAGTGGGAAACCGAGTGGGGCCTCTAAGCTTCCTGTCCCGCTTGTTTGGCGGCGGTGCGTCAGCGCGATCCGCCGATGGCGGTGTCTACATTCGCGTCAAGTGCGACGCATGCGGCGAGGTCATCCAGGCGCGCATCAACCCGACGTCGGAGCTCTCACAACTCGACGAGGGCGGCTACTACGTGCGCAAGGTGCTTGTCGGGCGACAATGCTTCCGGGCCATCGAAGTGCAACTGCGCTACTCGGATCTCGGCAGGACTGAGATCAGCCGCGAGGTCAAGGGCGGCACCTCGGTCGAGTGATTCGCCTGGGCCTGCTCGGCGGTACTTTCGACCCGCCCCACTATGGCCACCTGGTCGCAGCCAACGAAGTTGCCTGGCAGTTACACCTGGACCGCGTGCTGTGGCTGCCTGCCCGACAGAACCCGCTCAAGCGGGGTGAGCCAAGCAGTTCGGCCGAGGACCGCTGCGAGATGGTCCGCCTGGCGATCGCCGGCAACCCATTGCTGGAGCTCTCGCGCCTGGACCTGGACCGTCCGCCGCCCTCGTACACCGTCGACCTGCTCGAGTTGCTGCACCGAGACGACAACGAGCTGTTCTTCCTGGTCGGGGCCGACATCCTTCCCGAATTGGCTCGCTGGCGTTCACCCGAGGAGATCCTGCGTCTGGCGCGGCTTGTGGTGGTGAACCGCCCCGGAGCGCCGCCGCCCGACATTGCACGGCTGACCGCTTTACACCCACATGTGTCTGCGCGTGTGGACCTGGTCACCGTGCCGGGCGTGGCTGTCGCCTCGCGCGACCTGCGCGCACGCGTGCGGGGCGACCAGCCCATTCGCTACCTGGTACCGCCCGACGTTGAGCGCTACGTCGCCGAGCACGGTCTCTATCAGGAGTAACGCGTATAGTCCAGGCGTGTCGTTACTGGACCCACAGACGATCGTCGCCGCGGGCTACATCGCAGTGGCCATCGTCATCTTCGCCGAGTGTGGCCTCCTGATCGGCTTCTTCCTTCCTGGCGACAGCCTCCTGTTTACGGCAGGTTTCATCGCCTCCCAGAAACCCGAAGTGAATATTTGGATCCTCAGCGTGGTGTGCGGTGTTGCCGCCGCGGTGGGACCGCTGGTTGGCTACTGGTACGGCGCCTGGGCTGGCCCGCGCTTGTTCAACCGCGAGGATTCGATGTGGTTTCACAAGCGACACCTCATGCGAGCGCACGAGTTCTACGAACGCCATGGCGGCAAAGCCCTGGTCATCGCCCGCTTCATGCCGGTCGTGCGCACGTTTGCACCCGTGGTTGCCGGCATGGCGTTGATGACCTACGTCCGCTTCGTGCTGTACACAGTCATCGGCGCTGTGCTGTGGGCGGTCGGCGTGACGTGGCTTGGCTATTTCCTAGGCAGCCTGATTCCTGAGGCGGGAAAGTACCTCGAATACATCGTGGCGCTGATCATCGTCGTCTCCATCGCACCGCCGATCATTCACCTCCTGCGCGAGCGCAACAAGGCGAGCCTCACCCGCGCCTAATCGGCATGACCAACGCGCTCAAGACCACCTTTTTGTTGGCCTTACTCACGGGCCTTCTGGTGGTCATCGGTTATTTCCTCGGCGGCAATGGGGGCATGCTGCTGTTCTTCGGCATCGCCGTGGTAATGAACCTCGGCGCCTACTGGTATTCAGGTGACATCGCCCTGCGCATGGCCGGCGCCCGCGAGGTCTCCGAAGAGCAGGCACCCGAACTCCACCAACTGATCGGAGAAGTCGCGGCGTACGCACACCTCCCACGGCCACGAGTCGCCATCGTGGACAGCCCGTCCCCGAACGCCTTCGCCACCGGTCGTGACGCCAATCACGCGGTGGTGGCCGTCACCACGGGCATTCTGGGTCTGCTCACAAGAGAAGAGCTCCAGGGTGTGTTGGCGCATGAGCTTGGCCACGTGCGCAACCACGACATCCTGATCTCGAGCGTGGCGGCCACGATCGCGGGCGCCATCACGATGCTGGCTCACGTGGCGCAGTGGGCGATGCTCTTCGGTGGCTTCGGCGGCCGCGACGACGAGGACTACAACCCGTTCGCCGCGATCCTGCTGATCATTCTGGCACCGCTTGCCGCCATGCTGATCCAATTGGCGATCTCCCGCTCTCGTGAGTACGGCGCCGACGCAACGGGCGCCCGCATCATCGGCAACCCGGAAGCACTTGCGAGCGCGCTCGAGAAGCTGGAGCAGGCCAGCAGCGTGCGACCGCTACCCGTCAACCCGGCCGTGGCGCACCTGTTTATCGTAAATCCGCTCAAGAGCGTCAATTTCAATGGGCTGTTCAGCACGCATCCGCCGCTGGAAGAGCGCATTCGACGCCTGCGGTCAATGAGTCTGGCTTCCGTGCATTAGGCTCTCTAACGAGAGCGTGTCTCCCCTCGTCGGCCTACTCGTCGTCATTGTCCTGGTTGCTGCGAACGGCTTCTTCGTGGCGACCGAGTTTGCGCTGGTTTCCTCCAGGTCAACGCGCATCGACCAGATCGCCGCGACTGGCAATCGGGCTGCGCGGCTGGTGCAGCGTGCGAAGCAGAACCCAACCCGCTTCATTTCTGGCACGCAGCTCGGCGTAACCGTGGCGAGCCTGCTTTTGGGTTGGATCGGTGAAGGGACATTCGCCGAGATCATCCAGGCCGCGCTCGATCGCGTCGAGCTGTTGCTGGGTCAGGACCCCAGCTCCGGCGGGCAGATCACCCTCACCGCGCACGCGGCGGCGTCGGTGCTTGCGCTGTTCGCAATCACGTTCTTCCATATCGCGCTGGGCGAACAGGTGCCCAAGATCCTCGCGCTGCAGCGGTCTGAGTCGCTCATCCTGTTCGCCGTCCAGCCGGTCTCTGCCCTGGCCTGGGTGTTCAGACCGTTCATCAGCCTCCTCTACGGGTTCACCACCGTGGTGCTAAAGGCGATCGGACTCGAATATCGCGGCGACGAACACGCCGTGCATTCGCCCGAAGAGCTGCAGCTACTGGTGACCCAGTCAGCCCGGGCTGGCCTACTCACAGGGCCTGAACGCGAGCTCGTGCAACGCGCGTTCACCTTCAGCGATCAGACCGCGGGTGAGGTCATGGTGCCGCGCACCGAAATCATTGCGCTCTCGATCGACTCGACGGTGCAGGACGCGCTGCGCGTTGCGCAACGCCATCGACATACGCGTTTCCCCGTCTACGAAAAGACGATCGACAACGTCGTCGGCATCCTTTCGACCAAGGACCTCCTCGGAGTGGCTGCGCGCCGCGGCACCCGGTCTCCGCTCACCGACATGAGCTTGCGACGATTGGCTCGCCCACCGCTGGTCGTGCCGCAAGGCGCCTCCGTGATCGAAGTGCTGGCGCGTATGAAAGCGGCCCGTCAGCCGATGGCGATCGTGCTCGATGAGTTCGGCGGTACCGCGGGCATCGTCACGCTCAAGGACTTGGTCGCGCGTTTGCTCGGCGACGTCGGCGACGAGTACACGCCGGCGACGCAGGAGGTGCGCACATTGGCTGATGGCACCATTGTGGCCGACGGCCTGGCGTTGGTCGAAGACGTGAACGCCCAACTTGGCACACACTTCGATGCCAGTGAGGTCGATTCGCTGGGTGGTCTGGTGTTCTCGCGGTTAGGGCGGCGGCCGCAGGTCGGCGACGAGGTTGAAATCGGGGGTGGCTATGAGGCGCGCGTGGAACGGTTGGATGGGTTACGCATTGCCCGGGTCCGCCTGATCCCGCCGCGAGGGACCGCGCCGGCCGCGCCCCCGCAGAACGGTACCGGCCGCGAAGTTGAAGTCACGCCGCGACGCGAGGGCTAGTTGCTCCCGCGCGCGTGGTAGAACGCTCCATGCTCGGCCTCACGAGCTACCAGGAGGCGCTGCGCGCCGTTGGCAGGCTGGCCGGGAATGCACCCGATGTCCAGATCGTCGAGCACGCTGAAGGCGGTTGGCTCGAGCTCGCCACCCCGGCCAGTACGCGCCGCATTGGGGCTGCCGAGTTGGAAGAGATCGTCGTCGCGAGCCTCGCGCAGCGCGGTGAGCATCGTGGTGCTGGCGAAACGGCTGATTTGCTTCGAGCAGTCGGCCTGGCTCTCGACGAGTTGCACGCGCTTGCGGTCTGCCTGATGCTCGGCCCCGAGCGGTTGACCGTCCGCTTTTCCGATCGCTACGCGCGATCGCACGAGTTGACCTATGCCGGCGATGAGCTGGAAGCGCTGCGGCGCGCGGCTGTCGCCAGACGCAATGGTCAGCCGTTGCGGCGCGTGCTGATCTTGCAAGCCGATCCGGACCGAGTGGCGCCGCTCGTGGAGCTGCTGGTTGCGGAGTTTGCAATTCAGGCGCTGCCGACCCCGTACGCGCGGGCGATCGCCGCGACCGCAGAGCCGCCCGACCTGGTACTGGCGCAGGCTACGACCGGGACGCTGGACGCGCTGCGCACACTGCGATCCGGTCGACATACCTCGTCGGTCCCCATCCTGGTGCTCGGCGACACCGCGGACGCGGATTCATTCTTCGACGCCGGCGCGGACGACCTGTTGCAGGAGCCGGTTCAGCCGGCGCAGCTGCGCGCGCGCATCCGCACCTCCCTCTTGCGCGGACGGATCACGCCAAACTGAACTGAGGAGACCCCAGATGGTGATGCAATCGATCAACCCCACAACCGAAGAACTGGTCCAGAGCTTCGAGGAGTTTTCGAAATCACAGGTCGAGGAGGCGCTCGATCAGGCATTCGCGGCTCAGCGCAAATGGCGGCAGACGTCCTTCGGCGAGCGCGCCGCGCGATTGCAGGCCGTTGGCCGCGCATTGCGCGCGCAGAAGCAGCGGCTGGCTCAAATGGCGACCGAGGAGATGGGCAAGCCGATCGTCGAAGCCGAGGCGGAACTCGAGAAATGCGCCTGGAATTGCGACTTCTATGCCGAGCATGCGGCCGGCTTCCTGGCCGACGAGCACGTACAGATGAATCTGCCCGCCAGCTTCGTAGCTTTTGAGCCGCTCGGCGTCGTGCTGGCGATCATGCCCTGGAATTTTCCGTTCTGGCAAGTTCTCCGCTTCGCTGCGCCTGCGCTGATGGCAGGCAACGCCGCCGTCTTGAAGCATGCCTCGAACGTGCCGCGTTGCGCGCTCGCGATCGAGGAAATCTTCCGCGCAGCAGATGCTCCCAAAGGTCTCTTCCGCACGGTCCTGGTGCCTGGTTCGGCAGTCGAGCCATTGATTGCCGATCCGCGCATCGCGGCCGTCACGCTCACCGGCTCCAGCGACGTCGGCACCCGAGTCGCCAGTGCCGCTGGACGCAACCTCAAGAAACAGGTCCTGGAATTGGGTGGGTCCGACCCGTTCATCGTCCTGGCGGACGCGGACATCGATGCGGCCGTCAGCACAGCCGTCCGCGCCCGCAACCAGAACAACGGCCAGAGCTGCATCGCCGCCAAGCGCTTCATCGTCGAGGCGCCGGTCGCCGACCAGTTCGCGGAGAAGTTGGCCGCGACCGTCAAAGGGCTGCATGTCGGCGACCCGATGCAGCGCGACACCAACGTTGGGCCGCTTGCACGCGGCGACCTGCGCGAAACGCTTGCGACCCAGGTGGAGCGATCCGTTGCGGGCGGTGCCCACGCGCTCACGGGTGGCACGCCGCTCAATGGCAAGGGCTACTTCTATGCGCCGACCGTGCTCGACGGCGTTCTCGAGAACATGCCTGCCTTCCGGGAAGAGACGTTTGGACCCGTTGCCGCCGTGATTCGAGCACATGACGCCGAAGACGCCGTGCGATTGGCCAATGACACGGAATACGGACTCGGCGCCGCGCTATGGTCGCGCGACATCGAAGGCGCCAAGGAGATCGCGCGGCGGATCGAGGCCGGCAACGTTTTTATCAATGGCATGGTCGCCTCAGATCCACGGATTCCGTTCGGCGGCATCAAGCGCAGCGGCTACGGACGCGAGCTGGGTGTGTATGGCATCAAAGAGTTCGTGAATATCCAGACGATCGTGGTCGGCCAGCCCGCCCCACCGGCCAAGGCGCCGCTAGACTGACACATCACGCAAACCGATTCCGCGTTGCGCCAGTTGGCCGAGGACTACTGGGAAGGCGTGCTGCGCCGCAATCCCATCCTGGCCACCTTCTACGGCGACTACCGCTACAACTCGCAGCTACCTGACCTCGGACCGCGGGGCCGTGCCGACGAAGAGGCTGCGCTGCGCGAAGTCCAACAGCGGCTGGCCCAGATCGAGAGCGCGGGGCTCACCACTGAGGACCGCATCACGCGTGAGATGCTCCAGATTGCGATCACCGCGGGTCGAGATGCGCTGCGCCTCCGACTCGACGAAATGGGCGTGGACCAGATGGACGGTCCGCAGGTCTGGCTGCAAGAGTTGATCAACTGGCATCCCACCGACACGCCAGAGCACGTGCAGGACTTGATAGCACGCTACGCGGCGTTCGATGGCCTGATGAACGACTATCTGGATGCCTTACGCGACGGCATTCGCGATGGCCGTACCGCGCCTGGCATCGCCGTAGAACGCGTCGTTGCACAGCTAAACGCGCTGCTGAACACGCCCCCCGAGGCATCCTCCATGGCAGCCCCGCTGCGCGAGAACGCGGCCTTTGACACAGTGGTCAAGACAACGCGCCAGTCGGTGTACCCGGCGTATACGCGGATGCGCGAGTTCCTCGAGGACTATCTCACCGCCCACGCGCGGCGTGAGCCCGGGGTGTGGTCGGTGAAAGATGGTGCGGAGATCTACGCCCTGCTCGCGCGCCAGCACACCACCACCGACCTGTCCCCGGACGAACTGCACCAGATCGGTCTCGACGACCTGCACCAGATCCACGCCGAGATGCGGGGGATTATCCGCGCGCGTGGGGGTGGCGAGACGCCAGTTCGGGCCTTCTCAGAACAACTGGTCCACGATCCCAGCAATTTGCCGTCCTCACGCGATGAGCTCGTTCAGATTTCGGAGCGGTTGCTGGCGGCGGCGCAGGCCACTCTTCCGCGCGCCTTCGGCCAGCTGCCGAAGCTGCCGATTATCGTGAAGGCGGTCGAGGAGTTCCGCGAACGCGACGCGCCCGCGGCGTTCTACTTCCAGGGGTCAGCCGAGGCTGGGCGGCCGGGCACCTTCTACGTCAACACCTTCGAACCGTCGATGAGACCTAAGCATACGCTGCCCGCCCTCGCGTTCCACGAAGGCGTACCTGGCCATCACCTGCAGGTTGGGCTGGCTCAGGAGGCGACGGACCTCCCGGCGTTTCGACGGCTCAGCGCAGGGTGGCTCGCCAATGCCTTCGTGGAGGGCTGGGCCCTGTACACCGAACGATTGGCCGACGAGCTTGGTCTGTATACCGATGAGCTTGCGCGCTACGGCATGCTTGGCTACCAGGCGTGGCGCGCTTGCCGCCTCGTCGTGGACACAGGCCTGCATCACCTGCGCTGGTCGCGCCAGCAGGCCATCGACTTCTTCTTCGACAACGTTGGCCTGACCGACCGCGAGACGATCAACGAGGTCGATCGGTATATCGTGTGGCCAGGCCAGGCGCTGGCCTACAAAGTTGGACAGCGCGAAATCGAGGCAGTGCGCGCAGCACAGCAACAGCGCCTAGGCGACAGCTTCGACCTGCGCGCATTCCACGACGAACTCCTGCGCCACGCCGCCGTCCCGCTCTCAACCCTCCGCGTGATCTTCACCTAGGTAGCTAGACCGCGGGCCCTCCAGGCGGCAGGTCGTCTTCGTCGTCGCGGCGCTGGCGTAGGTACTTCTCTACGGCCTCGACGAGCGCCTTACCGCTGGGCAGTCCAGGCGGCGCATCGGGCGGTGGCCGATCGGGGTCCGGTGCGCGCCAGTGCGCCCGCGCGGTGGCCTCGAAACCGTCGTCCTCCAGGTCCTCGTCATCCTGCTCTTCTTCGAGCATCTCCTTGAGTTGCTCGGCCAGCTCCGGGTGCTCCTGCAAGGCAGCTTCGACGTCATGCAAGAAGGTGTCGGCCACCTCGCGCAATCGCTCCATGTCCACTGGCAGCCGCGTCACTTTGTGCGTGGCCTCCAACAACGCAAGCGCTGCCACGGGGTTCCCAGCCTGCAGATACGGCGGCGTAGCCACCCAGAGGCTCACGGCCGAGAGCCCGCCCGCCGCGGCGGCATGCAGTAGCGCCGTGACGAACGCCGTCGGGCCTTCGTAGTCGGTGTCCTGGAGCTCGAGCGCGCGCAGCCGCTTGCCAAGCGCCGGGTCGAGCGTTCGGCGCACCACGGGCGCGATGTGATGCGTCACGGGTCCCACGTACGCGCCAAGCGTTAACATCGATTCGACGCCCGCTGCGCGCGCGTAGTTGATGATCGCGGGCGCCAGCTCGGGCCAGCGAAAGTGCGGCTCGGGGCCGATCAGGATCAGCAGGTCACGTTCGGCCCCTGGAAGGGGCACCGGGTAAAAGGCGACCTTGGGATACTCGAGAGACCAGCGCCGACCGTCTGCCGAACGCGTGGAAAGCGGCCGCGCGACCGTGAAGTCGTAGCAGGCCGACGGATCGATCATCGCCGAAGCTGGCGGAGCCGGCTCCCCCAGCAGATGGCGCAGGGCGATACTCGCGGCGCTGCCGGCATCACCCCACCCGCCGAAACCAGCGAGGAGTACTGGCCGTCGCAAGCCGCCAGGCGGCTCGCCCAGTACGAGCTGCATCGGAAGAGTCTACCCCGTGAGCCAGTTATTCCGACGCAATGAAGACGCGGTAGGTGTCGGGTCGGGACGCCGCATCAAAGGCGCATGCAAGCTCGTCGAGTGGGAATACTGCGCTCAGCAGCGGCTTCAGTTCAATGGTGCCGCGCGCGATCGACGAAACCGCGTCGAGGAAGTCCTCGTGGTCCTGGGCCATCGAGCCACTGAGGATCACCTCTTTGTTGTGAAAGATGTTGGGGTCAACCTGGATGGTCGTCCCTTTGGGATGGATGCTGGCGTAGACCGACACCACACCCCGCTTCGCCGCTGCGTTCACCGCCAGCTCAACAGCATTCGGCGAGCCCACCGCTACGTACGTGACGCTGGCGCCTCGGCCGTCCGAGAGACATCTCACACGCTCCCCGTAGTCTTCTGTGGAAGGATCGATCACGGCGTGGGCGCCCAGTTCGAGTGCCTTCGTGCGCCGACACGGGTCAGGCTCTGAGACCACGACGTACGCGCCGGATGCCTGCAGTGCAGCCACGTGCAGCAGCCCCATGATGCCTGCGCCGATGACCACCGCCGTGTCGCCGCGGCGTGGGGTGAATCGCTTCACGTCATGCAGCACACACGCCAGCGGCTCGGTCAGCGCCGCCTCGAGAGGCGGAACGGGTCGAGGGTAGCGGTACACCTGGTAGCCATCCGCGATCACGTACTCTCCGAAACCGCCGGGTCCCCAGGGGGTGCCCGGTACGCGGGTCTCGGCGTGCGCGTTGTCGCAAATGTTGTCGTAGCCGCGGCGACACGCCCAGCACTGCCCGCAGCGGCGTAAGCCTGCGACCGCTACCTGGTCGCCAGGCGCCAGTTTCTGGATCACACCCGCGCCGATGGCTTCGACGGTCCCCGCGAACTCGTGGCCACCCACGAGCGGGTAGGACCAGGTGTCGATGCCCGCGTACACGCGCTGCTCCCACGTGCACAGCGCCGCGGCCGCCACGCGCACCAGAACCTGGCCATGCCCGGGCGTCGGTAGCGGCACCTCCTCGAACTCGATGCGTTTCGGTGCTGTGATAACCGCCCGCCGATACCTCACCCGTGGATCGCCCCGACTAACCGCGTGGTGATGCCCGCGGGATCCGGGTGAGCCCAGATGTTGCGCCCGAACGCCACCCCACTCACGCCCGCCAACAGTGCCTCATGTACATGCGCCAGTAGATCCGCCTCGGACGCGGTGCGTTCGCCACCCAGAATCACCACGGGTACGCATGCGCCTTCGACCACTCGGCTCATGCTCTCTGGATCGCCCGTGTACAGGGTTTTGACGTAGTCAGCGCCCATCTCAGCCGCCTGGCGCACTGCGCGCGCAATGTTGTCTGGCGTGTGCTTGTCCGGTTGATCGAAGCCGCCCGGGATCACCTCTGCCTGAAACGGCACGCCCCAGCGATCGCAGACCACCGCGTACCGCTCGAGCGCAGTCCATTGCGGCGGTTCGCCTGAAACCGCGAGCACCTTCACCGAATCAGCTCCGAGTCGTATCGCACGCTCCACCTGCTCTGCCGGCTCGGGCGCATGGACATCCAGGCTGACGACCAGCGCCGCCCGACCCAGCACATCCACCGACTCACTCGCTTGACGTGCAGTCCCATACGTCGTCATCACGGCGTCCGCGCCAGCGGCGACGACCTCGCGAATGGTGCCCAGGTTCAAGCCTGGAGCGGGGCCCATGAACGCGGCATGGTCCATCGCCACAAGCAGCA
>Ga0213876_10002055_pt1 | contig 11934 bp, 9 predicted proteins | sample BarmaccomBMRX_R9_FD_160113 | JGI IMG/M metagenome (GOLD analysis project Ga0213876, IMG submission 160113) | Root-associated microbial communities from Barbacenia macrantha in rupestrian grasslands, the National Park of Serra do Cipo, Brazil - RX_R9 | ecosystem: Host-associated > Plants > Roots...
CTCGTGGCCGAACTGAATCGTCCGCGCGCTGTGGCGATCGTCGTCGCGGCGCTCTTGCTGCTGCGCTGGATCCCGCCGACACACGTCGTCCGCGAACTGCTCGTGATGCTCGGCGCGCTCGCGATCGTGTGGGCGGGAGGAGGGCGGACGATCGTCGTCGCGGTGGCGATCGGCGCCGCGTTGGTCACGCCGGCGATTCCGTTGCGCACCGTTGCGTTGCCGTTCGTCGTCGCGGCGATCGTGCTGTTTGTCAAACCGCGCCTGCCGGCGATCGTCGGCGCGACGCTCGTCGCGTTGATGCTCACGTTCTTTCCGTGGTCGGGAGTGCTCGCGCGTGGGATGTCGCTGCTGCCCTTGATTCCGCGCGCGGAGCGGCCGCGGCACGGCGTGCACATCGCGCTCGCGCCCGGCCAGTCGACGACGCTCGACGTGCCGTACAACCTCCACTGGCTCGTCCTCTCCGCCTCCAACGCCTCCCGCCTGAAGCGAGGCACGCTCCTCGGACATCTCGAAAATCGCCCCATCCGCGTCGGCGACGTCGCCGACTGGGGCGCGATACGCCGCGAGCATTTCTACGCGTCGCGCAACCCGTTGCCCGCCGATCCGGCCGGGAAGCTGCGCGCTTACGGATACGAGGCGTGGATCGATCTCGCCGGCCGCGTTCCGTTGCCGGCGAACGCGAAGAAGATCACCGTCCGCGCGGAGAGCGGGCTGCACGAAGACGTGCGCCTGCAGATCGAGGCGTTCGAATGACGATCGCCCTCGTTTTCCTCGCGCTGCCGCTCGTCGTCTTTCGCCGGCCGCTGCTGGCGAAGTGGTATGCGTTCGAGATCGCGGCCGACGTCTTCGCCTGGGCCATCGCTCCGCAGCTGAAGATCGACGCGCACTTTGCACTCATCCTCTTCTTCACCCTCAAGCTCGCGGCGTTCGCGCTCGTGTTGGCGAACGCGCAGGACGTGCAGTGGTCGGCGAATCGTGCCGCCGTGCTCGCGGCGCTCCTCTACGCGTTGATGGTGCCCGCGATGTTGCAGGCGCCGATCGACGGCGACGAGCCGTACTACCTTCTCGCCAGCGAGTCGTTGGTGAAGGATCACGACCTCGATCTCGCGAATCAGTACCGCGATCTCGCCCACTCCGCCACCGGCCGCACCGACCTCGGTCCGCAAGCGGGCGATCCACTCGGGCCGCATGGCGAACGGCCGTCGCGTCACGAGCCGTTTCTCCCGATCCTGTTGATCCCCGGCTATCTCGTCGCCGGCCTGCCCGGCGCGGTCGCGGTGATCGCGATCTTCGGCATGCTCCTGGTGCGCTCGACGGTCAAGCTGATGGAAGAAGAAGGCATCGAAGAGGCGACGATCCGCGCCGTCTTCCCCTTCTTCGCGTTCGCGCCGCCGGTGCTTTTCTACGCCGCGCGCATCTGGCCCGAGGTTCCGGGCGCGTGGTTTTTCGTGGAGGCGCTGCGCGGCGTTCGCAAAGAGCGGCCGAAGCATTGGCTCCCCGCAATCCTCGGCCTGGTTCTGCTGAAGCTGCGTTTCCTGCTCGTCGGCGTGCCGCTCGCGGCGATGACGTTCCGGCGCAAACGCGTCGTGCTGCTCGTGCTCGCGTTGGCCGCGGTTCCGGCGGCGATCGTCTTCTCGATCTCCGGCAGCGTGACGAACGTCCATCACTGGCGGGAGCTCCTGCCGTATGCGCCGCAGAAGTATCTCTTCGGCCTTTTCGGCCTCCTCGTCGACGGCGCGGCCGGCCTTCTCTTCCAGGCTCCGTTCTATCTGCTGGGTCTCGCCTCGCTGTTCCGCTGGCGTCGCATGCCCGAAGCCTTCCGCCTCGGCATGATCGCGTCGGCGCTTTACATCGTCTATTTACTGCCGCGCGACGAATGGCATGGCGGCTGGTCGCCGCCGTTGCGCTACATCGTGTTCGTGATGCCGGTGCTGGCGCTCGGTGCCGCCGCGCTTTGGCGCCGCGTGCCGACGGGCGTGGTCGCGGTGATCGCGGCCTGGACGATCGGCCTCGTCGCGCACGGCGTCGCATATCCGTGGCGGCTGTTCCACATCGCGAACGGTGAGACGCCGGCGGGCGAGTGGCTGTCGGAGGCGACGCATCTCGATTACTCGCGCTTCTTCCCGAGCTTCATCCGGATGAACGAGGCGGCGTGGATCGCCGTCGCGGTCGTCGCCGTGTTGCTCGTCCTGAGGAAGCGTTGGGACGTCGCGGCGCCGCTGGCCACGATCGCGATCGCCGCCGTCGCGTTGGCTGCGGCGCGTCCGCCGTCGCACGTGCAGTTCGAAGATGCGCACGTGGAGCATCGCGGCGGCGAGCTCTATCCGCCCGAGTACACCGTCGCGCGTTTCGCGTATCGCGGCGGGTGGCTCCTGCGCGAGCAGGACGCGCTCGTCGTGAACGCGCGCAAGGGAGAGTGGACGATGCAGGTGCGCGCGCCGCAAGGGGCCGCGCTTTCCGTAGCCAATCAGCTGTACCGCTTGCCCGCAACGGGCGAGAACTACGTGCCGTTACCGGTGAACGTGCCGGCGAACGGGCCGGTGGAGATCCGGGTCATCGCCGGCGGCGTGATCCTCGACAGGATGGACCGCGATGGACGTTGACGCGATCGTCCTCGACCTCGACGGCGGCGCGATGTTAGGCGCCTGCCTCGCCTCGCTCCGCGCGCAAACCGTCGCGTTCCGGCGAATCATCGTCTTCGATAACGGCTCCACGCATCCGACGCCGAACGCCACCGCGCGCAGCGAGACGAACCTCGGCTTTGCCGGCGGCGCGAATGCGGCCGTGACGCTGGCGACGTCGACCTTCGTGGCGCTCATCAACAACGACGTCGTGCTCGACCGCGACTGGCTCGCCACCGTCCTCGGCGCGATGGACGAAAAGACGGCTGCCGTCCAGACCGTCTTGCGCGCCGAGGATGGGTCGGTCGATGGGGCGGGGATCGATGTTTCGAACGGAACGTATCGCCAGACGCGCGGCGCGAACGCGTGGGGCGTCAGCGCGACGGCGACGCTCTATCGCCGCGAGCTGCTGCGTTTCGACGAGCGCTTCTTCGCCTACTACGAGGACGTCGAGCTTTCGGCAAGACTGCTCGAAGGGGGTTGGAAGTTGCGAGTCGTGGGCGAGGCGAAGGCGACGCATAAAGGGTCGCAGTCGGCGAAACGGGTGCGAGCGCTCTATCTCCGGACGCGCAACCGTTATTGGGTCGCGAGGCTCCATCCCGGCGTCGGGCGCATCGGCGCCCTCCTTTGGGAAGACGCCAAGCTCCTCCTGCGCGGACGCTCCTCGCTTCGTGGCATGATCGCCGGTCTGTGTTCACGGTTGTCGTAGCCACGCCCGATACCGTCGGTGACCGCATGGCGGGGCCGGGTATCCGTGCGACTTATCTCGCACGCGAGCTGGGGAAGCATTTCCCCACGCAGCTCGTCTCCCGCGAGACGCCGGCTGCGCGGCGCATTTTGTCCGAGGCTTCGGTATTGATTGGGCAGCCACACCGAGGATTTCGGAAGCGGCGCGGGCAACGCATCGTCTATGACCTCTTCGACCCGCTCGTTTTGGAACTGCGGGAGCTCTACGGTGCGCGGCCCGCGCTGCGCCAGAACATCCATCTCGCCGCCGAGTGGTTCCGCCTTCGCTACGCGCTCAGCAACGCCGACCTCCTGATGTGCGCCACGCCCCAGCAGCGGGAGTGGTACGAGTCGATGCAGACGAACGACACGCCGTGGATCGAGGTGCCGTTCGGGGTCGACATGCTCGAGGTGAAACGGTGCGCGCCGGCGAAGGACAACATCGTGGTCTGGGGTGGGGGAGTGTGGGAGTGGCTCGACCCGGTCACGGCCATCGACGCGGTGGTGAAGCTGAACCATGAAGGATTGCGCTGCCGGCTCCTGTTCATGGGGCGGGCCCGACCGAATCCGCATGCCGTCGACCGGAGCCGGGAGACGCGCTTCGACGCCATGCTGGCGCGGGGCGTCCCGTACGTGGCGGCGAACGCGGAGTGGGTACCATACAAGGAGCGATTGTCGTGGTTGCGGTCCGGCAAAATCGCTATGATGCTGCACCGGCCAACGGCGGAGGCTCGTCATTCGATTCGCACCCGACTCTTCGACGCCCTGGCGGCGGGGGTCCCCGTCGTGGCTACGGAAGAAGGATTCGCAGCAGACCTGGTCCACCGCGAGGGCCTAGGCATCGTCGTTCCGGCCCAGGACGTCGATGCGGTGGCACGCTCGGTGCGGAAGCTCCTGACCGACGACAGTTTCTACGCCCAATGCGTACAGAATCTGGAACGCATACGCCCACGGTTCGCGTGGGAAGTCGTGACCCGGCCGCTGGTCGACGCAGTGAAGGAATGGCAGAAGCAAGGCGACTGATCTGGAACGAGGCTTCCGATCTCGGAAGCGAGCCCACGCAGGCTGCGCACCTGCGCGTGACGCCGCGCGCCATCGACGTCTCGATCCTCATCGTCACCTGGAACAGCGAGCGCTGGATCGACCGCTGCCTTCGCTCCCTCGCCGCCGCCTGCGAAGGCCTCTCCTACGAAGTCCTCATCTACGACAACGCCTCGGCCGACCGGACGCTCGACCACATCACGGTCGACGACGTCCAGGTCCTCCGTTCGGCCGAGAACGCCGGCTTTGCCGCCGGCACGAACCGCGCGTTCCGCCAGTCGCGCGGCGAATATGTCTTCCTCCTGAACCCCGATTGCGAGCTCGCCCCCGGCGCGCTCACGAAGCTCGCCGCGTTTCTGGAGTCGCATCCGGAGATCGCTGCCGCCGCGCCGCTCCTGGAGAACGAGAGCGGCGACTCCCAGCGCGAGTTCCAGCTCCGCCGCCTCCCGACCCTCGGCACATTGGCGTCGGAGATCCTCCTCCTCGACAAGCTCTTCCCGGCGAACGGCGCGACCGCGCACTACCGGGCGCGCGATCTCGACCTCACCAAGCCGGGACCGATCGAGCAGCCCGCCGCCGCGGCGCTCCTCATCCGGCGCAGCGTCTTCGAGGAAGTCGGGCCGCTCGACGAGCAGTTCTCGCCCGCCTGGTTCGAAGACGTCGACTATTGCCGCAGGCTGGCCGAGGCAGGGAAGGCTGTTTACTACGTGCCTTCGGCGGCGGCGAAGCACTTCGGCGGCGCGAGCCTCGAGCACATGCCATGGGGGCAGTTCATCGACGTGTGGTACCGCAACATGTGGCGCTACGCACGGAAGTGGCTGTCGCGCGGCGAGGCCGAAGGGCTGCGGTGGGTGATCGTCGGCGGGATGGCGCTGCGGTGCTTGGCGGCCCTCGCGGGGTTCGCTCATCCGGAAGTGGGACGGCGGAACGCGGTGAAGGCGTACTGGCACGTGCTGAAGAGAGCGTGGAAACGATGGAGCCCCGACTCGTCTCCGTCGTCCTCGTAACCTGGAACAGCGCGCCGTTCCTTCGCCGCTGCCTGGAGGGGATCCGCGGGCAGAGCGTGCCGATCGAGCTGATCGTCGTCGACAACGGCTCGACCGATGACTCCGCCGCGCTCGCCGGTGACGCGATCGTCCTCCGCAATCCCGACAACCGCGGCTTCGCGGCGGCGGTGAATCAGGGGCTGCGCGTCGCCAAGGGGGAGCTCGTGCTGCTCTGCAATCCCGACGCGTACCTCTCGCCCGATTACGCCGCGCTGCTCGCTGCCGAGCTTCACGACGACGTGGGGATGGCGACGGGCAAGCTCCTGAATGCCGAGGGGTTCGGGATCACGGGGACCGGGCTCGTGGATTCGAAAGGCATCCGGATGACGAAGTCGGGCCGCCACTTCGACATCGACCAAGGCCTGGCCGACGACGGCGACAACGTCACGAAAGAGGTGTTCGGCGTGTCGGGCGCGGCAGCGATGTACACGCGCAAGTTCCTCGATGATGTCGCCGTGCAGGGCGAAGTCTTCGACGAAGACTTTCACACGTATCGCGAAGATGCCGACCTGTCGTGGCGCGGACGCGTCTTCGGCTGGCGCGCGGTGTACGTGCCGGCGGCGATCGGGTATCACGTGCGGACGGTCACGCCGGCGAAGCGCCGCTCGCTGGCGCCCGCGGTGAACATGCACTCGGTGAAGAACCGCTTCCTGCTGCGGCTGAAGAACGAGTCGCTCTGGATGGCCATCCGCCACGCGCCGTTCGAGATCCCCCGCGATCTCGTCGCCCTCGGCGCCGTGCTGACGATCGAACGGACGTCGCTTCCGGCGCTCGCCTGGCTGTGGAAGAATCGGCAGAAGGTGATGGCGAAGCGGCGCGAGATTCAACGGCGGCGGCGGGTCTCGGATCGCGAGCTCGCGAAGTGGTTCCGATGAGCGGGCACGTGGGGACGGGCTTCAGCCCGTCCCGGCACGGGCTGAAGCCCGCGCCCACGTTTCCCATGAAACTCGCCATCCTCGGCACGCGCGGCGTCCCTCCCGCCTACGGCGGCTTCGAGACGTTCGCCGCCGAGCTGGGGAAGCGGCTGGTCGCGCGCGGCCACGAGGTCAGCGTCTATTGCCGCGCGGACGGCCCGGCCGTGTGGGAAGGCATCCACCGCATCGTTCTGCCGAGCGCGGGCGGCAAGTACTTCGAGACCGTCAGCCACACATTCCTCTCCGCGCTCGACGCCTTGCGCCGCGACTTCGACGCCGTCCTGATGTGCAACGCCGCGAACGCGTTCACGCTCCCGCTGCTTCGCGCGGCGCGGATCCCGGTCGCGATCAACGTCGACGGCATCGAGCGCAAGCGCCGCAAGTGGAACGCCCTCGGCCGAGCCGTCTACGCGATCGGCGAGTCGTTCTCGGTCGTGTTCTCCGATCAGGTCGTCGCCGACGCGGATGTCATCGCCGACTACTACCGCCGCCAGTACGGCATCGAGGCGGTGATGATTCCGTACGGCGCCGACTTCCCGCAGGAAGCCGACACGGACATCCGCGAACGTCTCGGCATCGAGGACTACATCCTCTATGTCAGCCGCTTCGAGCCGGAGAACAACCCGCTCGAAGTCGTGAAGGCCTACGAAAAACTTGCCGACGCGCCGCCGCTCGTGATGCTCGGCAGCGGGCTCTACGCGCCGGAGCTCGTCGGCGAGTTGCATCGCCACGCCAGCCCGAAGGTTCTCTTTCCCGGCGCGCTCTACGGCGCGGATTACCGGACGCTGCAGCGTCATGCGCGGCTGTACATCCAGGCGACGGAGGTGGGCGGAACGCATCCGGCGATGATCGAGGCGATGGCCTCGGGCGGCGCGGTGCTGGCCCACGACACGCCGGAGAATCGGGAAGTGGGCGGCGACGCGGTCGGTTACTTCCGACTCCGGCCCATCGAAACGCTTTCAGGCATGCTTCGCGAATGGCTCGAAAGCGTTCCGGATCGCGAGCGGACGCGACAGCGCGCTGCGGAACGATACAGCTGGGACGTGGTCACGGATCGGTACGAAGAGGTCTTGAGAAAAGTGTCATCCTGAGCCGCACAGACGGCGAAGGATCTCCCGGATCTTGCGAGGAGATCCTTCGCCCTCTCCGGGGCTCAGGATGACACGCGAATTTAGCTTAGACGCACTTCACGCCGCCTCCGTATACCGGACGCCATCGTTTTGCAGTACATTCGGAAATCGAGGGTAGATGCTCAGACAAAAAGCGCGGCTGGTTGCGAGAATCGTTTACCTCGTCGATCTCGCCCTCACCTCGGTTGCGTTCTTCGCCGCCTTCTTCGTCCGCGACCTCGCGCTGCCCCAGCTCGCCCCCGAGAAGTTCCCGACCGGCCTCTTCCCCCTCGCGGAGTACCTCAAGGTCTATCCGCTGGTCCTGATCATCTGGTCGGTCCTCCTCTTCAGCTACCACAGCTATCACTCCCACCGCACCGTGCCGCTCCGGCGCGAGGCGGCGACGATCATCCGCGTGGCGTTCGTGGGCAACATTCTGCTCGCGACGCTCGCGTATTTACTGCCCCTCCGCCAGCTGTCGCGCGTCTGGTTCGTGCTGTTCGGCGTCGGCTCCGCGGCGCTGATCATCATCGAGAAGATCGTCCTCCGGGCCATGGCCCGTTACGTCCGGTCGAAGGGCCTGAACTACCGGACGGTGCTCATCGTCGGCACCGGGCGCCGCGCGACGGAGATCGCGCGGATGATCGAAGAGCATAAATACTGGGGTTACAAGATCTTAGGCTTCGTATCCGATGGCCATCGCCTCGCTAACGGCTGGGCCAGCTATCGGATCTTCGGGCAGGTGCCGGACCTCAAACGCATCCTGGAGACGCAGACCACGGAGCCGATCGACGAGGTCGTGTTCGCCGTCACGCGGAAGAAGCTCGACGAAATGAAGCAGATCTTCCTGATGTGCGAGGAGCTCGGCGTCCGCACCCGCGTGGCGATGAACTTCTTCCAGAACCGCGTCGCGCGCATCGAGATCGAAGAGCTGGAAGGCGTCCCGTTCCTCACCTTCACCACGACGCCCTCGAACGAGACGCAGCTCGCGCTCAAGCGCCTCCTGGACGTCGTCATCTCCTGCGTCCTTCTCGGCTTGAGCCTGCCGGCGGTGGTGCTGGCGGTGATCGCCATCAAGCTCACGTCGCCCGGCTCGGTCCTCTTCAAACAGCAGCGCATCGGCCTCAACGGCCGCATCTTCACGCTCTACAAGTTCCGGACGATGATCGAAGACGCGCATGCGCGCCGCGGGGAGGTCGAGCATCTGAACGAGATGTCCGGCCCGGTCTTCAAGGCCACGAACGACCCGCGCATCACGTTCGTGGGCAAAATCCTGCGCAAGTTCTCGCTGGATGAGATCCCTCAGTTCTGGAACGTGCTGAAGGGCGACATGTCGCTCGTCGGCCCCCGGCCTCCGATCCCCGAGGAAGTGGCGTCTTACCACCGGTGGCACCGGCGCCGGCTTTCCATGAAGCCCGGCCTCACGTGCCTCTGGCAGGTGAGCGGGCGCAACAACGTCGATTTCGAGCGCTGGATGCGGCTCGATCTTCAATACATCGACAACTGGTCGCCGGCGCTCGATTTCAAGATCCTGCTCCGGACGATTCCGGTGGTTCTGTCGGGGCGGGGAGCCTCCTGATCCGTGTTATCTTGCGAGGACGATGAGCCATTCCTCATCGCCGCGCTCGCTGTCGTCCCGGTAGAAAGATGAGACGCGTTTACGCTCTGGTCGCCCTCCTGCTCGCGTCCCTCGTGACGGCGGCGCCGCTTGCAAAAAAGACGGCGATCGCGACCGAGAATGGCGCCAGCTGCGACATCAGCACGTCTCCCGCCGCCACCCTCCTCCTCCCGCGCTTCGAAGTCGACGTCGACAAGCCGGCGAACGAGGGCATCAACACGATCTTCTCCGTCATCAACACCTCGCGGTCGCCGCAGATCGCGCGCATCACGCTCTGGACCGACCAGGGCTATCCCACGCTCTGGTTCAACGTGTTCCTCACCGGCTACGACGTCCAGCCGATCTCCCTCCGCGACATCCTCGTCCTCGGCCTCATCCCCGACACCGGCACGAAGGCGGTGAGCGGCCCGAAGTCGGGGCCGAACGACTCGAATCCGAAGCTCGTGAATACCGAGGGTTGCCTCGAGGGGAACGTGAACGTTCCGGCGTCGTTCATCGCCGACATCCGGTCGATGCTCACGGCCGGGACGTCGAAGACGAAGGAGTGCCGCGTCGGCACCGCGCACGACAAGGCCATCGGGTACGTCACGATCGATCTCGTGAACAGCTGCTCGCTGCTCTCGCCGCTGGACATGAGCTACTACTCGCAGCTGCTCCTGTTCGACAACGTCCTCACCGGCGACTTCGAGCTGATCAACCCCGACGCGAATCTCGGCAACTACGCCGGCGGCAATCCGCTCGTGCACCTGAAGGCGATTCCCGAAGGCGGGACGGCACAGAGCGCGGCGACGCCGTTGCCGTACACGTTCTACGACCGCTACACCCCGCCCGGCGCGCGCCGCGTCGATCGCCGCCAGCCGCTGCCCTCCGTCTTCGCCGCGCGTTTCATCCAGGGCGGCACGACGGCGTTCGCGACGGACTACGTGATCTGGCGCGAAGGCACCGTCGCCGCGGGAGAGTGCGTCGCGGCTTTAAATGCGGAGCTGCCGGTCACGTCGATCGTCCGTTTCGACGAAGACGAGAACCCGACGATGAACGCCCCTGCCGCGGCGCAAACGATGCCTCTCGCGGCGTCGCTCTCCACCACCTCGCCCTTCTTCCCGCCGATGGCCGGCCTCGGCGTCAGCGGCTGGATGTTCCTCAACCTCGACAGCCGCGTCGGCGCGCAGGAGAAGACGCCGTTCTCGTCGAGCCGCCCGAGCCAGAACTGGGTGCTCGTGTCGATGCGCGCGGAAGGCCGCTACGGCGTCGCCTACGACGCGACGGCGATGGCAAACGGCTGCACCTCGAGCGCGGCGGTCGCGAAGACGCCGGGAGGCCTGCAGTGAAGAAGACGCTGCTCGCGCTGCTCGTCTCGTTGCCGCTCTTCGCCGCGACGGCGCCCGCCGCGCGCGTGAACGCGGTCACGGAAAACAACGCGAGCTGCGATATCGGCCAATACCCGGCCGCGACGCTGCTGCTCCCGAATTTCGAGGTCGACATCAATTCGCAGTCGACGAAGGCGTTGAACACCGTCTTCACGGTGATCAACACCTCGCGCACGCCGCAGATGGCCCGCGTCACTCTGTGGACGGACCTCGGCTACCCCGGCAGCTGGTTCAACCTGTTCCTCAGCGGCTACGACGCACAGACGATCTCGCTGTACGAGATCCTCGCCCGCGGCCGGTATCCGGTGACGTCCGTGAACATGCCGACCGGCACCGCCTCGGCGAAGAACACCGAGAACCCGAACTTCGTCACCGACCAGATCTGCAGCCCGGCCGGCGGACTGATGTCGCCGCTCCTGTTGACACGCCTGCAGAAGATCTTCACGACGGGTGAACGCGACGAGCCGAACTGCCCGGTCGGTCTCACCCACAAGAATGCGATCGGATATGTGACGGTCGACGTCGTGAACAGCTGCGCCACGACTTCGCCACTCGATCCGGCGTACTGGACGGAGACGATCCTCTTCGACAACGTTCTCACCGGCGAGTACGAGCGCATCAACCCCGAGTCGACGCTCGGCAACTACGCCGGCGGCAATCCGCTCGTGCACATCCGCGCGATCCCGGAAGGGGGCGCGGCGGGCAGCGAGCCGGGAACTGCGTTGCCGTACACGTTCTACGACCGCTACACGCCGGCCGGCGCACGGAAGTTCGATCGCCGCCAGCCGTTGCCATCGACGTTCTCCGCGCGCTTCATCCAGGGCGGACGCACCGGCTTCCAGACCATGTACGCAGTGTGGCGCGAGGCGCTCACCGGCAGCGCGAAATCCGAGTGCGAGTACATGCAGAACGCGAAGCTCGGCATCAGCAAAGGCCAAGTCGTCCGCTTCGACGAGCATGAGAATGCGGTCGCGCTGGCGAACGACGGCTACTCGCCGGCGACCAGCTCCATCCCGACGACGAGCTCGATGCTCCCGCCAATGGCCTCCGGCGACAACGGCGGCTGGCTGTGGATCTCGTTCGACAACGGCGCCTCGAAGAAGGAAGTGAATCCTTACTCGACGAGGCGCGCGAGCCAGAACTGGGTGATCGTGCAGATGTACGCGGAAGGCCGCTACGGCGTGGACTTCGACGCCTCGTGGATCGCGAACGGCTGCACGGCGACGCCGCCGAGCGCACCGTAAGTGTCATCCTGAGCCCCGCAGAGGGCGAAGGATCTCCCGGCACGTGCGCTCTCCGCCCGTATCAGGAGATCCTTCACAGTCTCCGCTGTTCAGGATGACAAAAAGCTACAGCAGCTCCTGCGGAACCTTTCCGCCGTTCTCCTGCAGCTTCTTCATCACTTCCTTGTGCAGCCACATGTTCATGGCCGCGGAGTCGGACGTGTTGCCGCTGTAGTGAAGATCGCCGGCCAGCTCCTTGCGCGCCTCGA
>Ga0213876_10002056_pt1 | contig 11930 bp, 8 predicted proteins | sample BarmaccomBMRX_R9_FD_160113 | JGI IMG/M metagenome (GOLD analysis project Ga0213876, IMG submission 160113) | Root-associated microbial communities from Barbacenia macrantha in rupestrian grasslands, the National Park of Serra do Cipo, Brazil - RX_R9 | ecosystem: Host-associated > Plants > Roots...
CCGGAACGATTAGCGCCACCTCGACGCGATTGCGTTCCCGTTCCCACCAGACGCGCAGGATCTCGCGGAGGTAGCGCCCGATGCCCCGTCGGTCGCCCGGCAAGTTCCAGGCGTCAACCCCGATTCGAATCACGCGAGGCTTCGGAAGACGTCAAGGTGCCGCTGCGCGCTCTCGTCCCAGTTGAACTCACGTGCCCGCTGCAGCCCTCCGTCGCGCAAGCGCTCGCGCAATGCCGTACTTTCCGAGATCATCGCCAGCGCTTTGGCCCATGCGCCGGCGTCGTCGGGTGCCGCGTACAACGCGGCACCACCCCCGACTTCCGGCAGCGAGCCCGCGGCCGCTGCGATGACCGGCGTGCCGCACGCCATGGCCTCGAGCATGGGCATGCCGAACGTTTCATGGTAGGAGGGAATGACCAGCGCGAGCGCGCCGCGGTAACAATCGCGCAACCGTTCCGGGATCCCCGCGACCAGATCGTCGCCCAAGTCGCCCAGGGCGACGATACCGGCTCGTTCCGGCGCCCGCGGTCCGGCGACGCCCAGTGCGGGACCATCCCCGCCTGGCCACGCGCGACGGAACGCGTCGTAGAGCAGGTCGAAGTTCTTGCGAGGCTCTCGTATCGGATCGCCCACGAACAGAAAATAATCGTGGTCCCGCAACGGGTCGGGGAGCGTCATGGGCGCGCCGGGCGAGAACGACGCCTCGACGCCGTGCGGAATCACCGCCACACGTTCCGGTGGGATGCCGAGCAGTTCGCGCAGCTCGCGCGCCGCAAACTGTGAAACCGTTATCACGCGTGCCGCGGTGCGCGCCGACCGCAGAAAGGGCCCCTGCGCGTGCCGGCGTCGCTTCGCCTCCGCCGCGGGATAGCGGAAGGGCACCGCGTCGTGAATCGTGACGACGTTCGGCAAGGAAGAAGCGAAGAAGGTGCCGTTGGCCGGATGCCAGACGCAATCGCTTGCGGCGCCCGCGCGCGATGCTACGCGGAACCGCTCGCTTCCCAGTGCGCGTTCGTAGCTTGCGCGCCGACGGGCCGGCAACAATCCCCGCACGAGCATCGTCAGCTCGACATCCTCTCTTTCAATTAGACGGCGAAGTATCGCGCGTACGTACCGTCCAATCCCGCGGGTATCCTCGACGGCAACTCGCGCGTCCACCGCAAGGCGGAGCGGGCGCATCGCACGCACTTCGCGTAGGTAAGGGAAAGTCCGCCGTCTTATGTACGAGTCGCAATGAGCCGCGGGCTGCGCGTTGGTTCTGATCCATTGGCGATCGAGCATCGGTTAGGAGTCGCCGCTCACCTGATCTTGGGTTCGCGCGAGGAACCGTTCTTGGCCGCCATGCTCGACTCCATCGCTAGCGCCGCGACGCTGCTGATCGTCAACGACAACTCAGCCGGGCATTCACCGCACGAAACGATTCTGCGTCGAAGTCGCTTCGGAGAGGACGGTGCTTTAATCGTCGATCGCTCGCCATTCACGGAGTTTGCCGCGGCGCGCAACCGCTGCTTGGACTTGCACAGGGAGAGCGGCGCACCGCCCTGGATCATGTTCATTGACGCCGACGAGGTCCATGCGCCGCGCATCGCCGCGATCGCCCGGCGCCTGTCGGAAGTCCCTGGCATCTACGACTTCGTGGACGGCTACACGTGGCACTTCTTCGGCTCGTTCGACTACTACACGTCGATCGAGCGGCGAATGATGTTCTTCCGCTATAGAGAGGACGTACGCTGGGAAGGGGCGGTGCACGAGCGATTGCAAGGCCTCGGTGGTAAACGGCTGGCGCTGCCGTACGTCTACGCTCACTACGGCCATACGCTGACCCCGCGCCGCCATGCCGAAAAGGGTCGGCACTATTCCTCGTTGGGCGCGCCGGGTAACGTGCTGCGCGAAGAGGAACTCGACGACTTCGACGTCTCGCGCTACTTCGCGCCGGTGTATCCGCGGATGCTGCGCTTTACCGCCGCGCATCCGCAGGTCGCCTCGTCAACCATCGCGATGCTGCGACCCCACCTCGCGCACCACCATCGCCTCACGGACGCGATCGTGAAGGGTCACCCGCTCTGGCTGAAAGTTCGTAACGCCGTGCGAAAGGCAAACTTTGAATTGCGCTGGCGCTTTCGGAGAATCAATCCGCTCGCTCGCCGAATCGCGGCGCTATGAGGAACTACTCGGGAGCCGCTGCCGTCCCATGAGCCAGGCGCTGTCGCTTGATCAGAAATATCAGCGGCGTGGCGAGGACAAAGATGATGGCCGTTAGCCGGAAGAGGTAATTATACGAGATCATCGTGGATTGCTGCGCCACCAACTGCGTGAGCACGGCCACGGGATAGCCGTGCGTCTGCGTCACGCCGGATGCCAGCACGTTCCACGCCACGGCGCTCTTGTGCACGAGCAGCGTCGTGAGGATCGCGATGCCGAGGCTGCCGCCGAGTTGGCGCAGCAACGTGAAGATGCCCGTCGCGTTTGCCATTGCCGGAATGGGAACGTCGCTCAGTGAGATCGTCGTAAGCGGCACGAACATGAAGCCGAGCGCAAAGCCCTGCACGACCCGCGGCCAAAACACGTCCCAGTAGCCCGCTTGCGTACTCAAGCTGCCGAGCCACCACGCCGACCACGCAAACACGAGCGTTCCGAACGCGATCGACCATCGGCCGTCGATCCGATTGAGCATCCTGCCCACGATCAGCATCGAGACCGCCGTGGCGAGGGCGCCCGGCATCAATGCCATGCCGGTGTCGAAGGCCGTCATCCCGAGCGTGGACTCGAAGAACAGCGGCAAGATGAGCGCCGTTCCAAAGAGACCAAAACCCATGACGACCCCCAAGAACGAGCCGATCGAAAACGAGCGGAAGCGAAAGACGTTCAAATCAACTATGGGGTGCCGCTCCCGCAGTGTCTTCAGCACGAATACGATCAATGCCACCGCGGAAATGGTCGTGAAGAGCACGATTGTCTGCGACGCAAACCAATCATCGCGTTCCCCCTGTTCGAGCACGAACTGCAGCGACGCCAGCCCCGCGGTGAGCAGCCCCAAGGCGACCCAATCCACCCCGCCCTTGGGCTTCTCGATATACTTGGGGTTCGGAATAAACGACAGCGTCATCAAGAACGCGATGATGCCGATCGGTACGTTGATGTAGAAGATCAGCGGCCAGCTGGCGTTGTCGATGATCCACCCGCCTAACGTGGGGCCGATCGCCGGCCCGACCATCGCGCCCATGCCGAAGATCGCCATCGCGGCCCCGCGTTTCTGGGGCGGGAACGTCTCGAAGAGAATCGCCTGCGCGGTCGGCTGCAGCGCTCCGCCGCCGATCCCCTGGATTATTCGGTAGAAGACCAGCACCCAAATGGAGCGCGCCGTGCCGCAGAGGAACGACGCGACCGTGAACAACGCCAGGGACATTGCATAGAATCGCTTGCGTCCGAGCAGTGCGGTCAGCCACCCGTTGAGCGGCATGACCACGACGTTCGCAAGAATGTAGCCCGTGGCGACCCACGCCACTTGATCGACCGTGGCGCCGAGGTTTCCGCCGATCGTGTCGAGGCCGACGTTGACGATCGTCGTGTCGATGATCGCCATGATGAGGCCCAGCATCACGGTCACGGTGATCAGTGCGACCGGCGCAGACTCTCGATGACGAAATGGATTGCGCATAGTTAGGCTAGAACAGGGCGACGAATTTGGTGCCAGTCTCGTTCGCCACGCCTCATAACAAGAGGGCCGCTCTCATTGTTGCGGCCGCGTTTGCGATTTTTGCCCTCGTCAGCGCGCTTGCATTCCGCAGCGATATTTATCGCAGCGCGCTCGACCCGGCCTCGAGCACCGGTAGCTTTGAAGCCGCGATCCGGGCGTTTCGGGGCTTTCCGGCCGATGCCGGCCGCGACGTGCTCGTGTTGGGCGACTCGCGCATCTACTCGGCGCTCGAGCCCGCTGCGGCGCAAAGGGCGAGCGGCGGCTTTCGCTTTCTCAATGGAGGCGTTCCGGGAACGACGCCGCGCTGCTGGCCCTTCTTCGTGCGGGCAATCGATCCGAACGCCGATCGTTTTCGCGCCATCGTCATTCCCGTCGATACGTATCATGACGACGACAGCGCGATTGGAAGTCTCGACGGCGACGACCGCCCGATGGATTTGCGCTACGTCGTGTTTCAAACGCGTCTAGCGGATCTTCCGAAATTGGCCGGCTCGTTTTCGGATCCCCGCGAGCGCGTCGAGCACGGCATCGACCTCTTTATTCGCGGGCCCGAGCTTCGCGACGACGTTCAGGCGCTCGCCGCGGACCCGGGGGCTCGCGTTCGCGCGATTTCGCAGGCGCGCAACCAGTCGACCTATGCGCCGCTCGCCGCACACCCGCGCACCGAAACGCTGGCCGGATTGCAGGCCGACTTCTCCCGCGGAACGCTAATTTATCCGAATCAGTTGCCCGCCGATCAGCGGGCCGCGATCGCCAATCAAGTATTGGTGATTCCCAAGGCGAGCGCATCGTACGCGCGTTACCGCAGTGAATGGCTGCTGCCGATAGCGCACCGCTATGAAGCGGCGGGCGTCCCCGTGATCTTCGTCCGGATTCCCACGCGACCGCTGCATCGCTTCGGGAGTGACGTCCCGAGCGGATCGTTGGTCGAAATCGCCCGCGCGACCGGCGCGCGATTAGTGCCGGCGCACCGCTACCTGGAGCTGGAGCGTCCTGAGCTCTTCGCCGACGAAGATCATCTCAACCGGCAAGGCAGCGCACGTTTCAGCGCTCTGCTCGGCGCCGATGTCGGCGCTATTCTGCGCGACTCGCCGCCGAAGCTACGGCAACCGCCCGCGACGGCGGCTCCTTCGCGGTCGCCGCATCACTCGCTATCGTGGTTTGCGGCCGCGGCGGGCATCGGAATACCGCTGCAGTTTCAATCCTATGAGTTTTGGCTCTTTTTCGCGATAGTCGCGGGGCTGTTCTACCTGCTGCCGCAGGGGCCGGCTCGCTGGGTGTTGCTGCTTGCGAGTTATTACTTCTACGCGCGCTGGAACGCGTGGTACGTCGTTTTTCTATGGATCTTAACCGTCAGCGACTTCCTGATCGCGATTGCAGTCGAACGCGCCCGCGAGCGGAGCCGCGGACATCAGCGCGTGCTGTTGGCGCTCGGCATCGCGGCGAACCTGGCCTTTCTCGGAACGTTCAAGTACGCGAACTTCGCAAGCTCTACCGTCGCGGCGCTGATCGGTATGCATCAGAACCCCTGGCTCGTCAACCTATTCGTTCCGATCGGCATCAGCTTTCACACGTTCCAGAGCATTTCGTATTTGGTAGACGTCCATCGGGGCCGGTTGCGCGCGGAGCGGCGCCTCTTCAACTACGCTTTGTATCTCGCGTTCTTCCCGCAGCTGCTCGCCGGGCCGATCGTGCGTGCGTGGCTGTTCTTGGGCGAGCTCATCGCATGGAGGACGCCTTCGGTAGACGACGTTACGTACGGGTTAGCGCGCGCAGGATTCGGCCTGATCAAGAAGATGGCGGTGGCCGACCAGTTCGCCTCCGTCGCGAACGAGTACTTCGGTGCGATGGCCGCACATCCGGGTGCGCCGGCGGCGTGGAGCGCGATGTTTGCGTTCAGCCTGCAGATCTATTTCGACTTCTCCGGCTACAGCGACATCGCGATCGGCTGCGCCCGCGTGCTAGGCTTCGTTTTCCCGGAGAACTTTAATGCGCCATACCTGGCGACAAGCATCACCGACTTTTGGCACCGCTGGCACATCACGCTCTCCACCTGGCTGCGCGACTACCTCTACATTCCGCTCGGCGGAAATCGCCACGGGCTCCCGGCGACGCTGCGAAATCTTCTGTTGACGATGTTGCTGGGTGGGCTCTGGCACGGCGCGGCTTGGACGTTCGTCGCATGGGGCGGCTTCCACGGCGCATTCTTGTGCATCGAGCGACTCGTGGGGGTCGGACGTCGCGCGGCGCCGCGCGGGGCCGCCGCGTTCGCTCGCATTCTGTGCACGTTTACGTTCGTGACCCTGGCGTGGGTGCTCTTCCGCGCGCAAACCTTCGAAACGGCGATAGCGGTGTATCGTCAGCTATTCGCCGGAGGCGGAGGGTCGGCGCTCTTCACTGCGTGGCAAGGCGTCCTCGCCGTGGGGGTGGTTGCATACGGAGTCGTACGTTTTGTGGTCGAGCAGCGCGGATCGGCTATGCGGTGGTTCACGCTGCGTCCACTCGCGCAGGCCGCGACGCTCGCGGCGGTGCTGTTGGCGCTGGAGCTCTTCACGTGGTCGGGGCCGTCCCCTACCTTCATTTACTTCAAGTTCTAGTCAGGAATGGAACGTGACAAAGAAGTTTCCTCTAGGGAACTCCGCAGCGTGCGGTCGAACCCCTGTGCGTCGCATGCATCTCGATACCGTGGAGACGTACCTCCGAGGCGTTGCCTTTTCGTCCACGTCCATCGCCGGGCGGATCATCGAAGAGCGCCGGAGGTTGCCGCGCAGAGATCACGGGCTGCGCCCGTGGTTGGTAGTATGGGCGTGTTCTGCAAATGCCGGTGACGAACGAGATGCGCTGCCGGTCGCAGCCGCCTTCGATCTATTCGACCGCTTCATGGCATTGCATCGCGAGCTGGCCGCCGACGCGCTTGCGTCCTCCTGGGGACTGGGACAGAATCTGAACGCAGGCGACGCTCTTTGTGCAGTCGCCTTTCGCACGCTGGCGAGCGACGTTCGAAACGCGCAGCGCCGGCTCGAAGCCGCAAGGACCGTCGGTACCGCGATTTTGGAAGCGATCGAACGAAGCGATGATACCGGTGAGAACGAGGCCCTAACCGGAGCGGCAATGGAGGCGGGCGCAATAGTCGGGGGCGCCGCGCGGCCGGTCGCGCGACGGTTCGCGCGCGCAGGCCGCGTTCTCGGCTGCGCGCTGGCCAACGCCGACCCGGCGCGGTCGCAGACGCTGTTGTCCGAAGCGCGGGCGCACGTCCGCGCTATCAGCACTCCGGAGGCGGCGCAGGCGTTTGAAGAGGTGGCGTTCCGCGTTGCCCAGCGAGCCGCCTGACTTGCGCACCGCCTCGCGCAAGGCGGACCACCTTCGCATCAACATCGAACGCGACGTTCTCGGCAAAGGCATCGAAAACGGCTTCGCGGGGTGGAGATTTGCGCACCGCGCATTACCGCAGATCGATCTGGCCGACGTCGATCCTTCGACGGAGATCTTCGGGCGCCGCCTGCGCGCTCCCATCCTGATTTCGTGCATGACCGGAGGCACGGTCGAGGCGCGGCAAGTCAACGAGCGTCTCGCGCGCGTCTCGGAACGCCACGGCTTCGCGATGGGTCTCGGTTCGGCGCGGGCTCTGATCGAAGCGCCGGAGCTATTGGAAACCTTCGACGTGCGATCGGATGCGCCCAACGTATTGCTCTTTGCCAACATGGGAGCGGTGCAGTTAAATAAGGGCTACGGCATCGAGGAGTGCCGGCGGCTCGTCGACGCATTGGGCGCCGACGCGCTCGTACTGCATCTCAATCCGCTCCAAGAGGCGCTACAGCCCGAAGGTGACACGTGCTTTCGCGGGCTGCTCGGGAAAATCGCGGAGATCGCTGGGGCGGCGGCCTTTCCCGTGATTGTCAAGGAGGTTGGCTGGGGGATCGCTGCACCGGAGGTGCGCGCGCTGTTCGATGCCGGCGCTGCCGCCGTTGACGTCGCCGGCGCAGGTGGCACGTCTTGGAGCGAAGTCGAGCGACATCGCATCGCGGAGCCGTGGAAGGCGAGGGTCGCGGCGAGTTTCTCCGACTGGGGAACTCCGACGGCACAGTGCCTGATCGAAGCGCGCACCGCGGCGCCGAAAGAGCGGATTTTTGCGAGCGGCGGAATCACGACCGGCGTCGAGGTTGCCAAGGCGCTTGCCCTCGGCGCGGATCTCGTCGGCATCGCCGGACCCTTTCTGCGTGCTGCCGGCGCGGGCGAAGAATCGGCCGACGAGTTTGCGCGGGAACTCTTCGATGAGCTCCGCATCGCGATGTTCTGCGTGGGTGCGCGCCGTCCCGATGACTTGCGCGGACGGCTGAGGAGCGTCTCGTAGTGGACCTCAGCCTGAAGGCGGCCGACACGTACTGCAGAGTGCTCACGCGCCGGCACTACGAAAATTTCAGCGTTGCGTCGCGTTTCGTGGACGCACGCCGGCGACAAGATCTGATGCGCATCTATGCGTTCTGCCGCACGACCGACGATCTGGGCGATGAAAGCCCCGAGGGCACGGCCCTCGTACGGCTCGATCGGTGGCGCGCCGAGGTCGAAGCGTTCGTCAAAGGCGTAACGCCGCCGGTGCATCCCGTATTGGTGGCCCTGAAGCCAACGTTTGAACGGCACGCGATGACGCCCCAATCGTTTCTGGACCTTATCGCGGCCAACGTTCAAGATCAATACGTTACTCACTACCAAACGTGGGCCGAGCTCGAAGGCTATTGCGCCCTCTCCGCCGCACCCGTGGGGCGCATGGTCTTAGAGGTGTTCGACGTTCACGCCGACCGCGCGCGACGGCTCTCCGACGACGTTTGCGTTGGGTTGCAGCTCGCGAATCACGCGCAGGACGTGAGCCGCGACGCGACGCTCGGCCGCCGCTATTTGGTGGAGAACGACGTCAACGCTTGCGGAATCGCGGGAGCGACCCGGAGCATGGTAGCACGCGCCCGCGAGTTGCTCCGCTCCGGCGAAGAGCTGCAGCGGTTGGTGCCCCGGCCCTTGCGCCTGCAACTCTCACTCTATTGCCGGGGAGGAATGGCGATCTGCGCCGCGATCGAAGCGGTCGGCTACGACACCGAGCGCCGGCGACCGCACGTTTCGGGCCGCACGAAGGTATCGCTAGTCCTGCGCGCCGCAATAGAGAGCTTTTCGGGAGGCCGACCTCGCAGATGATGAGTCAGCAGAGCGCGGAGCGCTTTAATCGCGACATGGCCAAGCGCGAAGCCGGCAACTTCTATTGGGGTTTCATCTCGCTCGCGCACGACGAGCGCATGGCGATCTACGCACTGTATAACTTCGCGCGGCAGGTGGACGATGAAGCGGATGCCGTCGGCGTCGAGAACCTTCCGGCACGCCTGGCCTTCCACCGCGACCGAATCTCGCGCTGCCTGCAGGGCGACTGTGGCGACGATCCGATCCTGCAGATTTTGGCCGAGGCCGTCGAGCGGTACTCGATTCCCGAGACAGAACTTCAGATGCTCGTCGACGGCGTGGAGATGGACTTTACGAAATCGCGCTATCGAACGTTCGACGAGCTGCGCGCGTACTGCAATCTGGTCGCCTCGGTGGTCGGACGCATGTGCGTGCGGATATTCGGTTTCGACGACCCGATTGCGCTCGAGCGCGCCGACGACCTCGGAATGGCGCTGCAGCTGACGAACATACTGCGTGACGTCCGCGAAGACGTCACGGAGATGGGCCGCGTGTATCTGCCGCAGGACGAGCTCGAGCGTTTCGGCGTTCCGGAATCGGCGCTTTCGGCCGGCGAGATCTACGAGGGTTGGAACGACCTTGTCGCCTATCAGGTCGCGCGGGCGCGCGAGTTCTTCGCGAGCGGCTACGAGGTGTTGCGCCACATCCCGCGGCGGCCCTCGGCGTGCGTCGCGACGATGGCCGGAATCTACATGGAGCTTTTAAAGAAGATCGAGCGCGATCCGGCGCTGCCGTTGCGCGCCCGCGCCGCACTTTCGAAGAGCGAGAAGCTGCGCGTCGTCGTTCGTTCGTGGCTCTCGAGCGCGTAGCCGTCGTCGGCGGAGGCCTCGCCGGCCTTGCGGCGGCGCTTCGCCTCAAAGAGGCGGCCCTCCACGTCGAACTCTTTGAACGCAGCCGTCTGTTAGGCGGTCGAGCCACCTCGTTCGAGCTCGGCGGCACCGAAGTGGATAACGGGCAACACGTCTTTCTGGGATGCTGCAACGAGTTCGTCGAATTCGCGGCCGCCGTAGGCATGGCCGGTAGCCTTCGGCTCGCGCCGAGGTTCGACGCGCGCATCATTTCGCGCGACGGCAAGCTGGGCCGTTTGAGCGCCGCGCCGTTACCGGCGCCCTTTCACCTGACGCCATCGTTCGCCACGTACCCGCATCTGAAGCTCAGGGAAAAACTCAATATCGCTCGGGCGCTCGTCGCGGTACTGTCATCGCGCGGCGAGAGTCCTGGGCGAGCGGAGCGCATCGACGGAGTCGAAACTTTCGAACAATGGCTTCGGAACAACCACCAAGGGTCGGGAGAGCGGCGCGCCTTTTGGAACCCGTTCTTCATTCCCGCTTTGAACGCGCCGTTCGACCGGGTGAGCGCACAGGATGCGCTGTTCGTCCTGCGTACGGCGTTTCTGCGCGATCGGAGCGCGGCGCGCTTCGGCTTTTCTGCCGTGCCGCTCGCGCATCTCGCGCAGGCGGCGGCTGCAAGGCTCGATGCTACGCACCTTTCTACGCCGGTAACGGCCATCGTGCCGAACGACGGCGGCGGCGTTTCAATCGGTTGTCACTCGGAGCAAACCTTGAATTTCGACGCCGTCGTGCTCGCCGTACCGCCGCGCCAAGCCGCTCGAATCCTCGGCGATTCGGAGCGCTACGGCGTTGACGGCCTCGACGCGTATCAGCCGTATCCGATTATTGATGTCCACCTGTGGCACGACGGCGGTGAGCTGGGCTTTGATTTTGCCGCGGCACTCGATTCGCCGCTCCAATGGATCTTTGAAAAGGCCTCGGGCTATCTCTGTTGCAGTTTCAGCGCGGCAGCGCAATATCTGCTTCTTCCGACCGCCGAGCTCGAGGCCTTCGCCTGGAATGAAGCACAAGTATTTCTCCCCGCACTGCGAGATGCGCACCTGACGCGCAGCGCGGTTACGCGGAATCCGGAGGCCACGTGGCTGGCGCCGCCCGGTGCATCGCGCACGAGACAACGCACGAACGACCCGCGAATCGCGATCGCCGGTTCGTGGACGGACACGGGTTGGCCTGACACCATGGAATCCGCCGTCCGCAGCGGCAAACGCGCGGCCCAAATCCTGCTCGAGCGCAGATCTGCAGGCAACGGCGCCGTCTTCGAAACGGTGGCGCAGCCCCGAATCCGGCAACCCCTTCGGCGCGCGGTGGAGTGGCTGCTTCAAGAACAAAATACCGAAGGCTGGTGGTCGGGAGAGCTCGAGACCAACGTCACGATGACGGCCGAGCACGTGCTGCTCTGCCGCTTCCTCGGCATACCGGTAGACCAGTTTCGCCACGGCGCCGTCGCGCATATCTTCCACCATCAACGCGAGGACGGTTCCTGGGCGCTCTACTACGATGGACCGGCCGACTTGAGCACGACGGTCGAAGCCTACGTCGCGCTGAAGGTGCTCGGCGTCGATCCGCAGCGCGACGAGATGCGCAAAGCGCTAGCGGTCATTCACGCGCAGGGCGGCGTCGCCAATAGTCGCGTGTTCACGAAGATCTGGCTCGCGCTCTTCGGAGCCTTCCCATGGAGCGGCGTGCCGTCGTTGCCGCCGGAAATCGCGTACTTTCCGCTATGGATGCCGTTCAATCTGTACGACTTCGCGTGCTGGGCGCGCGGAACGGTCGCGCCGCTCACCATCGTTCTTGCGCAGCGGCCGGTGCGCCGGAACCTAGGCGTCGACGTCGGCGAGATCGTCGCTCCCGGCACCGAAGACGAGTGCCGGCGCGTACGCGGGCGCCGGCACTGGCTGCTGCTCGTGGAACGTGTGCAAAAACTGTACGAGCGTTTGCCGAAGCAACCAAAGCGTAAGGAGGCGCAAGAGCGCATCGCGCGATGGATCGTGGAGCGCCAAGAGGCGGACGGCAGTTGGGGCGGAATTCAACCGCCCTGGGTGTACTCGTTGATCGCCCTGAACCTGATGGGTTATTCGTTGGATCACCCCGTGATGCGCAAGGGTATCGAGGGCATGCGCCGCTTCGTCATCAACGACGCGCATGGCTGGCGTTTCCAA
>Ga0213876_10002057_pt1 | contig 11922 bp, 12 predicted proteins | sample BarmaccomBMRX_R9_FD_160113 | JGI IMG/M metagenome (GOLD analysis project Ga0213876, IMG submission 160113) | Root-associated microbial communities from Barbacenia macrantha in rupestrian grasslands, the National Park of Serra do Cipo, Brazil - RX_R9 | ecosystem: Host-associated > Plants > Roots...
AAGACAAAGACAGCCGACAAGCCTGTGTTCACCAGGTCGGCGGCAAGTAAGTAGGGAATGTTCATCCACTCGGGCCAAGCCGATTTTCCAGGCAACGGCCGAATGATGGGCCACCAGAACAAAATGCCCGTCCAGAAGAAACTGGCATGCTGCAAACCATGCAACGCCGTTGATCTCAGTGCCGCCTCGTAGGCGAACGGCAGGTGCCAGAAAATTGTGCTGAAGGCAAAAAGCAAGAAGGCGACCGGCGGCGCAACCAAAAATCGCATGACGCGGCGCAGTGCCGGGCAAGCAAGAAATGGTCCGAGACCTTCCTTCACAAACGGTTTCGGCAGCCCTCGCAGGAGCGGAACTGTCGGATGCCCGAACAGAATCAGCGGCGGCACCAACATCATCAGCAGCAGATGCTGCGTCATGTGCGCCGCAAGGAAAATGTGATCGAAAGCGTCGAGCGGCGACTCGGTCGCGATAAACAGCAGCGACAGCCCGGCTAGAAAGGCTACCAGCCGTTCCTGATCATGCTCGCCGTGGACCAACCGCCGTACGCGCAGCCATCCGCGGACATACACCGCCGCGATGGCCAACAGGAGAGCTACCGCAAACGGATCGATGGTCCAGGATGTAAGCGCCGCGGCGCTAGTTGAGTCCACTACGGTCTTAGTCTGACACTCGGCGAAGTAATCACCGCGATATCGCGCGGCAGCTTGTTCTCGCGCTTATCGGACGGTACAGCGGGCTTCTTGCTCTTCGGACTCAGCGTGTCTAAGAACGAGACCAGCGCCTCTACTTCCGCGGGGCTCAACTTCTTGCCGTAAGCCGGCATGTTGCCGCCGCCTTGAATCACCTGCCGGATCATCTCCGGCTTCGTTAAGCGCGTCGCCACTGCGTCCAGCGCGGGTCCGCGCTCTCCGCCTTCTCCGCCGAGCGAATGGCAATTGCGGCACTGCTTGTTTTGAAAGACAATCGCGCCGTGCTGTTCGAGCGGCGTTCTGCCCTTCAGGAACTGCACCGGAATCGCGTCTCCGCTCCAGGCGCTCATCTTCGGCGACCACGGCGAAGTCTGCCCCATGTATGCCAGCACGCCAATCACCAGCAAGATCAGGATGACCGACAGTACCGCCACCGGCCTTCGACGCGCGGCCTTCTCTCCCGTACCCGAAATGAACGGCAACAAGAACAGGAACAGAATCAGTACCGCGGGCGCGACGAACAACACAATCACTTCCATCCAATCGGGCAGCAGTGCAAACGCCGCGAAGATCGACAGAAAGTAGAAGTCCGGCCGCGGATTGGTATCAACCAGTGTTGGATTCGGAATTCCGGCCGGTCCTTTCGGACCGAATACCAAGGCGCAACCCAGGATCCCTATGATGACGAGCCCCGCGAAAATCAGGTCCTTGTCGATCGCGTGCGGCACGAACGGTACGCCCTCTTTGCGCAGGATGTCCGCATATTCGGCATCGTAGGTCGATTTGTGAACAGGATAGCCAGGGCGCGGATATTCGTTGATGCCCTTCGTCAGCACCAGTCGCAGGTGCATTCCCACAATGGAGATGATCAGCGCCGGAATGATAAACACATGCAGCGTGAAAAATCGCGATAGCGTTTCACCGGCTATGATCGGTCCCGCTAATAAGACGTGTACAAGCTGTGCGCCGATGAACGGCACTCTTCCCGTAATCGACGCGCCAATCGTCAATCCCCAATACGCGTCCTGATCAAACCGCATCACCTGGCCTGTGAATGCCATCGCAAGCGTGAACAGCAATAGAAAAACACCGCTGACCCAAGTCAGTTCGCGCGGATATTTGTACGCTCCGAATAAGAAGACCTGAATCATGTGCGCCGTCATGATCGCCACCATGAAGTTCGATCCCCAGTAATGAACAGCGCGCAAATACCAACCCCAGAACTGTGCGTGATTCAAATACTCGAGACTCGTGAAAGCTTCATTCGTCGAAGGGATGTAAACGAACGCCAGGCAGGCGCCCGAAATGATCTGGATGATGAAGCACAACAGCGTTGCGCTGCCGAACACATAGAACCAGCTACCCGCGCTCGCCGGAACTTCGTGCCCGGCCGTTGATGCGTAGAGTGCAGTCAGATGCAGCCGGTCATCCAACCACACCGCCCCTTTTCTAAGCCAATTCATTCATCGTCTCCGCGCCTAGACAGGGTTTGAGAGCGTTGGCATCTCTCCGCCCTTCACCCAGAGGTTGCCGTTCTCCACTTTGTACGAATACTGGAACAGTCCTCGCGGCGGTGGTCCGGCAGCGCGCGCGCCATCTTCGTAATACGCGCCCCCATGGCACGGACACATAAACAGGCCCGATTCCGGGAACCATCGCACCGGGCATCCCAGGTGGGTGCAGTTGATGGCAAACACTTGGAACTTGTTCCCCTGCAAGCGCCGCACCCAGCATGGGATATCGGCTGTTTCTCCGTCCCACGGCCGCGTATAGGGATTGCGATAAGTGGCGATACGGGTTGCGTTCTCCGGAAAACTGTCCAGCGGCCCGAGAGAAATCCAACTGCGCGGATCTCTTCGCTCCACAAAACTAGAAAAGACGAACCCGATCAGCGGCACAGCTAGCAACAGACCTGCCGCAACATTCAACGCAACGCCCGCCGTCAACAACCAATTCCGACGCGTCGGATCGTGTACGTTTTCTTTACCCTTATTTTCTTCGCGCTCAATGCCCGTCATTTGACCCCACCTCCCTGGCTGCTGCTCCCCTTCGTTTTGTTGCCTTCGTTCTCCTGCTTGCGCTGACTGCCGGGACCATTACCGCTGCCTTCGTTGCCCTTCACCATCGGTCCCGATTGTCCCGCTCCGCTCTCATTCGTATGCAAATTCTGCACATCCGGGTTGATGGGCCGCTTCGAAGACAGGAACGTGACCAGATCGGTGATGTCCTGGTCAGCGAGCGCATGCCCGAGATTGATGAATCGGTAATCGGGCATGCCAAAATCCGGCCGCCCCTGGATAATCGCAGTTCTCAACAGTTGGTCGCTGACCAACGAAAGATAAGCTCCATCCGTGACCGGCCCGATCGGCGCGCCTTGCCCGTGGCACGCAAAACAGTCCTTCAAAAAAAGCTTTCGTCCGTGATCGGCATCGCCGGTGCCGCTGCCCACGCTGTATGAAGGAGCCGCCGCGGTACCGAAATTGAAGGGCTTTGCCCAATTGCTTTCCATGCCGTCGACCAGCGCACTCACTTGTTTGTCCGTCAACGGCCCTCCTTGACTCAGCGCCCAGGCGGGCATACCCGTCCCTTGGCGCCCGTTCGCGATCGTCTTCAGCAACTCTTGTTTCGGAACAATCGCCAGATAAAGAGGATCGTTCAGCGGCCTGCCCGGTCCGTTCTTTCCGTCTATCCCGTGGCAGCCTTGGCAATTCTCGTTGTAGAGCGTTCGGAAATCGGTGATCTCCCGACGATTCACTTCGCCTCTCGCCAGTGGCTTACCGGGCGGATCGCACGCGGTTGCACCCAATAATAAAAGGCACGCGCACACGGTCGAACCTGTCCGGCCGAAAAGGCCGCTGTGCCGCAGCATCAGCGTTTTTCCTCGTGGCCGCCATGCAGCCCCGGCGCCTCCACGAAAGCTCGTTCAGCTAACGACCAGGTCTGCATCGTCGAAATGCTGGTGCTTTTCGCGATGACGTAGCCGCCCACCAATCCGAATCCCAACTGAGCAACCACAAACCACGGCCAGCTAATGCGTTCGTTCATCGCAGGATTGATGACGCTCAGTGTCGTCGCCACCAGCGCGCTCCAAAAGAGCGGCATCAATATGCCGGCCCAAAAAGGCGCGTACTTGGGAAACATCGGCAGCATCACTGCATAGACAATGCCCACCAAAATCGAGATGATGGCGTGGCCAATCAGCGCCGCGAAAAACGCGAGCGGCTGAAACACTCGCAATTGCTCAATGCTTTCGTTACCCATTCCGGGAATCACGACGCCGGCCAGAAGATTAATGGGATACCAGATGCTGTGCTGCGCCACCAGGCCATACAAGCAGGCAAGCGCCGCCATGGCTGCGCCACCCGCTAAACCGCCCCACAAACCGGAAGAATAAGGATGGATTTTTTCGGGAATGCGAACGCGATGCCCTTCCTCGCCGGCTCTGAGGCGCACTACGGAGCGCTCGTCAACGAGAATGGGCGCCGGTCTCAAATGCGGCTCAATCGGGACCGCTTCGTGTTCCTCATGCGGGATCACGTTGTGCCACCAACCGAGCACGGCGCGAAATGTAATTACCAACCCCACCGCACCGACCACCCAATGCGTCACGACTCCAGCGAACAGCAGCGTGATGCCGAAAGCGAGTACAAGCGGCCAAAACGTAGGCGCGGGCAGGACAACGGCATTCTCTGTCGTTCTCTCGCCTGCTTCTCCGTGATGTACTTCGTGAGTCATGGACGATGGCTCCTCAGAAAACTTTCAGCGGCAGAAGGTAAACCACGGTAAACACGATGACCCAAACCCAGTCGACAAAATGCCAATACCAGGACAGGAACTTCACTCGCCGTTCTTGTGTTTGAATCGGGAATCCGCGCAGAGTCGTGAAGAACACCACCAGCAGAAATGTCATGCCGACAATCACGTGACTGGCATGCAGTCCAACCAGCGAATAAAATGTGCTGCCGAATAAGTTCGTGCTGATAGTCAGGTGATCTTCATAGATGAGCTTGTACCACTCGGAACCGGTCGCATACAGGAAATAGAGTCCCAGCAGAATCGTCACCAGCCACCAGATCTTGAACTTGCCCAATTCACCTTTCTTCAGCGCGTGTTCCGCGAACACGATGGTGCCGCTGCTCGAAAGCAGGCAGATGCTGGCGAATATCGGCAGCTCCAAAACGTCTTTGGGATACGGTCCGGTCAGACTCTTGCCGATATAAATCAGGTAAGCTGCCACAAACATCGAGAACAGCACTGTTTCAGTAATGATCAGGAAAATAACGCCGACTGTCCCGCGATCGGGCAATGTCCACTCTCGCTCCATCTGGAGCGCGTCGGCGGTCAATGCGTGCTCTTGTGCTTGTGCCATGCCGGTCTACTCGAATTTCCAGTCTGGATCCTGCGGGTGCTTCAGATCCCACAGCGGTCGGCTGCTACGAACGACTGGCAATTTTTCAAAGTTATACTCGGGTGGCGGTGACGATGTCGCCCATTCGAGCGTCCAGGCATCCCACGGGTCGTCACCGGCCGGCACGCCCTTACGCGCCGATTGCACGACGTTCCACACAAAGCAGAGAAGGCCCGCCGCTTGCGGAATTACGCCGATAGTAGCAATCAGGTTTATCAATTCCCATCCCCGCCCGGGATAGTAAGTGTAAATCCGCCGCGGCATGCCTAGCAAGCCTGCAAAATGCAGCGTGACGAAGGTGATATTAAAGCCGATGGTGAATAGCCAAAAATGCCATTTACCCAGCCGTTCGTCCAGCATCTTGCCGCTCACTTTGGGAAACCAGTAGTACATCCCGGCGAACAAGCCGAAGACCAATCCACCGACCAGCGTGAAGTGGAAATGTGCCACCACGAAGTAGGAATCGTGCAACTGCCAATCGAAAGGCGCGACGGCTAACATGATTCCGGTTAGACCCGCCACCAGAAATTGCAGCAAGAAGCCGATGCAGAACAATAGCGGAGTGGACATGCGTAATTTGCCGCCATACATCGTGGCGGTCCAATTAAAAATTTTGATTCCGGTTGGCACCCCGACCAGCATGCTCGATGCCGCGAAGAAAGTGTTGGACCACGACGTCATGCCGATCGCGAACATATGATGCGCCCACACGCCCAGGCTGATGAATCCGATGGCGACCACCGCGCCCACCATCGCGGGCCTGCCAAATAACGGCTTGCGCGAAAAGATGGGAATCACCTCAGAGAGAATGGCGAAGGCAGGAAAGATCAGGATGTAAACTTCGGGGTGTCCAAAGATCCAGAAGAGATGCTGCCACAGAACTGCCGACCCGCCCGCTTGCGTGTCGAAAAAATTAGCTCCCAAATGACGGTCGAGTTCCAACATAATCTGCGCTGCTGAAAGCGGTGGCAAAGCCACTAGGATCAGCCACGAATCGACAACCATCACCCACACAAACATGGGCATGCGGCTAAGCGTCATGCCCGGGCAGCGCATACAGAACGCAGTAGCAATGACGTTGATTGCGCTGGCAATACTGCCGACCCCGGAGACCAGAACGCCGAGCGCCCAATAATCGGTTGCCGCGCCGCGCGAAAACGCTTTCGCAGTGAGCGGCGCATAGGCGAACCAACCGACATCCGGCGCAGAACCCGCTCCCGAGAGTCCGCCGCCGCCGATGTAGCTGAAGTAAAGCAAAAATCCGCCCAGCAGAAATATCCAGAAGCCGAATGCGTTGAGGCGCGGGAACGCCATATCGCGGGCGCCGATCATGAGAGGAACAAGATAGTTTGAAAATCCGGCCACCATCGGCATTCCGACCAGGAAGACCATGGTCGTTCCATGCATCGTGAATAAACGATTGAAGGTGTCCGGATCGACGAGGTGATTTAGCGGAACAGCCAACTGCAGGCGGATTACGGAAGCCATGATTCCGGCGACCACAAGGAAGAACAACGCCGACACGACGTACATCAAACCCAGACGTTTGTGATCGACCGTGGCGACCCATTTGTAAAGCGTCTCGGAAAACGAAAATTCAGGCGTTACAGCTTTCGGATGCTCCAGTGGATAGTCGATCGTGGCCATGATCTCGCCTTATTTCAACGACTGCAGATAAGACACAACTTGATCCAGCTCCTGCTCAGTTAATTTCATGCTTGGCATGAAGCAGCCTGGCTTTGCGTCTTGTGGATCGTTCAGCCAGGCCCGAAGATTTTTCGTGTCGTTCACGAGTACGCCCGCGGCCAGGGTTTGGCGGCTCATGAGGTGCGTGAGATCGGGGCCGAATTTGCCTACGGAGGGTGTCCCGCGAACTTGATGGCAGTTCACGCAGGCCAAAGCACCGAATGCATCTCTGGCTGGACTTAGCTGTGCGTCGCTAACCGCGGGCGTCTGTTGCTGCTGAGTCCAGGTCTGGAAATCCTGCGGCGTGTCCGCGATAACGCGCAGCAACATATTGGCGTGCTGCGTTCCGCAATATTCAGCGCAGTTGCCCATGTACACTCCAGGCTCCCGGGGATCGATCCACATGTAATTGACTCGGTTTGGAATCAGATCCATCTTGCCCGCCAACTGCGGTATCCAGAAACTGTGGATCACGTCGACGCTCGTCAGCTCAACATAGGTTGCCTGTTTTCCGTCGGGCGTTGCGGGCACATGAATTTCATTCGCAGTGACAAACCCATAATCCGGATACTGCACTTCCCACCACCATTGATGGCCGACGATGCGGACTTTCAATGCATGCGCAGGCGGACTCGCGTTCTGCACGCTGGCAATCACTCGCGCTGAAACACCGATCAAAACGAAGACAATCAGAATCGGAATGATAGTCCAGGCGGCTTCGATCTGGTTACTGCCGTAAACCTGGGCGGGCTCTATGCAGCTATCATCGTCGGGTTTGCGGCGGAAGCGCCAGACTGTGTAGACGATCAAGCCGGCAACGACGACAAAGATCACCGCGGTAACGGCCAGCGTGAGATAAGCCGCCTGGCGCTCCAAGTCGCCGGGCGTGGCCAGCGGTTTGAATATGTTCGCGATGCGCTTCTCGGCGGCGCCCGGCACTTGCACCTGCAGAAACGCGTTCAGCGCGTATAGAAACAAGCCCTTTTTACCCCCTGTTTGACATTGGGCAGAAAAGTAACAATCCTAACTCTACACTGCAGTTCGACATTGCCCGCAAAGCATTGTTACTGGAACATGGATTGCACACTCGCTATATTTAGATCACTATTATGCCTCTGGGCGTTCAGCAACGTGAAATTGAGGGGATTACCATTCTTGATCTCTCGGGAAGACTTGTTGCGGGTCCGGAAGCATCTGACCTGCGCCGCGAATTCGACCGCCTGAAGGCAAAGCAAAAAAATCGCGTCATCCTGAATCTGAAAGGGCTGGATTACATCGACAGCACCGGGCTGGGGACGATGGTGATCGGACACTCATCGGCCAACAACGCCGGCGGCATGATGAAACTTGCGCATCTTTCCAAACGCAGCGCGCAACTTCTGATACTCACGAAACTCACAACCGTGTTCGAGATTTTCGACGACGAGCAGGCGGCGGTCAACAGCTTTTTCCCCGATCGCGAGATCAAGCGTTTCGACATCCTCGAATTTGTGAAGAGCCACGAAGGAGAAAAACAGGAGTTCGGCGCCGAAGTGGTGCCCAAGCCGAGCGAGACATAGCTAGCGGCAACTCAATTGCAATATAAACGGCGTTATGACAGCGCCGAACCTGAAAGCGAAGCTACTGGGACCGCAACAGCGGGTTTATCTGCAATCGATACTCTGCACGGGCATCCTTTTGTGCTGCTACGCCGCCCGGTTGGCGAACGCATGGCTGTGACACCGTTCTGAACCGCCCTCAGACACACCCAGACCGTTGACCGATCGGATAATCCTCAAGACTTCGGATAACGTTCTAGGGCCTGAAGGCCCTGGCGTTCGATCACGCGGGCAGGATTGTTTAACCGCAAGAGTCTGAGCGTCGCGGCACCGACCGAAGTCAGCGGCTCCAGCACTGGGCCGCTGATACGGAAATGCTGTGACCAAACGTCGCGGCGTGGATTGAACAATCGGACGAACTCTCCGGCTGTAAGGTCGATTGATCCGATGTCACTGCCTTTATATCGATTGCAAAGGTAACAAGCGTAAGCCAGATTTTCCGGATCGCTCGACCCGCCGTGTTTTCGGCTTATTACATGGTCGATCTCGTGTGAGAACCCGGCATCGGTCTCGTGCAGGAGGCAATACTCACAACGGCCATGAGCACGCGAGTCAACAGCCTTTTTGACTGCTTCAGGCCAGATCACTGGCGAGCGGCTAGAATTTGACGGGCTCGGAGTTTCGCCATTCGCAGAATGTGTTCCAACTCGGTAAAGTGCTCCAGTTCGGATTCCTGCTCGGGCGTCAACGCGCCTTCTCTCGCCATATCGACCAGAGCCGCCGCACGCTCGCGTGCCGCTGCTGAAGGTTGATACTCAGCGACTTCCTCCGGCGTTGTCCCGGATGCAAAGAAGTCTATGATTTCAAGATAAAGCGGGTTGCTCGCCACACGTCCTATCGCGATTATGGCACTCTATTCACTCAGTGCAGATCGAGTGACATGTTCACGACTTCGAACTGGAAGCGCTCGGGGGGCAGGCTCGAAATGGGGCTGGGGGTCATGGTCTGCCATGTGCGGTAGGCGGTATGGGCGACTGAATTATTCAGATAAAACAGGAACTGATCGGTACAGCAGCGAATGGGCGGCATCTGCCGGAAAGCGAGACGGAGGCCGACCGCCTTTTCGAGTTCGACATTCTTGGTTGCTACCGCCTTGTCTTCAAGTAGAGTCACGAAGCTGCTGCGGCCGGCGTGGGGCCAGACATCGCTGTTCAGCAAATGCCGCAACTCGATGCGCGTGCCGAAGGTGATCTCGCATTGCCGGATCCATTCGATGACGGCATCGCCCCAATGCCAGTGACTCAACAACCCCAGGTATTGATCAACAAGGTTGAGCGCCAGGTCCGTTTTGCGGCGCTCGAGAGATTCTTCATCCACCAGTTTGTCCGCCGCAATCGGAGGAACCATGTCTTCCTGCTCGATAATTTCAGCGGCGATGCACATCATCTTGTCGAGCCGTTTCACGTCGGGGACCGTCTTCACCAGGAGCGGAGGCAGATCGTGCTTCCGGCCTCCCGGAACTTCGACGAACCGTCGATCACCAATGATGTCCATACACAACCCCTGTAATGGTCTTATCGACTACCCGGTCGAGTATTTATTGACTCCCAATTGTAAAGACGTTACAAGGCAACTTCAAGTTGCTCCAGCAGGTCATCTAGTACTGGGTACGAAGATGAAGGAAAATGTTTTAAAGAGTTTTCATTTTCCTGGCAGCCGTACCCTTGGACTGCCAATGCCGGCTGTCCCGTTTCCTCACGCTATCCTGTAGTCACATATGCATTCGGCGGGCCGTTTTTGGGCCCTTTTGTTGACGTCGGCGATAGGTTTGTGCGCGGCTCAGGTGCCGGCTTGTTCGGAAGGAGCGAAATCGTTTCTCCCCTGCGAAATGAACTTCGATTGGCGCGCGAACGAGCTACCCCCCGACACGTCACCTTTCAAAAATGAAGTGCTCCATATTGAGTTCCGCTCTCCCAATCACGTCACCTTTCTGATGCAGGCGTTTGGGGACGAGGGGCACTCGTTGAAGGTGCGTTTCAGCCCGACTGAGACCGGCCAGTGGACGTATCGCATCTCGAGCTCGATCAAGCGGCTGGATAATCAGGAATCGACCTTCAACGTTTCAGATAGCGGACTGCCTGGGTTTGTGGCGGTTGCTAACGTGCGTCACTGGTGGACAACGAACAAGCAGCCTCACCTGTGGCTCGCGGCCGCGGTACCGTTACTCGATATCGATCAGAGCACGTTCGAAAACTGGCTGGATGCGCGCAAGCGTGACGGGTTCACTCATATACGCGGTACTCTGCTGACGGGCGCAGGCGCCATTAAGCCGCTTGGCGGCGATGGGCTGCCGAATCTCGCCTACTTTCACGCGCTCGACGACCGTCTGCTGGTCGCGGCGGAGCGCGGGCTCACGATGGATCTGCTGATTGCAGATGACCGGTTTTTGCAAACGGGCGGCTTCGCGACGTGGGAGCAGCGCGACGGATTGGTGCGCTATCTGGTGGCTCGCTATGGCGGCCTGAACGTCACATGGCTGGGTATTGAACAGTACGAGCAGACGCCGGACGGTCGAGAGTTGCTGAAGGACGTCGGTGCGTCGCTCGAAAAGTACGATTCACTTCGTCATCCACGTTCAACCGATGCACGAACGTCATCCTCGCCACTGCTTGCAGACGGCTGGATGAATTACATGATCGAAGCCGTGGACAATCCGCAATTTGGCGCGGTCGAACATCAATTCACTGAGCAGCCCGAGATACATATCATCAAGGCGACTGATCCGGACACGTTCCGCCACGAGCTGTGGAGCTGCACCACGAATGGGGAATACCCGAGCGTTTCGTACGATTCATTGCGCAATGAAGCCAACATACAGGCGGTGCGCACGTGGGTGAAGATCGTGTCCGACACTCGGCATTGGGAGTTCGAGCCGTACTTCGACGTGGATGGGGCGCGCGCGGTTGGCCTGGCGGAGATTGGATATATCGCGTATGCCCAGAACCCCGGCATTGTCGAGATCAATTTCGATCGCCATAAGTACACACCCATCTGGATCAATCCGTCGACCGGGGAAGAACAGGTCGAGAAGAACTGGCGCGGCGAAGTTTTCAGCCGCCCTACGCCCGACAATTCGCGCGACTGGATTCTGGATATTGAGCGCGAAGGCCACAAGGAATCGATGTTGCGTTCCGTTCGCTTTGAATCCATCGACGCGCCGGTTCAGGAGATTGAAAGCGATACCTCAAAGATCCCGTTTGATGTGACTGAACCGCCTGGGGAAGAAATCAACGCGAAACAGCCGGTTTCCTACCAGATCAAGCTGACGCGCGCCAATCGTGCCAGCCGCACGATGCAATATGTCTGGTGGGGTGAAGTGGTTGCGAACGGCACCGGCGCACGATTGCTGGGGGTAGGGTCGCATGGTAATTTCACGCTTCCGAGCGAACTTCTGAAAGAGCCGGGCGCGACGCTCGGCCTTCGCGTGGATGCGATCAACGCCAACGGCAAAGCGTACGAACTGGACAAGGTCTACAAGCTGAATCCGTGACGATTCTTGCTCTGGATACGACCTCAGAGCTGGGAGGCGTTGCGATTCGAT
>Ga0213876_10002058_pt1 | contig 11922 bp, 9 predicted proteins | sample BarmaccomBMRX_R9_FD_160113 | JGI IMG/M metagenome (GOLD analysis project Ga0213876, IMG submission 160113) | Root-associated microbial communities from Barbacenia macrantha in rupestrian grasslands, the National Park of Serra do Cipo, Brazil - RX_R9 | ecosystem: Host-associated > Plants > Roots...
GGGCAGATGGTCGGCGGCGGCTCGACCGCGCCGACCGAAACGCGGCGCGCCGGCACCGACACCACCTCCAGCTGCAACCTCGACGCAGGCAGCAAGGTCGCGTGCAATGCGTTCAGCTCTACCGACAAGACCTGGGCGGCGATCTTCGCGAAGGACGGCAATCGCTTCGACGCGCCCAAATTGGTGTTCTACAACGGCGAAGGCCGTTCGGGTTGCGGTGCCGCGCAATCGGCGATGGGGCCGTTCTATTGCCCGAGCGACCAGGGCATCTATCTCGACACCAGCTTCTTCGACGAGCTCGCGCAGCGCTTCGGCGCGCCCGGCGATTTCGCCCAGGCCTATGTCGTCGCGCACGAGGTCGGCCATCACGTCCAGACCCTGACCGGAATCGAGGACCGGGTGCGCCGCGCGCAATCGGGGGCGAGCGAGGCCGAATCGAACGCGATCCAGGTGCGGATGGAGCTGCAGGCCGATTGCTATGCCGGCGTCTGGGCCTCGCGCGAGCAGAATGCGATGGAGCCGGGCGACCTGCAGGAAGGGATGCGCGCCGCCGCCGCGATCGGCGACGACACGCTGCAGCGCGCTTCCCAGGGCGTCGTCGTCCCCGAGAGCTTCACCCACGGCACCTCGGCCCAGCGCCAGGAGGCGTTGATGCGCGGCTATCGCGGCGGCACGCCGCAGGCCTGCGCCAGCTATACCGCGGATCTTTGAGCTTCCTCCCCATCGCCTTCGGCGACAGGGAGGATAGAATTGCCTCTAGATTTTGTGGCCGACAGTCGGCTCACTGCTCCCCGGGCGCCCGACCCATCGGCCATAAGCGACCGAGCAGGCGAAGGCCCAGGCCGCGCCGAACGTCCAGCCGGCGACGACGTCGCTCGGCCAGTGCACGCCGAGATAGACGCGCGAGCTGCCGATCAGCAGGGTCAGCCCGATCGCGGCGCCGATGATGTAGAGGCGCAGCGCGCGCGTCTCGACGGTGCGTGCGAGCAAGGCGGCAAGGGTCAGGTAGACGATCGCCGAATCGGTGGCGTGGCCGCTCGGGAAGCTCGCCGAGGTCACGTCGGCGAGATGCGGCACCAGGGTCGGCCGCGGCCGCGCATAGACGAGCTTGAGCAAGCTGCCGAGCAGCCCGCCGCCGGCCGTCGCCGCGAGGATGAACAGGGCGGTCCGCATCTTGCCGGCGAGCAGCAGATAGCAGATGACCAGGCCGCCGATCAGCAGCAGCCCGGTCGGGCTGCCGAAGGCGGTGAGGTCGGTCATCGCCTCGGGCAGCCAGGCCGGTCCGCGCGGAATGGCGGGGTTTCCCGGCATGCGCAGGCCGACCAGGATGAAGCGGTCGAGCGCCATCGTGTCGCCTTCGGCCACCTCGGAGGCGAGCTGGAAGAAGGCGAAGAGGGCGCCGCCGAGCAGCAGCAAGGCGATCAGCAGCGCCCGTTCGGCGGAGAGGAAGGCGCGCCAGCGTCTCAAGGCGCGGGGCGCTCCGTTTCGCCCGGATGGCCGCCGGGGCGCTGCGGCAGGATCAGGATCAGCAGGATGATGGCAATCGCCAGCGCCGCCGTCGCCAGCGGCCGGCTGAGCTCGAGCCCGCCCTTCGCCACCGGCTTGTCGAGGAAGTCGCCGACCGTCGCGCCGAGCGGCCGGGTCAGGATGAACGCCGCCCAGAACAGGAGCACGCGGCTGACGCTGGTCCAGAAATAGAGCGCGGCGAGCAGGGCGAGGCCGGCGCCGAAGATCAGCGCGCCACCGCTATAGCCGGGCCCGGAATCGGCCACCCAGTCGCCGAGCGCGGTACCGAGGGTCTGCGAGAAGGTGATCGTCAGCCAGTAGAAGGCTTCCGCCTTGGCCGTGCGGATCGTGTCGACGTCGACCGTGCCCAGTGACCGGTGCCAGATAAAGAGCGAGGCGAGCACCAAAGCGAGCAGCAGCAGCGAGCCGCCCGGATAGCCGATGCCAAGGCTGCGGGTGGCGAAGTCGGCGAGGGTCGTGCCGGCCGTGGTCGAAGCGACGATCGTTGCCCAGTAGAGGAAGGGGTGGAAGCGCCGCGCGCGGATCTGCAGCCAGACCAGCAGGAGCAGCGCCAGGCCGAAGATCGCCGTCCCGATCAGATAGCCGTTGCCCCAGGTCTGGCCGGCCTCCGGTGTGGTCTCGCCGAGCCAGGTCATCGACACGCTGTCGCCGCCGGTCTCGCCGAGCGTCGTCGCCAGGATCTTGATGATCCAGAAGCCGAGCGTGATCGCCGGGACCTTGCTCTGCCAGTCGCGTTCGTTCGCTGCGCTCATCCGATGCTCCCTTTGCGCCGGTCCGCCGGCATCGATCGCGGCAGCGTCACCGTGCTTCAACGACCAGGATGTGGAAGGTTCCCGGCAGCGGCGGCGCGCGTCCGCCGGCGGCGGGCGGCGGACCGAAGCGGGCGGTGGGCAGATAGATATTGCCGGTGACCGGGTCGAGCGCCCCGGTCCGCGCGCCGGTCTCGGTGCGCACCCGCTCGGCGACCGCGAGCGGCCGGCCGCGCGCGAGCGGGATGACGTCGAGCTCGCCGTCGCGGCCGCAGGGGATGAAGGCGAGGCGGCGCGCGGAATCGATCATCACCGTGTCCGGCCCGCGGCCGATGTCGAGCAGCTGGATCACCCGGCCGGCGGCCGGATCGACCACCGCCGCCTTGCCGTTGGCGCAGGCGGCGATCAGCAGCCGGGTGCGGGGATCGTAGCCGAGCCCGGTCGGCCCCTCGCAGCCGGTGAGCGCAATCGGCGCGCGCACCGCGCCGGTCGCCGGATCCACGACATGGATCAGGTTCGCATCCTCATTGTTGATGTAGAGCAGGCCGTGCTCGTCGAGCGCGGGCAGCTCGAGCCCGGGCGCGAGCGCGATCGTGCGCAGCACGGCGCCCGCGGGATCGACCACCGAGACGGTGCCCCCGCGCGCATTCATCACCAGGGCGGCGCCGAGCCGCGCGTCCCAGATCGCCGCATCGGGATTCTGCCCGACCGCCGCTTCGGCGAGGTCCGCGCCAGTGGCGGCATCGAAGATGCGGGCCTTGCCCTCGCTGCCGCTGGTGGCGAGCAGCCGGCCGCCGGGCAAGGCGATCGCGGCATGGCCGCGCGCGACATGCCCGATCGCGCGGACCCGCGGATGGGCGCCGAGCTCGACCGTCGTCACCTCGCCGCTGCGGGCGACGAACAGGCGGCGCGCGGCGGGATCGACGCTTGCCAGGTCCCAGCCGCCGTCCGGGCCGGCGATCGAGCCGGTGACCGCGTGCTGGGGCACTCCATGGGGCGCCGCAGGGGCGGTCAGCAAAGCGGCGGCGAACAATGGCAAGGCGCGTATCATCTGTTTCTCCCTCGGCCGTGACGGTCCTTTGACGCCGCCGTTCGCGGAAACCCGCTTGGCGAAACGCGGAGTCGGTCGGCCAGCCTCATGCGCCCCGGCTCTTGCCGCTTGCGCGCCGGCCGGGACTGCAGCCACGAATGCACGATCGAGGCTCCGGCAATCCCGGTTCGCCGGCGCCTCACGCCGCGTCGCCCGGCATGTCCGGCCGTGAACCCGGAGACGCGCGGCGGCCGGTCGCCGCCAGCAGCACGCCCGGCAGGAACAGCAGCACCAGCGGCACCGCCGCGGTGAGCCCGAAGATGATCGCGGTCGCGAGCGGCTGCTGAAGACCGGCGCCGCGGCTGATCCCGAGCGCGAGCGGCGTCAGGGTCAGGATCGCGATCAGCGCGGACATGATGATGGGTCGCAGCCGCTTGCGGCCGGCTTCGCGGAGAGCATCGGCATCGATCGCGCGATCGGGGTCGATCTCGGCCAGATAGAAGATCACCAGCTCGGTCACCATCCCGACCACCATCGTCAGGCCCATCAGCGCCGAGATGTTGAGCTCGATGCCAGTGATCCAAAGTCCGACCAGCACCGCCGCCGCCGAGAGCAGGACGGTAAGGATGGTGGCAAGGGTCCAGACGATCCGCTCGTAGAGGATGGTGAGCAGCAGGGCGATCAGGAAGAGCGCGGCGACGAAGACGAGGGTGAGATCGGTGAAGCTCTTCTGCTGCTCGGCATAGAGGCCGCCATAATCCACCCTGACGCTTGGCGGCAGGTGGAGCCCCGCGACCGTCGTGCGCACATCGCGCATCGCCGAGCCGAGGTCCCTGCCTTCCAGCCGCGCAGTCACGGCAACGAAAGGCGAGAGATCCTCGCGGGTCAGCTGCTGCTGTCCAGCCTGGACCGACACGTCGGCGACCTGGCCGACGGTCAGGCCATGGCCGTCGGGCGCGACGAGCGGCAGGCGGGCGATCTGCTCGGCGCGCTGCCTGATGTCGGCCGGCGCGCGGAGGCGCACGTCGAGCAACTGCTCCCCGGCCCTTATTCGCGTCGCCGCCGTTCCGCCGACCAGCGCCTCGACCTGGGAGGCGACGCTGTCGGCGTCGAGACCCTGCTGGGCAAGCGCTCCGGGGCGGATGCGGATGCTGAGCGAGTCGCCGGCAACCCGCATGCCGTCGACGACCTCGACCACGCCGGTCACCCTTCCGATCGCTTCGCTGACCCGATGGGCCGACGCTGCGAGAACGGCCGGATCGTCGCTGAACAGCTTGACCTCGATCGGCTGCGGCACCGCGGTGAGGTCGCCGATCAGATCCTCCATGAGCTGGATCAGCTCGACCTCGAGTCCGGGCACGCGCTGCTCGATCCGGGTCCGGATGTCGGTCATCACCTCCTCGATCGGGCGACGGGAGCCGCTCTTGAGCCGGATGAAGAAATCGCCTTCGTCGGCTTCGGTGAGACCGCCGCCAAGCTGCACGCCGGTGCGTCGCGAATAGCTGGCGACCTCGGGCGTCTCGGCGATGATCTGCTCGACCTGGCGCAGCAGGCGGTCGGTGTCGCTGAGCGCCGCGCCGGGCCGCGCCTTGTAGTCGAGGACGAAGCCGCCTTCGTCCATCTTCGGCATGAACCCGGACGGGACTCGGGTCCACGCGACCGCGCCGAGGACGGCCATGCCGATGCCGACGACGAGGACGAACAACAGAGGCCGGGCGAAGGCGCGATCCTCCGCGCGCGCATGGCCGCGCTCGATCCGCGCCATCAGCCGGTCGGCCTTGCCGGCCGCCTCGACATCCTTGTCGCGCAGCCAATAGGCCGCGAGCAACGGGATGACGAAGCGCGCATAGAGCAGCGACAGGCCGAGCGCGATCGTCATGGTCAGCGCGAGCGCCTTGAAGAACCCGCCGGTGACGCCGCTGACGAAGGCGAGCGGCAGGAAGATGATCATCGTCGCGAGGCTCGACCCATAGAGCGGTTTCGCCATCTCGCCGGCGGCCGCGAGCAGGCCGGTCCTGTCTCCGGCGCGGCCCTCCTGCATGCGCCGCATCATGTGCTCGAGCATCACCACGGCATCGTCGACAACCAACCCGACCGCTGCGGCCATGCCGCCCAGGGTCATCATGTTGAAGCCCATGCCGAGCGCGAGCAGGAACAGGCAGGTGGCGGCGAGCACGGCCGGGAGGGTGATCCCCGTGATCACCATCAGACGGAACGAGCGCAGGAACAGGAACAGTACCAGGCCCGCGAGCAGCGCGCCGAGCAGGATGGCGTCGCGCACCGCGTTTGCGGCCCCGCTGACCAGCTCCGACTGGTCGTAGAAGGCGGCGACGGCGACGCTCGGCGGCAGCTGAAGCTGGGCGAGCCGCGCGTTGACGGCCTGCACGATCGCGACGCTGTCGCCGGTCGGCGACTGGCGGACGTTGATCAGCACCGCATCGCGCGCGCCCGAGGTGACGCGGGTGAAGACGGGCGCCGAGGAGGGATGGATGTTCGCAAGCTGGCCCAGCGTGACGACGCTTGCCGCCGGCACCGCCGCCGGCGCTCCCGGGACCGGGCTCGGATTTGGGGGCGCGGCGGTCCCGGCGCGCACGGGCAGGGCGGCGAGCTCGTTGATCGTGGTCGCCCGGTCCTCGACCAGCAGCAGATAGAGCCGGTGGCGATCCTCGATCCGACCGACGCCACGGACCAGGTTGGAGCGGGTCAGCGCCGAGGCGACGTCGGGCAGGCTGACGCCAAGCGCCTGCAGCCGGCCCGGGTCGACGTCGACGGCGATCTCGCGGGGCGCGCCGCCAAGGACGTCGATCCCGGCGACGCCGGGCACCGAAGTCAGGGCCGGGCGGATCTGCAACTCGGCGATCTGCCTGAGGGCGACCGGATCGAGGGTTCGCGAGGTCAGAGCGAAGCCAAGCACCGGAAAGATGGTCGGGTCGGACCGGCGGACGCTGAACCTGGTGCCTTGCGGCAGATCGGGAAGGATCGTTGCGAGCGCGCTTTGGGTCGCCAACGTGGCGGCGACCATGTCCTCGCCCCAGTTGAAATTGACGCCGACCTCGGCCGACCCGCGGCTGGTCGTCGAGCGGATGCGGGTGACGCCGGGCACCCCGCGCAGGGCGATCTCGACCGGCCGGGTGATCTCCGCTGCCATCTGGGAGGCATCGCGATCGCCGGCGTCGACCGACACAACCACCCGCGGATAGTCGATATGCGGGAAGAGGCTCACCGGCAGCCGGGTCGCGGCGACGATGCCGCCGAGCGTCAGCAGGATCGCGGCAAGCCAGATGGCGCGTGCGTGGGCGCTGAGGAACCGGGTCATCGGGTGCGCACGTGCATGCCGTCCTCGACGGCAGTCACGCCCTCGACCGCGACCGTCTCGCCGGCGCGCAGCCCGCTCTGAATGACGACGCGACGGCCGTCGCCAGGTCCGGCGACCACATCGCGCCGGTGCGCGACGCCGCCCTCGACCACGAAGACATAGGCCTGGCCGCCTTCGTCGAGCAAAGCCGCATAGGGGATGGTCAGCGCGCTGCCGGGGGTGGCCACGCCGAGCTCACCGGTCAAAGGCTCGCCGGCGCCGATCCCCGCGCCGGCCGGAAGGTTCACGAACACGGACGCAAGCCGGGTTTGCGGATCGACGGCCGGATCCACCGAAAGCACCGCGACGGTGAACGCGGCCCCGCCGCCGGACGGCGTGATCCTCACCGAAGCGCCGGGCGCGATGCGGCGCGCCAAGGCCGGGTCGACGCCGAACCGGGCACGCAGATTGCCCGCGCGCACGATCGAGACCACCGGCGTTCCGGCCGCGACCAGGCTGCCGAGGCTCGCGGTGACGGCGGAGACATGGCCGGCCGTGGGCGCCCTCAGGGTCATCGCCGCTTCGCGCTGCGACAGGCTGGCGAGCGTCGCGGCGGCCGACTGCGCGGCAGAGCGGGCGGCCTCCACCTCGGCATTGCCGACCAACCCATCCGCGCGCAGCCGTTGCGCGCGGGCGAAAGCGAGCTGCGCCGTCCGCGCATCGGCCGCAGCGCGGGCCGCCTCCAGCCTTGCCGAGGGTCCTGCCGCGAGGCGCGCCACGACCTGCCCGCGGCCGACGGCGCTGCCCATCGGCGCATCGATGGCGGCGACGATCGCCTCCTGCGGCGCCGACAGGATGACCGTTCCGGAAGCGCCGGCGTCCGCGGTGCCGTAAATCGTCACCGTGGCCTGGACCGACGCGGCCTGGGCCGGCGCGAGGCGGACCAGCGCGCTTGGCTCGACCTCGTTCTCGGTCGCGCCGTCGCCGGAACAGGCAGCCAGTGCAAAGAGGGCAAGCAAGGGAGGGATAGGCTTCATCTTGTCCATGCCTCCTGGGGGACGCCGGTGAGCAGCTCGAGCGCGATGGTCTGTTCGGCGATGCCCTGCTCGGCCTGCGCGAGCAGGATCTCCTTGTCGCGCGCCGCCTGCTCGGCGTTCATCGCGGTGACCAGCGACAGATCGCCGCGGTCGGCCGCATGGCGGTTGGCCGAAGCGAACCGCTCCAACGCCGGAAGATCGCGCAGGATCGCCTCGCGCTGCCGCCTGAGCACCGTCAGCGCATCCACCGCCGCGGCGATCTCGGCCCGCGTTTGAAACAAGCGGGCTTCATATTCGGCCCGGAGCTGCGCGCGGGTCGCGCGCTCGACCGCGATGCCGCCGCGATTGCGGTTCCACAAGGGAAGCGTGAAGGCGACCGATGGCCCGATCGTCAGATTGCCGGCGGTGTCGCGGGCGCCGTTGATCGTGAGATCGAGCGTGGGAAATTGGTCGAGCACCGCCTTGTGGACCGCCGCCTCCTGCGCCGCATAGCCGGCCCGCAGCGCCTGAAGGTCGGCGCGCTCGCGCTGCGCGATCGCGAAGAGAGCGGCGGCGTCGGGCGCCGGCGGGGAAGGCATCACCGAAGCCAAGCGAAGCGGGTAGCCGGGCGGAAGACCCATCAGCCTGCTGAGCTCCGAACGGGCCGTGGCGAGGTCCCGCTCGGCCGTCCGGAGCCGGTCGGCCGCGTCGAAGGCCGCGAGCCTCGCCGCCTGCACCTGGTCGGGGAGGATGTCGCCGCGGCCGGCTGCGCGCAGCATCCGATCGAGGATCGATTGCGCGGAATCCCGGCTGGCGCGGGCAAGCCCTTCCGCCTTCTCGAGCTCGACGACCTTGGCGGCCTGGATCCGCGCCTGGCCCGAAATCTGCCATTCCGCCCAGGCGAGATCGAGGCGGACCTGCCTCGCCTGCGCTTCGGCCTGCGCGCGGGCAACGCGCCGGGTGCGCAGCGCATTGAGGTTGAAGCCTAACGTGGACGCGAGGCCGAGCAGGGGATCGGGACCCGACAGCACCTGGTCGGCGCCGAAGCTGAAAGTGGGATCGGGGAGCAATCCTGCCGCAAATGCCTGGGCGTCGGCGACTCCGGCGCGCTGGCGCTGCGCCCTGAGGTCGGGGTTCAGCAGCACGGCCAGAGTCGCCACCGCGTTCGCGTCGAGCGGCTGGGACAGGTCGATAATTGCCGGCCTCAGAAACGGCCGTTCGATCGCGGCGGCATCGCGCGCGATGATCGCAGCGACGGGCGGGGCCAGGGTCGGCGGCGACTCCGTGAGCGGCTCCGGGCGGTAGGTTGCGCAGCCCGCCACCAGCAAGCCAAGCGCGATCGTCCAGCGCTTCATGCTGCAACCCCGGGAAATTCGAGCGTGACGACGAGGCCGGGCGCATTGTCCCCGAAGGCCAGCCTCGCCCCGTGAAGCCGTGCGATGGCCGCGACCAGATTGAGCCCGAGGCCGTAGCCCGGCGTCGACCGGCTGCCCTCCAGCCTCGTGAACCGCTGCACGATGCGCTCCCGATCGGCGGCCGGCACGCCAGGTCCATCGTCCGCCACCAGCAGGCGCGCGCCTCCGTTCCGGCGCGACAGCGTGACCTGGATCGCGGTGCCGGGAGGCGTGTGGCGCTGGGCGTTCTCGATCAGGTTGATCGTCGCTTGGGCGAGCAGCTCACGGTCTCCGTCGATCAGGATCCCGGGCTCGACCGTCCAGCGCAGCGACCCGCCATCATCGGAGACGGCCGGGGCATAGCTTTCGGCAAGATCGCGGACGAGGTCGCTGAGATCGACGTTTTGGAAGCCAAGCCGGACCGCGCCGCTCTCGACCTCCGAGATCCTGAGGATTGCAGCGAACAGGCTGAGGACCTCGTCGACCCGCAGGATCGCGTTCCTGATCACCTCCTGCTGGGCCGTGTCGGCGGCGCCTTCGCGGAGCCCTGCCTCCAGCTGATTGCGAAGGCGGGCCAGCGGCGTGCGCAGATCGTGGGCGATGTCGCTCGACACCTGACGGAGATTGCCGACGAGGCCGGCGATCCGGTCGAGCATCGCATTGAGCGAGCCCCCCAGCCGATCGAACTCGTCGCCGCGAGAGCCGATCGGGACGCGCTTGCTGATGTCGCCGATGACGATCGCTTCGGCAGCGCCGCTGATCGCCCCCAGCCGCCGTCGCAGATAGGAGCCGAGCAGGAGCGCACCGGCGAGGCCAAGCACGATGATTGCCGCAAAACCGGCGCCGAACATCGCGAGGACCGTTTTGTCGATCTGCTCGAGTTGCTCCCGATCGGCTGCCACGACCAACGTCGAGCCGTCGGACAGGTTGACCGCATAAGCGAGCGCGCGGTCGGGCCCCTCGCGAGGGTCGATGAAGGTGATGGTTCGAAAGCCTGTGTCCGGCCGGTCTGTACGCAGCGAGCCGGCGATCCGCCGGCCATCGGGCGAGAAAAGTGCATAGAAGAGCGCGTTGCTCGACCGCATCGCTTCGCGCTCGGCAATGGCGCCGCGGAGCTCGCTCGGGCCGTCGGAGCGATATTCGAGGACGAGCGAGGAGGCTTCGTCCCTGAGCACCCCCTCGAGCTGTCGCTCGAAGGCAAGGTGCATCGCCCAGAAGACGATCAGGCCGAGCAGCGCGATGGCGAGGGCGAACGCCGCCGAATAGACGAATGCGATCCGATAGGCGGCGCTGCGCAGGAACGCCCTCACGGGCAGCGCATCCGATAACCGACGCCTCGAACCGTCTCGATCAGGTCCTCGGCCCCGCCCTCGTTCAGCTTGGCGCGCAGCCGGCTCATGTGGGTCTCGACGATGTTGGTCTGCGGATCGAAATGAAAGCCCCAGACCCCCTCCAGCAGCATCGTGCGCGTGACGACCCGGTCTGCGTTTCGCATGAGCTCTTCGAGCAGCCGGAACTCCCGCGGCTGCAGCGGGATCGCCCGGCCGCTCCGGCGCACCTCGCGCTTCAGCAGGTCCATGGCGAGCGGGCCCACTTCGATCTCGGTCTGGAGCTCTGTCATCGGCCGGCGGCGGCCGAGCGCGTTGATGCGGGCGGCGAGCTCGGAAAAGGCGAACGGCTTCACCAGATAATCGTCGGCGCCCGCTTCCAGCCCTTCGACCCGGTCCTCGATGCGGCCCAAAGCCGTCAGCAGCAGGACCGGGGTGTCGATCCTCGCCGCCCGCAATCGGCGCAGGACGGCGATGCCGTCCATCGCGGGCAGCATGCGATCGAGGATGACGACGTCGCAATGCTCAGTGCTTGCGAAGTGCAGCGCGTCCACGCCCGAGCTCACGACCGATATTGTGTGGCCGAGCTCGTCGAGCCCACGCGCGACGAACTCGGCCGTTTCACTGTCATCCTCGGCGAGGAGGATCTGCATTCGTCACCCCTTTTGCATCGAGGCTCAGTCGTGGTCGACTCGGCCTTCCGACTTGTTCTCGACGATCCGGCCCGTCTGCGCGTCGACGCCGATCTCCTGGACGTGGCCGCGCTGCTGGATGTCGAAGGAATAGCGCCAGCCGTGCTCATTCTCATATTCGCCGGAAATGAGCCGTCCAGGCGCGGCGCGAAGCGCGATCGCGCGGGCCTGCGCCATCGTGATCCGGGCATGGGGGCGGTGCACCGCGCCCTGCGCGACTCCGGCGGCCGAGGCGGCGACGAGAAGGGCGAGGGCGGCATGATTGACTCTGAACATGGGTATCTCCTGTGGGATGCTGTCCGTTCTGGACGCCGTGCCCCTCTAGCCCCCCATAGGTTCGTTCCCGCTTGCGGCAAAAATACAGTTTCCCAACCTTTCAAATTTCGGTTCGGCCATCGCCGCGGCCGATCATCCAGGCAGGGAATCGCGGAAGCCGAAGAGGAGTCGTGGCGCCGGTTCACGTCTTCACATCGCCCCGGTGCCCCGGCTCTTCGTCGATCCGGCGCGCTTCACCGCCGGCGATGCGGGCCGCGTCCAGCGATGCATAGGTCCAGAAGATGCGCATCTTCTCGGTCTCCGACGCATTGCGAAAAAAATGGGGAATGCCGGCCGGAACGAAGGTGGCTTCTGAAGTGGCAAGGTGATGCTCGGCGCCGTCGACGTTGAGAACCGCCTCGCCCTCGATAACCATCACGCTCTCCTCGCAATTGTGAGCGTGGAGCGCGATGCGGCCGCCAGGATCGAACTCGGTGATGCCGTTGAGGATCGTCGTCGAACCGCATCGCGATGTGACGAGCGGAATTGTGCGCGCGCCATTGCCGCGTTCGTGAGCGGCAATCTGCGACGGCCGCAAGATGGCTATTCTCGGTGTCGACATACGCTTTCCAACCG
>Ga0213876_10002059_pt1 | contig 11913 bp, 7 predicted proteins | sample BarmaccomBMRX_R9_FD_160113 | JGI IMG/M metagenome (GOLD analysis project Ga0213876, IMG submission 160113) | Root-associated microbial communities from Barbacenia macrantha in rupestrian grasslands, the National Park of Serra do Cipo, Brazil - RX_R9 | ecosystem: Host-associated > Plants > Roots...
TTGCGGGACAACGCTCGACAGGCGCAGAAGCACCATCATCGTGAACGAAGCGGTCCAGGGCACGTTCAGTCTGTTCGCTTGTACAAGCGCGTAGATGGGCATCATCTGGCCGAAGATATAGATGCCGCTGATGAAGAACGCGTAGTAGAGATAGCGCGAATGACCGATGAGGTGCAGGTCTTCGATCAATGTGTTGAACCAGCGCGGCCAGGTCATGCCAAAGAAGAGGTCGATCGACTGCTTTTTTGCATACATCGCGTAGCCCAAAATCAAAGAGCAGATCACGATCAAAACGCCCAGGACGTAGCCGCCCTTCACCAGCATTCCTGGCAAGCGGCCCATGTGGAGCGTGCAGAAAAAGCAAACCATCAGCCACACGCCGTCGAAAATGCGTTCGATGACGGCGGAGGCGAAAGTGACGGAGAGTGGGATCTCGGTAGATTTCGACAGCAGGAAGCAGCGGATGAGTTCACCGGCGCGAAGCGGAATCACTTCGTTGGCGAAGAGGCCGACATAAATGGCCTCGATGGCTTGCATATAGGGCACGCGGCCAATGGGAGCGAGCATCAGCTTCCAACGCCAGCCGTGCAGCAGGTAGACGCACATATCGAGTGCAATGGCAGCCGCGACCCAGCGCCAGCGCATGTGCTGCACTTCGCTCCAGATGTGCGTAAGGCCAGCGCCGCTCAGGACGAAACACATGCACGTGATTGAAATCACGTTGGTGAGAATGATGATGGTCCACGATCTATATTTGCGGCTACGCTCGACTTGCGAGGGCGCGACTTGCGTGCTCAAAGCAAACCCATGATAGCGCCGGAATATTGCTGTGGAGTTCGAGATCGCTTGACGCGTTTACGTGTACAAACCCATGGCACGCTTCGTTTTGCGCACGGTGTCTTCGGCGATGGGCATCACGTGTTCGCGCCCGCGGGTGAGGACGGATTCGAGATAGCCTGGGTCGGAAGTGACCTCGCGATAGCGCTGCTGGATGGGCTCGAGACGTGCAATGACGACGCTGGCGACGAGCTTCTTGAAATCGCCGTAGCGCATTCCGGCAACAGTGTCTTTAGTGATCGATGGGTCACATGCTTGCGCGATGGTCAACAGATTCGCGACGCCCGCGCCCATGTTGGCGGGGTCGACCGCAGGTTCGGAGTCGGTAGTGGCGCGCATGATTTTCTTTTGGATGAGCTTGGGATCGTCCAGCAGCGCGATGGCGTGGCCAGAGCCCGGAGCTGACTTGCTCATCTTCTGCGTGGGATCGTCGAGGCCCATTATGCGCGCGCCCACCGTCGGAAGATGAGTGGCGGGCATCACAAAGACGTCGCTATACAGCGAATTGAAGCGCTGTGCGATATCGCGAGCGAGTTCGATGTGCTGCGATTGATCGTCGCCAACCGGTACGATGCTGGCCTGGTAAATGAGGATGTCGGCCGCCATGAGCACGGGATATTGCAGGATGCCGTCGCCTACCGTTTCCTGCTTTTCGGCCTTCACTTTGAATTGCGTCATGCGGTAGAGCCAACCGAGCGGAGTGACGCAGGTCAGCAACCACGCCAATTCCGCGTGCCCGGGAATCGTGGATTGCACGACGATGGACGATTGATCGGGATCGATGCCAGCCGCGATGAAGAGCGCTGCCGTTTCGCGGATTTTGGCGGAAAGCTCTTCAGGATTTTGGTATACGGTGATGGCGTGAAGGTCGACAATGCAGAAGATGCTTTCGTAGCGGCTCTGAACTTCAGCCCAATTTTTCAGCGCTCCGAGATAATTACCAATGTGCAGTTGACCGCTGGGCTGAATGCCCGAGAGAACACGTGCTTTCATTCTTTGGGAACCTTCATGGTAAGGGATGGCGCCAGAAATCGATAGCAAGCCGGCCGGGTTGTCGCGGGAGGTGCGGATTGAAAAGCTGGTGTACGGCGGCGAGGGATTGGCGCGCGTAGATGGTCAGGTTTTATTAGCGCCCTTGGTGCTGCCTGGCGAGTTGGTGTCGCTGCGCGCCGAGCTGGTGAAGACCGGATTGCTACGCGGCCGCGAGGTGCACATCATAGAGCCGGCTACCCAGCGAGTGGTTCCGCGTTGTGAATATTTCGGCGTGTGCGGCGGCTGCGACTATCAACATGCGGATTATGCCTATCAACTCGAGCAGAAACAAGCGATTCTGCGCGAGACGCTGCAGCGCCTGGCCGGGCTTCTATATGAGGGCGAGATCAACGTGGTGAGCGGGCACCCTTGGGAGTACCGCAATCGCATTCAGTTGCATTTGGGCGATGGTGAAGTCGGGTTCCATCGCGCGGGATCGCATGAGTTGTGCAGGATTGACCACTGCCCCATCTCCTCTCCCAAGCTCAATGAGGTAATTGGAAAGCTGGTGTGGGCGGTGAAGCGGCCGGAGTGGCCCAGCTTTTTGCGGTCGCTCGAGGTCTTTACGAATGAGAACGATGTGCAGCTCAACATTGTGGATTCGACCCGGCCGGTGGCGGCGCGCTTCTTTGAATGGTGCGGGACGTTCGTGAGCGGGCTGACGGAGAATGCAATCGAATACGCGGCTGTTGGGACAAGGTTTCGGATCAGCCGTGGTTCCTTCTTTCAGGTGAATCGCTTTCTGGTTGATCGGCTTGTGAGTGAAGTTTTGGGTGAGTTGCGCGGACGGACCGCGATCGATCTGTACGCGGGTGTCGGATTATTTTCGCTGCCATTGGCGGAGCGCTTTGAACAAGTGCACGCGGTGGAGCGCGGCGGCGCTGGTTATCGCGATTTGCAGGCGAACGCGAACGCTGCCAAGGGCACGCTGCAGACGCAGAGAAGTTCGGCCGAGGAATTTTTGGCGCGCGTCGATTCGGCTCCGGACCTGATTGTCGCGGATCCCCCTCGGGCGGGACTAGGGAAGCAGACGACGGCAGAGTTGTTGAGAGTCCGTCCGGGGTCGTTGAAAATTGTCAGTTGCGATGTGGCGACGCTGGCACGGGATCTGAAAAAGCTGCTGGAAGCATATAGGATAGAACGATTGACGCTGGTGGATCTTTTCCCGCAGACGTATCACTTCGAAGTTGTAGTGCATTTGAGCGTCCGTTAAGCCAGTGACCCTAGCTCGCTCTCCGAAACCGTCCCGCCAGCCCCGACCACTTGCGCACGATCAATTCCGCGACGTTCAACGCGATGGCCAACCCCAGCAGCGCGGGCCAGAGTTGCCACGTAGTGTAGATGCGGCGCCCGCCGGAATTGAAAATCGCGTCAGGGGACGGCCGGAAGCGGCCGCCGGTGAAGGCCGAGATCTGCTGCAGTAACGCTTCGTTCGAGCCGTAATCCTGCAGTTCGTCCTGCTGGCGGTACAGGCCGATTTCCGGGAAAGTGCTGGCGTCGTTTAGAGGGCGAATGCGAAAGAGACCGCGCGTGTGGCCGATATGCAGGCGGCCGGAATAGAGTCGCGGCGCGATGCGAGCGATGGTGATCGGCCTCTGGAAGCCGTTTGGTCCTAAAACAAACATCGCGGGAATTGTTGCAGGCTCAGTGACGCGTGCGCCGAGGTGATATGTCACCAGCAAATCGTCCTTGGCAGGATCGAACTGCGCGCTCGCCTCGCTGCGATCGGCATGCGGCAGCAGGTCGCGGGTCACATTGATCCAGAATTTGTCAAAGCCTGGCCACGCCACCCAATTTTCCGCCCACCGGCTCTTTGCGTCTGACGCAAACACCGCCGCGCGCCCGAGTCCGTATTGCCAACGCACGTAGAGCGGGTCGTTCTTCTCCGCATCAATGCTTAAGACGGTCTCGGCTGCGGGCTTGGCGACGTAACGGGCGTAGCCCTTCAGCGGAGGCGCAGTGTCCATGCCAACATCGCGCAAAATTTCGGCGTCGTGGTTGACGACCATCGCGTTCAGCGGTTTCTCGACCGCCGTCGATCCGCTGTACTCCTGCACATCTTTGAGCAGGATCTGTTCCAGGCCTTGCGGCTCATTCAGGAAGTAGCTCTTGCCGCCCGCGGTCGTGGCTACCTTTTCGAGGTAAGACCGGTTCACATCCTGGCCCAGGCCGACGGTCGAAATCGTGATCTGGTGCCCGAGAGCTTCCTTGGCGAGATCCATACTGTCGCCTTCTTCCGAGATACCGTCGGTGAGCAAGACGATGTGCTTGTAGATGGCTTTGGAAGAGAGGACGCGCTTGTAGGCTTCTGTCAACGCGGGCGCAATTTGTGTCCCACCATCGGGCGTAATGCCGGAGATGAGACGCTTGATAAGCGATTTATCTTCAGCGCGGCGCATGGGCACGGCCCACTGAAATGAATTGTCAAAGATGAGCACGCCAATACTATCGATCGGCCGCAGATGGTCGACGACACCGATCGCCGACAAGCGCGCGAGTTCAATCTTCCGTCCTTCCATGGAGGATGACTTGTCGATAATGAGAGCGACACAGGTGCCTTCGGGCGTTTTGGGAGGCGCCAGCTTGGCCGGAAGCACGTTGTCGAGCGCGTCAAGCTGCTTGTCTTCCTTGTAGATTTGCCGTTCGCCGCCGATTAATAAAAGCCCGCCGCCGTCCTTCACGTATTCGTCGAGCCGGTGTTTCTGCGCGGCCGAAAGGATATTGAGGTCGAGATTATTCAGGATGACGAGCTGGACGCCGCTCAGGTCTTTCTCGATGAGCGACGCATCGCGCGTGAGATCGAAATCCGCCTCGCTAAACGCCTGCATGAGATTCGTTTCGGTGCCCGGAGGATCCTGCGAAAGATAGAGAACTTTGGCGCGTCGCAGTTCGATGGCTTGTTCAAACGGGATCTCGCCCCAATTGCGGCTGGAGATCACGCCCGAAATCGAAGTGGCGCCACTCGAATTTACGCGGGCGTGAACGCGAACCAGATTCGCGCCGGATTTCAGCTCCACGGGATTGCTACCCAGATCCTTCCCTTCGGCCGAGATGGAGATGGAAGCGCGCGTATCCTGCGGCGCATCGATGGTGAGATCGAGCGGAATTTGCTCGCCTGTGTAGCCCAGTCGCGGAATGGAAAGTGATTCGAGATGAAAGCCGGTGTTTTGCCGGCCGGAGAGTGGGATCGTATCCACCGGCACGTGCAGGCCTTCGAGTTCAGCGATGGCCCGCGCGGCACTGCCTTCATTCTGATTTCCATCGGTCAGCAACACCAGACGCGGGATGTAGCCGCTGGGGATGGCCGACATGCTGCTGGTGAGAGCGCTTTCAATGTTGGTGCTGTTGCCGCCTTCGCTCGCCGTGTTGACCAGCCGCAGCGTGCCTGCCAGTTCCTGTGGAAGCAAGGGACGCGGGCGGCCCGCGAAGGGTACGATCTTCATCCAGTTGCCGCCTTGGTGGCGCCGGATTTCAGCGATGAGCGATGCGGCGTGATTGAGATCGTCGCGCGTGATGCTGCTGGACGTGTCAACCAGAATCACCGCGGCGGTGCGTGTTTGAGGAAGCGTCGTGCTCGGCTCAGCCAGCGCAAAGACAACGGCGACGATCGACAACGACTTCAAGAGGAGACCGGCATGATGGACACTCGAGCGCCACAGCCACGCCATCCACGTAAGCGGCAGCAGCAGCAGAATCAGAGCGAACGGATGCACGAAGCTCATCGCGACACCAACTCTCGTTCGCGCGTTTCTCGAGCCGTCGGGGCAGCTCTGGACACACGCGCTTTTCGCCGCACCATGCGGCGCGCGCCAAACAGCATCCATTCGGCAACCAGGCCGAGACCGCCAAAAACCGCGAGCCGTTGCCAAATTGTGACCGAAGCACTGGTCCAGTTGGATCTTACAGGCAAGCCGGAGAGCGAACCAATCGGCGGTTTCCATTCGTGCTCGGCAACATCGGGGAGCGTCAGCGATAGGATTCGTTCGCGATGGTAAGAGGCGATCCGCACGATGCTGGGCCGAGCGCTGAAGAGTTGCAAGGTTTGATCGCGAACTGTGAATGGGACGGCATGGCCGGCCGTCGTCGTGATGTGAAGCTGATCGCCGCGCTCGCTAGGATCGAGTGCGAGCGTTGCGTCGCCGACTCGCTCGGCCGTCAATTCAGGAATTCGCAGTCCCTGCGGTGAGAGCCAATGAAATAAATTAGCGAATAGCAGCGGGGTTGTGACCTGAAACTTGAGTGCACCTTCGAATGGATCGAATCCGATAACGGCAAACTGGGCGCGGCCAGATGCAGCAGGGGAAGCCACCACGACAGCTCCCTCACTGACCTTGCCCACCGGCAGATCCCCTTCGAACGTTTGAAACACTTCCGCCGCGCCCAAAGGCAAGTCTTTCGCATGCAGACCCGTTCCCAGGGCGCTGGTGGCGTCCCAGCTTGTGATCACGGCATTCTCAGCCACCGTTTTGATGGGCAGCGGCGAGTGTTCACGCGGTGGTTTGATCCAGAGGCTCGCGATTGCGGGCGCTTGCGGAGGCGACACTTCGTCCAGCAGCATGATGTCCGCCGACGGATTTGGCTGATACTGCGAGGGGCTGTAGAAGTTTGCGCTTACCCGGTGATTGGCTTCGAGCAGCGGCCGTATGGTCTCGGGCCGCGCGGTGTAAACCGCTATACGGAGTAACCCGTTACGCGGTAACGCCAGAGTGCCGGTATTGTCGCTCGCAAGCGCATCGGGCGAATCGACATGCGTCACCAAATCGCCTGCCGCGCTGGTGACGAACACATATTCGGCCGCCCTCTCCTGCAGCGGCGCTAGCGTAAGAACACGCGGGGCAAAAACGGTTGCACCGAAGCGAGTGTTGAGCCGAACGGAGCGGCGCAGCTGGCCGTAATTTCGTATTGTGATCGTCGCCTGCCAATCCCCCTGCGCGTCCTCGCTGCGCTTGACTGCCATACGCACGATGCCGGCATTCTCAGCATCCAGCGGCACGCTGAGGATACGAAGATTTGGAACGCTGCGCGTTGCTATCTCATCCGAATTAATCCGCTTTGGGCCGGCATAGACGATCTCCCCCGTTTGTCCCCCGGACCAATTTTGCGCCTGCTGCGCATAGGCGAGCGCCTGGTCGATGTTTAGCGCCGACCAGCCAGGCGTGGCCGCGTGGAGGGCACGGTTCAGTTGAGCGCGGTCGGCGGTAAAGGGCGTGACAGGCGATGCCAGCGCATCCGCGAGCACAATCATCACCGGATCGTGCGGCGGAAGCGCCGCGATGTAAGCGGAAGCGAGATCCTTCTCACGATCAATCACGCGGATATCGCTTTCGATCGCTGCAGACCAGGCGGAAGTGTCGAGCAAAACCACGTGATCTCGTTCGGCGTGCTCGCGCGTACCCCACTGGAGTTGCGCAATTGCGAGCAGCAGAAGCAGCAGGCTGGCGAGTTGAAGAATGAGCGACCAGGGATCGCGCATACGCCGCCGCGTCTGTTTCTCTTCGGCGGTTATGGCTGTCGTCCAAAAGCGCAGGGTGGAGACAATCTTTTTGCGTTTGGCGCGATCGAGCAGATACAGCGCCGTGATGAGTCCGCCCAGCCCCGCAAACAACGCCAGGAATTCGCCGGCCGTGAGATTCAGAAAGAACATGCTGCGCTCATGGCACTTGCGCGACCGTCATGGGACCGAACAGGGCCTCTTCAATGGGCAGATGAGTAGAAAAGCCGGCATACCGGCCACCATTGCGCAGCGCTAGTTTTTTTAGTTCCGCGGCATGTGTGTCAAAGGCGAGTGTGTACTCTTCGCGCGCGCGGTCGTCAAGCGCAATTTTGAGCTCGGCGCCGCTTTCAGCGTCAATCAATTCCAGTTCGCCGGAGCCGGCCGGAACGCGATCTTCTTCGCCCCAAATTTGCACCAGCAACAGTTCATGTCCGAAGTCGCTGATGTATTGCAGCGGGTGAAAGCAATCGGCATCATCCAGGAAATCGGAAATGATGATGGCAAGTCCACGCTGCGGATACGAAGTCAAAAACTGGCGCGCCGTTTCGAAGCAGTTGGTTTTTCCGTCGGCGACGAGCGCGCGCAGGAAATTTTCGGCGGGTTGAAAGCGGTGACGGCCACCGCTACAGAGGAATGGATCGCGCAGGCGTGAGGAGAACGGTTGAATCAGGATGCTGTCGAGATGCACGAGGCCGACGTAAACGAGCGCCGCCGCAAGCTTGCGCGCGTAGTCGAATTTGCTGAGATCGCCGGATCCGGTTCCGGCCGTCATGGAAGTGCTGACGTCCAGCAGCAGGCGAACGGGTACGCGCGGCTCGATCTGGAACATCTTCAAAAAGAGCTTTTCGAAGCGCATATACGCGCGCCAGTTGACCGCGCGGAGGTCGTCGCCTTGATGGAAGCTGCGGTGATCGAGAAATTCCTGGCCCGGACCGGGGAAGTGGGACAGATTGTGCCCGCCGACGATACCATGAAAGCTTTTTTGCCATTGCAGCGTCAGGCGCTCCAGCTTCTCCAGAAAATGCCGGTCCACTAGCGGTTCAGGCATCGTGCGCTCGATAGGAACTAGCGCCGCGCCGCAACGGCCTGGAATACTTTTCGCAGGATCGTTTCAGTGGATTCGCCGTCTGCATGGGCATCGAAGTTCAGAATGATGCGGTGGCGTAGCACCGCGGGGGCGACCGTGAGTACGTCCTCGATGCTCAGATGCAGCCGGCCTTTCAGCAGCCCCAGAACGCGGCCGCATTCAACCAGCGCCTGTGCACCGCGGGGCGAACTGCCGTAGCGAATGTAGCGATTCGTAATCTCCGGCGCGTACGGCGTGCCGGGCTGGGTGGCCATCACCAGTTCGATAGCGTAATCCTGCACGTGAGGTGCAACGATGATTTGCCGGCAGATCGATTTGAGTTCGGCAATGTGATGGCGGTCCATCACCTTCCGCACTTCCACTTCGTCGCCTCGCGTCGTCACGTCAACGATACGGCTGAGATCATCGCGCGAGGGGTAGGTGACCAGAATCTTCATTAGAAAGCGATCGAGCTGCGCTTCAGGGAGCGGGTAAGTGCCCTCCATCTCGATAGGATTCTGCGTAGCCATCACCAGAAATGGCGGCTCGAGTTCGTACGTAGCGGTACCGCTCGTGACCGTGCGCTCCTGCATCGCTTCGAGCAGTGCTGACTGCGTCTTCGGCGTCGCACGATTAATTTCGTCGGCGAGAACCAGATTGGCGAAAATAGGTCCCGTCTGAAAGCGTAGAGTTTTGTGGCCGTGCTCGTCGCTTTCCATAACCATGGAGCCGACGATGTCGCCGGGCATCAGATCGGGCGTGAATTGAATGCGCGAATAGCGAAGATCCAGAACGCGAGCGAGAGTACGCAGCAACGTGGTTTTGCCCAAACCGGGGACGCCCTCGAGAAGCACATGACCGCCGGCCACCAGGCAGATAAGCACCCCGTCGATCACGTCACTCTGGCCGACGATGATTTTGGCGATCTCATCCCGCACCCCGGTGAGATCACGCATAGCGCGGTCGACTGTTACGGTTTCGGCAACAAGTGTGTCAGCCATCGTTCTCGAGTCATGTTTTAGGGTCTGCCGCGTAGCAGGCTTGTGCGGTCTAACCGCCGGGAGTGGCGAAAATCATATGCGTAGGCTGCACTCCGCGGCGTTCGCAGTCCGCTACATAAAGTTTGACATAGCTGTCGAGAACGTAGTCCTCAGGCGTGAAACCGAGCCGAGCGGCGGTCTCGTCTAGCCACGCGGGAGGCCCTTCGAGTTCAAGGAAGTCGCCGATAGGAGTTTCGTCAACAGTGATCACGCCGGCGTCGCCAGGACGGCGAAATTCGGTCCGATACTTCTCGTAGCGAAACACCGGGTCGAGACCGAGTTGGTGGAAGATCTGCCCCATGATTTGCGCCGAGCCGAGTGTCGTTTCGATCTCCGGGCGAGTCTTGTGCCGGCCTGTTATCACAGGACCTTTCCAGGTGATGACGGACTTGTCACCTGCCTCGCGGAGACGCAGGAGCATTTGCTTTCCGCGCAGTTCCTGATCCGGCGTGTCGTAGAGCGTGTTGGCTTCAAAAAGGCGTGCGATGGATTCGCGAAACCCAGCGCCACGGATACGATCAAGCGCTGCAAGTCTGTCTGCGAGGCGGATTTTAACTTCGTTTTCGCTGGGCGTGGTGGTAGCGGATTTGGGTGACGCGGCAGAATCCATGCGAGGCGTGTTTGCACCCTTATAATAGAGGGCGTCACATCACAAGCGCGCCCGTAGCTCAACTGGATAGAGCATCGGTCTTCGGAACCGAGGGTTGGGAGTTCAAGTCTCTCCGGGCGTACCAACATAAGGCGCGCGGGATGCCGGCCGGGGGAGATTACTCAGCGCGTAACGTCTCGATGGGATCGATCTTAGTTGCCTTGCGTGCGGGAAAGTAACTGGCGAGCGCGGCGGTAACGATCAAACTTGCCGACATGGCAGCGTAGGTGAGCGGGTCGGAGGGACTGACCGAAAATAGCAGCGACTTCATGAATGGCGCGAATGCAAGCGCCGCAGCCAGCCCACATGCGCAGCCCACCGCTGACAGAATCAGGCCGCTGCGGACGAACGCGGTTGTGACGTTCGTAACCGGCGCGCCAAGGGCAAGTCGGATGCCGATCTCGCGCCTGCGTTGCGAGACCGAGTACGAGACGACGCCGTATATGCCCACAAGCCCTAAGATCAAAGCCATGCTTCCGGCAGTCGCGAGCAGCAGCAACGTGAAGGATGTACGTGCAAGCGAGCGGTCATAGAACGTTTGCAGCGTATTCATCTCCGCCAGCGGAAGGTTCGAATCAACACTCCAAAGCACATTTCGAATTTCGTTTTGCAGAGAAATGGAGCCGGCGCGCGGCGTACGAATCACCAAGGAAACGTAGCGTTGCACCGACACTGGATTGGCTTCAAAGTTCTTTTCAAGGAGCGGCCAATAGACAAGCGTGGGAGCGTTTTTGTCGACACCGTCTGCATGCTCATCGGCAACCACTCCGATGACTTCGCGCCAGCCGTCTTTATCCCGCGCTCGGATGCGTTTGCCGAGAGCGGCCTCCGGCGTGCCCCAAATGTCGCGTGCGGTGTTCTCCGAGACAATCGCGACCGCTCCGCCGTTATAGATGTCCGCCCACGTAAGGTCATGGCCCGCGAGCATTCGCTGCCCCACGGCTGAAAAGTATGCCGGCGCAATCCATTTATAACGGCGCAGCGGAGCCATCGTTCCTTCGCGATATGTCTTGTCCTGGGCGTATATAGGATCGTTTGACTCCTCGCCACCCATGGGAACAGATGTGGTTATGGACGCCGAAATTACGCCGTTGACCGCCATCACCTTGTCGAGCATTGCCTGTTCCATTCGCATCACGCGCTCCGGTTCTTTCACCTGCTCATCCGGGATTCCAATTCTTACGGTTTGAATTTCTTGAGCATTGGTGAATCCCGGGTCGACATGATGCAGATTGCGAAAAGTGCGGATCATGAGTCCGGAAGTGACGAGCAGCAGCAGTGCAAGCGCGACTTGAAAGACCACGAGCACGCCTCGCACCTGCTGGCGATTCTTGCTGTGGCTCATCGATCGGCCTCCACTTCGAAGCGCGTCGGCAAGCCGTGGCCGCACATAGCGTAACACCGGGATCAAGCCGAATAATGCGCTGAAGGCGACTGAGACGGCAAATGTGAACAACAACACCCAACCGTCAATTCTGATGTTGCCGGAACGCGGTAAGTGCACCAGATCCGATGCTGAAAATAGTTTCAGCGCGGCGCGGCACAACCCGAGTCCCACTGCACCGGCAATCACGCCCAATAGAGCGCTTTCAAAGAGGAGCTCCCTGGCGATACGCGTTGCTGAGGCGCCAAGCGCGGCCCGAACCGCGAGCTCCTGCTGCCGCGCGTCAGTCCGTACCAGCAGAAGGTTTGCGACATTGGCACAGGCGATTAACAAGACCACGCCGACTGTGGCCATCAGCAGCCATAGCGTCTTCCCGATGTCTCCGATCACGTCGCTTTTGAACGGCCTCAA
>Ga0213876_10002060_pt1 | contig 11908 bp, 8 predicted proteins | sample BarmaccomBMRX_R9_FD_160113 | JGI IMG/M metagenome (GOLD analysis project Ga0213876, IMG submission 160113) | Root-associated microbial communities from Barbacenia macrantha in rupestrian grasslands, the National Park of Serra do Cipo, Brazil - RX_R9 | ecosystem: Host-associated > Plants > Roots...
ACACGATCACGCAAAGCCCCTCGGCGGCGGGAACGCCGCTGACCGGGCTCACGATCGCCTCCCATTACACGGGTTCTGGCCACCCGGTTTCAAACTTGACGGTGACCGCAAGCAACACGGCAGAATCGGCAACGTCCGCCTCGAAGACGATTGCGGTGACCGATCCCCCCGGATCCACGACTTCGTCGTCCACCCAGCAGGCCGCGGCTTTGTTCACGCAATTCGTGGCCGCCGGCCTGCCCAATGAAACTTCAGGCGTCGGTCAGGTCTCGTCCCCTCATTGGCATGACCTCGACAGCCGCGGTTTTTTGTCGAGCCCGCATCATTAAGAGCTAAGCTTCTCGCACCAACAGCGGTCTCGTCCCGCGACGGTCCGATGTACGCTCCAATTCTGGAGCCCCGTGCCTCATTTTCAGGTGCATCCAACCGATTTGCCTTTTGGTTAAAATAGAGTGAACATCCGTGGGCATCGCGCCGCCGGAGTGACCTGGCACGCGCGTGCGCCTCTTCTAGAGCGAGGCGAGCGCGCCGGCGGCGTTGACAACGTGCGCACGGTTGTCTTCTCCCGGTGTCGTGGAGCCGACAGCCGCAGTGCTCGCATGGGGGGCTCCTGATTGGAGCAAGCGGTCTTTTCCCCCTCGCGAGCTTTCGCTTCGCGCCGGCAAACGGCGCCGGGGAGGAAGAGATGCATATCGGCGTAATCTCGGATACGCACGGGCTCTTGCGCGCATCGGCCATGTCGGCGCTCGAGGCCTGCGACCTCATCATTCACGCAGGCGATGTGGGCAAAGAAGACATTTTGCGCGAGCTCGCCGCAATCGCGCCCCTCGTCGCGGTGCGCGGCAACATCGATACCGGGAGCGTGGCCGAAAAGCTTCCGGACCGGGAGGTCGTCGAACATGGAGGGCTGAGGCTTCTCGTGCTTCATGACCTCGCCGAACTCGAGGTCGAGTTCGACCCGCTGGAGGCCGGCTATCGGGCGGTGATCTTCGGCCATTCCCATCGACCCCTGATCGAGGCGCGGCAAGATGTGCTTTATTTCAACCCGGGCAGTGCCGGTCCGCGACGCTTCAGGCTGCCGGTGACGGTCGGGCGCCTCACCCTGAAGGACGGAGGGATCACGGCGGAGATTGTCGATGTGAGCGAACCTCGCGAGATGCCCGCAGGCTCGGCGCATCGGCTGATTCAAGCGGTCACGCGCGCCGCCAAAGGCATGCAGGGAGCGGCCGGCAAGACCACAGGTGCAGCGCGGTAGCGTCGCTTCACCGAAGGTCTCGTCGCCGAAGCCGCATGCGTCTCATCCACGCGGAATGCCTGCCGCGCCGAACCGGCGCGGCACTGGGCGCGACAAATGGCGAAGACACGCAGCCGCGCGACATCACTTGCTGCGCGACGCTTCACCTGAAACAGCTTCCAAGCCGCACCAACCGGCGATGGTCAGCGCCAGCGCAGCAGTGACGTCCGCGACCGATTGCAGCCCTACGCTCTCGTCGATTCCGTGAATGTTGTCGGAATCAGGTCCGTAGCAGGTCGCCTCGGTGCCTTGGTAAAGCACGTAGAAGCGAGCATCTGTAAGGCCGGGCGCTGCGTAGTGGCGCAGCTCTTCGCCTGTCACCTCGCGGTGCGCGGCAGTGACCAAACGGCTGATCGCCTGTTCGGCCGGAAAGACACACCCATCGGCCATGAAGCCCTTGAACTCGGTGCGCACCGTGGCGCCACTCAAGCGGGGATCTGACGCCGCTTCGGCCACGCGCCGTTCAATCTCGCGCGCCACCTCGCGGCACGAATGCCCTGGCATCACGCCGATCCGCATACCGATGCGCGCGCGTGTCGGGACCGAGCTGTTCCAATCGCCGCCCTCGATGGTGCCGAAATTCACGTTGATCGGATGATTGTGGCTTGCGAACACGGGATGGCGATGCTCTTGGGCGTTCATCGTTTCCTCATAGCCTTTGAAACTCGCGGCGATGAGAGTGGCGGCTTCGATCGCGTTGACGCCCAGATGCATTTCCCGCACATGGGCTGGCCTGCCCGTAACCGTGACCCAAGCCCAAACGACGCCGACCTCGGCCGTATAGAGGGCCGAATAGCCGGGGCCGGGTTCCGGGATAAGGCAGGCGTCGGGCTTTTCCAGCGCGAGCATCGCGGCGAGTGCACCGTTGCCGGTGCATTCTTCCTCGATGACGGCGGCCATCTGCAGCTCGGCCGCCGGTTGAAGTCCCAGGAGGGACAGGGCACGCAAGGCGGTGACGGAAGCGGCGAGCCCCGCCTTCATGTCCGCGGTGCCGCGCCCGTACATGCGCCCTTCGCGAACGCTCGGCTCGAACGGAGGCGTCTGCCAGAGATCGGCGGCGCCCTCCGGGACCACATCGACATGGCCTTGCAGCATCAAGCTGCGCCCGACTTTGTTGCGCGGTCGGTGCACGGCAACCACCGGATCGCGCCCTTCGTATCCGATCAGAGGCGGCGAGAACCCCGGATGATCGGCAAGTGCGCCAGCATCGACGGGCACGCGCCACGCAGCCAATCCGGCGCCGCGAAAAGCCGCCGCCATTTCGGCGAGACAAGATTGCTCGTTGCCGAGCGTACTGGGATGGCGCACGAGGCGCGCAAGAAGGGCTTCGTTCTCGGCGCGCAGGGAAGCGACCGCTTCCAGTATCGCTCGCCGCAAACCAGGATCGATGTGAAGGGCGGCGTCTGTCATAACGGCTCCATCTGGGGCGAAAGCTAATTCGACAAGATCGCGCGATGAACTTCAAGGCGAACTTTGTGGGCGCCCGGCAAAGGCAAGGCATGGCGGTGCCCTCGCATCTCGTGATATTGCAAGGCCGGAAATTGTGTCTCGCCCGCCTTTGCACGCTTCCCAAAACCCAAGGACAAGAGGATGCTCGACCTCGCTCGTATACGCGCGCTGCTTCAATCTCGGGTGGCCGGCCACACTTTGCCGCAGGAGTTTTACACCGACCCGGACATTTTCGAGTTCGATCTCGAGGCCATTCATTCGCGCTGCTGGATCCTCGCGGGCCTCGAATGCGAGCTTCCTTCGGCAGGCAGCTACCTCGCCATCACCATCGGACGCTCGCCCATCGTCATCGTCCGCGATAATGATGGAACGCTGCGCGCCTTTCACAATACCTGCCGGCATCGGGGCGCGCAGATCTGCGAACAGGGCCATGGACGCAAGACACGCCTCGTCTGCCCCTACCATCAATGGACATACCGGCTCGACGGCTCGCTCCAGGCTGCCGCCAGGATGCAGCCCTCGTTTGACCCGAGCGGCCTCGGCTTGCGGCCGGTCCCTCTCGAGAATGTCGCCGGAAGCCTTTACGTTTGCCTTGCGGATGACCCGCCGAGATTCGACGAGTTTCGCGACCGCCTTACGCCACTCCTTGCACCCCATCACCTTGCCGACGCGAAGCTTGCCCACGAAAGCACCCTCGTGGAGCGCGCCAATTGGAAGCTCGTGATGGAGAATGCGCGGGAGTGCTATCATTGCGCCGCACGCCACCCAGGTTTGTCCGTCCCTTTTCCCGTATGGCGCGGCAGCCGTCTCGCGGACAGTGCGATCGTTGAGCGCTTCGAGGCGCGCATGGAGGCGGTGGGGCTTTCCATCGGTCCCGTGCAAGGGGATTGGTGGCAGGCAAGCCGCTTCCCGCTCAACGACGGCTTCATGTCGCTCACCCCGGATGGCAAGCCCTGCGTGAGCAAGCCGATGTGCCAGGTTGCCGGCGGTGATGTGGGATCGCTGCGCTGGGCGCTCGAGCCGCACAGCTTCTGTCACGCCTTGGGAGAATATGTGGTCATGTTCAGCGCCATGCCGACCGCCCCACAGGAAACGATCGTCACATGCAAATGGTTCGTTCACAAGGATGCCGTCGAGGGCGTCGACTACACTCTCGATGGGCTGACGAGGCTTTGGAACGAGACCAATCTGCAAGATCGTGACCTTGCAGAGAACAATCAGCGCGGCGTGAACGGGAGGGGCTATCGACCCGGTCCCTACTCGGAAGAAGCGGAGCATTTGGTGATCCGTCTGGTGGATTGGTATTGCGCGCAGGCCGGACGCTATCTCGACGACAGCGCCGGGAGAGCAAGCAAAGCGCGGCCGGTCTCGGAGCGGAAAGCGCGGCTGGCCTCGTGATCGTGGAGTAGCTGGCGCTCACCAGTGACAGAGGCACCGAAATGGACGCCTCGCGATTGAGAGGCCTCGCGGTTTCAGGGCCGGAACGCGCCCTTCGGTGCCTCGAACCTTTGCCATATTCGTTCTTCGGCCGATACAGCCCTGAGGTCAGCATCGGGCTTGGGGCCCAAGCCTCTCATCGAAGGTCCGCTCAGGCGACAGGCTCCAGAAGAGCGCGATCGGCGCCCTGCACCGCCGACAATCGCCATTGCTTTCCCCTGATCCAAAGTCGATCGACGATGATCGAATGCCATCCCGCGGGCAACACCACGGGCCCCTTGCACCAGTGCTCGGGATCTTCGGGCCCGGGTTGAATGTTGGGGAACCCGAGTATCAGCCCCAACAAAAATCCACCAATGTTGGCGAAGAATGGCCCAGCCGCTGGTTGCTCGGGGAAAACGTCTTTGCGATATTCCAATATCTGCGCAAATCGTCCTGAGCAGAAATCGCCGTAGCCGCGCTCAAGCAAATCCAAGGATAGCTTCCGGTCGCCAGAACGGACGGCCCAAACCCCGTATAGAGCTGATAGCATGGGGCTTCCAATGTATTGTTTTGCTATATTCAAGTAATATGACAGAGTCTCTTGCTCAATTTGGTGATCAAAGTTCAATCCGAGAGGGAAGATGCCCATCAAGGGATCTGGCGTCGCCGATTTTTCTTCATCTATGCGAAACGCATCATGAGAAATCAGAACTCTTCCACGTCTGGGTATTACCATTTTGGTTGCAATTTCTTGCCAAGCAGGGTCCCAGGCTCTTTTCAATCGTTTGGCTGCGGCGATCGCATATCCAAGAACAATGCGTGCCGACATGTTTGTGAAAATGGCGTTGTCGGATGGACGTTTGCGCTCGGCGATTCCCATCGAGGAACGTATCTCGTATCTGCCGCGACGGTGGGATACGCGGCTTTTGATCCACTCCGCGACGCCCGATAGCACGGGCCAAGCCTTGTCACGCAAGAAGGCATCACTGCCGGTTACGTGCGCACAAAGGGCAAAGGCACGGGCAACGTCGAGGGAGACGTGATCTTCTCGCCACGCTGCAGTGCCGGGCATGGGCGCGGCTTCTTCACCGGAAGCAGGCGCACTCTCCCAGGGAAACTGCAGCCCGCGACGTCCCATCAGGCGCGCATTGTTTTGGGCGGAATAGAGACTGCGCGAGCGGTAGTCCAGCAGGCTTTGCGCAGCGTCGGGTTGAAGGAAGATCAACGGTGGGACACAGAACATTTCGATGTCCCACATCACGTGACCATAATAGTAATGGTAGTCATGCCAGGTCGCGAGCCCGAACATGGATGTCGAAGAGGGGGCTGAGGGGTGGGCGGATGACATCAGGTAATAAAAGGCCGCATCCGCCAAGGCTTGCCATCGTGTTTCAGCACCGACCAAACGTATCCTGCTCTTCCACAACTCTACCCAGCAAGCTCGATTGTTCCGGCGAATGGAATCGAAGCCGATGTTCGCGACCATCGCGATGAGACGTATCGCCTCGTAGTCGGGTTGACTGTGCAGCGCGCTGGGGACGAGGCTCACCAGTTGTCGCACCGCGACCCGCCGGCCTCGACGAGCCCGCCATGCATATTCGCTCCGTAGGCTCTCACCGTCCAACGGGGGTTTTTGCGGCTTCGCGTTATCTCCAAGCAGCTCGGTTATGTATGCGAGGCCGCACGTCGAGATCGCGCCCGCACTTTGCCAAAGCAGTGACCCGTCGCACGAAGGTTCAGATTCGCCGGGTGTTTCGCGGCCGTGCCGTAGCGCTTGCCCTTCGATTCCGGCCAAGACGATCTTGGCGCGATATTGGACATCGCATGGAGCGTTCACTTCCACGACGACTTCTTGACAGACGACGGTCGGCTGCTCTCGGCTGCAAAAAACCACGACTGTGATCTTCGCCTGGCAGCTTTTGATTTGGAAGTGAAAGCGGGTCGTCAATTCGGCAGTCGAAAAATCGTAGGCCTGATCGACCAGGCGAACGCATTGAGGCGCGTCGCTCATCCAAACGCCGTCCAAGCTGATATCGCCAGCGATCGGATAAGGAGCGAGAGCCGCTGCCTCGATTTTTCTTTCCGGGTGCTCTCCAGAAAATCCGCTGAGCAGCGTCATGCCGGCGACAAGGGGATTGTCCCGAATCCTCAAACCGACCAATCCATTCGACATGTACGCCGGCAACTCTTTGCCAGCCCCACCCTTGACAGGCCGGGGGTTTATAGGACGATCCATCGCGCTTTCCTCGCGCGATGCAACGTTTACCGTAGACCGGCGTTCCATGAGCTCGAGCCGGACGAGCCCCGGACAGGAACCACGCGTGAACGAGATGTCGGGAACGCAGGATTTGCCGACCCGGCGTCAAACGGATTCGCGGGAGGGGCGCAAGTTTGAGAGGGCATGTTTGAGGGCGCAAGTTTGAGAGTGCAGCCAGAGTGAATTTGAGGGTGCAAGAGTGAACTGGTGGCAGGCCGGGATTATCTACCAGATTTACCCCCGCTCATTTCAGGACACCAATGAGGACGGTGTCGGCGACATTCAAGGCGTCATTCGCCGGCTGCCTTATCTGGTGGAGCTCGGTGTCGACGCGATCTGGTTGTCGCCGATATTCACCTCGCCGATGGCCGATTTTGGATACGACATCGCGGACTACACGGATGTGGACCCTTTGTTTGGGAGCTTGGCTGATCTCGATAACCTGATAGACGCAGCTCATCGCTGTCAGCTCAAGCTCATCCTCGACCTCGTCCCTAATCACACATCCGATCAACACCCATGGTTTCGTGAAAGCAAATCTTCTCGCGACCATCCCAAGCGCGACTGGTACATCTGGCGAGATCCGCGCCCGGACGGCGGCCCCCCGAACAATTGGCTCTCGGAATTCGGTGGAAGCGGGTGGAAATTGGACTCCAATACTGATCAATACTATTATCATACCTTCCTCTCGGCCCAACCTGACCTGAATTGGCGTAATCCTTCCGTTCGCAGCGCCATGCACGACGTCATGCGATTTTGGTTGCGGCGCGGTATTGATGGATTTCGGGTGGATGCCGTCTGGTACCTTTTGAAGGACGACCGGTTTCGCGACAACCCTCCCAATCCTGCCTATCGTCCAGGCGGGCTACCACGCGATGCGTTGGTCCCGGTCTACACGGCGGATTTGCCCGAGGTGCAGAGTGCGATTGCGGGCATGCGACGCGTTGTGGACGAATTTCCCGATCGGGTGCTGCTAGGCGAAATATACCTTCCGATCGAGCGTCTCGTTGCCTACTACGGTCGAAATCTGGACGGTGTTCATTTCCCTTTCAATTTTGCTCTTCTCACCGCGCACTGGGACGCCATCACCATCGCCAAGCTGGTCGAGGAATACGAGGCTGCCTTGCCGACGGGCGGATGGCCAAACTGGGTTCTCGGCAATCATGACCGCCCGCGATTGGCAAGTCGCATCGGACCGGACCAGGCTCGCGTGGCCGCGATGCTGTTGATGACTTTGCGCGGAACGCCGACCCTCTACTATGGCGATGAGATCGGCATGCTCCAGGCTGCGATCGCACCGGAAGACGTGCGCGACCCCTTCGAAAGAAACGTTCCGGGGATCGGCGTCGGTCGCGACGGGTGCCGAACGCCGATGCAGTGGGATGGGTCGAGCTTTGCCGGCTTTTCGGCCGTTCAACCCTGGCTTCCGATCGCCGCCGATTTCCGCGAAAAAAATGTGGAGATTTTCCGCAAGGATAAAGCGTCGCTGTATTGGTTGTATCGTCGGTTGATCCAATTGCGACGCAATCATCCTGCTCTCGCGCAAGGCACCTATAGCTCGGTAACCGCATGCGGCGAGGTTCTGCTGTTTGTTCGTGGACTGCCCGAAGACCGTGTTTTGATAGCGCTCAACATGGGAGACAAACCCGTCCCGGTCACATTTGCCAAGGAAGATTTGCCGGGATGGGTTTTGCTGTCGTCTTTCGGCGACCGCGACAACCAGGAATTGACCGGCCACGTCGATCTGCGAGGCAACGAAGGTTTGATCGTGAAGCTATCTTCCAGCGGAACGCCACAGCGCCGGCGCGTCGGTGTCGAGGTCGATCGCCGGGGCTCGGGATAAGAGCGCATTTCGGCAAGCTCGCCTCCGAAATGACCGTGTCGCCAGGCCGCTCGGCGCCGCGCCGGTGTCATCGCAGCGCCTTGACATTTCGATGCCGGCTCGTTCAAGCGCGTGTGCGATCGAGGCACGCCGTCCTCGTCCAGGCAGGCCAAATGATCCTTTCAGGTTGCGCACGTCTTTGATTCGCTAAAGAAAGCGCCATGAGCGCGAAATACGACGGCATCGGCGTGAACTATGCGGAGCTCCGCAGGGCCGATCCGCGGATAGCCGGCCTTATCGAGAGCACACTCGGCTCAGCCCAAACCGTGTTGAATGTCGGCGCGGGAACCGGCTCCTACGAACCCGCTGACCGGCTCCTGATCGCTGCGGAGCCCTCGCCCGAGATGATCCGGAAGCGCAGCCCGGCGGCGGCCCAGGCGATCGTGGCGCGCGCGGAAGAGCTGCCGTTCGGAGACAGGAGCTTCGACGCCTCGATGGCGCTCCTGACCATCCATCATTGGTCCGACCAGGAGGCCGGTTTGCGCGAGATGCGCCGTGTCACACGCGGCAGGATCGTCCTGCTCACCTTCGATCCGTCGCACAGGCCGTGGCTGACCGAGTATGTTCCCGAGCTTGCGGCCCTGGACGAAGCCATCATGCCGAGGATGTCCGATTACGAGCGCTGGCTCCGCCCTGTGCAAATCACACCGGTTCCCGTGCCGCATGACTGCACCGATGGGTTCCTCTACGCGTATTGGCGTCGGCCCAAGGCGTATCTTGATCCACGCATCCGATCCGGGAGTTCGTCCTTTTGGACCATTAGGAACGCCGAGGCAGGATTGCAGAACCTCAGCCGGGATCTTGAAACCGGTGAGTGGCAGCGCCGCTACGCCGAGCTGCTGACCCTTGATGCGTATGACGCGGGCTATCGGCTCGTCGTGGCCGGCTGATCTGACAGGGATCGCTCAGCTGGACGGGGCCGTGAACAGCTCCAATCTCGACATAGCCATTCGGATCGACTCGGTGGATGGCGGGGACCCATTTGCGAGGGTGGCGCGCCACGGCCGATGAAGATGGGCCAAACTGCGATTGGCTACGATCTTACGCTACACCCCAAGGGCGGCGTCCTGTTGGTTTCGCGCTAAGCCCGCTTACGCTTCGACAGCGGTCCTTTGGACCAATCCCAGGCACGACGCGATGGGCCATCTGCGGACTCATGCACCGCAGCAAATTCTGCCTATTCGATCACCTCGTCAGCAATGGCGAGCATTGTCGGCGGGACGGTGAGGCCAAACGCTCCCGCGGTTTTGACGTTGATCACCAACTCGAATTTGGTCGGTTGCATGATCGGCAAGTCGGCAGGCCGCGCCCCTTTGAGAATTCTGTCGACGAAATCGGCGGCGCGCCGAAAATCGTTAGGCAGGCTGGATCCGAAAGATTGCAGGCCGCCGGCAACGACGAAGTCGCGGATAGGGCAACTCGTCGGTAAGCCGTTTGCGAGGGCAAGGGTCGCAATCTTCGTCCGATTGGCGACCGTCAGTGGATTGATTGTAACGAACAACGCGTCAGTGCGCTCCGACAGTCCGATGAATACGCTATCAATGTCATCTGACGTGGCGACCTCGACTAGCTGCGGCGTCAGACCGATCCTTGTGGCATTGTCGCGGGTCTGGAGCCAATAGGTCGGCGTCCCCGGATCACGAGAATCCGCAAGCACAGCGATGCGTCTGGTCGCCGGCGCCATCTCGACGAGAAGCTGAAGGCGTTTGGCTACGAGGTCGAGCGACATATTGGACAGTCCCGTGACGTTGCCGCCCGGCCGCGCCAAGCTTTGCGCGAGGCCGAAACCGACGGGATCGCCGACCCCCACCACCACAATAGGTAAGCTATCTGTTGCTGCACGGGCAGCCTTGGTCACGAGAGAACCGCCCGTAACCAGAAGATCGACTCTCTCGGCCAGCAATCCGGCCATGATACCGGGCAGCCGCGCCGGCTGATTCTCAACCCAGCGGTCGAGGACCGTCATATTCTCGCCGTCACGCCAGCCCAGTTCCCGCATGCCTTCGAGAAAGGACGCCAGGAACGGACCGTTTACCTGTGCCAACCCTGGGTCGATAAAGCCAATCACCGGGCCGCGCTTATTTTGCCCGCGCGCCGCGAGCGGCCATACGACCGCGGAGCCGCTTACCAGTGAGATGAAATCGCGTCGTCTCATGTGCCCTCAAATCGATGGGCTAAACCTATCATTATGAGCGGGACGCTAAAACCAAGTTGTGCAAAATAAAAAAGGTGGTGAGGTCCGAACAGGGTCATTCGCGCCGATATCGCCATGTCCGCTCTCTCGTACGCTCTCCACAATACCGGACATTACCAAACCGATCCCCCGTCGGATCTGCGGACAGCGGTACGGCGGCCGCGGCTCCCGCACAGTTCTGTACCGAAGTGGCGCGCCCGACAGGATTCGAACCTGTGACCTCTGCCTTCGGAGGGCAACGCTCTATCCAGCTGAGCTACGGGCGCCGCGTGCATTTGCATGTATCCGATAGCCGAGGGGCGGGCAACTCGCCGCGGCGCCCGAACGCAAGTGGCGCCCAAGCCGGCCGCGCCAAGCTGGGTGTCGACCCCGATGCGAAGCCGGGCTCCGCGCGCGGCCCACGAAAGCTTGTTCTGCAGGGCGCACGGCTCGCGGCGCGAAGCTATGGACAGGTCTCGGCGCCTATGCCAAAGGGGCGCTCGAGGCGACTTCTGGTCGCATTGTGCGGCGGTGCGAAAATCGCGATCCGTCGATGTCCGGTGTGCATTCTCCCGCCAAGGGCGCACGCCGGGCGGCCGATCGGCCGGACGAGGTCTGGCCGCGACAGGAAGGAGCTGCAGGTGGCGACAGGGGCTGTGACGGCTGAAGGGAGAGCGACGCAAGAGAGCGTCGATCAAGGCAAGCGCGACTTTCTTTATATCGCGACAGCCGCTTTCGGCGCGGTCGGCGCGGTCGCGGCGATCGCTCCCTTGATCGGTCAATTGGCTCCTGATGCCGAGACCATCGCGGCCGGTGCGCCGATCGACGTCGATCTCGGGCCGATCGCCGAAGGACAGATCATGCACGTGGTCTGGCGCTCCAAGCCGATTTTCGTGCGCCATCTGACCGCAAAAGAGGTGGCCGAATCGAAGAGCGCCGACTGGCACGAGATGATCGATCCCGCCTCCGAGCAAGCGCGCGTCAAGGACGGGCATGATCAATGGCTCGTCGTGATCGGCATCTGCACGCATCTGGGCTGCATTCCGCTCGACAAGGAAGGCCCTTACGGCGGGTGGAAATGTCCGTGCCACGGCTCTCTTTACGATCCGCTCGGACGGGTCCGTCATGGACCCGCTCCCGCCAATCTGGCGATCCCTCCCTATGCATTCCTTTCCGACACCAAGATCCGCATCGGCTGAGGCTCGGCGCGCCGTGAACGGCGCCTCGCGCGCGAGAGCTTTCGCGAGCCGCGCGATTGGACAAAGGCAATAACCATGAGCGGTCAATCCACTTACGTTCCCAAGAACGCCCTCGCCAAATGGTTCGAGGCAAGGCTGCCGATCGGCGGCCTGATGCATTCTTCGTTCATCGCCTACCCGACGCCGCGCAACCTCAACTACATGTGGACTTTCGGCGGCATCCTCTCCTTCATGC
>Ga0213876_10002061_pt1 | contig 11904 bp, 9 predicted proteins | sample BarmaccomBMRX_R9_FD_160113 | JGI IMG/M metagenome (GOLD analysis project Ga0213876, IMG submission 160113) | Root-associated microbial communities from Barbacenia macrantha in rupestrian grasslands, the National Park of Serra do Cipo, Brazil - RX_R9 | ecosystem: Host-associated > Plants > Roots...
ACCTGGATGACCAACACGACGATCGTCGCGGTCTCCAGCACGATCTTCTCGGTCAGCGTGGCGACCCTGGCCGCCTATAGCCTGTCACGGCTGCGCTACCCCGGCCGTGGGGCGTTGTCCAGCGCCGTCTTCTTCGTCTACCTGTTCCCGTCGACGCTGCTGTTCATCCCCATCTTCATCGTCCTGAACAGTTTGCACCTGCTCGACTGGCTGCCGGCCCTGGTGGCGGTCTATTTGACCTTCGCCGTGCCGTTCAGCATCTGGCTGCTCAAGGCCTACTTCCTGACCATCCCGCGCGAGCTCGAAGACGCGGCGCTGGTCGACGGCGCCACGCGCTGGCAGAGCCTGGTGCTGATCGTCATGCCCCTGGCCACGCCGGGCATCGCCGTCGCCTGCATCTACTCGTTCACCCTGGCCTGGAACGAGTACCTGTACGCGTTCACCCTGCTCAGCGACCAGGCCAAGTTCACCCTGGCGCCCGGCCTAACCAAGCTGATCTTCGGCGACGTGTTCCTGTGGGGCATGATCATGGCCGGCGGCGTGCTGATGAGCGCGCCGCTGCTGGTGCTGTACTTCATCGCCCAGCGCTATATCGTGGCCGGCCTGTCGGGCTAGAAACGGCCGCGCTCAGGGCAAGACGGACCCGGCGACGTCGATCACCACGTGCGCGCTGCCCGGCACGGAGTTGACGGTGCCGACGCTGACGCACAGCTGGCCATCGGCACCGAGGGCGACGGTGGCACCGTTGGCGATAGCGTACTCGGATGGGTCGAAGTTCAACGTCGAGGTCGGCGGCACCGGCTGACCGCTGGGGTAGACGGTCAGCCAGCCCTGGGTGGCGTAGTTGACGGCGGTCACGTTGAACACCAGGCCGGCGGCGTTGGCCGGCAGGCCCATCTGGCCGGCCAGGGCGAAGCAGCGTGAGGTTCCGCTGGCGATGGGAGTGCCTCCTTGGAGGCGCGTGTCCACGACCCGACGCGGCGTGGCGAGCATCGGGAGTTGCCCGAGGGCCGCGGCGGTCACGTAGCCGGTCGCATCCAGCACCACGTCGGAGCGGCCGGGCGCGGAGTTGACGGTGCCCACCTTGACACACACCTGTTGGCCGCTGCCGACGGCCATGACGGTGTTGTTGGCGATGGCGTACTCCGACGGATCGAAGTTGACGGTCGACGTCTCGGGCACGGGTGGGCCGGCTGGCCCGTTCGGGAAGACGGTCAGCCAGCCTTGCGTGGCGTAGTCGACGGCCGTGACGTTCAGGATGACGGCCGCCGCGTCGGCCGGGATGCCCATCAGGCCAGCCACCAGGAAGCAGCGGAAGTTGCCGGTGGCGATCGGTCCGCCCGCGGTCCGCGTGTCCGCGAGCCGCTGTGGCTGGGCCAGCGTCGGCATCTGGCTCTGCACGCTGGCGCTGACGAAGCCGGTCACGTCGAGCACTGCCTGCGCGCTGCCCGGCACGGCATTGACCGTGCCGACGGCGACACAGACGCGGCCATCGGGACCAACCGGCACCAGGATGCCGTTGGCGATGGCGTACTCGGACGGCCCGAAGTTCAGGGTGGACGTCGGCGGTATGGGCTGGCCGGGGCTGGTGGCGCTGGGGTTCGGGTACACCGTCAGCCAGCCATTCGTGGTCTGCCCAACGGCGGTCACGTTCAGCACGACGGCGTGCGCGTCGACCGGGATGCCGTCCAGGTCGACCACCGGGAAGCAGCGCGACGCGCCGCTCGTGATGGCCCCGCCTGCGGTGCGCGTGTCCACCAGGCGGACCGGTGGCATCGTCGTGATCATCGGCGCTGGCGACTCGTAGACGGCGACGTACTCGACGCTCATCGTCGCACCCGAGGTCGTCGTCGCGGTCGGCGTGGTGCAGCCGCACACGCCATTCGGGAAGCCGCCGCCCATCGCGACGTCGAGGATCAGGAAGAAGCCATGATCCACGGCGGCCTGCCAGGCGGCGGTGCCAACCTGGCTCTCGGACACGCTGAAGTACTCGACCCCATCCAGGTACCAGCGGATCTGCTCGGCGCTCGTATTGGTGCGGTCGATGATCACCGAGTAGGTGTGGTAGCCCGTCTGGCAGCCGCCACACGCCTGGAGGCCGCTGGTGAGCCCGGTCGTCTCATTGCACGGCCCGCCGGGGCTGGTCCCGCAGTGCAGCGTGCCGGCGCGTTCGCTCAGCGCGTTGACGTCCTCCATGACGTCGATCTCGCCGACGCTGGGCCAGTTGGTGTAGGTGCCGCGGAAGGCCGAGCCGAGCATCCAGAACGCCGGCCAGTAGCCGAGTCCGCTCGACGGGTTCGGCTGCTGGATCGAGGCGCTCACCTGGAGTTGGCCGCCGGGCGGTGCGGCGAAGTCGGTGCGCTGGGTCTCGATCCGCCCCGAGGTCCACGCGCCGCCCGACTGGATGGGCGTGATCACCAGGTGGCCCTGGCCGTCGAGTTGCACGTTGGCCGTCGCGTTGGTCATCGTCTCGACTTCGCCGGTCCCCCAGTGGGCTGGCCCGCCCGGGTACTGGGTACCGGTGTCCTCCAGCCAGTTGGCCGACGACGGCGGGCTGCCGGCGGCGCCGATGAAGTCCTCGGCAAAGACCGTGCTCCACCCTTGTGGCGCAGGTGGCACGGCGGTCCGCGGCCGGAGCGGGGCGCCGTTGCTTGGCGGCGCCTGGGGCGCCAGGAACACCAGCACGGCGCACGCGGCGATCACGCCGCGGACAAGGATCTTCAGGCCGACCAACCCCCCGGCCACGTTCCGATGGTAGTTGCTCGGCGGTGGCGGTGCAACGACGCGCCGCGGCCGACGGAGCCCACGGTCCATGCCGGCGTCACGGGAGCGTAAGATCGCCGTGACGCGTCTGAAGCGGATCGCCGGCTTCGGTCGCGCCTACGCTGGGGGCCACTATGCGGCTGCTTGCACGCGTATCTGCACTGCTCCTGCTGCTCGGGCTGGGGACGGGTGCCCCCATGGCCGGCGCCACCGTCGCCGATCCGCGCTTCTTCGAGCAGACCCAGTACCGGATCGACCGCGACAGCTTCTGGGACTTCTTCCAGAAGCGGGGCGGGGTGCGCACCTTCGGCTACCCGGTCAGTCGCGAGTTCACCTTCTTCGGCTGCCAGACCCAGCTGTTCCAGCGCCTGGCCATGCAGCAGTGCGGCGGCCAGGGCGTCGGCACGCTGAACGTCCTCGAAGACAGCTTCCTGCCGTTTACCCACTTCAACGGCAGCACCGTGCCGGCCGCCGACCCGACCCTCATCGCCGCGGCGCCGCTGCCGAGCGATCCGGCGTATGCGACCAAGGCCATCGACTTCGTCAAGGCCAACGCGCCCGAGACCGTCGACGGCGAGGCGGTCCACTTCTGGACGACGTTCCAGAGCACGGTCGGCCTCGCCGACGCCTTCCCAGACGGAAAGGGCGATCCGGCGCTGCTGCCACTGCTGAACTTGCAGCTGTGGGGTCTGCCGACGAGCAAGCCGGCCTACGACCCGACCAACCACGAGTTCATCTACCTGCGCTTTCAGCGCGGCGTGATGCACTACGACCGTGGCTGCAAGTGCACCCAGGCGCTGCTGCTGACCGACTACCTCAAGGACGTGCTGACCGGCGAGCACCTGCCGGCCGATCTTGGCGCCCAGGCCCAGAACAGCCCACTGCTGCGGGCTGTCCCGAGCGGCCACGCTCCGCACGCCACGACCTTCGGCGAGGCCTTCAAAGTCCAGGCGCCGGTCGCCGCGCCCGTGGCGGCGCCCGCGCCAGCCGCCCCGGCTGCGCCCGTCACGGTCGCCAGCCCGGACTTCGGCATGAGCGTCTTCATCTGGGGCCATCCCGACACGACCGGGCGCGACCTGAAGCTGGTCACCGACGCCGGCTTCCGCTGGCAGAAGACGCTCTTCCAGTGGCGGGCCATCGAGGGCGCCTGCAAAGGCTGCTTCGATTGGACCGAGGCCGACCGGGTGGTCAAGGCTAGCACCAGCGCCGGCGTCCAGACCATCGCCCGCCTCGACTTCCAGCCGGCCTGGGCGCGGGCTGACGGCGCCACCAACGGGCCGCCGGACAAGTACCAGGACTACGCCGACTTCGTCTCGGCCTTCGTCAGTCGCTATAGCGCCCAGTCGAGCATCGGCCACGTGGTGGCCATCGAGGTCTGGAACGAGGTCAACCTGGATCGCGAGTGGGGCAACCAGCCGATCAACCAGCACCAGGCGGCCGACTACGTGCGGCTGCTCAGCGGCGCCTACACGGCGGCCAAAGCGGCCGATCCGACCGTCATCGTCGTCACCGCCGGCCTCTCGCCCACCGGCGTCACCGACGGCCACTCGGCCGACGACGTCACCTATCTCCAGTGGCTGTACGACGCCGGCCTGAAGGGCAACTACGACGTGCTCGGGGCGCACGGCAACACCCAGGCGCCCGAGGTTGACGTGGCCTTGGGCTCGCTGGCCAACTTCCCGCATCCCAGCTTCTACTTCCGCCGCGTCGAGCAGTTGCGCGACGTCATGGTCAAGAACGGCGACGCCGACAAACGCGTCTGGCTGCTCGAGTTCGGCTGGACGGCCGACAAGGTCCATCCCAACTACTCGTGGTTCGCCATTAGCGAAGATAAGAAAGCAGCCAACATCCTCAAGGCCTTCGACTACGCCAAGCAGCACTGGCAGCCGTGGATCGGCGTGATGACCCTGTGGACACTGCCCGACCCAGGCTGGTCGTCCGACCGCGAAGAGTTCTGGTGGGCCATCGCCAACCCGGACGGCACCCCGCGGCCGGCGTATACCAGCCTGCTCCAGGCGCACCGCGCCGGGACGCTGGCGTGGGCGCCCAGCGTCTCATCCTGAAGGCGTGCCAGGGCGTCCTATCCTGATGGAGTGAGCGGACCGCAGGTCAACATCGCCATCGTCGGCACCGGCTTCATCGCCGAGACGCGGGCCCGCGCTTACGCGGGCGTGACCGGCTACGAGCCGCGCCTGGTCGCCGCCGTGAGCCGCACTCGCGAGCGACTGGACGACTACGCGCGGCGCCACGGCATCCCGGACACCACTACGTCGCTCGAAGCGGTGCTGGAGCGCTCGGACGTCCAGGTCGTCGATCTGTGCGTGCCGAACCACCTGCACCGGCCGATGACCGAACTCGCCGCCCAGGCGGGCAAGCACGTCATCTGCTCCAAGCCCTTGACGGCCTTCGACGGCGCCGGACTACCGCCTGAGACGCGCGTTGGCGAGGTGCCGCGGCCGGAGATGTTGCGCGTGGCCGATGAGAACGCGACGGCCATGGTCGAGGCAGCGCGGCGGGCCGGCGTGCTGCTCATGTACGGCGAGAACTGGGTCTACGCGCCATCGATCGCCAAGGCCGACCGCCTGGCGGCGGCCAGCGGCGGGGCGATCCTCGAGATGCGCGGCGGCGAGTGCCACAGCGGCTCCCATTCGCCATACTCGGCCGAGTGGCGCTGGACCGGCGGCGGCGCGCTGCTGCGGCTGGGCGTCCACCCGATGGGCGCCATGCTGCACCTCAAACGCCAGGAGGGGCTGCGGCGCTGGGGGCGGCCGATCCGGCCGGTGTCTGTCTTCGCCGAGACCGGCGACCTGACCCAGACGCCGGGCTTCCTCGAAGAGCCGAAGCACTACGTGCGGACCGGCTGGGTCGACGTCGAGAACTGGGCGGCCGTGGTGCTGACCTTCGACGACGGCACGCGCGGCATCGTGTGGGCCTCCGACAACGTGCTGGGCGGCATGGAGAGCACGCTCCAGGTATTGATGAGCAACGCCCACATCAAGTGCAACCTGTCACATACGAAGCTCGTCGAGGCGTACGCGCCCGAGACCGGCGTCTTTGGCGACGAGTACCTGATCGAGAAGTTGGAGACGAAGGCTGGCTGGAGCCCACCAGCGCCGGATGAGGACTGGGCCCAGGGCCATCGGCACATGATCCAGGACTTCGTCGCCAGCGTGGCCGAGGGCCGCCCGCCGCAGTCGCCGGGCGAGCTTGGCCGCGACGTCATCCGCCTGGTCTACGCCGCCTACGTCTCAGCCGCCGAAGGCAGGCGTGTGACGCTCGCCGCCGACTGAGGCGCCAGGCCGGTTCAGACGTCGAGGCGAGCGGCGCGCAGGGCCAGGTAGCGCTGCTCGGGCAGGCTGGCGGTCATGCGCGCGGCGCGACGGTAGGCGGCTTGGGCGGCCAGCGTGTCGCCGGCCCGTTCGAGCAGGTGCGCGCGGACGGCCTCCAGGCGGTGAGTGTGGGCCAGGCGCTCGTCGCCGTCGAGCGTGCCGAGCAGGGCCAGGCCGGCCCGCGGCCCGTGGACCATGGCCAGGGCGACGGCCCGATTGAGCGTCACCACCGGCCCGGGCGAGACCCGTTCGAGGAGCTCGTAGAGGGCCAGGATCTGCGGCCAGTCGGTGCCCGTTGCGCTGGGCGCCTCGTCGTGGACGGCGGCGATGGCCGCTTGCAGTTGGTAGGGCCCGATCGGTCCGCTGCCCAAGGTGCGGCCGAGCAGGGTCACGCCATCACGAATCTGCTGGGCGTTCCAGCGCGTGCGGTCCTGTTCGTCGAGCGGGATGAGCAGGCCATCGGCATCCGTGCGGGCGGCCCGCCGGGCGTCGGTCAGCAGCAGCAGGGCCAGCAGGCCGGCCACCTCGGCCTCGGCCGGCAGCAGGTGGTGCAGCAGGCGGCCGAGGCGGATCGCCTCGCCGGTCAGGTCCGTCCGCTGGAGAGTCGGCCCGGCGCTGGTCGCATAGCCCTCGTTGAAGACGAGATACAGCACGTGCAGCACCACGCGCAGGCGCTCGGCCCGTTCTGACGGCGGCGGCAGCTCGAAGCGGGCGCCAGCGCGCTTGATGCTCTGCTTGGCGCGACTGATGCGCTGGGCAAGGGTGGCCTCGGGCACCAGCAGCGCAGTCGCGATCTCGGCTGTCTGGAGGCCGCCGACGGCGCGCAGCGTGAGCGCCAACTGCGAGGTGACCGACAGCGCCGGATGGCAGCACAGGAACAACAACGTGAGCGTGTCATCGACGTCGGCGTCGGCGTCCGGCGAGGTGTCGACGTGTGAGACGGGCGGGCGCTCGAGCGAGGCCAAGGTGTCCTCACGCCGTCGGCGAGCGCTCTGGCTGCGCCAGGCGTCGACCAGTCGCCGCGAGGCGACCGTCAGCAGCCAGGCCCGCGGGTTGTCGGGCACGCCACCTGGGAGCTGCGGCCACTGCTCGGCGGCAGCCAGCAGCGCCTCCTGGACAGCATCCTCGCAGGCGTCGAACTGCCCGTGGCGGCGCACGAGCGTGCCGAGGACCGGCGGCGCGAGCTCGCGCAGCAGGTCCTCGAAGGGCGCCACCGGCCCGCCAGCGCTCACAGCGAACGGTGGTCCCGTCGGTTGCTCACACTTCGGGCGGCGCGTCGGCGACCTGGCGCACCTCGATCGGGCACTCAACGAAGGCGACGATGCGCGCGGCGATCTCGATGGCCCGCGCCTCGTCCTCGACGTCGACGATCCAGTAGCCGGCCAGCGACTCCTTCGATTCGGCAAACGGGCCATCGGTGGCCACCGGCAGGCCGCCCTCGAAGCGCACCGTCCGCGCCTGGCTCGGATCGACCAGCCCATCGGCCGAGACGAGCTCGCCGCTGGCGACCAGCTCGCGATTCAACGACTTCATGAAGCCGATCATCTGCCTGATCCAGTCCCTGGAGTGGACTTCGAGGGCACTGGCCTGGTCGCCGAAGGTCATGATCATGTACTTCATCCGGGTCGCTCCTGGACGGTCCAGGCGTTACCGTCAGGATCGCTGAAGAAGATAAACGAGTTCCAGGGCTCGCCGCGGCCGTCCTCCCAGTCGCCGCTCTCGCCAACGTGGCGCACCGGGCTGACCTCGACGCCCCGCCCGACGAGCTCGGCCCGCGCCGCCTCGATGTCCGCGACGACCAGTTGGACGCCTTTGAGCGAGCCCGGCTCGGCGGGGCTCAGGCCCGTGCCGATGGCGATCGAGCAGGCCGAGCCGGGCGGGGTCAGTTGGACCACGCGCAGCTTCGGATTGACCTGCCGATCGACGTCGACGTGAAAGCCGACCTGCTGGCTGTAGAAGTGCTTGGCCCGTTCGACGTCCGAGACGGGCACGACGACGACTTCGAGTTTCCACTCCATGCTGGCGTGCTCCAGTGTGGCTCAGTGGGCGGTGATGCCGCTGCTGACGTTGACGATCGAGGCGGTGATGCCGCTACCACGCTCCGAGGCGATGAACGCCGCCGTGTCGGTGACCTCGTGCAGCGTCGGCCGCTTGCGCAGCATCGACAGGCCATTGAGCATGGTCTTGGCCGCATCCAGTGGATCGTCCTCGAGGGCCACGCCGGCTGTCCACAGGCAGGCGACTCTGACGCCCCGCGGTCCGACTTCGGCGGCCAGGTAGCGCATGAACGACTCGGTGGCCGCGTCGGCCGGCCCGGTGCCACCCATCGGCCACACCTCGGGCGGCGTCCAGGCCGGGCCGGAGCCGCTGTTGAGCATCAGGATCACCCCACTGCCCCGCTCGACCATGTGGCGCGCCGCCGCCCGGGCAGTGATGAAGTTCGAGCGCAGGCCGACCAGGGTCGGCCGCAGGAAGTCCTCGGTCGCCATGTCCAGCAGGCGCGTGCCCTGGACGTCACCGCGCGAGGTGAGGTTGAACGACACGTCCAGGCTGCCGGCCTCCTCGACCACCCGGCGGGCGTGGTCCTCGACGGCCTGCTCGTCGAGCGCGTCGAGGACGGCCAGATGCGCCTGGCCGCCGCGCGCGGCCACCTCGTCGGCGGTGGCCCGCAGCGTCGCCTCGGTACGGCCCACCAGGAACACCCGCGCGCCCTCCTCGGCGAACGTCCGCGCCACGCCGCGTCCGAGCCGGCCGCCCGCGCCGTAGATGATGGCGTTCTTCCCGTTCAGCAGTGATCCCATGCGCTGGTCCTCCGTGATTGGCTTGGCTTGGGCGCCCACGCGGGGCGCTTGCAGCAGAAGGTCGGAGCCGCCGCGGCCCATTCGACATCCGGCCGGCGGCCAATTCTGCGCGATGTGTGGCACGGTATGGCTGTGCCGCAGGTGCCGCCGTCGATCGGATGTGTGCGGACCTGGCTGGTGGCCTGGGACCTGCCGGCGCCGCCGGAGACTAGCGAACCCCGCCCAGGGCCAGACCCTCGCGCAAGCGACGGTACGAAACCAGGAAGATGGCGAGGATAGGCAGGCCGGCGGCGACGGCGATGGCCATCAGGGCCGGCCAGTTGTTGCCGTACTGGCCAAGCTGCGAGGCGATCAGCACGCTCAATGGGTACTGCTGCGGGTCGACCAGGAAGCTGATGGCGTACAGGAACTCACCCCAGGCGATCAGGAAGATGATGATGCCGGCGGTGGCCGTGCCGTTGAGGGCCAGCGGCAGGGCGATGCGGGCGAACACGCGCAACGGGGACGCCCCGTCGACCGTGGCGGCCTCCTCGATCTCAATCGGGATGGCCAGGAAGAACGGCCGCAGCAGCAGCGTGCAGAACGGCAGGAGCAGGGCCGCATCGGCCAGCACCAGGCCGGGGATGCCGCCCAGCAGGCCCCAGGTGCCCAGCACCTCGTACAGCGGGATGACCGCCGCTGTCTGGGGCAGCATCTGCAGGATGATGACCAGCGCCAGGCCGGCCGAGACGACCAGGCCGTGCAGGCGGGCCAGCGCGTAGGCGGCCGGTACGGCGAGCAGCAGCGTCAGGACCGTCGTGCCGGCGGCGATAGCCAGCGAGTTGATCGCCGAGTGCAGCAGGTCGGCGTTCCAGATGCGCTGGTAGGCGGCCAGCGTCGGAGTGAAGACGAGGAAGGTCGAGATGCCCTTGAAGACGTCGGCGCTGGACTTGAAGGACGTCGTTACCAGCCACAGCAGCGGCGTGCCGTAGATGATGAGCAGGACGATGGCGCCGATGCGGGCCGGCCAGACCAAGCGCAGCGTCATACGCGCTCCTCGGCCCTAACCTGGCGCAGATAGACGGCGGCCATGACCAGCACGATGGCGACCGAGAGCACGGCCGTCGCGGCGCCGATGCTGTACTGGTACGACTGGAACGCCTGACGGTAGGCCAGAAACGGCAGGGTGGTGCTGACGGTGCCGGGGCCGCCACTGGTCATGATGTAGATGAAGTCGAAGCTGCGGAAGGCGTACACAACGGTGACGACGCCGAGGACGACCATGACCGGTCGCAGGAGCGGGATGACGACGTGCTGGATGATCTGGCGCGGGACGGCGCCGTCGACGGCGGCGGCTTCGAGGACCTCCTGGGGGATGTCGAGCAGCGCTGCGCGGTAGACGATGGTGGCGAACGGCACGGCGACCCAGGCGTTGACCAGGGCCACCGAGATCAGCGGCAACTTGCCGTCGACCAGCCACAGCACGGCCGGCAGGTGGACGGCGACCAGCAGGCTGTCGATGAGACCGCGCTGGTCGAGCATGAAGCGCCAGACGCTGCCGTTGACCAGCGGCGGCATGGCCCAGACGAAGACGATCACGCCGAAGACGAAGCTGGTCAGCGGCGTCGAGCGCCACAGCACCAGCGCCGCCAGCAGCCCGCCGATCAGACCGCTGGCGACCACGACGGTGACGTAGACCAGCGTGTTGGCCAGCGCGGCGCTGAAGTCGGGCGTGCTGATGGCCCGCCCGAACTCGTCGAGGCCGGCGAACGGCCACGGCTTGTAGAGCACCTCGGGCGTGACGTGGCTGAAGCTCATGCGCACCAGTTCGTACATCGGGAAGAACGTCAGGCCGGCCAGGTAGACCAGCGCCGGCAGCAGGAACAGGCCGCGCCCGTCCCACTGCCAGCCCAGCCGGCGGCGCCGCCGCGCGCGCGGACGTCTGTCCGCCGGCGTCCACGGCTGCGCCAGTTCGGCCGACTCGGGCGCGTCCTCCACGCGCCCCATCTTCAACGCCATGCTGCCGATCCGAGGCTAGGAACTCGGGACGCTCTTGATGCCATCGACCATGTCCTTGGCCGCCTGGGCGGGCGACTTCTGGCCGGCGATCAGGGCGCTCCAGTTCTGGGCGACCACCAGTTGAGCGGCGATCAAGTCGCCACCCTTGGGCGGGTACTCGGTGCCGCGGTTCTTGACCTCGTCGACGAACGGCGCCAGCAGCGGCTCGCCGGTCACCTGTGGGTCGTTGGCCAGGTCGGCGCGGGCCGGGATGCTGCCGGCGCCCTTGAGCGGGATGATGTCGCCCTCCTTCGAGTAGACCTGCGACAGATAGCCCCAGGCGACGTCGGCGTTGGTCGTGAAGGCGCCGATCCAGCCCGGCTCACCACCCAGGAAGATCTTGCTGTCCTTGGGCCCGCTCGGCATCGCCGCCGTGCCGTAGGTGAACTTGGCGTTCTGCTTGGCCGAGCCGATGTTCCAGTTGCCGTTCTGCATGAAGGCCACGTCGCCGGTGACCCAGCGGTCGAACGTCTCGGACTGGCCCCAGGAGACCGAGTCCTTGGCGATGTAGCCCTTGTTGGACCACTCGGCGACCATGGTGAAGGCCTGCTCGGCCACCGCCGGGTCGGGGCTGTCGTAGCTGAAGCCGTAGCCGGTCAGCCACGGCCAGGAGGTCCAGTCGCCCTGGTTGCTGGGCTGGCCGGTCATCGCCAGCGGCAGGTAGTTCTTGCCGGCGGCCGCGACCTTGGCCAGCGTCGGCGTCACGTCGTCGAACGTCTTGGGCGGCTGAATCCCAAGCTCGTCGAGGATGTCCTTGTTGTACCAGAGGGCCACCAGGTTGACGTACGGCTTGACGCCGTAGATCTGGCCGTCGAAGCGGGTGATGACGCCGTCGGGGTACTTGTCCTTGTCGGCAAACTTGTCCCAGTACGGCTGCATGCTCTTGAGCGCGCCCGACTTGTACATCTGGACCAGGTCTGAGCCGCCGTAGATCAGCACGTCCGGGCCCTGTTTGGCGCCCGCGGCGGCGATGA
>Ga0213876_10002062_pt1 | contig 11903 bp, 12 predicted proteins | sample BarmaccomBMRX_R9_FD_160113 | JGI IMG/M metagenome (GOLD analysis project Ga0213876, IMG submission 160113) | Root-associated microbial communities from Barbacenia macrantha in rupestrian grasslands, the National Park of Serra do Cipo, Brazil - RX_R9 | ecosystem: Host-associated > Plants > Roots...
GCCTACCCTGAAGATCATCTTCATGACCGGCTACTCCCGCAACGCCATCGTACACCAGGGACGGCTGGATCCGGGCGTCGACCTGATCCAGAAGCCGATCGCTTCGGACCAGCTGGCTGCAATCGTGCGAAAGGTGCTGGACAGTTGATCGGATCCTGCTCGCTCGCGCAGGAATCGAAGGCAAAAAAAGGGCGCCCGCCGGGCGCCCATTGATCGCTCATCACAACTCACAAACTCAATCGCAGATTCGCCTGCGGACCGTGACGTCTTCGCCGTAGCGATTGGTCCGGTGATCGATCACGACCCGGCACCCTCTGCGTTCATAGGCATAGGAGTCGCGATCGCTGTAGTAGCGGTCGTGATAGCCCGGTCCGACGCGAACACCGCCGGGACCGACATCGAATTCAACAGCCTTTGCTGCCGTCGCTGCGCCTGCGGCGAGCGCGGCCGACGCGGCGAATGCGAGCAGATATCGTTTCATTGGTTTCCTCCTCTCTTGGGGTAACGAACGCATTTCCACAAACAGTCGGGCTTAGCGATTCGTTCCCGGGTGTCGAAGTTCCGAGACCTCGACCCAGCGGCTAGATCATGCCCAGCAGGACAAAGACGCCGATCTCCACCGTTACCGCGGCGCAAAATGCCGCGGCGGCCAACACCATTTCACTTGTTGCAGGGAACTGCATGCACACGCCTCATTGCGAATGGGCTCCGGTTCAGACAACGCAATGCCCGCGAAGAAGTTTCGCCTGTGGCCCGATGGCAACATTCTCTTCCGGTTGGTCTTCGGTTCGTATGATGCTAAGTTCCACACTCGCCGCTCAGGGTTGCAACACGTCGAGTCCCCTGATGGTTCTGACAAGACGCGATTTGTCGGCGGTTGCCATTGGTGCTGCGCTCGGAATAACCGCGGCCCAGGGCCGGGAATTGCGCAAGATCGGGCTTCAACTTTATACGGTCCGTGACCTGTTGAAGCGCGACTTCGAGGCGACGCTCCGCAATATCGCCCTGCTCGGCTACCGCGAGGTGGAGTTTGCGGGGATCATGGGCAAGAACGTGACACGGACCCGCGACCTGCTGCGCCACCTCGATCTCGCCGCGCCATCACTGCACGCCGATTACGCGAGCCTCCGGAGCAATCCCGAGCAATCGTTCGAGACCGCGCGGTTGCTCGAGGCCGGCTTCGTGGTCTGCCCGTGGCTCGACCCGCCGGAGCGGCAAACGGCGGACGATTGGAAGCGGATCTGCGACAACCTGAACGCGATCGGCGAGCGCGCCGCGCGCGCCGGCCTGGTGCTTGCCTATCACAATCACGACTTCGAGTTCGTCGATCTGGCCGCCGGCGTCAGGCCCTATGACCTGCTGCTCAGCCGCACCGATGAACGCTTTCTCAAGTTCGAGCTCGATGTGTACTGGGCTACCAAGGGCAAGGCCGATCCCGCGCCGCTGCTGCGGGCGCACCCGTCGCGATTTCGCCTGGTCCACCTCAAGGACATGGCAACCGACGGATCGTTCACCGAGATCGGCAACGGCACGCTGGATTTCGGCGACATCATCGAGGCAGCGCTGCAAAGCGGTGTCGAGCATTTTTTCGTCGAGCAGGACGTCGCACCCGATCCACTGCGCAGCATCGCCGTGAGCATTGCCTATCTTCGGCGCCTCGGGTGAGCGCCCCCGGCTCCTGAGCCCACGCCGCGTCCGCAGTCGCAGTCAGGGCGGTAGAAGGGGATGGCTGCGGCATTTTTTGCCAGCGTAGGAACATCGCGCACCTCATGCCTGTTGGTCTCGCGAGTAAAAAAACAACAAGCACGGAGCACGTGCAGGCCGGAGGAGGAAACGATATGCAATCAGCAGACCCTGTCGCCGAGTGGGAACAGGTCGCACAGCAGCAAAAACAGGCTGGTGCGGACCAGATCGACCAGATGGCGAAAGCGGTCCACGGCGCGGCCGATCACCTCGCCCAGGAGATGCCCGAGACCGCCGAATTGGTCCACGCCGCAGCGTCCCAGCTCGAGCGCGGCGCCGGGGCGCTGCGCGAGCGCGGCGTGAGCGACCTCATGGCCGGCTTCAACGAGCTCGGACGCAAGGACCCGCTGACATTGCTCGGCGGCGCCATGCTCGCAGGTTTTGCGATCTCCCGCTTCTTCAAAAGTTCCACCGACAGCTCACGTTAGAGGAACACGCCATGGCCATTCCAGGTCCCCAGCGCTCCGTGCCGGATATGATCAGTGACCTGTTTCTGCAGGTGAGCACGCTGTTTCGCAAGGAGGCGCAGCTTGCTCGCGCCGAAATGTCCGAGAACATGGCGACTGTCGGGCGCGGCCTGGGGTTGATCATCGCCGGCGCCGTGCTGCTGATCCCTTCGCTCGTCATACTGCTTCAAGCGGCCGTGACCGCGGTGGGCGACCGCTATGACCTGGCACCGACATGGTCGGCGCTGATCGTTGGCGGCCTCGTGTTGATCATCGGCGTCATTTTGTTCCTCATTGGCATCAGCCGCCTCAGGTTCGAACACATCATGCCCAACAAGACCGTCCACCAGCTGCAGCGCGATGCGGCTGTGGCCAAGGAAAAAGTGAGTAGGTCCCATGACCCACGTCGAGCAGCTTGAACGAGAGACCGAACAGGCACGCGCTGATATCGCAGGCACACTGGACGAGCTGCGCGCCTGCATGACGCCTGGACATGTGCTGGACCAGCTGGCAGACCGGATGAATGCCGGCGCGCCGGTGGCGTTCGCCAGGAATCTGCGCGACCAGACCGTCAACAACCCGCTTCCCGTTGCGCTGATCGGAACGGGCCTGGCATGGCTCATGCTGGGGCGTCGCGGCCCGGAGGCAAGCGACATGAGCGAGGCGGCGGGCCGAGCGTCCAGGGTTGGACGGGAGGCCGTTGAGGGTGCGGTTGAGAGCGTAGGGCAGACCGCATCGGAAGCGCAGGCTCATCTCCGCGAGACCGCCGGCGCCATGACGGACGCGGTGCAGCAGGGTGCGGCGCAGACCGCGGATTCGCTCCGCGGCACGGCGGATTCCGCGCGACAGACGGCGAGCCAAGCCGCGGATGCGATCCGTGGCGGTGCAGGCGCCATCACCGACAGCTTGCAGCGCACGGCAGCGGCAACCAAGGCCGCCGGCCAGCGCACCCTGCAATCGGGCGGCGCGCTGGTCGATTTCTGCCGCGAGCAGCCCCTGGTCCTGGCCGGTGTGGGGCTCGCGATGGGCGCCATCATCGGGGCGCTGCTGCCGGCGACGGACGCGGAGAACCGGGTGATGGGGCAAACCAGCGATCGCGCCAAGGAGGGTATGCGGGAGTTCGCCTCCCAGCAGGTCGAGGCCGTGAAAGAAGGCGCCAAGGAAGGTGCAAAAGCCCTGAAAGAAGGCCCCAACGAAGCGGTCAAACAAGGGGCAAAGCAAGGCGCTGACCAGGCCTCGGAGGGAATGTTCGACACCTCCCAGGAAGAGTCCGCGCACCCCGACGTTGCGCATCTGGCGACCGGCGAGCGTAAAAAAACCGCCGACTGGAAGGACGACGCCAAGGAGGGCTCGCCCGAGCCGAGCGCCGATGAGCCGACGCTCGCGCCGAAAGGGCCCGACGAAGCGAAAGGCCAGCCCTGGTCTCCCGAAAATGCGCCGCTCTGAACGAAGGGACATCGTTGAAGGTTCGTTGCTGTGGGCTGCCGCAATTGCGGCGGCCTTATTTGCCGCCGGCTTTCGGCCGCGCCGTTTCTCGACAGCATCGGCCGTGCAGAGTTCTCCCCTTCGCGAGCAGGACCGTGGCCGCCTGGCGGAGGCGCCCGCAAAAATTCCCACCCGCGGCTGGAAGGACATTCTGCTGCGGGCCTTTCACAATATCTCCGAGCATCGCATCATGGATCTCGCCGCAGGCGTGACGTTCTACAGCCTGCTCGCGCTGTTCCCCGCGATCGCGGCGCTGGTTGCGATCTACGGGCTGTTCGCCGACCCGGCGACACTCAGCGCAGACCTCGACAAGATGTCGGGCGTGCTGCCGGGCGGCGCGATCGAGGTCATTCACGATCAGCTCGCCCGTCTGGTCGCGCAGCGCGGCAGCACCCTCGGCCTGACTTTCATCGTCAGCCTTGCGATATCGCTGTGGAGCGCCAATGCCGCGATGAAATCGCTGTTCGGCACACTCAACGTCGTCTATGCCGAACCGGAAAAACGCGGTCTCGTCACCCTGAACGCGCAATCGCTCGCCTTCACCGTCGGCGGCATCGTTTTCATCGTCGTGGCGCTCGGTGCCATGGTGGTACTGCCGCCTCTGCTGGGATTCCTCGGCTTGTCGGGGTTCACGGAAACGCTGCTGCGTGTCGGACGGTGGCCTGCGCTGTTCGTGGTGCTGATGCTCGCGCTTGCCATCATCTATCGCCATGGCCCCTCGCGCGAGCAGGCGCAATGGCGCTGGGTCACCTGGGGAAGCGCTTTCGCCGCGCTCGCCTGGCTGGTACTCTCCATCCTGTTCTCCTGGTACGCTGAGAATTTCGGCAGTTTCAACCGCACCTATGGCTCGCTCGGTGCCGTGATCGGCTTCATGACCTGGATCTGGCTGTCGGCGATCGTGATCCTGATCGGCGCCGAGCTCGACGCCGAGATGGAGCATCAGACCGCGCGCGACACCACCACCGGCCCGCCGATGCCGCTCGGCGCGCGGCAGGCCACCATGGCCGACACCATCGGGGCGCGGCAATGATGGGCATCACGCCTTGGCCGCTGCGACGCTCTGATAATGCCGAACATAGTCCTCGGCCATGCGCGCCGAGGAGAAGCGCTGCTCGAAACGCTCGCGAACCTTTCGGCGGTCGAGTTCGCGCAGGCGTTTGATCGCGCAGACCGCCTGCTCTTCGCTCTCGACGACGAACCCCGTCACCCCATCGTCGATGACCTCAGGGACTGAACCCGAGCGATAGGCGATGACCGGTGTGCCGCATGCCATCGCTTCGATCATGACCAGCCCGAACGGTTCGGGCCAGTCGATCGGAAACAGCAGCGCCGCCGCGCCGGCGAGAAAGCCCTGCTTTCCCGCATCATCGACTTCCCCGACCAGCCGGACCTGCTTGCCGTCGATCTCCGGCTGCAGCCGTTCCCTGAAGTAGCCGCTGTCCGCGCGCGGGATTTTCGCCGCGATCTGCAGCGGCATCGCCGCGGCGCGGGCAATGCGGATCGCCTGTTCAGGACCTTTGTCGGCGGTGAGCCGTCCGAGAAAGGCGAGGTAGGAGCCAGGCTCATCGCTTGGACGAAACATGTCCGCCGGCAAGCCGTGATAGACGGTGCCAAGCCATCTGGCACCCCGCAGCGGCAGGCGCTGACTGTCGGAGATCGAAACGAAGGGGGCGGCGGGAAAGTCACGGACCAGGTCCGGCAGACCGTGTAGATCGAGCCGGCCGTGCAGGGTGGTGAGGAACGGCACGTCGAGCCGGCTGAGCAAGGGCAGATGCAGCCAGTCGATATGGGCGTGGATCACGTCGAATTCGCCGGCCCGCCGCGCCATCGCTTCCAGGAGTGCGGTCAGCGCGGCCGAAGGATCGGCGCGCGGCTTGCCCAGCCGAAGGGCGCGAGGCCAGGCCGCGTGCAGTTCGCCCCGCGTGCGTGAATCGCCGCTGGCGAACAGCGTGACGTCATGTCCAAGCCGCACCAGCTCATCGATGAGCCATGCGACCACCCGTTCCGTTCCCCCGTAGAGTTTTGGGGGCACGCTTTCCGCCAACGGAGCAATCTGTGCAATCCGCATGCTGCCAATCCGGAGCAGGACGCCTCCACGCGCCAATGCTTCCTAGGACATCAATCTGGAGCAGCGTGCGTCGTTCCCGGCGCGATGGCGATGCGGGTCGTCAGTAGTAGCGGTGAAAATGGTGGATCGGGCCGTGGCCGTGGCCAACGGTAAAACGGTCGGCGGCTGCAATCGCCGCGCTGATCCAGGCCTTGGCGCTGCGGACCGCGACTTCCAGCGCCTCGCCTTTGGCAAGTCCCGCGGCGATGGCCGAGGACAGCGAACATCCGGTGCCATGGGTGTTTTGCGTCATCATCCGCGGCGCCGCGAGCGCGAGGCTGCCGCTCTCGCCGACCAGATAGTCCACGCTCTCGCTGCCCTGCCCGTGGCCGCCCTTGATCAGCACGGCGCGAGCGCCGAGCGCCAGAAGGCGCCGGCCCTGGGCCTCGATGGCGGCGGCCGAACCTGCGAGCGGTTCATCCAGCAGCGCCGCTGCTTCCGGCAGGTTCGGCGTGAGCAGCGCAGCCTGCGGGATCAGGCGAGCGCGCAAGGCGTCCACGGCGTCCAGTTCGAGCAGGCGGGCGCCTGATGTCGCCACCATGATGGGGTCGAGTACGATCTTGGCCTGTGGCCGGCGCGCCAATGCGTCCGCGATCACCTCCGCGGTTGCGCGCCCGGCCACCATGCCGATCTTGACGGCCTTGACGTCGAGATCATCGAACACGACTTCGATCTGTGCGCGCACGACAGCCGGTGGCACGACATGGATGGCGGTCAGGCCAGTCGTGTTCTGCGCGGTCAGCGCCGTGATCGCGGATGCGCCGTAGACGCCGAGCGCCGCAAATGTCTTGAGATCGGCCTGGATGCCGGCGCCTCCGGAGGAATCGGAGCCGGCAATTGTCAGCGCGACGGGCGTTTGCGGGGCGGTTGTGGTCATGGGGTCGTCCTAGCGCGAATTTGGCCTTCTGTCGCGCGGCGCGTTTTCTTCGTGTGAGCGGGTGCCGAGGTGGCCCGAAGCGGCTATAAGCGGGGGAGGAAAACGCAACAAGTGCGACAGAGATCCCTCGGAGACGACGCGATGGTCCCCTTCTTCGTCCAGATCAAGTGCAAGCTCGGACAGTCCTACACGGTGGCCAACGCGCTCGCCGAGGCCGAGATTGCCTCGGAGATCTATTCCACCGCGGGCGACTACGACCTGCTGGTCAAGTTCTATGTCGACAAGGAGACCGACATCGGCCACTTCATCAACGAGAAGGTGCAGATCATTCCGGGAATCCAGGATACCCGCACCATCATCACCTTCAAGGCGTTCGGCGGTGGCTAGGAACGCCTCCCGTCGTCGTGGCCGGGCTTGTTGTCCCGGCCATCCACGTCTTTCTTCGTGTTCAGACGAAGACGTGGATGCCCGCGACAAGCGCGGGCATGACGAATGAATCGGAGCGGTCGACCAAATAAGTTGCACCGGACTGCGATTCACGCCGCGTCGGGATAGAGGATCCGGTAGATCGGGGAGCGACCGATGGCGGCCGGCCGGCCCAACAGGTAGCCTTGCGCGAAATTCACGCCGAGCGAGCGCAGCATGTCGAGCTGCTCGGGGGTCTCGACGCCCTCGGCGGTGACCGCCATGTTGAGCCCGCGTGCAAGGGTCACGACCGAGGAGATGATCGCATAGCCCTCGTGCCGTTCCGTCAGATTGCGGATGAACGATTTGTCGATCTTGATCTTGTCGAACGGAAACGTCGTCAGATAGCTCAGCGATGAATAACCGGTGCCGAAATCGTCGAGTGCGAGCGAGATGCCGATGCTCTTGAGCCTTTCGATGAAGGCGAGATTTTCGGCCGCCTGCTCCAGCAGCACCGACTCGGTGATCTCGACCTCCAGCCGCTCCGGCGCCAATCCGGATTTCGCCAGCGCGGACTGCATCACGTCGAAGAGCTCGGCCTCTTTGAACTGGACCGGCGAGAGGTTGACGGCGAGCTTGATATCCGCGGGCCAGGTGGTGGCGTCGTCGCAGGCCTGGCGGATGATCCATTCGCCAAGCGGCACGATGAGTCCGGTCTCCTCGGCGAGCGGGATGAACTGGTCGGGCGGCACCAGCCCGCGCTTCGGATGGCGCCAGCGCACCAGCGCTTCCAGACCGCGCCGCCGCCCGCTCTGAATGTCATAGAACGGCTGGTAGTGCACTTCGAACTGGCAGCGCGCGACGGCGTCCCGCAGATCGCCCTCGAGCGTATTGCGCGCCTCGAGCTCCGCCCGCATCGCATCGTCGTACAGCGTGTAGCAGTTCCGTCCCGCCGATTTCGACCGGTACAGCGCGAGATCCGCCTTTTTCAGAAGCTCTTCCTGCCTGCTGCCATGCTCGGGCGCGACCGCGATCCCGATCGAGGTTCCGATCTCGACGCGATGACCAGGCAACTGGAAGGGCTCGGCGATCAGCCTTGAGATCCTCTGGGCGAGATCGATCGAAGAGGCATGCTGATCGTCGCATTCCACCTGGATGATAGCGAACTCATCGCCGCCGAGCCGTGCAAGCACGTCGGCGCCCTGCAGCGCCGATCGGAGCCGTTCCGCCACCTGCTGGAGCAGCGCATCGCCGGCGGCGTGACCGAGCGAGTCGTTGACGTTCTTGAAGCGATCGAGGTCGAGCATCAGGATGGCAAAGACCGCTTCGCCCTCGGCCCCCGAGGTGATCTCCTGAAGGCGCTCGATGAAGAAGGCGCGGTTGGGCAGCCCGGTCAGGATGTCGGTCTGCGCAAGCTCCAGCACCCGCTGGTTCGCGAGCGACAGCTGGAACGCGTTGCGGCTTGCCAAAGCGAGATAGACGGCAAGGAAGATCGTCCCCACGAAGCCGGCCACCAGTACGGCGAGGGACCGATCATGACGAGCGATGAGACGTCCCCCGGCCGCGGGAGCTGCCAGCACGGGCCAGTCGGTATCGCCGATCCGCAGCATCACCGACCAGTGCGCAAGGCCCGACGAGGTCACGTCCGATGATGGGGTCTGGCGTTCGGACGCGAAATCGGGCAGCGCGCGGTTCTCCGGCCGGGTGACGTCGCCGGCGTCAGGCGGATAGACATTCATGGCCAAGGCGGGGCTGGCCGCCGCCGTCCTGCGGATCGCCTGCAACAGCGTCGGCAGATCGAAGATGCCGACGATGTAGCCGGTCAGATTGCGCCGCCGGTCGGCAATGGTGTCGCGCGAGGTGCCCTTGGCGAAAACCGGAACGAACAGCAGCACCCCGGTTGGGCGCTTGCCATCATTTCTCGGCTCGTAGAGCTGCCCGCGCAGCGCGGCAATCACGTCGGCGTCCCGCGCCCGCACCAGTGTCGCCCTGCGCTCGGGATCGGTCGAATAGTCGAGCCCGTAGGACATCGAGGTCTTCGGCTCGGTGGAAAAGAACACCGGCAGGTACTCGTCCTTTTGCGGAGCCGTGGTGATGCTGCGATCCGCGGCATTAAGAGCCTTGATCCGGTAACCCGAAACGCCGTCGGCGATCGCGGCGGCCTCGTACTCGGCGCGCTCCTTGCGGTTGATCCGCGGCATCCAGGCCACCCGGAGGATTCCGGGATGCCGTTCGAACAGCCGGCCGCTAAAGGTTTCGAACTCACTGCGGGTGATCTCCTCATTGGCGGATTCGAACAGCGTGCGCAGCGCAACCAGCCGGCTGATGTATTCGTTGATGCCGTTCTGCATCACGATGGCCTGGGTCTCGGCGACGCTTTCGAACTCGACCCTGGTGACGCGGTTCTCCCACTGGCCGACCGCATATCCCGCAGCCAGCGAGAGCAGGATCCCGATACCGAGCGCAAACAGCGCAGGCCAGTACAGCCCTGTCCGCGATGCGGAGGACCGCTTGCGCTCGGCCATGTCGTCACGGCGATCGCTCATCCCAGCCTTCTGCCGCTGCTCGCCAAACGGGCCCCCATGCGGCCCCTCCGTCGAGAGTATCGGATAGGGATTTGGGTTAAGAACTCGCGAACATCGCGTTCGATCGGCCGCCGGCGAGGCACAGTAGTTAACGATCCGCCGCGCAAGGACCGGATTTTTACCGGGCATGCTCCGCAATCCGTTAGCAAGCTCTTCATGCCGTTGAACTATCCTGCCCGGCGGTGCCACCCTCATCACGCCAGAAACCGCTCATGCGCCAGTTGCGGATTGCGATTGTCGCCGGATTGTCGATCTTCTTTGCCCTATCGTTTTGCGCCCAGGCCAACGAGGTCGGCGTCGGCGCGGATACGATCCTGTTCGGCCAGGCAGCCGCGCTCGAGGGGCCCTCGTCCGCGCTGGGAAAAGGCATGCGGCAGGGCATTTTGGCCGCGTTTGCGGAGATCAATACGCGAGGCGGCATCTATGGCCGCAAGCTGAGCCTCGTCAGCCGCGACGACGGCTACGACCCCGATCGCTCGGTGGCCCAGACCAAGAAGCTGATCGAGGAAGACCGGGTCTTTGCCCTGATCGGCGCAGTGGGCACGCCGACCTCGATCGCGACGGTGCCGATCGCGAGCGCGTTGAACGTGCCGTTCATCGGGCCGTTCACCGGCGCGGAATTTTTGCGCGCGCCGGAGCTGCGCAATGTCGTCAATATCCGCGCCAGCTACAGCGCCGAAGCGGAGGCCTGGATCAAGCATCTGACCGAGGATCTGAACCTCAAGAGCGTCGCAATTTTTTATCAGGACGACGCCTTCGGCCGCGATGGACTGGCCGGCGTCAAGCGCGCGCTTGCCAGGCGCGGCCTGGAGCTCACAGCCGAGGGCACGTTCGAACGCAACACCAGGGCCGTTGCCGCAGCGCTCCGGGTCATCAAACGGGCGGAGCCGGAAGCCGTGGTCATGGTCGGCACCTACGGGCCATGCGCCGAGTTCATCAAACTTGCTCACAAGCAAGGCTTTGATCCCACCTTCGTCAACATCTCTTTTGTCGGCGCCAATGCGCTCGCCCGCGAGCTCGGCGCCGATGGCAACGGGGTCATCGTCTCGCAGGTCGTGCCGTTTCCGTGGAATACGTCGCTCAAAGTGGTCGCGGACTATCAGGCCGCAGAGAAGGCGCTCGACCGTGAGCTGACGCCGGATTTCGTCTCGCTGGAAGGCTACCTCTCGGGCCGCCTCGCCGCCGCGGCGCTGGAATTGGCCGGCCCGAACCCGACCCGCGCCGAGCTGTTGCGGATCATCAACGAGGCGAGGGGCTTCGACATCAGCGGCTATGTGATCATGCTCGGAGCCCGGATGCAGGATGCGCCCGCCCGCGTGTTCCTGACCGTCATTCAGGGCGACGGCACGTTCAAGCCGGTCGAGACGCTCGTCGCGCCGGTGCGCTTCACTGCTCCTTCGCTTCCTTCTTCTTCGGACGCGGCGGACCCTCCACCGGCGGCAGCGACTTCACGTATTTTGCAATCGCCGCGCGGTCGTCGGAGCTGAGCTGGGACGTATTGCGGATCACGCGTGCCATCGCGCCGCCGGCATTGTCGCCGTCCGGTGTCTGCCCGGTCTCGAGGAAATAGTCGATATCCTTCTCACTCCACTCCGCAAGTTCGCCCTTCTGCGTGATGTTCGGTACCCAGCCCTTGCCTTCCGGATCGGGGCCGCCGGCGAAACGCTGCGCGACCTTGATTCCACCAAGAAGATTCCGCGGGCTATGACACTCGGCGCAGTGGCCGAAGGTGTTCACGAGATAGGCGCCGCGATTCCACTCAGTCGGGCGCGACTGGTTGGGCACGAACAGCGCGTCATCCATGAACAGCAGTTTCCAGATTCCGACATTGCGGCGGATGCTGAAGGGAAACGGCAGGTCATGATCGGGGGCGCGGCCCGACACCGGCGCGAGCGTCTTCAGATAGGCAAAGAGATCGCGGACGTCCTGGACCGTCGCATGGGCGTAGGAGGTGTAGGGAAAGGCCGGGAAGTAGTGCTCACCCTCCGGCGAGATGCCGTGCTTCACCGCATTGACGAAAACATTCTCGGTCCAGTCCCCGATGCCGTCGGCACGGTCAGGCGAAATGTTCGGCGCGTAGAACGTGCCGAAGGGAGACGGAATCGCCAGTCCCCCGCCAAGCCTAAGGCGATCGGGCTGGTTCGGCACCGCGTGGCAGGAGGCGCATCCGCCCGCGTTGAAGATCACCTCGCCATGGGCCGGATTCAGCGTCAGGAAGGGTTCGGTGACCGCGAGCCTAGCCGGCGGCTCGGTCA
>Ga0213876_10002063_pt1 | contig 11902 bp, 9 predicted proteins | sample BarmaccomBMRX_R9_FD_160113 | JGI IMG/M metagenome (GOLD analysis project Ga0213876, IMG submission 160113) | Root-associated microbial communities from Barbacenia macrantha in rupestrian grasslands, the National Park of Serra do Cipo, Brazil - RX_R9 | ecosystem: Host-associated > Plants > Roots...
GCACGCGCTCGGTGGTCGCGGTCTTGCCGGCATCGATGTGCGCCATGATGCCGATGTTCCGGAACTTGTTCAGGTCTTGCTTAGCCATAACGAACCCCGTGAATGGTGAACGGTAAATGGTAAATGGTTTATCTATTCACCATTGACTATTTACCATTTACCAACCCTTACCACTTGTAGTGCGCGAAGGCCTTGTTCGCCTCGGCCATGCGGTGCGTGTCGTCCTTCTTCTTGACGGCGTTGCCGCGGTTGTTGGCGGCGTCGAGCATCTCGCCGGCGAGGCGGTCAATCATCGTCTTCTCGCCGCGGGCGCGGGCCGCGCCCACGATCCAGCGGATGGCGAGACTCCCTCTACGCTCCTGCGCGACCTCGATGGGCACCTGGTAGGTCGAGCCGCCGACGCGGCGGGACTTGACCTCGACCGTGGGCCGCACGTTCTCGATGGCGCGCTTGAACATCTTCAAGGGGTCTTCGCCCGTCTTGTCGCCGACCTGGAGCAGCGCGCGGTAGAAGATGCCCTCGGCCGTAGACTTTTTGCCGCCCCACATCAGGCCGTTGATGAACTTGGTCACCAGGGGGCTGTTGTAAACGGGGTCGGGCAGCACGTCGCGTCTGTCAACAACTCTTCTTCTAGGCATAGTCGTTTACCGTTCTGGTCTTACCGCTTACCACCCTTCGCGCCGCCCTTGGCCGCGCCGGCCGCCGCGCCGCCCTTCGGGCGCTTGGCGCCGTACTTCGAGCGCCCCTGCTTGCGGTCGTTGACGCCGACCGAGTCGAGCGTGCCGCGGATGATGTGGTAGCGGACGCCCGGCAGGTCTTTCACACGCCCGCCGCGGATGAGCACAATCGAGTGCTCCTGGAGGTTGTGGCCGACGCCCGGGATGTAGGTCGTCACCTCGATGCCGTTGGTCAGGCGCACGCGCGCGACCTTCCGCAGGGCCGAGTTCGGCTTCTTCGGGGTCTGCGTGTAGACGCGCGTGCAGACGCCGCGCTTCTGCGGCGACTGCTGCAAGGCCGGGCTGGCCGTCTTGTACTTGACGGCCTGGCGCCCCTTCCGTACGAGTTGGTTGATGGTCGGCACTGCTTTCCAGTCCTCTTTAAAGTTCGCCTCTCGGTCTCGCGCCGTCTTTAAGGCGCAAGAGGCTGCCTTCCCTGCCTCTTACCGGAACTCGTTCCGGCAGTCAGCGCAAGAGCGGCATGCCCTTGTTTGTCTAATTAGTCAGGGATGTTCTGACTTAACTGCGGGTGTGGATGCTGGCCTCCCTACGGCCGAACTTTTCTGTGGCGTCGCCTTGATTAAAGGGTCGCGTGGCTCTTCCTAACGCTTGAGCCACGGCTGTTTCGCTCCCCGCGCCCGGCCTCGCCCTTTCGGGGAGGTGGCCCGGAGTTTACGCCACAATATTTGTCAACGGCCTTGAAAACCCTCTCGGGCCACGAGACCGGGCGACGCCTCCACACCGGCAGAACTACTCAAGCGCCGCACTGTTGGGAAATGGACTGCGAGTCCAAACGTGAGACTATACGGGCGCTTCCCCGGTCTGTCAAGCGCGTACGGAGCGCCCGACCAGCCCGCCTCAAAAATCGCCCCGGCCGTAACCTTTTCTGCTAAAGTCTGCGCCCGGAGACCGTAACTGAAAGGCGAACACCTTTGATGCGCTTCAACCCGGACGAGTACATCACCGTCAGCGAAAGAATCGAGAAATTTTACGCGAAATTCCCGCAGGGTCGGATCATCACGACCGTCATGGAACACAGCCAGGAGACGGGCTTCATCCTCATGCGCGCGGAGGTCTACCGCGAGCCTGACGACGCGCTCCCCGCGGCGACCGGCCACGCCTACGAGCTTCGGAGCGCCGGCCACGTGCAGGCCGGGAGCTACGTCGAGGTCTGCGAGACCTCTTCGGTGGGGCGCGCTCTGGCGCTGCTCGGCTTCGAGGTCAGGCGGGGCGTGGCGAGCCGCGAGGAGGTCATACGCGGGGCGAAGAAGCAGCAGGCGGCGGCGACCGCGGCGGCACCGGCACGCGCCGAGCGCCCGGCGCCTGCGCCGGAGAAGGCGGCGGCGACGCCCGCGCCCGCCGCGGAGGTGGGTGCCGACCTCGACACACTGATTTTGCAGGCGGCCGAAGAGTTGGGCTACGACGCGGCGAAGGTGCGGAAGTGGGTCAACCAGAAGTACGAGGTGACGGGCGGTCTCGGCAGCCTGACGCCGCACGACAAGCGCGAGGTCTTAAAAATCTTCACCGAGCAGGCGCGCCCGCAGCCGCGCGCCGGGCGTTGAGGGGCGCAGGGTCTAGCCACCCCGCTCGTCCTCCCGGCGGATGAGGTCGCGCCAGGGCGTGTCGAAAATCCTGTCCATCTGCGTCTCTATCAACTCAAGGCACTCGCAGGCGCCTTTGACCAGCCCTTCGGGGTTGAGGATGGTCATCCGGCCGCGCGTGTAGGTGATGAGGCCGGCCTTCTGGAGGATGGCGGCGGTGGTCGAGACCGTCGGGCGCTGGACGCCGAGCATCGCGGCCATGAACTCCTGCCGCATCGGGAACTCCGGGCGCCGGACGCGGTTGTGCACCAGCTTGAGCCAGCGGCACATCCTCTGGTCGAGCGTGTGGAGGCGGTTGCAGGCCGCGCCCTGCGAGGTCATCGTCAGGAAGGCGTGCGTGTAGCGCGCGACGAGTGTGTTGAGCGGCGACTCCGGCCTCTCCATCACCTCGCGGAGAAAGTCCTCCGACTTCATGCGGTGGCCGTAGCCCGGCACCTGTACGAAGGTGCGGGTCGGGGTCGAGGGCATGCGCAGCCAGAACTGGATGCCGATCATCCCCTCGACGCCCATCAGCCCGGTCTCGATGGAGGAGCCGTCGCTCAACTCCTGGAGGGTCGAGGTGACGGCGTCGTAAGGGAAGAAGACCAACCGGATCGGCTCGTCCGGCTCGATGAACGTCTCCTCGAACTTCACCTCCGTCCACTCAAGGAACGGGTCTAAGCGCTCGCGCTCCTCCCGCGGCAGCGCCGCCAACAAAAGGTTCTCTTTCTGCCCGGACATACAGACCTCCTGCAACGTCCCGCAGACACGAGTGCGGAGGCTTACCGAGAAGGTAGAGGGGCCACTCCGTACGGTTCGGCTCACTGTGTCAGGGGGATGACACAGTGAATCTAGCAACGTGTGTGGGTTTGGGTCTGTACGAGTTGGCGCAAACGTCAGGCGGGCGTAAACGGCGTCGGCCGAGCGAAGTCTAAGACTTCGCTCGGCCGTTCGCCGTCGAATGTTCGTTCGAGTTGTTCCCTGATGATGAGGTAGCAGTCGCAGGAGCGCTCTTCCAGCCGGGGCCGGTCGGTGACGACGAAGCTGCCGCGCGTGTAGTCGATGAGGCCGGACTCCCTCATCTTCTGCGCGATCTCGGAGACGGTCGGCCGCCGCACGCCGAGCATGACCGCGAGGTACTCCTGCGTCAGGGGGAAGCCGCCGTCGCCGACGCGGTCGTGCGTCATCAGTATCCAGCGCGACATGCGCGACTCGATGTTGTGCGTGGCGTTGCAGGCGGCGTGCTGCTGGACGGCGGCGGCGAAGAAGTTGGCGTAGCGCAGGAGGACTTCGTAGGCGGGGCCGCCGCGCGCGCGGACGTGCGCGTCGAAGTCGGCGACGCGCATGCGCAGGGCGCTGCCCGCCATCTGGACGAGGACGGTCGCGTTGCTGCGGCGCACGCCGTAGAGCGCCGAGAGGCCGACGAAGCCCTCGCTGCCCATCATGCCGACCTCGATGGTGTCGCCCTCGGAGGTGTGGACGACCGTGGCGGTGACGGCCGTCTCGAGGAAGTAGACGTGCTCGAACGGCTGGTCGAACTCGACCAGCGCCTGGTTGAATTCCAGCGCGACGGGTTCGAGGTAGGGGCGCAGCCGCGCCCGCTCTTCTGCGGGGAGTCCCGACAGGAATCTATTCGCCGACACTCGCGCCCCCGTCGGAACTCAGGCTCTTGAGGAACTCGCGCTGCTCCTCGATCATCCTCCGCTGCCGCCGGCACAGCTCGACCGTCAACGCGCAGTCGCTGTGAATGCGCCTGATCATGCGGTACGTGTCGAGCAGGCACTTATGTCTGCTGTCCACGGCCCTGAGCACCTCCGACTCCCGGAATGACGCCAAAGAAGTGTCGTCTGTCCTTCGCACGCGCGCCTCCACTCGAACCACGCGGATGGGAAAGCTCTCTTTCAGCGTGGCAATATAAGGGAAGCGCGCGCCGCCCGTCTGTCACCTACTTAACTCTGAGCACGGTTTCCGACCTCCCCCGAGCCTTTTTCCCAAAGCGCCCCGACCGTTTCGACAGGCCGCCCCGACCGAAAAACGGCCGGCGCGGTCTCAATTCCGCGCCGGCCTCTTAGCTTAAGTCGGTGGTTGAAGTTTACTCGTCGTCGCCCTCCTCCGCTGAGAAGGCCGCGTCCTTCTCACGGGACGGGTGTCATTCGGCTTTCCTGCCCGCTGCTGTTCGTCGGCTCAGGGCGAGCGCCGCGATTGATGTCGCGTCGGTGATCTCGCCGGCCGCGACCATCTCCCAGAACTCTCCCTCTTCGACCCACTTCGTCTGCAACACCTCCGTCTCGTCCGGGTGCGGCTCTCCGGGCTTCAACCCGCGCGCCCTGAAGAGGTAGACCTCGTCGTTGGTCGAGCCCAGGAGCGTGTGGACGCGGCCCAGGTACGTCCAGTCGTTACTCGTCGCCCCGGTCTCCTCTGCGAGCTCCTCCCTGGCCGTCTCTATCGGGTCCCCCTCGTAGTTGAACGAAGGGAACGCCCCCTTGGGGATTTCCCACGAGTACTTATTCACCGTGTAGCGGAACTGCCCGACCAGCAGGACCCGGTCGCGTTGGTCCAGGGCGACGACGCCGATGCCGCCTTTGAGTTCGACGACGGAGTATATCCCCGGCGACCGGTCGGGCCGGATCACGTCATCGACCCGCACCCTGATCCAATTGTTCTCGTACACTATCCTGCCCTGTAGGGTTCGCCAAGGGTTGCTCATACCGCCCTTCTTTCATACTCCGCGCGCGACGACCTCAGTTCTCGGTTCTTAGAATCCGGTCTATGATGGCAGCCAGCTCTACGCTCTTGGTTCTTGACCTTACCATCCTCAACAGCTCACGATCCGCGTCGCTCAGCCTCGGGAGGCCGATGCTCTCGATTCTCCGTATCGTAGGCTCCCCGTGCCAGAAGCCCGGGTCTGAGAGCTTGGCGGCAAACTCCGGCAGGGAGTAGACCGTGAAGTCCGGCTCGTCGTCAGCGCCGGACGGCAACTGATCGTAATAAACACCTCGCCTGAGGCGGCCCACGACCAGGCCGCCGTAGGCGCCGCCCTCCTGCGAAAGCTGCCTGCGCCTGATGTCGAGGTACGAAGCCACGTCCGTGTCGATTCTATCACCGACGGTGCAGGTGTGAACTCCGATCCGCTCGGCCCCGCTCTTTTCGAGGACATCCCTGAAGGCTTCGGCGCGGAACGACGCCTTCGACTTCTCGAAGTAGCGCGCGCAGATCCGCTGCGCGCTCGTCAGGAGTTTTTCGTCCTCCCCATTATTGATGGCGACCCGAACGGCATGATCCAACTGCTCCTTTGAGGCGTAGGCGTCTTCGGTATAGACGATGTCCCTCTGACGGGGGAACATGTCTTTCAGCCCCAGCTTCTTGAGTTTCCAGCACTGGGTTTCGAAGTCCCCTTCGGTCACGATCTTGAGCTTGAAGCCGAGGACGTCGCGCAGTTGGTAGAGTCCGGCGACCGAGTCCGGATACGGGAACGCGGGGGTACTTTTAAACGCCTCGACCGCCCGGTCAACCCTCTCATTCTTCGAGGGGTCGTTGCGAACCTTCAACAACTCGCGCTGCACGTCACGCGAATCCCTGAACCACTCTTCGCGCCGCTCCTCGTACGTCCCGGGCGTCAACAACTCGTTCAGGGCGAGGGCCAGCTCGAACAGCTCGCGGCTTTTCCACTTGTACCTGACGTTCGTATCGATAATTAATTGCCAGTTGTCGTGATCCCGATAGATGTTCTCGTAGAGCTGCTGCCGCTCCGCGTCGTCGCCGAGAATACCCAGGGCCTTGAAGCCGGCGCCGGCCGCGGCCAGCCGCCACTTCCTGGAATCGCATAACGTGTGATCTAAATCGACGAGCGCGAGCTTGGGCACGTCGTCCCAGAAGCGCGCGAGTACGTGCGCCAGCCACTGGCCCTGCGACTCGCCATCCGCCCCGACGGCGGCCCCCTCCCCCTCGCGCGGCGGCACGACTTCTTCGGGGGCGAGGCCACCTTTGGGCCGGAGGTCTTTTGCGTCCAGCAGGAGGTCGGCCCTGGTCGCGTACCGCCCGTTCTTCAGTCGGAGCGACACGGCGGCGGTCGCGAAAGCGAGGATGTGTCGGAGCACGTCCTCGCCGGCCTCCGCCCCCGCCTCGCCGGAGGCGCTCTCGAAGAGCATCGCCGTCGAGGCCAGCGCGAGCGCCCCGTTGAAGGTGTCGCCGGCGCCGTTGGTCTTGCGCGGGGTGATGTCGCAGGCGGGGATGTGCGCCCGCACGCGGCCGTCCCGGCAGGAGTAGATCACGTTGGCGTCTTTCCCGTGCAGCACGAGGAAGCCCGCCCCGAGCGACCGCGACAGCCCCTCACAGGCGCTACCCACCGGGGCGGCGGCATCCACCTGAAGCCCGGCGGCGACGGCCAGAGGCACGGCGTCTTCGTCCGAGACGGAGACGAACGTGAAGGTCTCTCCCCTCACCAGCGATTGAACCGTGTTCCAGATCTTCTTATTTCTCTCGTCGTCATCTATCCACTTCGCGCTCTTCTTCCCCGCCGTCGGACGTCCGCGTCGGGCAGACCTGGGGCGTCCGGCGGCCGGCGCGGCGTCCACTCTCTTCTTCCACGCCAGCGTGTCTATGACGGCCACGGCGGCGTCGCTTATGAGCGCGCGCAGGCGCTCCGGCTTGTCGCTCCTGACCAGGTAAGATTCCGGGTCGCCGACGACCAGCCCGTAGCCCTTCGCGCCCAGCCACCGGGTGCAATGCAGAGAGTCTACGTCCTCCCACAGGAGTTGATTCGCCTTCTCAGCCTTGTCAATCTTCCTGTTAACTTTGCCGCTCTCGCGCGTGCGAATCTCCCTGTCTTTCCCCCTCGCGGCCAGGTACCGGAACATGTTGCACCCGCGGCGCCGAAACTCCCGCCCCACGTCTTCGAGAAGCCCCGCCCCCTGATCCCCCGCCTTGACGACGAGCAGGACGTTGTACTCGCTCGCCAGGCCGAGGCAGAGGTGTGCGGCGGTCAGGGCGCTGATGCACGCGTGGCCGTCGAGGCCCTTTGAGGCCCTCGCGACCTCGACGCGTTCGCCCTCCTCCGCTGCGTCCTCCTGCCTTTCGCGGTGAACCAGAACGTCGGGGATGCAGAAGAGGGTGGGGCAGGTTCCCTTCATGCGCAGCCGGCCGAGCGCGCGCAGAACCTCGGTGACCGAGTCATCGTAGCCGATCCATCTCTTCATGGCGTTCACCTGTCGTGGGCGACCCCTGGGCTAGTGGTGCGGCTTGAGGGTCGGTGCAGGTCGAGGTTCGTTAAACTGCCAGCTCGAACTGGGGCAGATGCTTGCCGACCTCCGAGCGGAGGCGCCCGTGCGGGTCGCGGAACACGCCGCGTTCGAGGTCGTGCGCGACTTCGGAAACCAGCTCGCAGACGCGGCCGCGCGCGCGGGCGACCAGCCCCTGGGGCGGCCCGCTCCCGTCGCCGCCCGCGCTTATCAGGTCGGCGATCAGGTCCAGGTAGACCAATCCGTTCTCGATCACCAGCGCCCGCGCGCGCTTCGACTCCAACGTCTCTTTCCTGGGGTCGAAGTGGGTCTTCGAGATCACCTTCAGGGCGTAGAAGAGCGAGCGCGTTTCGGAACTGAGGCAGTCCACGGCGTCGAAGATCGACTGCACCCGCGGGTCGTGGAAGGCGTAGCGGTAACACATGTAGTCCGGGTCGGGCAGCGTCCCCTGCCGGGCGAGGATGCGGCCGAACGCCGAGCCTTCGTTGGCGACCAGCGGGCGGAACGGCCACTGGTTGTACTCGATCAGGCCGTGCCTCCTGAAGAACTTAACGTTCTCGTCTATGTCTTCGATGTCGGCGAAGGGGTCGAACATGATGAACCCGCAGTCGATGCCGAGCCCCAGCCCCTTCACGACGTCGAGCGCGCCGACCACGTCTTCGAGCGGCGTGCCGCGGCAGTAACGCTTGGCCTGCGCCTGCGAACCCGACTCCACCCCGAAGTAGACCCTCGTCAGCCCCACCTCCTTGAGCCGGGTGAGCACCCTGACGACCGCCGAGTTACCCGCGTCGTCCCCCGCCCGGTAGAGCGTGTGGGGGATGAGGAAAATGCGGAAGGCGGTGCCCCCCTCGCAGTTCCGCCCGAGCGCTTCGAGGTCGTCGGCGATGCCGGCGATGCGGTCGAGGTGTTCGCCGTCGCGCCCCCCCATGAACTCGTCGTCGCAGAACTCGAACTCCCTCACGCCGAGCGAGGCTAAGGCCTCCAGGTGCCGCAGCGTACGCCCCCAGGGCAGCGGTTCCCACTTCTTGTTGCGCCGGAAGGACGGGACGGTGCAGTAGGTACACTTACTCCAGGCACAGCCCCTGCTCGACTGTGTCAGCAGTGTGCCCACCCCCGCGTCGACCAACTCCGGCACGGTGTCCAAAGACGGCGGGTGGGTCAGGTCTGAGCAACCGGGCAGCTCGGCCGGCGTGCGATGCACGTTTCCCGCCTGGTCGGTGAAGGCCAGGTTGGGGATTTCGTGCGAGGGCTCGCGGCCCAGCAGGCGGCGGACGATGCCTCGCAAGGGGCGCTCGCCCTCCCCCAGCACGACCGTCGCGGCCGGCTCCCGCTGTAGAAAAATCTCGGGGAAGTAGGTGGGGATTTTGCCGCCGAAGAGTATTCGGGGGGCGCCCCCCTCCTGGCGGCTGAGGCCGGCGGCGAGTTGGAGCGACTGTTCGACGCCGCCGCACTCGACGGAGATTCCGACCGCGTCCGGCTTCGCGTCCTTCAGGTCGCGCAGGACGCTGCCCAGCTCGGCGGCGGAACGCACGCGCGAGACGCTGACCTTCACCTCGCCGTCGAACTCGCCCCTCAGGTCGCCCGCCAGAGATTCGACGGCCAGCGCGTTCCAGAGCGTGTAATGCGAGGGCGAGCTTACCGCGACTAGTGAGATGGAGATGGGCGGACGGCTTACCGTTCCGGCCTTCGGCCCGCCCCCCAAAGGATTGCTTGCATCCATTTGCGCAGAACCTTTCGGCGTAGCTCTGCTAAGGCGAAGCAAGAGTATTCAGCCCAGCAAATTCCGTCAAGAAAAAATATCGCCCCGCGTCGCCAAGTAAACATACCGGCGAAGCCTCTCGGAGACTCGCCGGTATGTCGACCTGGATTAAGTTGGATGCTACTCGTCGTCGCCCTCGTCCGCGTCGGCGGCCGTGTCGGCTTCGGCGTCGCCGTCGGCGGCGACCGTCACCTTCTCGCGGGCGGGGACGACCGCGGGCGGCTCGACGCCGCCGAGGAGGTCGGAGAGGCTCTCCATGTGCTGCTCCTCGCGCTCGCGCTCGGCCGTCGTGTCGCGCTCGACCTTGACGTTGCGGTAGAAGTCCATGCCCGTCCCCGCGGGGATGAGCCGGCCCATGATGACGTTCTCCTTGAGGCCGCGCAGGTAGTCGACGCGGCCCGAGATGGCCGCCTCGGTCAGAACCCTCGTCGTCTCCTGGAAGGAGGCGGCCGAGATGAACGAGTCGGTCGAGAGCGAAGCCTTCGTGATGCCTAAGAGCAGCGGCTCGGCCTTCGCCGGCTCGCCTTCTGCGGCGAGCACCCGGTCGTTCTCGTCGGTGAAGCGGAAGCGGTCGACCTGCTCGTCGAGCAGGAAGTCCGTGTCGCCCACGTCGGAGATGCGAACCCAACGCAACATCTGGCGGACAATCACCTCGATGTGCTTGTCGTTGATGTTCACGCCCTGGAGGCGGTAGACCTCCTGGATTTCGTTGACGAGGTACTCCTGCAAGCGGTTCATGCCGAGCACGCGCAGGATGTCGTGCGGGTTGAGCGGGCCGTCCATCAGCGCCTCGCCGGCGCGGACGCGGTCGCCCTCCTGCACGTTGATGTGCGTGCCGCGCGGGATGTCGTACTCGCGCTCCTCGCCGTCGTCGCCGACCACGATGAGGCGGCGCTTGCCCTTCGAGATAGCGCCGAGCTTGACCGTGCCGTCGATCTCGGACATGACCGCCGTCTCGCGCGGCTTGCGCGCCTCGAAGAGTTCCACCACGCGCGGCAGACCGCCCGTGATGTCCTTCGTCTTCGTCGTCTCGCGCGGAATCTTCGCGATGACGTCGCCGGGCGCGACCTCGTCGCCGTCGTGCACCATCAGGTTCGCGCGGACGGGCATCTGGTAGGTCTTCAAGACCTTGTTGCCCGTGCGCACTTCCAGACGCGGCTGGCGCTTCTCGTCGGGCGAGTCCTTGACGACGAGGCGCGACTGGCCGGTGACCTCGTCAACCTCCTCGTCAACCGTGACGCCCTCCTTCAAGTCCTGGAACTTGATGACGCCCGCGACCTCGGTCAGGATGGCGAAGGTGAACGGATCCCACGTCGCCAGCAACTGGTCTTCGCTGACGCGCGCGCCGTTCTCGACGTGGATGTGCGCGCCGTAGACGATCTGGTGGCGGGCCACCTCGCGGCCGCGCTCGTCGATGATGATGAGCGCGCCGTTGCGGTTCATCGCCGTGATTTCGCCGCGGCGGTTCTTGACGACGTTCAGGTCGACGTACCTGATGGTGCCGTCCATGCGCGCCTCGTGCTTCGAAGACTCTTCGAGGCGCGCCGTGCCGCCGATGTGGAACGTGCGCATCGTGAGCTGCGTGCCGGGCTCGCCGATGGACTGCGCCGCGATGACGCCGACCGCCTCGCCGATGTCCACGGCCTTGCCCGTCGCGAGGTTGCGGCCGTAGCACTTGATGCAGACGCCGCGGCGCGACTCGCAGGTCAGCACCGAGCGGATGCGGACGCGCTGGACGCCGGAGCGCTGAATCTCCTGCGCGAGGTCTTCGTTGATCTCGTCGTTCATGGCGACGATGACGGAACCCTCGACCGGGTCGATCACGTCTTCGAGCGCCGTGCGGCCGATGATGCGGTCGCGCAAGCTCTCGATCTCCTCGCCGCCCTCGACGATGGCCGAGGCCGAGATGCCCTTGAGCGTGCCGCAGTCGGGCTCGGAGACGATCACGTCCTGCGCCACGTCCACGAGGCGGCGGGTCAGGTAACCCGAGTCGGCCGTCTTCAAGGCCGTGTCGGCGAGACCCTTGCGCGCGCCGTGCGTGGAGATGAAGTACTGCAACACGTTCAAGCCTTCGCGGAAGTTTGAACGGATGGGCGTCTCGATGATCTCGCCCGAGGGCTTGGCCATCAGGCCGCGCATGCCCGCGAGCTGTCGAATCTGCTGCGCGGTGCCGCGCGCGCCGGAGTCCGACATGATGAGAATCGGGTTGGCCTCCTTCGCGCCCTTCTCGCGCTCGTCCATCGCGAGGAACATCTCCTTCGCGACCTTGTCGGTCACCTCCGACCAGATGGCGATGACCTTGTTGTAGCGCTCGCCGTTGGTGATGACGCCGTCGCGGTACTGCCGCTCGACCTCGATGACCTCGCGGTCGGCCTGCGCGACGAGCGTCTTCTTCGCGTCGGGCGTGACGAGGTCGTCAATCGAGATGGAGATGCCCGCGCGCGTCGCGTAGAGGAAGCCGAGCTGCTTCAGGTCGTCCAGCATCTTCACCGTCATCTCGTGGCCGAGGCGGAGGTGGCAGTAGTTGACGAGCGACTGCAAGCCCTTCTTCTTGAGCGTCCCGTTGATGTAGGAGAGCCCCTTCGGAATCTGGTCGTTGAAGATGACGCG
>Ga0213876_10002064_pt1:0-7500 | contig 11899 bp, 9 predicted proteins | sample BarmaccomBMRX_R9_FD_160113 | JGI IMG/M metagenome (GOLD analysis project Ga0213876, IMG submission 160113) | Root-associated microbial communities from Barbacenia macrantha in rupestrian grasslands, the National Park of Serra do Cipo, Brazil - RX_R9 | ecosystem: Host-associated > Plants >...
GGTGGAGAGCATCGACACCGTGCTGTGCACGCATCTGCATGTGGATCATGTCGGCTGGAATACGCGGCTCTCCGGCGGAGAATGGGTGCCGACATTCCCGAATGCGCGCTATGTCTTCGGGAAAACCGAATATGAATATTGGCGCGATTTCAGCGATACGCCGGAGCGCATCGCCGTGTTCAACGATTCGGTGAAGCCGGTCGTCGACGCCGGCCGCGCCGAGCTGATCGCGAGCGACGCCAAGCTGACCGAGGAGATCACCATGATCCCGACACCCGGCCACAGCCCCGGCCACATGAGCGTCCACATCGTCTCCGACGGCGCTGAAGGCCTACTGACCGGTGACGTCGCCCACCACCCCTGCCAGATGGCGCATCTCGACTGGTCATCGACCGCCGATTTCGACCCGACGCAGGCGGCCGCGACGCGGCGGCAGTTGTTTTCGCGCTTTGCCGACCGGCCCGTGCTGCTGATCGGCGGGCATTTCGACGCCGGTCACCTGAAGCGGGACGGCGAGGCATTCAGATTTGTCGGCGGCGGCGCGGCATGAGGGCCTCAAAAACCTCATCGCGGACGAACGGTGACCGCAGTTGGGCGGCTTTATGGCTTGGGCGCCGCCTGCCCCGTTCCCCGCGACGGGGTGGGCTGCAATTGCGCCCGAGCGGTTGAATTTCCCCGCGCGCTGTTCCATGAAACCGGAACCAGCGGGAGAAGCCGTTCATAAGGGAGGCAGGGACGATGAAGCTTGTTCGGTACGGCGGGAAGGGGCAGGAGAAACCGGGTCTGATCGATCAATCGGGCCAGCTGCGCGATCTGTCGTCGCATGTGAAGGACCTCACTGGCGAGGCTTATTCACCGGCCTCGCTGAGGAAGCTCGCCGCGCTGGACCCCGCCTCGCTTCCCTCCGTGCCCGGCACGCCGCGGCTCGGCCCGCCGGTGACCGGCATCTCCAAATTCGTCGCCATCGGGCTGAACTATGTCGACCACGCCAAGGAAACCGGCGCGCAAATCCCGACCGAGCCGATCTTCTTCCTGAAGGCCAATACCGCGCTCTCGGGCCCGACCGATCCGATCGAGAAGCCGCGCGGCTCGACCAAGCTCGACTGGGAGGTCGAGATCGCGGCCATCATCGGCACCCGCGCCAAATACGTTTCCGAGCTCGACGCGCTCAATCACGTCGCCGGCTACTGCATCTGCAACGACGTCTCGGAACGCAATTTCCAGATCGAGCGGCTCGGGCAATGGACCAAGGGCAAGTCGCACGACACCTTCGGTCCGCTCGGCCCGTGGCTGGTCACCCGGGACGAGATCGCGGACGTGCAAAGCCTCTCGATGTGGCTCGACGTCAACGGCCAGCGCCGCCAGACCGGGTCGACCTCGACCATGATCTTTTCGATGGCGCAATGCATCGCCTATGTCTCGCAATTCATGACGCTGCTGCCCGGCGACGTCATCACGACCGGCACGCCGCCGGGCGTCGGCACGGGCATGAAGCCGCCACAGTTCCTCAATGTCGGCGACGTCGTCTCCCTCGGCATCGAGGGACTCGGCGAGCAGCGCCAGGAGATCGTCGCGGCGTGAGGTGCGCCGAATTTTTGCGCCCGCCGCGATTGCGAGGGGCGCACAACCTGCACCGTCATCCCGGGGCGATGCGCAGCATCGAACCCGGAATCTCGAGATTCCGGGTTCGGCTCTTCGAGCCGCCCCGGAATCACGGGCCGCTCAAAAACCTAACCCTAGATGCCCGGCACAAGGCCGTGCATGAGAGATTGGTCGGGAAACACAAAAATGAAACTCACCTTCTCCGCCGCCTCGCCGTTTGTCCGAAAAGTGCGCATCGCCGCGATCGAGCTCGGCCTGATCGACAGAATCGAATTCGTCCCCACCACGGTCGCCCCGGGAACGCCGAACGACGAGTACTCGAAGATCACGCCGGTGAAGAAGCTGCCGGTGCTTATCCTCGACAATGGCGAGGTCGTGCTCGATTCCTACGTCATCGTCGAATATCTCGATGACCTCGCCGGCGGCGGCAAGCTGATCCCCGCCTCCGGAGCGCTGCGCTGGAAGATCAAGGCCGACCATTCGCTGCTGCAGGGCATGCTCGATTCCATGCTGCTGTGCCGCTACGAAGCGATGGTGCGTCCAAAGGAGCTTTTCTGGAAGGCCTGGGCGGACGATCATTGGAGCCGGGCCTGGAACGGCATGGCACGCTTCGAGCAGGAGGCCGAAGCGATGCTGGCGCGGCCGCTCGACATCGCCCAGATCTCCCTTATCTGCGTGCTCGGCTATGCCGATTTCCGCTTTGCCGATTGCGGTTGGCGCAAGGCCTATCCGAAGCTCGACGCGTTCCACCAGAAGATGCTGGAGCGGCCGTCGGTCAAGATCTCGCTGCCCCCGGCTGCGTGATCAAGCGTGGAGGCGCAGCCATGAGTCTGACTTTTGCTGTTGGCGATCTCACCATCCATCGTGTCATCGAGCAGGAGACCACGTTCCTGCCAGCGCTGGAGATGTTTCCGGCGCTGACGGGCGAGCTGCTCGCGGAAAACCGGTCGTGGCTGCGTCAGGCGAAGGCGCTGGACAATGAAGACGGGCTGATCCTGTGCTTCCAATCCTATGTAGTGAAGACGCCGCACCACACGATCCTGATCGATACCTGCATTGGCAACGACAAGCCGCGCACGACGCGGCCGAAATGGCACATGAAGACCGACGACATTTATCTCAGCGGTCTGAAAGCCGCGGGCCTTTCGGTCGGCGATATCGACATCGTGATGTGCACGCACCTGCATCCCGATCATGTCGGCTGGAATACCCGGCTGGAGAACGGACGGTGGGTGCCGACCTTTCCGAACGCGCGTTATGTCTTCGGCAAGGGCGAGTTCGAGCACTGGGCCGCGCAGAATGCGAAGGCGGAAATTCCGACCTTTACGGACAGCGTGCTGCCGGTGGTCGAGGCCAACAAGGCCGATCTCGTCACCAATGATTTTGCCATCGGCGATCACGCCCGCATCCTGCCGACCCCAGGGCACACGCCCGGCCATGTCGCGTTCGTTTTCGGCAAGGGCAGGGACGCAGCGGTGTTCTGCGGCGATGCGATGCACTCGCCGCTGCAGACGCGCTATCCGGACCTGTCGCCAAAGTTCGACGTGGATCCGACGGCGGCGGCCAAGAGCCGGCGCGGCCTGCTCGAACGTCTGTGCGAAACCGAGACGCTGTGCTGCACGGCGCATTTCCCCTCGCCATCGGCCGGCCGCATCAAGCGCCGCGGCGATGCGTTCACGTGTGAGATGGTCTAGCGGCGTCACAATCCCAACTGGTTGTCATCGCCCGGGCGATCCAGTATTCCAGAGACCGCAGTGCTCGAGCCGATACGCCGCGGAGTACTGGATGCCCCGCCTTCGCGAGGCATGACAGTCTCAATCGTGGGGTGGCAAAGGCGCGTCTTCGCGCCCACCATCATGTCGAGCCGAGGAAAGAAGGTGGGCACGTTTCGCTTTGCCCACCCTACGCAGCTACGCAGCCGAGCTTATATTAGTCGAACAAACTCGGCGTGTGATTCACCGCCGCGCCCTCGATCGCCAGCATCTTCAGCTTGGTCTCGACGCCGCCATTGGCGGAGAAGCCGCCGGGCTTGTTGCCGGCCGCCAGCACGCGATGGCAGGGCACCACGATCGGGCAGGGATTGCGGCCGAGCGCCTGGCCGACATCGCGCGACAATTCGACGCCGCCCAGCCGTTTGGCGATGTCACCATAGGTCAGGGTCTGGCCGGGCGGGATGCTGCGCGCAATGTCGTAGACGCCGCGATTGAACTCCGGCACGTCCTCGAGATCGAGCGCGATGTCCCTGAGGTCGTCGGGCTTGCCGGAGAGCAGGTCGACGATGCGATCGATCACCGCCTGCACCTCTGATGTCGCCGCGGTTTCGACACTGAAAAGATCGCGCTGGCGGATGCGGGCGCGGGTCTTCTCCTCGCTGCCCATCGGCAGTTGCACGCCGTTGATGCCGCGCGGGCCCCATTCGATGCCGCAGGTTCCGATCGGGGTCTCAAAAAGGGTAAAATGCTGGTCGGTCATGTCAGGGCCTCCACGTCGCCCCACCTTGCCTGTTGGCTTAAATCTAGGCTTGGAAATTGTTGCGATCCACCCGCTTTCCGGCAACTCTTCCTACTAAATGCGCTAGTCTCAGGCGAAATCGCGCGCAGGCTCCGGCCCCAACGCGAATGCAAAGGGAGGAACGACCATGAAGCTCACACCCGAGCAGATCGAAACGTTTCACCGCGAGGGCTGGCTGTTCCTGCCCGAACTGTTCAGCGAGGAAGAGACATCATTTCTCGCCCGCGAGGCAGTGACTATCTATGACGCTGATCGCCCCGAGGTCTGGCGCGAGAAGAGCGGCGCGCCGCGCACCGCCTTTGCCGCGCATCTCTACAACGAAGCTTTTGGCGTGCTGTCAGCACATCCGCGCATGATCGAGCCGATCGAGCAGATTTTTGGCGAAAAACTCTACATGCACCAGTTCAAGATCAATGCCAAAAGCGCGTTTACCGGCGACGTCTGGCAGTGGCACCAGGATTACGGCACCTGGAAACGCGACGACGGCATGCCGGAGCCGCGCGCGATGAACATCGCGATCTTCCTCGACGAGGTGATGCCGATCAACGGCCCACTGATGCTGGTGCCGCGGAGCCAGCATGCCGGCGACCTCAAGGCCTCGCACGACCGCGCGACGACGTCCTATCCGCTGTGGACGCTGGACGAGGAGACCGTGACGCGGCTGGTCGCACAGGGCGGCATCGTCGCGCCCACCGGAAAACCCGGCGGCATGTTGATGTTCCACGGCAATCTGGTGCACGGCTCGGCCGGCAACATCACGCCCTACCCGCGCAAGATCGTCTATCTGACGCTGAATGCGGTCTCGAACTATATCCGCACCCCCACGCGGCCGGACTACATCGCGCACCGCGATTTTACGCCGATCGAGACCGTCGACGACGACGCGCTGCTGCGTCTCGCGCGTGCCCATCGGCAGGCAGCGGAGTAATTTCTTTCACCGTCATTCCGGGGCGATGCGAAGCATCGAACCCGGAATCTCGAGATTCCGGGTTCGGTCCTGCGGACCGCCCCGGAATGACGATCTTGATCGGACGCTTCGCATGAACCTCTTTCACCTCCTCCAAGCCCGCCATGCCGCCGGCAAACCGGTTCGCGTCGCGCTGATCGGGGCCGGCAAATTCGGCTCGATGTTCTTGTCGCAGGTGCCGCACACACCGGGACTTGAAGTGCCGATCATCGTCGATCTCGATCCCGATCGCGCCAGGGACGCCTGCCGCAGCGTCGGCTGGGATGCGGAGCGGATCGCGGCGACGGCATTCACCCGCGATGCCGCCAGGGCGACGCGCGGAGACATCGACGCCCTGGTCGAGGCGACCGGCAGTCCCGCGGCCGGCATCCGCCATGCCCGCGCGGCAATCGCAGCGGGCAAGCACATCGTGATGGTCAATGTCGAAGCCGACGTGCTGGCTGGACCGTTGCTATCAGAGGAAGCGCGCAAGGCAGGGGTGGTCTATTCGCTTGCCTATGGCGACCAGCCGGCGCTGACCGCGGAACTCGTGGACTGGGCGCGTGCGACCGGCTTTCACGTGGTCGCCGCCGGCAAGGGCACAAAATATCTGCCGGCCTATCACGACGTGACGCCGGACGGCGTCTGGCAGCACTATGGCCTCACCGCCGGCGAGGCGCAGTCGGCTGGCATGAATCCGCAGATGTTCAACTCGTTTCTCGACGGCACCAAATCGGCGATCGAGATGGCGGCGATTGCCAATGCCACCGGCCTCGACGTTCCCACGGGCGGGCTCGCATTTCCGCCATGCGGCGTCGACGACCTGCCGCATGTGCTGCGCCCGCGCGGACGCGGCGGCCTGCTGGAAAAGGCCGGCATGGTGGAGGTGGTGTCGTCGCTGGAGCGCGACGGCCGTCCGGTGTTCCGCGATCTGCGCTGGGGCGTCTATGTCGTGCTGGAAGCGCCAAACGAATATGCCGCCGATTGTTTCCGGCAATATGGCCTGAAGACCGATGCGAGCGGACGCTATGCGGCGATGTACAAGCCCTATCATCTGATTGGGCTCGAGCTCAATATCTCTGTCCTGTCTGCCGTGTTGCGCGGCGAGCCGACCGGCCAGCCGCTCTCTTTTCGAGGTGACGTCGCGGCCGTGGCGAAGCGCGATTTGCGCGCCGGTGAAGTGCTCGACGGTGAAGGCGGCTACACGGTATGGGGCAAGTTGATGCCGGCGCGGGCGAGCCTGAAGGTCGGCGCGCTGCCGATTGGGCTTGCGCATCGCGTGAAGCTCAACAAGGCCGTCGCGCACGGCGCCCTCGTGTGCTGGAGCGACGTCGAGATCGATGCCGATGACGAGACCATCAGGATACGCAAGGCGATGGAGGCCGCGTTTGCTTAAGGCGGCAATAAGACAATTCGCCGCAAGCCATTGGTTAACGCGGCGAGGGCACCACGCTCTCGCAACTGCGTAACGGCCGGCCGATGGCCTGAGTACGCAGTGTCCTTGATTTGGATGTCGCGTTTGGTCATGCTGCCGGTGCAACCGGATGATCCGGGCAACCAGGCACAATCAACGCAAACGTCGGCCGCCGACGAAGCAAGCAAAAACGACAGTCAAGATCGTTGTCCCTCGTCGCGCATTCGGCACGGCCTTTAAGGAGGGGAAGCGCATGAAACGTCGTGATTTTCTCAAAGTGAGCGGTGTCGCGCTGGCGAGTAGTGGCGTGGCCGCGCCCGCGATCGCGCAATCATCGCCCGATGTGAAATGGCGGCTTGCCGCGAGCTGGCCAAAGTCGCTCGACACGCTCTATGGCGGCTGCGAATATTTCTGCAAGCGCGTTGCCGAGATCACCGACAATCATTTCCAGATCCAGCCGTTCGCCTCAGGCGAAATCGTACCTGGCCTGCAGGTGCTCGACGCGGTCTCCAACGGCACCGTCGAGATGGGCAACACCGCGCTGTATTATTACTGGGGCAAGAACCCCGCCTTCACCTTTGGCACGTCGCTGCCGTTCGGCCTCGATACGCGCCAGCACATCTCGTGGCTGCAATGGGGCGGCGGGCAGGACCTGCTCAACGACCTCCTCAAGGAATATGGCTGCATCGGCATTCCCACCGGCTCGACCGGCGCGCAGATGGGCGGCTGGTATCGCAAAGAGATCAAATCGATGGAGGATCTCAAGGGCCTGAAATTCCGCGTCGGCGGCTTTGCCGGCACCATCATCGCAAAAGTCGGCGGCGTGCCGCAGCAGCTTGCCGCGGGCGACATCTATCCGGCGCTGGAAAAAGGCACGATCGACGCCGCCGAGTGGGTCGGCCCCTATGACGACGAGAAGCTCGGCTTCGTCAAGGTCGCAAAATACTACTATTATCCGGGCTGGTGGGAAGGCACCGGCCAGGGCCACAACGTCGTCAACCTGGAGAAGTGGAATGCGCTGCCGAAG
>Ga0213876_10002065_pt1 | contig 11898 bp, 14 predicted proteins | sample BarmaccomBMRX_R9_FD_160113 | JGI IMG/M metagenome (GOLD analysis project Ga0213876, IMG submission 160113) | Root-associated microbial communities from Barbacenia macrantha in rupestrian grasslands, the National Park of Serra do Cipo, Brazil - RX_R9 | ecosystem: Host-associated > Plants > Roots...
CTTCGCCGACGACGCCTTTCTGCGCGACGTCGAGCAAGGGCTCTTCTTCGATCCGGCTCGGATGCACGTGCTGGATCACCAGGGCAAATATCTGAAAGTGCGCGGGCCGCTGAACATCGCCCGCCCCGTGCAGGGCTGGCCCGTGATCGTGCAGGCCGGCGCGTCCGAGGATGGCAAGCAGCTCGCGGCTGAAACCGCGGAAGCCGTGTTCACCGGTGGCGGCAGCCTCGCCGACGGCCAGAAACTCTATGCCGACATCAAGGGCCGCATGGAGAAGATCGGCCGCGATCCCGAGCATTTAAAAATCCTGCCGGGCGCTTTCGTCGTGGTCGGCGACAGCGTCGATGAAGCGAAGGACAAGCGCGCCAGGCTTGACAGCCTGGTCCATTACGACAGCGCGATCGCCTCGCTCTCGGTCATTCTCGGTACCGACGCCTCCGGTCTCGACCCCGACGGTCCCCTGCCCGAAGTCCCCGAGACCAATGCCTCCAAGAGCGGCCGCCAGCGCCTGGTCGATCTGGCGGCGCGCGACAAGCTCACTGTGCGCCAGCTCGCGCAGCGCGTCGGCGGCTATGGCGGGCTGTCCTTTGTCGGCACGCCCAAAACCATCGCCGACCAGATGGAGGACTGGCTGCTGAGCCGCGGCTCCGACGGCTTCAACATCATGTTCCCTTATCTGCCGCAGGGGCTCGACGACTTCGTCGATAAGGTCATTCCCGAGCTGCAAAGGCGCGGGGTCTTCAGGATCGAGTATGAGGGCAGGACGTTGCGGGAGAACCTCGGCCTGCCCAGGCCCAAAAACCGGTTTTTCGAGGCCTGAGCCAGCCCTATCTTACCTCTAAAACCTTGACTTTGCGCCTCATCCGGCTAGGTTGCCGGCCAAATCCGGACCTTCCTTTGGCCGGCGCTCAACCCCTCACAATCTGATCCTTCAGAGGTCTTCGAACATGGCCAAAGCGGTCACCATCAAGGTCAAGCTCGTGTCCACGGCGGACACCGGCTTCTATTATGTCGCCAAGAAGAACTCGCGCACCATGACCGAGAAGATAGTCAAGAAGAAATACGATCCGGTCGCGCGCAAGCACGTCGAATTCCGCGAAGCCAAGATCAAGTAACATCGCGGGGACTAAAGACTTGGACGGGGCCGCACGGCCCCGTTTTTATTTTGTCGCGAGATTGCTAGGATCGCGTGCCGGGAGACCTGGGCCTCCCATGACCGCAATTTTGGACGAAAAGAGCGTCGGCGGCTTTTCCGTCGCCTATGGGCGCGACGACACCTACTTTCCACTCTACATCACCGCCGCGCTCGCGGCGATCTTCGTCACAGCCGCCTGGATCACCGGCGCGCTGTACTGGCTCTTGCCGGCGCTCGCCGCGGCGGCCTTCACCTACTACAACCTCCCTCTGCTCGAGACCGAACGCCCCACCATCGGGGCCAACCAATACGGCATCTTCCTGCAGGCGTTCGGCCTGATCCGCTGGCGCGCGATCGAGCGCATCGACCTTGCCCAGATTGCCGAGCGCGCGATGACCATCCACGAGCTGCAGATCGTGCTCAACGCTCCGCTGTCGAGCGCCCTCGTCGTGGACTGGCGCAAGCAGCCGCGCTACCGGCGCCTCATGCGCCTGCCCTGGCGCATGAGCCACAACAACATGGTGCGGGTGAATCTCGAACCGTTCGACCAGCCGCCCGACGTCATCCACCGCACCTTCTTGCGCATGTGGCGGTATTACCGGAGCTGAGCTTCCCTCCCATCGTCATGGCCGGGCTTGTTGTTCCCGGCCATCCACGTCTTGCCTATACGCGCCAAGTAAGACGTGGATGCCCGCGACAAGCGCGGGCATGACGACGGAGTTGGGGATGCGCCGTTCCGATCACGTCCTTGCGACGAGACGCTTATAGGCACTGGCCGAGAGCCCATAGGTCCAGGCCACCGCCTCGCGCGCGGTGCGCATGTGGGCCGGCACCTGCAAGAAGAAATGCTGATGGGTGCCGTCGGGCTCGGCCGTCGCGTTGATCACCTCGACAGCGGCCCAGGCGTCCGCCGACAGCCACGTCTTGCGCCACAGCACGCCGGTCTCGTCTTCGGCGACGCGGACCGCGCCGCCCTGCCGCACATAGCGTTCCGGGGTCATGATCTCGATCATGCAGCGACGGATCTGCACGTTCTGCTCCTGGTCGATCATCGTGAGCGTGATCCGTTCGGGATAGAGGATCAGCCAGCTCGGAATCACGACACCCTTCCAGGCCCACACCGACCAGCCGTCCCGAAAGCGCAGCGCCGGCGCGCCCTCGTCGTGAAGCCGGTCGCGGCCATCGCCGCGCAGCCGGTCCGGCCGCTCCACCAGCCAGCAGATCCGCGCATGCGGTTGCACCCAGCCGACGCTCTGCGCGAGCTGGATGAGGCCCTGCAGAACGTCGGTCTCGGCGCGCAGCCCGAGGATGTTGCGGTAGTAGTCGTAGGCGCCGAGCCAGGACATGTCGTGCGGGCCGATCGCTTCGAACCGGAAGCCCTGGCGGCCCAGCAACGCGTTCAGAACGTAGGACCAGGTGAACGGGCGCGCCCGACGCAGGCGATCGAGCAGCGGACCCTCCTCCTGCGCCACCCCCTGCATGATGATCTCCGCCGCGGCCTCTACCAGCGGATCGGCGGGGCTCGCCTTGGCCGCCACCTCGGTCCGGATGCGCCGGTGCAGGCGCTTTGCGACCGCAGCCGCCGCCTGCCGATGCGGGCGATCCAGGATCGCGGATTTGACGTTTGGCCCGTCGGCACCTGACGCGCGGAGCGCAAAATGCGACAGCGCGATCGGGCCATCGCACCACACGATGCGCGCCGGAGGAGCCAGGCCGGCCGCACGATACGCCAGCCGCACCCCTTCCTCGGCGACGCTGCGCGCCGCGGATATGGTCGAACGCCGGATCGCGGCCCAGCGCGTGCGATAGACGCCGAGCGCGGTCGCCTGCTCCGGCGTCAGGGCCTCGAACTCAGTCGGCAAGGACGCGCGCGTCCCTTGGCCCGAGCTCACGTTGGCGGCGAACCCGATAGGTGCCGCGCGGCAGCGTCAGCGGCGCGTGCTCCTCATGGGTCACCCGCGCGGAGGGCGACGTGACCTGGACATGGCCGATATAGAGGCCGGGCGGTATGTCGCGCGCGAGCTTGTCATCCTGGAACATGGTGACGTGGTCCAAAATCGCGTGGTGATGGCCCGTCCTCTCGCCTTCCGCCAGCACCATCGGGCTTCCATCGGCATTGTCCGAGACCGTTCCTGATGGCGCGACATCAGCCACCCGCTCGAGCAACAGGTCACCTTGCGCAAAAATCTCAGTCATCTTGCCGTCTCCTTCTCCCCGGGCATCCCGTCGCGGCGTCGATGCCGGGATTGCTTCCGCCCTGGTTCGAGGCTGGCCCGTGCTCGCGAACGCCGGCGCGTGCGGGCCGCCCCGGGCTCAAGCGCAACAGCGCGCGGCGCTGCCGCTATCGCGCTTCACCCTGTTTTGGACACGACCTTCATGCCGCTGCGGTTGCGCAAGCCTTGCGAGGAAAACCGCAAAACGCTCCGCGCTTGTCGAGCGCGGAGCGCGCTCTCGGGGATCATGCCCGTGGCCAATCTTCGAAGTTCGCCCCCGCGAATGCCTCAGCGCGCGAACATCGGAAAGTGGTCGCCACCAACGTTACTCCCGATTTGAAGTTCCTGCACCAGCCGTTTGGAGGCCGGTGCAGGCGCAAACCCGACGCAAGACCGCTGTGCCTACTGCACCACCTCGCCGTGCAGTGCCAGATCGAGGCCTTCGCGCTCGGTGTCCTCGGAGACGCGCAGGCCGACAAAGGCCTTGACCACGAACAGGATGATCAGGCTGGCGACCGCGTCATAGACAAACACCGTCGCCACGCCGATGCACTGGTTGAGGAATTGGACGGGATTGCCCTCCAGCACGCCCGCGGTACCGCCATATTGCTTGACCGCGAACACTCCGGTCAGCAGCGCGCCCACGATGCCGCCGACCGCATGCACGCCGAAGCAATCGAGTGCGTCGTCGTAGGAGAACAGGTGTTTCAGGCCCGTGCATCCCCAGTAGCACACGGCGCCCGCGGCGATCCCGATCGCGAAGGCGCCGACCGGTCCGACAAAGCCGGAGGCCGGGGTGATGGCGACGAGCCCTGCGACGGCGCCGGAGCAGATACCGACCACGGTCGGCTTGCCCTTCAGCGACCATTCCACCAGCATCCAGGTGAACCCCGCGACGGCTGTCGCGATCTGCGTCACCAGCATGGCCATGCCGGCCTGCATGCCCGCCGTGACGGCGGAGCCGGCATTGAAGCCGAACCAGCCGACCCAGAGCAATGAAGCGCCGATGAAGGTCAAAACCATGTTGTGCGCCGGTCCCGTGTCCTTGCGCCGGCCGAGCATGATCGCGCACATCAGCCCCGCCACACCGGCATTGATGTGCACGACGGTTCCGCCGGCGAAATCGAGCACCTTCACCCAGGCATCATCATTGCCGGAGTTGAAGATTCCGTCGGGACCCCAGACCCAATGCGCGATCGGCGCATAAACGAAGATCGCCCACAGCCCGATGAACCACAGCATGGCGGAAAATTTCATGCGCTCGGCAAAGGCGCCAGCGATCAGCGCCGGCGTGATGATGGCGAACGTCATCTGAAAGCAGATGTAGACCGCTTCCGGAATGGTCGCGGCCAGCGGATTGGGATTGCCGATGCCGCCATTGCCGATATCGCTCAGGATGTCCTTCAGGAACATGCGATCGAGCCCGCCGACGAACGGCGTGCCGGCGCGAAACGCCATGCTGTAGGTCAGGGCGGCGAAGAGAATGGTGACGAGGCAGGTAACCGCAAAACTGGTCATGACCGTGTCGCCGACATTCTTCTTGCGCACCATGCCGCCATAGAACAGGCCGAGGCCCGGGATAGTCATCATCAGGACCAGCGCGACGGAGGTCAGCATCCAGGCGGTGTCGCCGGAATTCGGCGTGCATTTTTCCAAGATCTTGCCGCCGCACGCGGGCGGGGTCGCCGCCGCGTCCTCCGCGAACGCCATGCCGCTGCATGCTAGATAGAGAACCGCGATCCCCGCGAGTGCAATACCCCAACTTACCAACCTTGGATTCGCGAGCCTTTGACTCGCGAGCCATTGGCGCGCGTTAGTCCCTAATTCCATCGTCCTCTCCTTGTCCCAAAAGTCTTGAGATGATGTTTGAAGGCTCAAGTGCCGCTTGGCCGATCTCCTCTCGCTTTGACGCGAGCGGTTCGCGCATTGGCAAGAACGGCGACCGCCCACCCGTCGCCCGCCAACCGCATCTCGCAATGTCCTGAATGATCGTGTGATGTCGATCGCCTGCCCGAGGCGATGCAAATGCCGATCCCGGATGCAACAACGGGGTACGTCCGGCGCCGCGATCCGGCCGATACCGAACTGGAGACTGGCGACAAGCCCCCCATGGAAATCCCACGGCTAACCGGCCCTTTCCCCCAGGGTCGGCAACCACTGGCTGCGGTTCCCGCCCAAAGTTGTTAGTCAAAAATTAATCAAGAATCGTGCCACCCGCGCCGCGCTGCTAAGCTGCTGCAGAGCATGCGATTTTCGGCTGCCGCCAGGAAACCGGCCGGCGTTTGCCACATCACGCAGCAGGCCAAAGCTGAAAAATTAGGCAGAGTTCAGGTTGAGCTGCCGCGGCCGCGCACCACTGTGCGCCTTCCAAGGCGCGCAGCCAGCGAAACCAATGGTCCAACCGCACCGCCCCTCAGTCCGAGACGATCGCGGACGAGTGTGGTCGGATGCCGCCGATTTTCTGGGAGTATCGCAATGACCAAGATCGGAAAGCGGCCCTTGCCGTCGCGCTTACGATGATGCTGTCGCCCTTCGTGCGCGACATCGGCACGGCTCCGGGTGGCGCCGGCGTGGAGCTGGTCGGTGGCCGCAGGCCGGCGTATCCGCCCTGGGCCGTGGGCGAAGCCGGGGCGGACCTGCCGTCCGGGCCCGGACTGGCCAGCGGCGCCGCCACCGCTAAATGATCGGGCAGGTCCCTGCCCGATCATGCAAGGACGGACGCTTCGCGCGTCAGTGTCTGATCGGCCTGAACACGATGACGGTGCCGGTCGGCTCCGGTGCGTGCGGCTTCAGGCTCGTGAGGGTGGCATCGCTCCAGTCCGCGAGACTGACCACTTCGCTCGATTGCACGTCGGTCTCGGGAATTTCGGTCGGTTCGAGCACCTTGAGGCCGCTTTCATCGAGGAAGAACGTGTGATCGCCGAACACGTCGGTCAGTTCGGTCACCGCCGGATGGTCGTCGGGAAGAACCTGCGCTTCCATCTGACTCAACACTTGGGTCACCTGCGCCGAATTCAATCTCATGGGCTGCTCCTTGCTTCGAGTTGAGCCGCTGCGGAAGCCCGCGACCCGGTCCGGAACCGCTGATGTCCGGACGGCGGATGCAGGACCCAACATCCGCTCACCGAGATGGTTCCGAGCAGACGTCGAGCGCTTTTTTTTGCGAATTCACCGCGCCTGGTTCGGATCGGTGGGCGTGACCAACGCGCCGGCCGAGCGGGCCGCTTCGCTGGTCTTCGTCACCGGCGCACCGCTTTCGACGCTCCTGCCGCTCTGCGTGCGGATGATGTCGACCACCACGATCAGGATCGCGGCCAGCGCAACGGCCGCGGCGATCCAGCCGATGGTCCAGCGCTTCATTTGCTGTCCTCGGACACCGTCGCGCCTTGGCCCGCATTGACGCGCGGAACGAGCGTCGGGGCTGACGTCCCGACCTCGTGCAGCTCTTCTGTGCCACAGCCCGGGCAGCGGAATCGAATTCGTCCCCAGGCCCGGCCCCGTTCGATGAAGGCCGCCGGCATGGGCCAAGTGCCACACCGCGAGCAGTGCGGAAGAAGTTCATCGGGAGAGAGCAGCATGGCACCGATCCTCGACAGCAATCGCCCCATCTGAAAACCCGGGAGAGAGCGCGAGGTTCCGGGTTCCACTTTTGGCCGTGGCCGCAGCGCCGGGTCATTGGACTCGTGCACCCGCCGATCCGGCATTGATCGAAAATCAAAGCCGGCTCACGTCCGCTCGACGGCGGCGAAGGCCCAGCTCCTGCCTTTGCCGCGCAGCAATGCCTGGTTGATCCAGACCATTCCAAAGGGTTCAAGCAGACGCGCCTTGGTCAAGTCGCCGGCATCGAGCGGCTCGAAACCGAGGTTGGAGAGCACGGCCGCGACGATCGATTTTGCCTCTGGATCATCGCCTGCCATGAACATGACCGGCCGGTGCGGCAGGCCGGCATTGTCCGCCATCATTTCCGCGCCGACCTGATTGAGCGTCTTCACCACGCGTGCGCCCGGCAGCCAGGCAGCGACAGTCTCGCCGCCGCTGGTGGTATGGCCGAGCAGAAGGCCGAGCGCGCCACCGACCATGCCGACCGGATTCATGCAGTCGATCACGATCTTGCCGGTGAGATCGCCGAGCGCCTTGACGGCCGTCTCGGCGACATCCCATGGCAGCGCCAGGATGACGAGCTCGGCCGAGCCAGCCGCCTCGCGTGGAGACGCGAGTTCCCCGCCGACATCGGCGGCAAGACTTTGTGTGGCACGGTCGGCCGCATCGCGCGCCCCGAGGATGATCTTATGCGGCGATTGCTTCAGTCCACGAGCCAGCGCGCTGCCGACCGTGCCGGTGCCGATAATCGCGATTTTCATGTGAGGATCCTCCCTTGATTCCTCTAGACCAACGAGACAGGGAATAATTCCCGGGAGCAATTGCCATGACCAACGCCGACCTCTCCGACGTCTACCGCCGCTACATTGCGTGCCTGAACCGGCAGGACTGGACGATGCTGGAACAATTCGTGGGTGACGATGTGCACTATAACGGCCGGCGCATCGGATTGTCAGGCTATCGCGAGATGCTGGAAAACGACTGTTCCGAAATTCCGGACCTTCATTTCAACATTCAACTGCTGACGTCCGATCCGCCCTACGTCGCGAGCCGGCTGGTCTTCGACTGCACGCCGAAGGGAACGTTTCTTGGCCTTGACGTCAACGGGACGAGAGTCTCGTTTGCCGAGAACGTGTTCTACGAATTTCGGGGCGACAGGATCGTGCAGGTTTGGTCCGTCATCGACAAGGCTGCGATCGAAGCCCAGCTTTCGCTGCAACGATGAGCGCACCGACGGGCCGTATCGAGGTCCCGAGCGTTACCGCCGTCCGCCGCTGGCCTGCGGCAGGCGGCCGGGGCCGTTCGCACTCTCATCGGCCACGACGCGGTTTCGTCCCTCGTGCTTGGCGCGGTAGAGCGCGTTGTCGGCGCGCTTCAGCACGTCGGCGACCTCCTCGCTCTTGTTCTCCAGGGCCGACAGCCCGATCGAGGTCGTGACCTCGATGCGCCTCGCGCCCTTGTGCACGGTGAACGGCTCGCTCGCGATCGCCCGACGCAGCCGCTCGGCGACCATGCCGGCGACATGCAGGTCGGTTTCCGGCATCACGATCACGAACTCCTCGCCGCCATAGCGGCAGGCGAGATCGATGCCGCGAATCGATTTGCGCACGCGCACCGCGAATTCGCGCAGCACGTCGTCGCCGGCATCGTGGCCATGATTGTCGTTGATCGACTTGAAGAAGTCGATGTCGAGCATCATCAGCGCCAGCGGCTTGCCGCGGCTGGCGGCCTGGTCGGCGAGCGTCGAAAGATGCGACTCCATGTAGCGGCGGTTGTGCAGGCCGGTCAGCGCATCGGTGATCGCCATCTCGATCGAGTTCTGCACGTTGTCGCGCAGATGATCGGTGTAGCGGCGCTTCTTGATCTGGGTGCGGGCCCGCGCCAGCAGCTCGTTCTTGTCCACCGGGCGCAGCAGATAATCGTTGACGCCGATCTCCATGCCGCGGAGCAGCCGCGCATTGTTCTCGGTCTCCGCGATCGCCAGTATAGGCACGTGGCGGGTGCGCTCCAGCGAGCGCGCCTGGCTGCACAGCCGAAGCCCGTCGAAATTGTCGAGGTCGAGCGAGACGATCAAGAGGTCGTAATTGCCCTCGGCGGCATGAAACAGCGCTTCCGCCGGATTGGGCTCGACATCGACGGTGTGTTCGGCGGCCAGCATCGGCGCCAGCCGCTCATAGGACGCCAGCCGATCATCGACCAGCAGAATGCGCCCGCCCTTGCCCGTGTCCGCCACCGCGTGGCGCTCGGGCGCCTGCACGCCGATCTCCAGAGAGGTCAGCGCGCGCATGCGCAGCTCGTCCGTCATCATCTTGAGCCGCGTCAGCGAGCGGACCCGGGCGATCAGCACGAGGTCGGACACCGGCTTGGTCAGAAAATCGTCGGCGCCGGCCTCCAGCCCCCGCACGCGGTCGGCGGGGCTGTCCAATGCCGTCACCATGAGCACCGGGATGAAATGGGTCGCCGGGTTCGACTTCAGCTTGCGGCAGACCTCAAAGCCGTCCATGTCCGGCATCATGACGTCGAGCAGGATGATGTCGCATTCGGCGCGCTGGCAGATGCGCAGGGCTTCCGCGCCGTTCGCCGCGGTCAGCACATCGAAATATTCCGCCGACAGCCGCGCTTCCAGCAGCTTGACGTTGGCCGGAACATCATCGACCACGAGGATACGCGCGGACATCGAAACAACCTCTTAACCAATAAACCTACGCACGGTCTCAATGAATTTGCCGACCGAGATCGGTTTTGACAAATAGGCCTCGCAGCCGCCCTCGCGGATGCGCTCCTCGTCGCCCTTCATCGCAAATGCCGTCACGGCGACCACGGGGATCGAGCGCAGCTCCGGATCGTCCTTGATCCAGCGCGTCACTTCGAGGCCCGAGACCTGCGGCAGCTGAATATCCATCAGGATCAGATCAGGGCGCATCTTGCGCACGAGATCGAGCGCCTCGAAACCGTTGCTGGTGCCGGAGGTCTGGTAGCCATGCGCTTCCAACAGATCGCGAAAGAGCTTCATATTCAGCTCGTTGTCCTCCACGATCAGGACGGTTTTTGCCATCCCGCCCCTCCCAATCCGTTTGCAGCCCCGTGCTCACGATACGACGGACACCCCAACCGCCCATACCGAAAATCTCGAGTCAAAGTAGCGTCAGATTCGCTCTAACCGGTTAAATCCTACGTCCATCTTCTCCCGATGTGGTTTCCACTTGCTTGAACAGGTTGGAGAGACTCGGGCATGATGGCTCGAATCTAGTGACCATAAGTTAATGGAAAGGCAAACCGGCGCCTTGAAAAAGCCTGTTCAAAACCCTCGGGAAGTCGCTGAAATCGTTGCGGTTCAGGCGCTGTCCTTCATCGCCGCCGATGCGGAACTGTTGGGCCGTTTCCTCTCCGAGACGGGAATCGGCCCCGCAACCTTGCGCACCGCCGCGTCAGACCCGCAATTTTTGCGCAGCGTCCTCGATTTCGTGATGCGCGATGATGCGACCGTGAAGGCCTTTGCCAAAGCCTCCGAGCATCACCCGACCACCATTGCCGCCGCCCATCAGGCGCTCGGCGATGTCAGGTGGGAACGCGACGTGCCGTGAGCACGGCGCGACCAGCGGAAAAGACCCGGACCTGCTTCTGCCGGGACTGCCTTGCCGATCTCGATACCGCGGCGCGGCGCTGCAGCGCCTGCGGTTCCCCTCGCCTCGTCCGTCATTCGCAGCTGGCTGCGCTCACGACCGCGCACATCGACTGTGACGCGTTCTATGCCACGGTCGAGAAGCGGGATAATCCGGACCTCGCCGACCGCCCGGTCATCATCGGCGGCGGCAAGCGCGGCGTGGTATCGGCGGCGTGCTACGTCGCCCGCACCTTCGGGGTCCGCTCGGCGATGCCGATGTTCAAGGCGCTGGCGCTTTGCCCCTCGGCGGCCGTGATCCCGCCGGACATGGCCAAATATGTCCGGGTCGGGCGCGAGGTACGCCAAGCCATGCTGGCGCTGACGCCGCTGGTCGAGCCGCTGTCGATCGACGAGGCGTTTTTGGACCTCTCCGGCACCGAGCGCGTCCATGGCATGATCCCGGCAAAGGTGCTGGCGCGCTTTGCCCAAGAGGTCGAGCGCGAGATCGGCATCACGGTCTCGGTCGGGCTGTCCTGCAACAAGTTTCTGGCCAAGATCGCCTCCGATCTCGACAAGCCCCGCGGCTTTGCCGCGCTGGATCAGGAGGACGCCCGCACCCTGCTCGCCGACAAGCCGGTCGGCTTCATTTTTGGCGTCGGACCCGCAAGCGAAGCGCGGCTCGCATCCCGCGGCTTTCGCATCATCGCCGACCTGCAGCGCGCCGATCAGATCGAGCTGATGAAGCAATTCCCGAGCGAGGGGCAGCGGCTGTGGCGGCTGGCGCGCGGCATCGACGAGCGCCGTGTGGTGCCCGATCGCGGCGCCAAAACGATTTCCGCGGAGACCACGTTCGAGACCGACATCCGCGATTTTGCCACGCTGGAAAAGCTGCTGTGGCGGCTCTCGGAAAAGGTCTCGGGGCGGCTGAAAAACGCCAGCCTGTCCGGCGGCACCATCACGCTCAAGCTGAAGACCGCCGATTTCCGCCAGCGCACGCGCGCGCAGTCGATCGCGGCGCCGACGCAACTGGCAGCGCGGATCTTCTCGGTCTGCCGCGAGATGCTGGCGAAAGAAATCGACGGCACCGCATTCCGCCTGATGGGCGCCGGTGTCAGCGCCCTGCGGCCGGGCTCGGCCGATGACGATGCCTTCGACATGCTCGACCGCCGCTCCGCCCACGCCGAGCGCGCCATCGACAATCTGCGCAAGAAGTTCGGCCAGGGCGCCGTGATCCGCGGCATCGCCTATGATGGGCCGGAAAAGGCGGAATAGAGCCGTCGCAACCCGTCATTGCGAGGCGCATAGCGCCGAAGCAATCCAGACTGTCCCCGCGGAGAGGGGTTGCT
>Ga0213876_10002066_pt1 | contig 11893 bp, 12 predicted proteins | sample BarmaccomBMRX_R9_FD_160113 | JGI IMG/M metagenome (GOLD analysis project Ga0213876, IMG submission 160113) | Root-associated microbial communities from Barbacenia macrantha in rupestrian grasslands, the National Park of Serra do Cipo, Brazil - RX_R9 | ecosystem: Host-associated > Plants > Roots...
TCGGCGGCCACCCCGTCGCGGTCGTCGCCAATCAGCCGCAGGTGTTGGCCGGGTCCATCGACGCCGCCGCCGCCGACAAGGCAGCGCACTTCATCATGGTGGCCGATTCCTTTCACCTGCCGATCGTGTTCCTGGCCGACAACCCCGGCATGCTGCCGGGCAGCCGGTCGGAGCGTGAGGGTGTATTACGCAGTGGGGCAAGGATGTTCGCCGCCCAGACGGCCGCCACTACGATCAAGCTGCATGTGACGCTGCGCAAAGCGTACGGCTTTGGCTCCATGGTCATGTCGTTGCTCAGCTTCGATCACCAGACGGCCACCTTCGCCTACCCGGGCGCCACGATGGGCGCCATGAGCGCAGCCGCCCTCAGTCGCGCATCGCACGCGGGCGATGACCTGTCCAGCAAGCTGCGCAACGCCGAGCTGCAAGCGTCGTACCGGTCGGCCGAGGGCATGGGATTCGACGAGCTCATCGACCCCCGCGAGACGCGGGATGCGCTGTTGGCCGCCCTGCGCAGGGGTGTCTACAGTCGGCAGGCCGCCGCGGAGCCGGTGACCCGCACCGTCATCCTCCCTTGACCCTCCCCTTTTCCCGGCGAGCGTGCGCGTCTGTACGGTGACACGCCGGCGTGGCTGGCATTTTGCGCACTCGCGGCGGCTACTCGGCCCGATACGCCGCGACGATCGGCTCCAGCTCGTCGGGCGTGGCGCCGTGCATGATCACGGCATCGGCACCGTAGTCGAACTCCTGACGAATGCGATCCACGCACTGCCGGGCCGACCCGGTCGCGGAAGGCTCCAGCCATTGATCGGGAAGCAGCGTCGCGATGTGCTCGATCTGCTCGGGTGTGGCCTTGTGATCGATCCCGCCGGGCACTGATTTCACCACCGAGTCCTCCCGGAACCGTTGCAGCACAGCGGGATCCCAGTTATTCGTCTGCACCAGCAGGTCGCCATAACCCTGCAGATAGGTGGCCAACCGCGCTACGGTCTTCTTCAACCGCAACGGCTCGGGCAGGTGATCACCGACCGTGGCGAAGCACGACCACACCCGCACGTCATCGGGATCGCGGCCCGCCTTCTCCGCGGCGGACTTGACGGTTTTCACGCAGCGCTGCAACGTCTCCGGGGTGAAATAGGTGTGCAGGATGACGTCGTCGAATGCCCGGCCCCCCAACGCCAGTGTGTGGGGTCCGAACGCCACCAACGCCAACCGGATGTCTTCGTTGAAATCCGGGTCGAGAAACAGGATCGGGTACTTGCCCATCGGGCCGTCGTGGTTGAAGATCACCTCGCCGTGCCACAGGCGGCGCATGACCTGAGCCCAGTCTTCCATCTGGGCGGTCGTCACCGCCGGTATGCCGAACGCACCGTATATCGCCGCTATGCCCCGGCCGATACCCAGCGTGAAGCGGCCACCGGACAGGCGGTGCATCGTGGTCGCCCACGATCCGGTGATCAGCGGATGGCGGGTGTTGTGATTCGTTGCGGCAGTGGCGATCTGCATGCGGTTGGTGACCGCGCAGGCGGCCCCGACCAACGACGACGCTTCTTTGACGTTCCACCGTTCGGAGATGAACCCGGTGCCGAAGCCCAATTCTTCGCCGCGCCGGGCCTCGTCCATCAGCGTTGCCGGGCCCTCTCCCCCGGCGCCGGCGAGCAGGTAATACCCCAACTCGTCAAGCGTGCGATCGGTCAATTGGCCACTTCTCCGTCGCTCGTTTCAGACACCACGCTCCGCAGGAATCGCTCCGTGACTCGTTGCACCCGCCGAGAGAAAACGTGTCCGACATGGCCGCCGTCATACCAGTACAGCTGGCCGCCCCAACGCTCCTGCAACGCTTCCGTGGGCTCGCGCATCGCCATCCGGTCGTGCCAGGCCCCTACGATGAGCCGGCGCTGCGGCGGCGGCGCCGGCTCGACCGCCAGCGGATCGATCACCGAGGTCAGCTGCGAGACCACCGGCGATCCGAGCAGTTCCCGGAATTCGTCGCCAGACGCCCCGCCGCGCGTCAGGTGCCGCGCGATCATCGCGTTGAGCCCGAGAATCGGCGTGTACAGGCCAACCGCATCGACCCCCCGCTCTAAATGGGATACCAGCGCGGCCACCGGGGTGCCCATCGAAATCCCTGCCACCACAACCGGAGTGGCGTGCCGCTGCACCCATTGCACAACCGCGCGTACCTCTGATACCGAGCGAATCATGCCCGCGACGTTGCCCAGGGGATCCATGTCGGGATAGGTCGGCCATTCGCGACGCCGGCTGCCGTGGCCGGGCTGCACCGGCATTGCGACATTGAATCCCAGCTTGCCGTGTATCCGACCGATCCCGGACAGCAACAGGTCCGAGGTGCCGCCCTGGCCGGCGCCGTGCACCCACACCAGCCATGGCCGTGGGCCGTCGCGATGCCGGCACAGGTGCACGATCGCCCTGGCCGGGCCGCCGAAACCCTCGGCCGCCAACGTTTTCGGCAACGGGGGATCATGCTCGAACGTCATGCGCTCATACGTCAACCCGGCGATGCGTCCGCGACGTATCGATGTCGGCCGCAACGGTTTTGGATCGGCATGCGCGCCCTCAATGCCCAGCTCCGATAATTCGTCGGCCGCCGCGGTACAGGCACTCAGCGGCCGCACCGCCGCGCTCAGGCCGCCGCTCAGCAGCGTAAAACCGCTCAGCACCAGTTCGTCCAGCATGACCTCGCCGAACTGCCGGACGCCGCGCCGCGAGACCGGGACCCACCCCGTCGATTCGTTGAGGCCGGCCACCGTCCGCGGCAACACGCGGGCCATCTCGCGAGTGACGTCCCGACCACGCGTTGCCCACGACATGTCGCCTCCCTAGGTCAGCTTGAAACCGGTGTAGCCGTCGGCCGCGATTACATCGCAGCGGCGCCGGTATTCGGTGCCGCTTCCGTCATTCCACTCCTTGCCGCACCAACCGAACTGCTGAAATCTATACTGTAACGGATTTAGTATCAACGAGCGCAGGAGGCACCGGCGTGAAAGTTCCGTTCACCTGGAAGGTCACCGGATGGTTCATGATCGGGTGGTCGCTCGAATTTCCCGCGGGCCAAGCCCGTCCGCTGCGGTACTTCGGCGAGGATCTGGTGGCCTACCGTGACGAGTCCGGCGCGCTACATGTGCTGGAAGCGCACTGCAAACACCTGGGCGCGCACATGGGTCATGGAGGCACGGTGGTCGACGACTGCGTCGAGTGCCCGTTTCATGGGTGGCGCTGGGGCCCGGACGGCACCAACCGTTACATCCCGTATCAACCGGACCGGCCCAACCGTGGACTTCGGCTGCGAGTGTTCCCGGTGCTAGAACAGTATGGCTGTGTCTTCGCCTGGCACCATCCGCACGGCAAGGACGCGCAGTGGGACATGCCGGATATCTTCACCTCGTTCCCGCAGTTCGACACCGACCCCGCCGCCTACTACCGGCCGTATCCGGAGTTTTCCCGGTTCGCCGGCGCAGAGCCCGTCCACCCGCAGATCGTGGCGGAAAACGGCCCGGACAGCGCGCATTTCCGGTATGTGCATCGGGCCACGGTGACGCCCAAGATGCTGGACTGGAAGATCGTCGACCAGGAGTGGCGCTTCCTTACCGGGTGGCCGGATGCCGGCAGCGACGATCCCGACAAGATGGCGCTGCGCATCCACAGTCACATGTTCGGCCTCGGCGGCGCGATCAGCGCATTCGAAGGAGTGCAGAACCACCGGCTGATCTTCGCCTGCACGCCCGTCGATGACGAGACCTCCAACATGTTCTATTCGATCTGGTGGCCGCGCGTCCCTGGCGACACCTCCGACGTGCCACCCGACAAGGTGCGCGAGCGCGTGGAGAAGCAGCTCCTGGTCACCGTGTGGGACGACCTGAACATCTGGCGGTATCAGAACTACGTCGAGCATCCCGCGCTATCCCGCGAGGACGCGAAACCTTATATGGCGCTTCGTAAGTGGGCAACGCAGTTCTACGACGTCCCGCCGACCGAGGTGGTGACCGCGTCGGCATGACAGCCAAACTGGGCGGCTTGGTGGACCCGGCCGCGCCCGGCACGCCCTGCGCTACGCTGCTGCCCGAGCTAGGGCCCGAGCCAACGGATTTGGTGCTGCGATGATCGCCCACACGCTGCCACTTCTGGCAACTATCACCACGACCGACGACCTGCTCCCGGCCTGGGGCCAGCTGGGTGAGGGGACCCTGTGACCGACACCGCCGACACCGCGCGCGAAGCCCGTGGCGGTTTCCCAGAAGTCATACCGGTCGACGACGCGCCGCCCGGGCTGGGCAGATTGGTAGCCGCGATGCACCGCTTGCAGGACCTGACCGTCTCCACCAACCCGGGCGCTGCGGTATTGACCGCGGCAGCCGAGCATGTCGAGAAGGCGTGCGCGTTGCTGGATGACCACCAGGTTCCGGCGAGTGAGGTGGTAGCGGGACGAGTCCTCAGCCTGCCGGGGCTGGGCCATCCCCTGCTGCCGCCGTGGACCGTCGCCGACTCCGGGCCTGACGGTGTGGCCATGCAGGGACACTTCACCCAATCCCACGTGGGCGGAAACCGGGCAGTGCACGGCGGGATGATTCCCCTGCTCTACGACTGGCTGTTCGGGATGGTGGTCACCTCCGCCCGGATCCGGCCCACTCGCACCGCGTATCTGCACGTCGACTACCGCAAGATCACCCCGATCGAGGAACCGTTGACCGCCCACGGCCGCATTTCAGACGTCGACGGCAGGAAGGTCTTCATCACCGCTACCATGACGGCGGCTGATGGCGCGCTGTTGAGTGAGGCCACCGGCCTGATGGTCCGCTTGCTACCCCACCAACCGTGACGGCGCGAGCAGACGCAAATTCGCACTGAAGAGGCTCGTGGCCGCGATTTTGTGTCTGCTCGACGGGAAGGAATTGACCTTGTCCACAACGGAATTCACGGTCCCCGCAGTCGCGCAGGCTGTCGCGGCTGCGATCGGCGACAGGGAATTCATCATCCAGGGTGACCGGCGCTACACCTACGCCCAGATCGTCGAGCGATCGAACCGCCTCGCCGCCTATCTGCACTCGCGCGGGCTGGGTTGCCACATCGAACGTTCCGCCCTGCCCGGCCACGAAGCCGGCCAGGATCTGCTCGGCGTCTATGCCTACAACGGAAACGAGTTCGTCGAAACGCTGCTCGGCTCCTTCGCCGCGCGGGTCGCGCCATTCAACGTCAACTTCCGCTACGTCAAGAACGAACTGCACTATCTACTCGCCGATTCAGGAGCGACCGCGCTGGTCTACCACGCCGCGTTCGCGCCCCGGGTGGCCGAGGTGCTGCCCGACCTCCCCCAGCTGCGTGTCCTGATTCAGATCGCCGACGACTCGGGTAACGAATTGTTGTACGGTGCAGTCGATTACGAGAGTGCCCTGGCCACGGCTCCAGCCGAACCACCGCCGGTCAAGCACTCTCCCGACGACTTGTACGTGCTCTACACCGGCGGCACGACGGGAATGCCGAAGGGTGTGCTGTGGCGCCAGCATGACATCTTCATGACGTCCTTTGGCGGGCGCGATCTCTACACCGGCGAGCCCGTCGGTTCCATCGACGAGATCGCGACGCGGGTCACCGCCGGCCCGGGCACCAAGTTGATGGTGTTGCCGCCACTCATCCACGGCGCCGCCCAGTGGGCCGTGATGACCGGGATGAGCACCGGGCAGACCATCGTCTTCCCTTCCGTGGTTGATCACTTGGACGCCGACGACGTCGTGCGCACCATCGAGCGCGAGCGGGTTCTGGCGGTGACGGTGGTCGGCGACGCGATGGCGCGGCCCCTGATCACCGCCATCGAGCAGGGAACAGCCGACGTGTCGTCGCTGGCGGTGGTCGCCAATGGCGGCGCCCCGTTGACCCCGTTCGTCAAGCAGCGCGTGATCGAGGTCCTGCCCGGCGCCGTCGTCGCCGACGGAGTGGGCTCCTCGGAGACTGGCGCGCAGATGCACCACCTGTCGACGTCAGCGGGGGTGTCAACCGGGACGTTCAACGCCGGACCGGACACCTTCGTCGCCGCCGAGGACCTGACCACCATATTGCCGCCGGGGCACGACGGCCTCGGCTGGCTGGTGCAACGCGGCTACGTGCCGCTCGGATACAAGGGCGACGCGGCCAAGACCGCCAAGACATTCCCGGTCATCGACGGCGTGCGGTACGCGGTGCCCGGCGACCGGGCACGCCACCGCGACGACGGCTGCATCGAGTTGCTCGGGCGCGACTCGGTGACCATCAACTCCGGCGGCGAAAAGGTTTTCGCCGAGGAGGTCGAAAGCGCGCTGGCATCACACCCTGCGGTGGTCGACGTGGTAGTTGCCGGACGGCCGAGCGAGCGGTGGGGCCAGGAGGTCGTCGCCATCGTCGCGCTCGCCGAGGGCGCCAGCGCCGACGCCGACGAGTTGGTCGCACATGCCGCAAAGTCGTTGGCGCGCTACAAACTTCCCAAAGCTGTCGTGTTCCGTCCGCTCATCGAGCGCAGCCCGTCGGGTAAGGCCGACTACCGGTGGGCGCGCGAGCAGGCCGAGACCGGCTAACTTCCCTGAGTCCGGTTCTCGGAACGAACCTGCCCCAAAGCCACGAGAGAAGCAGATCCGCAGATCACGGCCTGCGCCAGCCCGTGCCACCAACCGCGAGCCCAGTCGGGGGACCCGATCTACAGCTTTCCTGTCCGCATATCTTCGCCGATCTTTAGGATTCGTGAAGCTGTGCAGGTTCGTGGGCTGGACCGATACGGACGTTGGGTTCGGCAGCAAGCGGTGTCGATTGCCGGTTCGCTGTTGCGTGTACCGCAATGCCGCCGAGGTGATGACGACCATTCGCGACCTGGGGGAGCGCGGAATCGTCTTGCGTTCGCTGCGCGAAGGCATCGACACATCGAACGCTTCGGGTCGCATGGTCGCTGGCGTTCTCGCAAGTCTCGCTGAGCTTGAGCTAGAACTCGGCAAAGAGCGGCGCACCGCAGCGCGGGACGCACGGCGAGCACGCGGACAGTCCATCGGTCGCCCGAAGGCATTGTCCGATGACAAGTCTGCATTGGCTCGTCGTATGCATGACAACGGTGAGTCGGCCACCACCATCGCTGCGGCGCTCGGCGTCAGCCGTGCCACGGTGTATCGGGTGCTGGCGGAGGCGAGCGACGGCGAGTGACCCGCGTGCCCCAGCGGTCAGTTGACTTGGGGCGCAAGCGGGTCGCCTCTCCGTAGCCCTCAGTGGACGTGCTTGTCGAACCACTCAATAGGCAACTCGGGATGGACACCAAAGAAGTTGTAGCCGTCGAATCGCCGGTCGGTGCCCTTGATCCAATACAGGCTCTTTTCCGCGACGGGAATGGCGTCGTAAATGTCTTGGACGTCTTGTGGTCGCGTCATGGTGTCGTCGTGGACCTGGGCGACCAGTGTGGGCACGGTGACGGCCTTGACGTGTTCGAGCGGTGATTGCTCGGAGAGGTGGAATCCGGTCCTTTCGTGGACGGCTTGGTCGAACTTCTCATAGCCGTCGTCCATGCCGATGCCTTTGACGAACTCCTCGACAATGTATTTGCCGGAGACGGGTTGCAGCATGACCATGGCCTGAATCTCTGAGAACTCCTCAGGGTGCTTGGACCAGGCGACGGCGGTGGAGTCCGCGCCGAGGCACACCGACAGCAGTGCTTTTTTCATGCCCTTCGTGTCGGGTCGGTTGGCGGCGTAGCGCAGCGATCCGATGACATCGCGGTATTCGGTGAGACCGATGCCGGCGATTCCCCCGTTGCCTTGGCCGCTCATGCCGTGGTTGCGGATGTCGTAGGCCAGCACGTTGTATCCGGCGTCGTGCAGTGCCTTGTACTCGGGCAGGAAGTTCACTTCGAATCCACCGAGACCGCCGAACTCAGGTAGGTGACCGGGGTAGCCGTAGCGGTTACCAGGCAGAAAGTGGTTGTGAATGATGAGCTTGTCGGAGTCGGCGGGGATGAACCATCCCTCCAGAGGGACGCCATCCAGCGACGGGAACACCACGTCTTCGTACTCCAAACCAACTTCATCGGGGCGTCGGTAGATGGGTGCGCGACGGCCCGCTGTGGTGCCGGTGGTCCATAACTGGACGAAGTTGTCGAATGCTTCCTGGGCCTGGTCTTCGTTGGGCACGGTGATGACCTCACTTTCGGGATAGGACGGCTGTGCCGATACCTCGACGCTACGATCCGGCCCTCGATGTTGGGGAGACGCTGGTTATAGGGGGTACCCGCACTCCCTCCCCATGAGGCGCGGTCTTTCCTACTGTTGGGGCATGGACATCGCGAAGGACATCAGAGAGTTCCTGATGAGCCGCCGAGCGAGAATCACGCCCGAGCAGGCCGGACTAAGCCCCGGCGTGCGACGCAGGGTCCCTGGCTTGCGGCGTGAGGAGGCCGCTCAACTAGCTGGAGTCAGTACCGAGTACTACACGCAGATCGAGCGCGGCAACGTCACCGGCGTCTCTGACGACGTACTGCACGCGGTCAGTAGGGCGCTGCGACTCTCCGAGGACGAAACGGCCCGCTTTTTCGACCTCGTCCGCGCCTTAATTGAAACGCGCACGTCATCACGGACCAAGCGTGGAGCGGTGCAGAAGGTGCCCGACGGGGTTCAGGCGCTCATCGACGGGATGACCACATCACCCGCCATCGTGATGGACGGGAACCTTGACATCCTCGCCGCCAATCCGCTGGGCCGAGCACTGTATGCACCCGTATACGACAGGGTGGTCGGACGGCCCAACTTAGCAAGATTCATCTTCTTCGATTCCACTGCCGCACAGGTGTTCCCAGACTGGACCTCGATGGCAGACGAGGCAGTCGGGCTGCTACAGGCGGAGGCGGTTCGTGCGCCTCACTCGACTGCGATAACTCAAATCGTCGGGGAGCTCGCCACCCAAAGCACTGAGTTCCGCACTCGCTGGGCAGCCCACAATGTCACCGCCCACCGGCATGGGACGAAGCGGTTCAACCATCCTGAGTTCGGCCGCCTAACGTTGACCTACAACGTCTTCGAAGTCACTGCGGCACCGGGGCTGCGGCTCGTCGGATACACGGCAGAACCGAATACGCCCTCCGCGCAGGCTTTGACCATCCTGTCCAGTTGGAGTGTCACCGAGCACGCGGGTGAGAACCCGTCTCCCGCTGGCAAGGAGACTCCAACGGCGGCGACTGAGTAGCGGCATTGCCGGGCGAAGCGCGTGCGCCAGGGGGTGGGCGGTGCCCCTCTAGCCGCCAGCACTGCGCCTCACGCGAGCGCGACAGGCGTTACAACCACGACGTGGCAGTGAGGCGGTCCAGCCTCTTTCAGGGATTCGGGGGCGATGGCGTGCGGAGGCCGTCGAAGACAACGGCGATGGCCTGGCTGGAGGCTTTGGCGTTGTAGCTGTGCATAGTTTGGCATCCGACTATCAGCGTCTTTACCTGCGTGGCATTGACATCGGCTCGGACAGTGCCTGCTTGTTTTGCGGCGCTTAGCAATTCGTTAATGAGGCTGAGGAACGGGTCGCGAACCTCCTTGGTCCTGATCTTGATCTCAGAGTCGGCGACAGCGACCTTGAGTGCGACATCGGCGGCACCCCACTCGAACAATAGTGAGCGCAGAAAAGTGAACAACGCCTCGCCTGGGTCGCCGGTCTGCAGCAGCGCACGCCCTTCTTCGATGACGTGCTTGAGCCGGTCGGTGATGATCGCCCGGACCAGGTCTTCTTTAGACGGAAAATGTCGATAGAGAGTGCCTGGGCCGACGCCAGCACGCCGAGCAATCTCATCGACAGGCACCGACAAGCCTTCGCTTGCAAAGGTTTCGTAGGCAACGTCGAGCACGCGCTGACGATTGCGGGCCGCGTCGGCGCGCAAAGGCCGAGCGGCCTGTGCCATCTTTCACCGCCTAACAGTTGACAAAACGGAGTGCAAACTCCGTATAGTCGGGGTAAGGGCAACCGGAGTCGTTACTCCGATTATTCAGCTTAGCGCAGGTAGCTATCGAGGGGCGGGCAACACAGCTCCCCAGAGCGAGGAGATCGGAAATGTCGAACGGGTCAGCGAACGGTCCTCAGGAGTTGAGGACACCACCAGCGCGTGGCGTCATCGTGATCACCGGCGCGAGTTCGGGCCTCGGCGCGGAAATGGCCCGCCAGTTCGCCGTCCGCGGCTACGACCTGGGCCTCTGTGCCCGGCGCACCGAGCGGCTGGCCGTGCTGGCCGACGAAATCCACAGCAGCACAGGTCGGCTCGTACAAACCTCTTCTCTCGATGTCACTGACGCCGAAGCGGTCAACACGGTGTTTCACCGCTTCGCCGAGAGCTTCGGTTCGATCGACCGTGTTGTCGTTAACGCCGGTATCAGTAAGGGCACTGCGATCGGGACCGGAAACGCTCAAGCCAATTACGACATTATCCACACCAACGTCCTCGGTGCCCTGGCGCAGTGCGAGGCCGCACTGGAGATCTTTCGCAAGCAGGGACACGGGCAGCTAGTGCTGATCTCCTCGATGATCGCACTGCGTGGCTTTCGCGATTTTCGAGCGGTCTACGCCGCGTCTAAGGCCGCTGTCGCCTCGCTCGGCGAAGGACTCCGAAGTGAACGCATTCCCGGCGTGGATGTCACGGTCATCTACCCCGGACTCATCCGCAGTGAGATCAGCGCCCACATGGAGGGCAACAAGATGATGGTCGATACTGCCGACGGTGTCCGCAACATCGTCGCCGCGATCGAGAAGCGCCGGGCGAAGGCTTACGTCCCCACGTGGCCATACGCATTAGTGGCGCTGATACTTCGATTCGCGCCACTGAGCGTCGTACGCAGGCTCCTCTAGTTCAGACGTTCGATGATGGTCGCGTTGGCCATTCCGCCGCCTTCGCACATGGTCTGCAGGCCGTACCGCCCGCCGCCCTGCTCAAGAGCGTTGACGAGCGTGGTCATGATGCGAACACCGCTGGCGCCCAACGGATGTCCGATCGCGATCGCGCCGCCGTTGACATTGGTCCTGGCCAGGTCCGCTCCCGTGTCACGGGCCCAGGCCAGCACGACCGGAGCGAACGCTTCGTTGACTTCGAACAGATCGATGTCGCCCAGGCTCAGGCCGGAGCGTCGCAGCACCTTCTCGGTGGCCGGAATTACGCCGGTCAGCATGTACAGCGGGTCCGAGCCGACGACGGTAGTGGTGTGAATCCGGGCCAGCGGCCGCAGCCCTAGCTTCCTGGCCGCCTCTCCGCTCGTGATGAGCAGAGCGGCGCTGCCGTCGGACAGCGGCGACGAGTTGCCCGGCGTGATCTGCCAAGTGATCTGCGGGAAGCGGGCCGCCACCGCCGGGTTGTAGAACGCCGGATTGAGAGCGGCCAGTGTCTCCACGGTGGTCCCGGGCCGGATGATCTCGTCGGCGCTCAGCCCGGCAATCGGGACGAGTTCGTTGTCGAACAAGCCCTCTTTGGTTGCCCGCGCGGCCTTTTCGTGGCTGGCAGCGGAGAACTCGTCGAGTTCGGTGCGAGAAAAGCCCCACCGGGCGGCGATCAGCTCGGCGCTGATGCCCTGCGGCACCAGCCCTTCGGGATACCGGTCCGTCATGCCCTCGCCGAACGGGTTGCTGCCCGGCAGGACCGAGGTGCCCATGGGCACCCGGCTCATCGACTCCACGCCGGCCGCCACCACCACGTCGTAGGCGCCGGAGATGACGCCCTGCGCGGCGAAACTGACGGCCTGTTGGCTGCTGCCGCACTGCCGGTCGACGGTGGTACCGGGAACCGATTCCGGGAACCCGGCACCCAGCGCGGCATTACGCGCAATGTTGACCGCCTGGTCGCCCACCTGTGTCACGGCACCGGCAATCACGTCGTCGATCAGACCCGGGTCCACCCCCGTGCGTTGTACCA
>Ga0213876_10002067_pt1 | contig 11889 bp, 10 predicted proteins | sample BarmaccomBMRX_R9_FD_160113 | JGI IMG/M metagenome (GOLD analysis project Ga0213876, IMG submission 160113) | Root-associated microbial communities from Barbacenia macrantha in rupestrian grasslands, the National Park of Serra do Cipo, Brazil - RX_R9 | ecosystem: Host-associated > Plants > Roots...
CGTGGTACTCGGCCTGGGTGCGCGGCGCTCGTGCTGGGTTTCGAGGAACGTGCTGATGTTGGCCAGGGTGAGGTCAACCACCTCGCGTAGGCGCTCGGTGAGTCGCCAGCGTTCGAGGTCTTCCTCGTCGTTGCGGCGGCCCGCAGGGGTAGCCCGGTTACCTCGGCGACCAGATTGATTGATTCAGTCAGCACCGGCTTGCGCACCAGGGTAGCGCGTCCCAGACTATGATCGATTCGATCACAAGGTGCCGTCGTGCACACTCTGGACGACCTCGATCGGGCCATTGCCGACCTGCTTGCCAACGATGGGCGCATGTCGAGCTCCGAGCTGGCGCGCCGGGTCGGCGCGCCGGAGCCGACCGTCCGCCGTCGCGTGCGACGCTTGCTGACCCAGGGCATCATCCGGGTGATCGCGCTGGTCGACCCGGCCCGGACACCCGATCGCGTCGACGCGCTGATCGGGCTCAAGGTCGACCTGAGCGAGGCCAACCGCGCCTCGGCGAAGCTGGCCGAGCGTGTCGAACTGCGCAACGTTGGCATCTCGACCGGCGAGTTCGACATCCTGGCCGAGGGGGTGTTTGCCTCGCACCAGGCCCTGCACGTGTTCCTGACCGACGGTATCGGCAGCTTGCCAGGTGTGCGCGATCGCCGAACGTTCGTCATCTTGCACACCGTCAAGAACGGTGGTCGCTGACGGGCCGCCCGACGGGAGCGCCGACGCGCCCTGGCGCCGTGCCTACCAGGTCGTCCAGAATATTGAAGAGGCGCGCGAGATGCGCCGCGTTGGAGGTTGCCATCACTCAGCCACTCGACCACCCACACACCAGGCAGCAGACGCCAGCTGGCGGCGTCGACGCGGCAGGCGTGCTGCACTTGGCGATGACGCTCGGCCCCGTGCAGCTCGGGGAACGCTTGCGTGCCCTTCGCCAGCAGCGGGGACAGTCGCTGGCCGAGGTGGCGAAAGCGACCGGGCTGTCGCCCTCATTCCTGTCGCTGGTCGAGAACGCCAAGAGCGACCTCAGCGTGGGGCGGCTCGCGCGGATCGTCGACGCGCTACAGGCGACGATCGCCGATCTCGTCGACGACGGGGCCGCGGAGCCGGGCCCGGTGCAGGTCGTCCGCAAGCAGGAGCGACGCTCGATCGCCACCGGCCAGGACGGGATCGTGACCGAGTTCGTCGCCCGCGGGCTCAGGGGCCAGATCGAGCGGCACATCATGACGTTCGAGCCGGCGGCCGGCGTCGACCTGGACGACTATCACCTGTCCAAGGTCGGGGAGAGCTTCTTCCTCATCCTGCAGGGCGAGTTGCTGGTCGAGTTGCAGGGGCGGCCGCCGCTCATCCTGTGTCCTGGTGACACAATCTCGCTCAAGACCCGGGACTTCTCGCGGTCGCGCTGCATCAGTCGCGAGCCGGCCGTCGTCTTCGTCGAGAGCGTGGCCTGGGCACCGCCGGCGTGACGGCCCGCCCGGGCGTGCCATTCAAAATATGCTGAGCTAGACAAACCTGGCCTTCAAAATATAGAATGGAACTGAGACTCGGGCGCGGGGAATGGCCGAGTCATCACACGCAGGGAGCGACGACACCACCCCAATCGAGCCGGCCTGCGCTGCTGAGGTGGCGGCGCTCGCGTCCCGCACGTGGCGACGCCCCGCTTGTCTGGCGCCTGGTCGGCGGCGTCAGGATCAACACGATCTGGTGCGGCTGGTCCCGCGCGCGAGGAACAGCCCAGGAAGGTGGCCGCCCGGCGCGGGCGGCCCAGGGAGAACCGAACCGCTATGCCACTCGACCCACAAGCAGCGGCATTGATCCAGCAGATGCAGGCACTGGGTGCCCCGCCCCTCAACGAGATGTCGCCCGAGCAAGCACGCGAGGCCGCGGCCGGCTTCGCCCAACTGGCTGGCGCACCGGAGCCGGTCGCCAGCATCATCAACCGCACCCTGCCCGGCCCGCGCGGCGACATCCCGGTCCGCATCTACACCCCCGAAGGCCAGGGGGAGCTCCCCGTCATCGTGTACTTCCATGGTGGCGGCTGGGTCCTCGGCACGCTGGACACGGTCGATGTCTTGTGCACGCAGCTGGCCAACCGCGCCAGCGCGGTGGTGGTCTCGGTCGACTACCGCCTGGCGCCCGAGCACAAGTTCCCGGCCGCGGCCGACGACTGCTTCGCGGCGCTGCGGTGGGTCGCCGACCACGCGCGCGAGCTGAACGCCGATCCGCAGCGCCTCGCGGTGGCCGGCGACAGCGCGGGCGGCAACCTGGCGGCGGTCAGCGCGGCCATGGCCCGCGACGCGGGCACGCCCTCGCTGGTGCTCCAGGTGCTGTTCTGCCCCGTCACCAACCACGCCTTCGAGACGCCCTCGTACCGCGACAATGGCCGCGACTACTTCCTGACCACCGACATGATGCGGTGGTTCTGGGACCTGTACCTGACGAGCACGGACGAGGGCCGCGACTGGCGCGCCTCACCCCTCGGACTGAGCGATCTGAGCGGCCTGCCGCCGGCCTACATCGTCACGGCTGAGTACGACCCGCTACGCGACGAGGCCGAGGCGTACGCCGAGCGCTTGCAGCAGGCGGGCATCCCTGTGACGCTGCGCCGCTACGACGGCCAGATCCACGACTTCATCACCATGGCCGGCGCCATGGGCCAGGCCGGTCCGGCCGTCGAGGCCGCGGCGGCGGCGCTGCGCGCGGCATTCACGGCCAAGGTCCCCGCCTAGCACGTTGGAGGTTGACAGCATGACGCGTATCCAAGGCGCCCCTGCGGATGTGGCTTCCGCGCGCACGACGGACTTCGATGCCGTGGTCGTCGGCGCCGGCTTCTCCGGGCTGTACATGCTCTACCGCCTGCGCCAGCTCGGCTTGTCCGCGCGGGTCTACGAGGCCGGCGATGGCGTCGGCGGCACCTGGTACTGGAACCGCTACCCCGGCGCACGCTGCGATTCCGAGAGCGTGTACTACTGCTACACCTTCTCCCCGGAGCTGGCCCAGGAGTGGGAGTGGACCGAGCGCTACCCGGCCCAGCCGGAGATCCTGCGCTACCTGAACCACGTCGCCGATCGGTTCGACCTGCGGCGCGACATCCAGCTCAACACCCGCGTCACCTCGGCCACCTACGACCAGGCGACCGAGCGCTGGCAGATCGGCACGGCCGATGGCGGCCGGGTGACGGCCACGTACTTCATCACGGCGATTGGCTGCCTGTCGGCCACTAACATCCCGCAGATCGAGGGCCTCGACACCTTCCAGGGACGCTGGTACCACACCAGCCGCTGGCCGCACGAAGGCGTCGACTTCACCGGCCAGCGCGTCGCGGTGATCGGCACCGGCTCGACCGGCATCCAGGCCGTCCCGGAGATCGCCAAGCAAGCGGCGCAGCTGACCGTCTTCCAGCGCACGCCGAACTACACCGTGCCGGCGCGCAACGCCCCGCTCGACCCGGAGGCCTACCGCGAGCTCAAGGCCACCTATCCCGCGATCCAACAGAAGTCGCGCGAGTCCGGCTTTGGCATGCCGTTCGCCCCGCCCGAGCGCTCGGCGCTGTCGGTCACGCCCGAGGAACGGCAGCGGATCTACGAAGCCGGCTGGCAGAAGGGTGGCTTCCGCTTCTTCCTGGACACGTTCAACGACATTGCGCTGAACAAGGCGGCCAACGACACGGCGGCCGACTTCATCCGGGCCAAGATCCAGGAGATCGTCCACGATCCGGACACGGCCGAGCTCCTCATGCCGCGCGACTACCCGTACGGCACGAAGCGCCCGCCGATCGACACCGATTATTACGAGACGTTCAATCGCGACAACGTCAAGCTCGTCGACCTGCGGCGGAGCCCGATCGAGACGATCACCCCGACCGGTCTGCGCACGACCGAGGCCGAGTACGAGTTCGACAGCATCGTCTTCGCCACCGGCTTCGACGCCATGACGGGCGGCTTCTTCCGCATCGACATCCGCGGCCGCGATGGGCTGTCGCTGAAGGACAGGTGGGCGGCTGGACCGCGCACCTACCTCGGCATCAGCACCCACGGTTTCCCGAACCTGTTCATGATCACCGGGCCGGGCAGTCCGTCGGTCCTCAGCAACATGCCCATCTCGATCGAGCAGCACGTCGAGTGGATCGCCGACTGCATCGCCTACCTGCGGGCGCATGACCTGGCGAGCGTCGAGCCGAGCCTGGACGCCGAAGACCGCTGGGTGGCGCACGTGAACGAGGTAGCCGCCGGGACGCTGTTCCCACTGGCCAATTCTTGGTATCTCGGGGCCAACATCCCGGGCAAGCCGCGCGTGTTCATGCCCTACGTGGGCGGCGTTGGCAACTACCGAAAGATCTGCGCCGATGTCGCCGCCAAGGGCTATGAGGGGTTCGTGCTGACCCCAGCGTGGCTGGCCGTTCGTTAGGCGAAACCCCAGCACGTACGCAAGGTCGATGAGCGCGGGTACCCCGCGCTCATCTCGACCCTGCGCTACGGTGCATCCTGTGCACCTGGACCAGCGCGTCGGCAGTGGAGGCGATTGCCGGTACGGGGCCCGCTGACGGTGGCGGTCTGCGCCGAGTATGACCCGTTGCCGGGTCTGGGACATGCCTGCGGCCACAACATCATCGCGACGGCGGGCGTGGGCGCTGCCATCGCTCTTGCCAGACTCGCCGACGAGCTGCGTGATGTGAGGGGCAACTCTATGGCGTGCGTGCGGGCCGCGGCACTGGCGACGGGCTGCACCGTCGACGTCACCGCCGTCGACCCACCCTACGAACCACCCGATGATCGGAGTGACGGGGTCGCGCAGCATGCCGCACACCGCAGAGTTCGCACTGGAGACGAACACGCCGGTGACCGGGCGGCCGCTGCGACTGCTTCCTCGCCTGTCCACACTGCCGCTGTTTGCAGGCGACGCGGTCGGTGTCTCGCCGACCCGACCAGAATTGGCGCCGGCATGGTGCTCCTCACTCCTCGTCGCGGCGAGGTCCTGTCCTGGCCGGGCTCGACCGCCACGTCGCCTCCGCCTCTCGCCTACCGCACGGTCCCTTGAGCCTCGGGATACGCCGAACCCCCCAAGCACTCCCCGTAGGCAGCCAGCCGTTCTCGAAGCTCCTGTTCGCGCTGCCAGCGGGCGGTCACATCGCGCAGGATCGCGGCGACCCCGAACAGGTGCCCGGCCTCGTCGCGCAGCGGCACGATAGTGAACTCGACGGACAGGCGCGTGCCGTCCGCGCGTGTCGCGGGGACGGCCAGCAGTTCACGGCCGTAGCGGGTAACACCCGTCTGCATGACCCGCCGGTAGCCCTCCCAGTGTCGCTGGCGCAGCCGTTCGGGGATGATCAGATCGAGGGACTGACCCACCGCCTGATCCGCGGGCACGCCAAAGATCGCGCCGGCACCCGTGTTCCAGAGTCGGATGACCCCTTCGCGGTCCGTGACGATCACGGCGTCCGCCATCTCCTCGAGCAGGAGCGGCCCCAGGCGCTCCTAGGAGAACGCCGGCATGGGACCGTGCTCGTCGGCGACAGGGCTCACGCGGAGCGCAGGGGGAGCGTGACCTCCACCTGGCCTGGACCGACCGTAATGCCCGTGGAGTTCTCGCTGTGGACCTCCAGCACAACCACCCCCGTGCTACCGTCCCGCCGCGTCGCGACGACCTTCCCGACGACGCGCGTCGTGTCGCCGACGGTGTTGAAGCGGCGCATCCGGAATCCGCGCAGCGCCCGAATCGTTCCCGCGCACCCGATCCACTCGCGCAGCGCGCGCTCCCACATGCCGAGCAGGAACAGCGTGTTGGCATACATGTCCGGTGCGCCGGTGGATCGCGCATAGTCGCTATTGTGGTGAATGGAGTTGAAGTCCCGGTTCGCGCCGGCCTCCATCACCAGCCGGTAGACGGTGATCGGGAAGGCCACGCTCGGGATCGATTCGCCTACCTCGACGTCCTCGAAGTAGCGTTGCGCGGCGCGCAGCACGTCCACGGTCGTGTTCATCGGACCTCCTGCGCTCCCGCTGGCGCCGTCCTCTCGGCCGGGCGCGGCACATAGGCGTAGGTGCCCGTCCGCATCCGGGCGACCACCTCGCCGTGCTTGTCGACCAACTCGCTCTCCCAGGTCAGGAACGCGCCCCGCCCCACAGCAGTCTCTTTCGGCGTGCACGACATGAGCCGGTTCCCACGTCGCCCGACCCGTTCGCCGAGCACGAGCGGCCGAACGAAGTCCAGCTCGATGTCCGTGGCGAAGAAACCCGTGGTGCGCGGCCCGGGCCGCTCGCCCTGATCGTTGATCGGCGACCGAGCCGGCTGCGCATCGCGGCGGTGGTCGTCGAACAGGGGCGGGTCGCCCGGCGACCACATGGCCGGGATGCTCCAGCTCAGGGCGGCCGTGTAGGGGACGATCACGTCCGGGTAGCCGAACGCGCGCGCCACCTCGGCGTCGTAGTGCAAGGGGCAGTCGAACTCGAGCGGTTCCAGGTAGCGCCGCAGGGTGCCCCGCTCGATGGTGTCCGGGCCATACGCCGTCTTCCCGTCGCTGAAGTCTGTACCGACGGCGGCCACCATGTCATCCCAGGCGGCGCGCCAGTCATCGCCCGTCTCGACCGCAGTCTCCGCGGCGGGCCTTGTCGGTTCGGTCATCGTCCTCTCCTCGCACTCCCTGTGGTCCTCGCAATCGGTCTGGATGGGCCTCGCCAGTGCCGCCCGGGCCAGCTAGACGAGCACACCTGCATCGCGCAGCTCCACATAGCGCTCGGCGGAGTAGCCCAGGATCTCCCGCAGCACATACTCGTTGTCCTGGCCGAACGTCGGCGCCGCCCGAGCGACGACGCCGGGCGTCTCGGACAGCAGGTAGCGCGGCCCCTCGACCGTCGTCGCGCCGTGGAGCGGATGCTCGAGCGTCACCAGGTGTCGGCGATGGGCGAGCTGGGGGTCCTGGCAGAAGTCGCGGCTGGAGGCGGAGACGTGAGCCGGGATGCCGAGCGCCTGGAGCCGACGCTCCACGTCCTGGGGATGCTGGTTCGCGGTCCACTTGGCGATGGCGCGCTCGAGCTCGTCCTCGCACGCGCGGCGCGCCTCGGCGGTGCCGAGGGCCACATCGTCGGCGAGATCCGGGCGTCCCATCGCGCGCGCCAGTTGCTGCCACTCGTCGTCACTCCTGGCGACAATGGCCACGAAGCGCTCCTTGCCATCCTCTGGCAGACACGGGTAGACCCCGTGCGGCACGAAGGCACGGTCGCGATTGCCGACGCGGTGCACGACGGTCCCCTGGGCCGCGTAGTCGGCCATCTCCGGCGCTTGCAGGTAGACGCCGGCCTCGACCTGTGCCACGTCGATGTAGCAGCCCTGTCCGGTTCGGCGCCGATGGTCCAGCGCGGCCAGCAGCGTCACGAGCGAGAAGCGCGGTCCGATGTAGTCGGTGTACGGTCCGAACGGCCCGAGCGGTGGTCGATCGGGCCAGCCGACGATATCCTGGAATCCACTCAGCGCGGCGCCGACATTGCCGTAGCCGGCCAGTCGAGAGCTGGGGCCGGTCTGGCCCATGATGGACGTGCTGAGCATTATCAGGTCCGGGTGGTCGACGACGAGCGAGTCGTAGTCCAGTTTCCAGCGCTGCATCTGCCCCGGTGCGTAGGACTCGATCACCACGTCCGCCCAGCGGGCCAGGTCGCGCGCCAGCGCCTGGCCGGCCTCGGTCTGCAGATCCACGGTGATGCCGAGCTTGCCCGCGTTGCACGTGCTGTACAGCGCCGAGTTCTCCGGCCCGGGCTTGCCGTTCTGGAACGGCACCATGTGGCGGGCCGTCTCGATGCGCTTCGAGGTCTCGACACGGATCACGGTCGCGCCGAAGTCGGCGAGGGCACGACCGATGACCGGTCCCGCGACAACCCAGGTGAAGTCGAGCACGCGCAAGCCTTCGAGGGCCTGGCTCATGCCGGCACCTCCGCGTGCTGCCCCGCGGGGCCGGCTGGCCGCTCACGCGCGCCTCCCAGCCACTCCTGCAAGACCTCCGCTGTGTGCTCGCCCACGCGTGGCGCGGGCCGTCGGAAGGCGAAGCCGTCGATGGACACCTGCGCAAACCGGCCCGGCAGGCGGCGCTGCCGGCTTCCCTCGCCGAGCTGCACCCAGTAGTTCCGCGCGGCAAGCTGGGCGCTGTGGGCGACGTCGGCCGTGTCATAGATCGGGACGCACAGCAGCTTCCGCTCCATGGCGGCCTGGAGGACCTCCGCCTTCGTCTTGCGGCTCAGGAACGACGCCACGGCGGCGCGGGCCCGCTGCAGATCCGCCTCCGTGCAGGAGCCCTCCTCCATCAGCACGGGGACGCGCCGCCAGTCGAGCTCGACGAACTCCTGGACCGGTTCACCCTCGTCCGCGAGCCACTTGAAGAAGGCGCTGGTGAACCCGCCGGCGGCGGGTCCCACGCCGACGTGGAACTCGATGAGCCCGTCCTGGCAGCGCCACTTCTTCTGGGTCGGATCGGTGCCCGAGCCACTCCCCGATTGGTCCATGCGTCTCGGCGCAGGCTCGAACTCAGGGTGTTCGTCGCCAACGGCGTGGGCCAGAACCTGGCCGAGGGAAGCGAGGCCGAGGCTCGCCTGGGCCGAGACGTCGACGTGCTGCCCCAGGCCGGACCGGACGCGGGCGTGGTGGGCAATGAGCGCCCCTCCGGCCGCGTCGGCGCTCGCCTGCAAGTACGCCTGGGGGAGCGAGATGCGGAGCGGCGGGCGGTCACCATCGCGGTGCGGATTGAGCGGCCCGCCGGCCGCCCAGACGATCAGGTCACTGTCGGCGTAGCCTGATTTCGGCCCGGAGCGCCCGAACGCTGTGATCGACACGTAGATCAGGGAGGGATTGAGCGCGCGAAGATCCGGCCAATCCAGGCCGCGCGCGGCCATCACGCCCGGGGTGGCCGACTCGAACAGGAAGTCCGCACGGCCGGCGAGCTGGCGCACGAGCTGCTGCCCGTCGGGCTGGTCGAGGTCCGCCATGATGCCCCGCTTGTTCGCCGCGTAGGCGTCCCAGAACAGGGACTCCTGCTGCGGCGTGCCCGCCGCCAGGAACGGTGGGCAGCGGCGGGCCGAGGACCCGCCGGGCGCCTCGACCTGGACGACATCCGCGCCCAGGTCGGCGAGCAGGCGGCCCGCAAGCAGGCCACGCTCGTCGGTCAGATCAACCACGCGATAGGGGCTGAGTAAGCCCATCATCGAACGCCCTCCTTCAGCGTCATCACGGGAGCGACGACCGGGGCCTCGCGCGTGCCGGCCGGCCTGCCTCGCTCCTCGGAGACTTTGACCACCCGCACACCCGACAGCGGCAGTTGCTCCCGCAGGCTTGCCGCCCCCTCCACTGTGGTGCGCGCCTCCCGATGGCGGCCGCCCCTGACCCACCCAGCCGCGTTGCTGGGTCACGCCGGTCACCGGCATCGGCTCAACGCGGCAGCCCCAGGCCGCGGGCAATCAGCGTGCGCTGGATGTCATTGGTGCCGCCGCCGACCACGTACATGATCGACAGGCGCAGCCCGTACTCGAAGGCCCCACCGCCCGGCACGCCCGGGACCTCGCTCGACAACGCCGCCACCGGCCCCAGGATCTCGAGGGTCGCCTCGCCGAAGTCTTCGGCGAGCTCGCCGCCGATCACCTTCGCCATCGGCGTTTCACTGCGAACGCCACCCCCGGCCGCCGTCGCCTGGACGGCAGCGTTCAGCAGCGCCCGGTTCGCTTGCAATTGGATGGCCAGCTGGGTCAGCCGACGGCGCTTGGCCGACCCACGTGGGCCGACGGTGTCTTCCGGGTCCCTGCGGATCACCGCCAGCAGGTCGTCGAACTGCCGCAGGATCGATCCGGAGATGCCGCCCATGACCACGCGCTCGCTCGCCAGGGCGTCGGTGATCACCTTCCAGCCGCCGTCGACCTCGCCGATCCGGGCATCGTCCGGAACGCGCACGTTGTCGTAGAAGACGGTGCACGAGATCTCGCCGCTGAGCGCCCGGTGCTGCTGGATCGTGATCCCGGGCGTACTCATCGGGATGAGGAAGACCGTGATGCCGGCATGGGGCGGCTTCGCGTCAGGGTTGGTGCGGGTGGCCAGCCAGACGTGGGTGGCCAGGTGGCCACCCGTCGTCCACAGCTTCTGGCCGTTGATGACCCAGCCGTCGCCGTCCCGCTCCGCGCGGGTGCGCAGCGAGGCGAGGTCCGAGCCGGCCTCTGGCTCCGAGTAGCCCAGGCACATCCGCAGCTCCCCGCGGCGGATCAGCGGCAGGAAGCGGGCGCGCTGCTCCGGGGTGCCGTGCCGGACGATCGCGTTGCCGACGATCTCGACCGTGCCCATGATCGTGCCGATGGGCGTGCGGTGGTAGCCGATCTCTTCGTTGAACACCATTTGCTCCGGCACGCTTGCCGCTCGCCCGCCGAACGCGGGCGGCCAGGCAAAGCCGAACAGGTCGCGCTCGACCATCGCCTCGACGACTGCCGGATTCGTCGGGTGGCCGCCGATCGTCTGCTGGTCGGGGAGTCGTGCCAGGAGCGCTCGCAGGTCCGCGCGGAAGGCCTCGGCCGTTTCCCCGAGATCGAGCGGCGGCAGGGTCGCGTTGGTCTCCACCAGCACGTCGCCGGGCTCCCCGGCCGCGAGCGGAAACTGGGACACCCGCGTCACGTCGGCGTGGACGCGGCGGAAGAGCCACGGGGCGCTGTGCTCCTCGAAGTAGCCGATCGCGGCGAACGTGTGGTGCGCACCGAGCTGGACGCGCGGCGCGGCCACCAGGGCCTGCGCCACGGCCAGCTCTGAGGCGAGCATCCACGATGAGTGCGCCGCTGTCCGCAGCCGGACGGCCTCCGCGACCAGCCGCTGGCCGGCGGTGATGTCGATCTCGCAACTGGCCAGGCGTTGCGAGACGGCCTGGAAGCTGCCGATCGGTTTGCCGAACTGGTGGCGCACCTTGGCGTGCTCGACGGCCATCTCGTGCGCGCGCGCCGCGGCCGCCATCGCTCGCGCCGCCAGGCCCAGGCGGAGCAGCGCCAGCGCCTCCTGCGCCGCCGCGCGGCTCACGCTGACGCGCGCCTCGGGCGTCCCGAGCGTGACAGTCGACCAGGTGGGAGCCGCCAGCCCAGGCGTCGTCTCACGTGAGGTGATGGGGCGCAGCGCTGCCTCGCCGCCTTCGGCCGGGACCAGCAGCAGGTGCGTGGCAGACGGGGCCGCCTCGACCCACCGGACCGCGTCCGACCCGCTCTCGACCGCGACCACGACGCGCAGCGTCCCGGCCATGAGGTTATCGACCAGGTCGGGCCGCTCGGCCAGGAGGCGCGCTGCGACGTACCCGTCCATGAGCGGGAACGGGCAGGCGCTGCGCCCGAGCTCCGCGAGGCCGGCGAGGGTCGCCTCGAGCGCATCCTCCGAGCCAAGGCCCAGCCAGCCCAGCTCGACCGCCGACTGCCAGAGCGGGTCAAGAGCCGTCTTCTCCGCAGCGGTCGGGGACGGCCAGTGCTGGGCCAGCACGCCGCGAACGGATTCGCCGAACATCGTCGCCAGCTCATCGCCGGTCGTCTGCGCGGGCGTGGTCGTGGTCATCGGGATCTCCCTGCTAAACGGCTTGCGGCGCTGGCGGCGTGCCGCCCGCCCCGGAGCGGCTGCGCCTCAGTCAGGGCGACGATGCCGCGGGCGCTCGCTGGGCCGGCCGCGTGTCCATTAGGACGCTCCGCGGGGTGCCCTGTCCAAGACGAAATCCGCGACGATTGAGACGGGATGCTTCTGAATACGGTGCGGTGCGCGGTACAGTTATCGTGCTCGGCCCGTGCACCTCGATTTCAGGCAGCTCGAGTTCTTCGTGGCGGTCGCGGAAGAGCTGTCCTTTACCCGCGCCGCCGAGCGGCTGCACGTGGCTCAGCCATGGCTATCGGCTGAGGTCCGCAAGCTGGAGGC
>Ga0213876_10002068_pt1 | contig 11888 bp, 6 predicted proteins | sample BarmaccomBMRX_R9_FD_160113 | JGI IMG/M metagenome (GOLD analysis project Ga0213876, IMG submission 160113) | Root-associated microbial communities from Barbacenia macrantha in rupestrian grasslands, the National Park of Serra do Cipo, Brazil - RX_R9 | ecosystem: Host-associated > Plants > Roots...
TGTCGCCGCTGAAAATCCCCTGCATGGCGCCGCCATGGGGCTCGATCGCCGCGCTCGATCTGAAGACGAACAAGATCGTCTGGCAGCATCGCGTCGGCACGATCCGCGATGAGGCGCCGCTGCCGCTTCCCTTCAAGCTCGGCGTTCCCATGCTGGGCGGGCCGATGGTCACCGCAGGCGGCGTCGCCTTTCTCACGGGAACCATGGATGACTATATCCGCGCCTTCGACGTGGACGATGGCAAGCTGCTCTGGGAAGATCGCCTTCCGGCCGGCGGCCAGTCGACCCCAATGACCTATGAGGCCGGCGGCAAGCAATATGTCGTCACCATCGATGGCGGACACGGCTCCTTCGGGACCAAACTGGGCGACTATGTCCGCGCCTATGCATTGCCCGGAAAGAGCTAGCCCCCGTGGTGCTCACGCCGCGCCACTCAATATGGCCGATAGCCGTAGTGATGATAGCTCCGATACCCGCCTTGCCGCTGGCGCGCAAAAGCGTGCATCGGATTGATTCCGCAATAGGCATCGGTGCCGGACGCGGTGGCCATGCACTGCTGGTAGGTCGAGAATTGGCAGTTTCCGGGATACCCCCATGTCCGCCCTTGCAGGCAGTATCGGTCCTGGATCTGTGCTGCGGACGGAGTGCTCGTCAGCGTCGCGACGGACAGCGCGAGCAGGAGAGTAGCAGCGAGGCGACGCATGGTCATTCCTCCATGAAAAGGTGGGACGGCAAGCGAGACGCTCACGAGTTTGATGTGTCGTCTGCGTTGATAGGGTCAAGGGCAATGAGTGGCCCCGCCGTTCGTTCCACGGGGCGGGCCGGCAATCCGAGGTGCGATGCCCGCGTCGCATCCGAGCGGCCGAACGGGTCAACCGGTGCGAGGCGTCAGGATCATCACGCCCTCATTGCCGCGCAGGTCGAGCGATCCGGCGATCTTCTCGCCCGTGCGATCCATAACGGTGGACAGCAGGAGTTCGCCCTTAAGTCCGATTTCCGCGGAGACGAGCTCGACGGGATCATCTCCAAAATTCAGCACCACCAGGACGGAATTGGATTCGCCGGCACGCCGGTAGATCAGGAGATCCTCTTTCGCGGCGATCGGCTGATAGCTGCCGGAGATCAGCGCCTGATGTTGCCTTCGCAAACCGATCAGCGCCTTGTACAAATTGAGGATCGAGGCCGGATCGGCGTCGAGATTGCGGACGTTCTCGCGGGCGAAATCGTCGGCGAGCGGCAGCCACGGCACGCCATTCGAGAAACCGGCATTCGGGCCCGCATCCCATTGCATCGGCGTGCGGCAGCCATCGCGGCCGACACCGAGGCCCGGGACGTTCTTCTCGAAGGGATCGCGGACCTGACCGGGCGCGATCGCGACCTGACGCATGCCGATTTCGTCGCCATAATAGAGCGTCGGCGTGCCGCGCAAACTGAGCAGCAGCATCGCCGCGACCCGCGCCTGCTCCGGCCCGACGCGGCTCGCGATCCGCGGGCGATCGTGATTGCCCAGGACCCAGTTCGGCCAGGCGCCAGGGGGCAGCGCCTCTTCATATTCGGCAATGATGCTCTCGATGCTCCTCGCATTCCAGGGTGCCGACAGCAGGGCAAAGTTGAACGGCAGATGCGCGCCGAGCAGGTTCTTGCCGTAATAGGCAACCAGCCGCTCAATGGGCAAATAGATCTCGCCGATCAACACGCGCTGATCGAACTCGTCGATGACGCGGCGCATCCCGGCGATCACGTCGTGAACTTCGTCCTGGTCGGTCGTATGAAGCGGCAGGAGAGCTTCATTCGGCGGATGGCCCGGACGATGGTTCGGGTTCGCCGGATTGTCGCGGAACTGCGCATCCTTGATCAGGTGCCAGATGACGTCGACACGAAAGCCGTCCACACCCCTGCGGAGCCAGAACCGCATCACGTCGTGCATCGCGTGGCGAACCTGCGGATTGCGCCAGTTCAGGTCCGGCTGCTGCGACAAGAAGGCATGATAGTAGTACTGTCCGGTCGCAGCGTCATGTTGCCACGCGCTGCCGCCGAACTCCGACAACCAGTTGTTCGGCGGCCCGCCGTCCGGCGCGCCATCGCGCCAGATGTACCAGTCGCGCCGAAAATTGTCGCGCGAGCTTCGGCTCTCGAGGAACCAGGGATGCCGGTCAGAGGTGTGGTTCGGCACTAGGTCGAGGATCAGCTTCAGTCCGCTCGCGTGCGCGGCGGTGATCAAGGCATCGAAATCCGCCATCGTGCCGAACACCGGATCGATGCCGGTGTAGTCCGAGATGTCGTAGCCGAAATCGGCCATCGGCGAGGGAAAGATCGGGGACAGCCACACCGCGTCGACGCCGAGTTGCCTGAGATACGGCAGTCGCGCGATGAGGCCCGGCAGGTCGCCGACGCCATCGGCATTGGAGTCCTGATAGGACCGCGGATAGACCTGATAGAAGATGCCGCCCTGCCACCACAGCGTCGCATTCATTGCCATTTCCCAGCATGTCCCTTGGGCGCGCTGGGCGGGACCCTGCCCTTCGCCCCTGCGGGCGCCGACCACGGTCCCAGGCTGCTCTAGGAACATTCGGGACCGGCAAAGGTTGCGTCGATGAAGGGAGCGCAGTACGTGGGACTTGACCGGGGCGATGGCTGGTGGCGGCGGGCGGTCATCTACGAGCTCGCCGTGGTTTCCTTCCAGGACTCCGATGGCGACGGCAAGGGCGACCTGGCCGGACTTCTGCAGCGCATCGATTATCTGACATGGCTGGGCGTCGACGCGGTGTGGCTGACGCCGATCTACCCGAGCCCCATGGGCGATTTCGGCTACGACATCGCCGATTTCCGCGCGGTTGACCCGACCTTCGGCACGCTCGCGGATTTCGATCGCGTGTTGCATGCCCTCCACGATGCGGGCATCCGCCTGATTCTCGATTTCGTGCCTAATCATACGTCGAGCGAGCATCCCTGGTTCGTCGAGAGCAGTTTGTCGCGGACTGGCGACAAGGCCGACTGGTATCTCTGGGCCGATGGCGCCGCCAATGGCGGGCCGCCGAACAACTGGCTGAGCCGGTTCGGCGGCACCGCATGGGAGTGGAGCGAGGCGCGGCGGCAGTTCTACTGTCATACCTTCCTGACGCAGCAGCCGGACCTGAACTGGCGCAATCCGCGCCTGCAAGAAGCGCTTGCGGACGTGATGCGCTTCTGGCTCGACCGCGGCGTCGACGGTTTCCGCGTCGATGCCAGCGCGGTACTGATCAAGGATGATCTGCTGCGCGACAATCCGCCCAATCCGGACGCGGGCAAGGAGACGCCGCCGCCGCAACGCTTTACCCCTGTGTTCACCGACGATCGGCCGGAGACGATGGGTTGCATCGAGATGCTCCGCGAGGTGCTCGATGAGTATGACGGACGCGTGCTGTGCGGCGAGGTGCAGGGCAAGACCGACCGCATCGGTCATTTCTACGGCTCGGACAAGCCGCGCCTGCACCTGCCGCTCAATTTTGCGCTGCTCGATTCGCAATGGGATGCGCTGTCGCTGCAGGCGACCATCGATGCCTATTTCAATGCGCTGCCCAAAGGAGCCTGGCCGGACTGGGTGATCGGCGGACACGACAAACAACGGGTCGCGAGCAGGATCGGCCCGGCCCAGGCGCGCGTGCTCGCGATGCTGCTGCTGACAGTTAGGGGAACGCCGTTCCTGTACATGGGCGACGAACTCGGCAAGCAACGCTCTCCCCTGCCCCGGGAGAGCGTGCAGGATCCTTTCGAAAAACTGGTGCCGGGTTTTGGCCTTGGCCGGGATCCGGAGCGCACGCCCATGCGCTGGGACGGCAGCGAGGGCGGCGGCTTCACCGCCGGAAAGCCCTGGCTGCCGATGCAGGATCACCGGTCCTGCAATGTGGAGCAGCAGCAGCGCGACGAGCGCTCGCTGCTGCAGCTTTATCGGCAATTGATCGAACTCAGGCGAAAGCACCCCTGTCTGGTCGACGGCGACTACCAGCCCCGTCGCGCCCGCAACGATGTGTTGTGTTATCGGCGCTGCCAAGGCCAGACCCGGATGTCGGTCGGCCTGAACATCGCGAACGAGCCGCGGCAATGGGCCTGCGGCGAGGGCATCCGGCTGATCTCGACGCATCTGGATCGCGCCGTTGAGCAGGTCGAGGGCCCGATCCTGCTGCGCGCGAATGAGGGGATTGTCGTGATCGAGGCACTGTAGTCTCCGGCGGGGCGAGCATCGCGGGGGCGTCGCCGCGCTAGGAACGATCGTGCGCCGCCCCGGTTGAGCGCTCGACGGGAGCAGGCAAATCCAAGGAAGCACAAATGGCCACCAACACCGCACGCGATACCTTCATCGTCGGCCTGCGCAACGCGCACGCCATGGAGATCCAGGCCAGGGAACTGATGGAGCGTCAGTCCGAACGGCTTGACGAATATCCCGAGATCAAAGCGAAGGTCTCGATGCATTTGCAGGAGACCAATGAGCAGCTGCGACGCCTGGAGCAGTGCCTGGAGGCCTGCGGCGAGAGCACCTCGAGCGTCAAGGACACCACGCAATCGGTTGCGGCAAACCTCCAGGCCATGATGCATGCGATGGCGGGAGACGAAATCCTCAAGAACACGTTTGCCAACAACGCCTTCGAGAATTTCGAGATCGCCGCCTACAAGTCGCTGCTGGCGCTCTGCCGGGCGGCGGGCATGGACCAGGCGCGCGCGCCGCTGCAGCAGTCGCTGCAGGAGGAAGAGCGCATGGCAGACTGGATCGACGGCAATGTCGAGAAGGTGACCATGGAATATCTGCAACACCAGCAGCGGCACGCCGCATGACGGGATGCATCCCGGTGGGATCGAGACGTCATCAGGGCCGGGCGGCCGAAGTGTCACTATGGCGGGAACGGGATCATCGAACGTCATCCCGGCCTGCCTCGCCTGAATCCAGTGTTCAGGCCCGACCTCGGGCCAGCGCGCGCGACATTGGTCCGATCACCCCGTGACCATCTCCTGCGCGCCGCCGAGCAGTTTCACGTTGAGCTGGCCGCCGGCAAACAGCATGTCGTCTAGCGCCTCGTCGATATCGGTCGAGACGACCGATATCGCGGCGTCACGCGCGAGCGCGGCTTGCGCGATGCGCCGCATCAGTTCCTTGATGAAGGCGGCACTGACGCCCTCGGTACGGGCAACGGCTTCATTCACGAGGCTCTGATCGAGCGGCAGCCCCTTTCCATAGAGCCGAACCAGCTTGTCGCGGCCCATCCTGTCCGGCAGTGGCACCTCGATCGCCTGATCGATGCGGCCGGGGCGGCCGGCCAGCGCGGCCTCCAGCTGCTCCGGCCGGTTGGTGGTGAGCACGAACAGGATGTCGGCGTCTTCCTTCAATCCATCCATCTCATTGAGCAGCTTGTTGAGCAGCGATTCCTCGCAAGGCCCCGCCATCTCGTTGCGATCGCGGGCGATCAGGTCGACGTCCTCGATCACGACCAAGGCGGGCTGCAGCAGGCGCGCAAGGTTCATGTACATGCCCAGCAGAGCGACCTGTTCGGCGGTGATGATCAGCGTGGTGTGTCCGGGCAGATTGGTTGCGAGATAGCGGATGGTATGGGTCTTGCCGGTGCCGGGCGGGCCGTAGAGCAGGATGCCCTTGCGGGTCGATTGGCCGAGCCGGCGCAGGCTGGCGCGGCTTCCGACAAAGCTCCGCACGTTGCGGTCGAGCAGTCTCAAGGTCTGCTCGGGCAGGATCACCGCTTCGCGGTCGACCGGCGGCAGGCGGTGGACCATCACGCCCCGCGATCGACCGCGATAATTGGCCCCGCCGTCGAGCGAGAGAATCTTGCCGCGATAGGAACGTGCCGCGCGCACGGCTTCCTCGAGCCCAGCGAAGCAGCGCTGCGCGAGCTCCTGGCCGGCACTCCCTGTGGGAACGGCAATCTCGAGGCGGATCGCGGTCTCCTGATTGGGTTCCTGATGCAAGGACAAGACGACCGCATAGCGCAGTTCGCCATCGCGACACAGCCACAGCCCGTTGCGGAGGCACTGCACCGCCGCGTCCTCGCCGATATCGATCTCATGATATTGCGGCGGCGCAATCACCGGGGCATCGCGGCCCGGCCGCATCAGCCCGGTGAAGGTCGGTGTCTCCCAACGATATTCCTCATGGAAGCCGAAGAACCGGATCGGCGCGGCGAACAGCGTATCGATCGCGACCTGAACGTCGGCCCGCATGTGACCGGGAAACTGCCGGACCGTCGTGACCAGGCCGCTCTGCGAAATCCCGGCAAAATGCCACGCGAGCGCGTCCCAGGCCCACCTGAACTCTCCCTCCTGCTGGTCCTGAGGGACGCTTGCGATCGCACGCACGCAGGCCGCACAGAGTCGAGCGGTCTGGGCCGCGAGCGACACCTCCGTCCGGGCCGGCGTCGCACCGCAAAGATCGCAACAATCGCTGACGGCCTCGCTGGTGATCAGCAGCGGAAATCCACCGGCGCGGATCTGCTCGCGCGCCGCCGCGAGCAGCGCGTTGGCAACAGCGGCTGGATATGGCCCGCAGGCGACCTTGCCCTGCTTGTCGATTCCCGAAAGGAACGCGACCGCCTCACGCTCGGTCTTGCCGAAGACGCTGCGGAGGAGCTCCACCACAAAACCGTGGGGCGTCGCCTCATCATCATGAAAAACGAGCCGGATTGTCCCGGCGCCGCCGCTGACCACATCCATCATTGGTCCCTATAGTTGTACTAGCATAGTTAGTAACTAAACATAGAAAAGAACAAAAAAAGAACATCATAAAATGTCGCATCCGTCAAGCGGGTGCGCTGAGAAAGGATGGGTGGGGTCGGACTCTCCTTGATAGTTTATGTGACGGCACGATCGCATGTCATGATTCGTGGCCCGTGCCCGCGCGAAAAGCCGTTTCAGCTTTGGCGTGTTGATTCAGTCGGCGATTTTGATGCCATGCAGGTCGCCAGTCAGATGTAGGCGCGGAACTCGGCTTCTCCGCGGGCATCGGGCCACAGAAAGCCTTTCAGGAGATCGTCGCGTGTGACAGGCATGGTCGCGGCCGCAATCAGACCACGCCCGTGATCGGAGCGCGTTGAACCGATCGGCCGAGGTCGGATGAGATCCTGCTATAGGATAGCGCCGTGATCCCGAGGGCAAGTGTGCTGTGCGCCTCGGCGAACGCCGTCGATGTCCAGGATCTGCTCCCGGCCTGGCGACCGCGAGCACTCCGTCAGTGCTCGCCCTGCTCGTAGCAGGCGCGGCAGATCTGCGGCGGCCGGCCTTCTAGATGGGCGCGGCGGAATTCCGCGAACTCATCGCTTTTCCAGACCTCGGAGAAGCTGCCGTTATTCTTGAGCGAAGGACCGATCTGGTAGGTGTCCGGGTTGCCCACCGTGCAGCACGGCACGACGCGCATGTCGGAGGCGACATAGGCGCGCTCGAACGGCCACGGGCAGAGGTGGGACGGCGAATCCGTCCGATACTTCTCGGTGGTGTGCCAGAAGGCGACACGCCGGCCCTGGGCGCGGCCCTTCTCGAGCAGGCTGAGCATCGAATCGAGGCCAAGCTCGTCCTCCACTGTGACGGAGGCGTTCCGTTCATTCCATTTGTCGAGACCCCAGCCGATCACTTCGAGGGAGAACACCTGATTGGTGAAGCCGAGCTCCTGGCCGAGATCGACCAGCTGGCCGAGTTGGTGGCGGTTGCCCTGCTGGACCACCGTCCACATCTTCGTCACCTCGACACCCTTCTCGCGGCAATAGCCGTTGATCAGCTTGCAATTGGCGGCGACGCGCTCGAACACCGAACCGACACGGATGCCTTCGAACACGTCCTTGGTGGCGCCATCGATCGAGATCTGGATTTCGTTGACCCCGGTATCGACCAGCTTCTTGTAGTTGTCGCGGAGGTGAAGCAGCGACGCATTGGTCGTCGTTCTCACCCAGATGTGCTTGGAGCGGGCATAGCGGATCATCTCGAAGAATTCATCGCCCCGCTGCATCAAGGGCTCGCCGATGCCCTGCAGCTTGATCTCCACCAGCCCATATTGCTCGTCAATCAGGCGGCGGAAATCGTCAAAGCGCATGTCCTCCGCGCGCTGGCCCTTCGGCCACTCGGCGACCACGCACATGGTGCAGCGGAAATTGCAGCGGCTGAGGTTTTCGATGTCGAGCTTGATCGGCAGATAATCGATCACGGCGCCGCGGCGCTGATGCGCCTGATAGGCCTCGAAGTTCGCCTTGCGACGCGGGTCACTGGACAGCGCCAGTGCGCGTTCCCGCTGGTACGCCTCGAGGCCGGCAGCCGGCACGGGCATCGGCAGGCTGCGAAGCCCTGTAGGATGGGTGACGTCGTGCACTGCTGCCTCCTTGGTCCGTACCGAATTGCCTGGTCCTTGCGCCGCTTACGCTGAGCCTACTCTAAGAACTTATATCCGAAGATGACCCTGACCTGCGCCGCAGGCGGCCAAATGAAAGCTGTTCATAAACTGGAAACCCCGCGACATCCACCGGCAACACCTCCCACGCCTTGACGGCGCTGAGCCGCGTTTGGGCCGGCCATGCACAAAGCGTGGGCATTTTCCATCGACCAGCGGGCCGCGAATGTCCATCCGGGAAAACGCAGCTATCAACTCCCCGTCCCGGGCGACCGTGACGCGTCGGTTTTTCATGTTCCATCCGATGGAGCGCCAGCCCCAGCCTTGGGGATGACACCGTAGCTGCCCGGGCGTCAATTCCTCATACGCGCAAAAACGCCGCGGCGGCGGATTTTGGCTCGGTTTGCAACGTGGCGTTGCGCGCGGATCACACTTGTGACATATGGATGTCGCGACGAGAAGTGGTATACGGCACACCGCTGCGTCTTCACGGCCAGGCAGGCATGTCGGTGCGGCTTCCCGCAGGCAGGAACCGCGCACCGGTTCTTGGCAGCGCCCCGTTCGGCAGCCGGTCCGAGATTCGAGCCATGGATCATTCGTCGACAGGCCGTGTTGTCACGGACGTTCCATCGCCATCCGGCATCAGCACGCCGGCTGCGCCGATGCGCTCGACCATCGCGCTGCGCCGTGCCGGTCTCGCCGAGATGTTGATTTAAGGTTGAAGGCGGTGTCTGATTCGGCCCACCGATTGTCCTGAATTGTGTCCGGCGACACGGAGAACCTCGCGACCAAGCGCCCGCGTGAGTATGTATCGTCGCTAGTTGACTGTGCGGAACAGCTTTCGTCAAACGAGGCCGCGATCGATGGAGAACGTCATTCCCGATCAGGCCCTTGGGGCGCAACGGCGCGACGGACGCTTTTCGCTGCGCGCGCGGCTGATGATGCTGGTGATCGCTAGCGTGGTTCCGCTGGTCGCCTTCACGTTGGCGCGCGGATATCTGGATTATCATAATGCCGTGACCGACGCGGGCCGCAAGACGCTGGAACTGGCGCACAGTCTTGCGCTCAGTATCGAGAAGCAGCAGCAGGCGCGCATCGCGGTGCTCGAGGTGCTGGCGATGTCGAACGCGCTTCGCCGCGGCGATTTGGATGTCTTCCGCGCCCGCGCCGACGCTGTCGTGGCGAAACAGTTTCCGGGCTCGAACATCGTGCTGCTGCGCGAGGACGGCACCCAGGTCCTGAATACGCTGCTGCCACCAGGCGCGCCGCTGCCCCGGCGGCCCGACATCGAAGCGACCAAGCAGGTGTTTGCCACCGGCAGCCCCGCGATCTCCAACGTGTATCTTGGAGTCGCGGCACGTCGCTACGTCGTTTCCATCGAGGTGCCGGTGCGCAATCCGGAGGGGAGCATCGTCTATTCCCTGTCGATCGTTCCGCAGGCTGACGCGTTTGCCGATGCGATGCGCCGTCAGGACCTCCCGCCCGGCTGGCCGGTCGCGATCTTCGACCGGCAGGGCGTGACCGTCGCTCGCAATCTCAGTCCCGAACGGTTTGTGGGCGGGAAGCCGGGACCTGCGTTGCTGGCGCGCCTGCTGGAAAAGCAGGAGGACGTGTTCTTCAACACCTCGCGTGAGGGCATCGCGCTCGTCACCGCCTTCAGCCGCATCGAAACCTCGGGCTGGACGGTTGCCATCGGAGTGCCGATCGCCGAGCTGACCGCGCCCGCCATCGAAGCCGCGATGCGTACGCTGTTCGTGGGTGGCTCCGTGCTCGCGCTCGGTCTGCTGCTTGCTCTCGTCGTGACCAGACAGATCGTGGCGCCGATCGCGACGTTGCGCCGGCTGGCGACCCCGGAGCACCGCGGCGAGATCCTGACTGCGCCCGCGACGGGACTGAGCGAGGCCGACGAGGTCCTGCGGGCGCTGCAGACCGCCGAGCTGGCGCGCCTGCGCAGCGAGCAGGACGCTCTCGAGCGCAGCAAGCAGCTCGAGTCCTCGAACACAGCCCTGGCAAGCGAAGTCGACGTTCGCCACAAGGCGGAGCAGAAGGCCCACGCCCAGCTCGCCCGCCTGAGCCTGCTGCACCAGATCACGCGGGCGATCGGCGAGCGGCAGGATCTCAGCAGCATCTTCCAGGTCGCGGTTCGCAGCCTCGAGGACGAGCTGCCGGTCGATCTGGCCTGCCTGTGTCTTCACGACAGCACCGACCAGACGCTGACGGTGGCGAGGTTCGGCGTCAAGAGCGGCACGCTCGCGCTCGGCCTCGCGATGCCCGAGCGGGCGCGGCTCGCCATCGACCAGAACGGCCTGTCGCGCTGTGTGCGGGGTGAACTGGTCTACGAGCCCGATCTGGCGCAACTGGACGCCCCCTTCCCGCAACGGCTTTGCCGCGCCGGTCTGCGGTCCCTGGTGCTGGCGCCGCTGCAGGTGGAGAGCCAGGTGTTCGGAGTGCTGGTGGCGGCACGCCTGCAGCCGCAAGGTTTTTCCAGCGGCGAGTGCGAGTTCCTGCGCCAGCTCAGCGAGCATGTCGCCCTCGCCGCGCATCAGGCGCAGCTCTATGAGGCCCTGCAGCAGGCCTATCACGACCTCCAGCAGACGCAGCAGGCGGTGATGCAGCAGGAACGCCTGCGCGCGCTCGGGCAGATGGCGAGCGGCATTGCACACGACATCAACAACGCGCTGTCGCCGGTCACGCTCTACACCCAGGTGCTGCTGGAGATGGAGCCCGATCTCAGCGCCAGCGCCCGGGAATCGCTGGAGACCATCCAGCGCGCCGTCGACGACGTCGCGCACACCGTTGCACGCCTCTCCGAATTCTACCGCCAGCGCGAACCGCAGCTCGTGCTGGCTCCGGTGCAGCTGAACCAGCTGGTGCAGCAGGTCATCGATCTGACGCGGGCGCGCTGGAGCGACATGGCGCAGCAGCGCGGCACCGTGGTTGCGCTCAGGACCGAGCTTGCCGCCGCGCCGCCCCCGATCCTCGGGGTCGAGAGCGAGATCCGTGAGGCGCTGATCAACCTGATCTTCAATGCGGTTGACGCCATGCCGAACGGCGGCACGCTGACCGTGCGCACGCGCCTGATGAAGAGCCCCGCCGGCAATCGACACGACCAGCTCCAGGTCGATGTCGGCGACGAAGGCGCTGGCATGGACGAGGAGACCCGGCGCCGCTGCATGGAGCCGTTCTTCACCACCAAGGGCGAACGCGGCACCGGCCTCGGCCTTGCGATGGTCTATGGCGTCGCGCGCCGGCACAACGCCGATGTCGAGATCGACAGCGCAGTCGGCAAGGGCACGATCGTGACGCTGAGCTTTCCGGTGCCGCCGGCCGATCAGATCGCCGCGCCCGGAGCCAGGCCGGGATTGGCGGTGCCGCCGCGCATGCGCCTGTTGCTGGTCGATGACGATCCCCTGCTGCTCAAATCGCTGCGCGATACGCTGCAGGCGGACGGTCACGTCGTCGTCTCCACCAATGGCGGGGCGGCCGGCGTAAAAGCCTTCCGCGCGGCACTCGCCGCCGGTGAGAGTTTTGGCGCAGT
>Ga0213876_10002069_pt1 | contig 11888 bp, 9 predicted proteins | sample BarmaccomBMRX_R9_FD_160113 | JGI IMG/M metagenome (GOLD analysis project Ga0213876, IMG submission 160113) | Root-associated microbial communities from Barbacenia macrantha in rupestrian grasslands, the National Park of Serra do Cipo, Brazil - RX_R9 | ecosystem: Host-associated > Plants > Roots...
TTACTCCGCCCGCATTGTTGTTGACGCTGCCGCCACCGCCGAGATCGACGCCCGCGCCGCTTGTTACAGTCGCCGTGATGCTACCGGTGTTCGTGACCGTCCCTGACGATCCCTTGTTGACATAAACACCGTTGCTGCCGCCGCTGATCGAACCGCCGGAAAGATTGGTGACGGTGCCTCCTTTGGAGAGAGCGACGCCATCGTATTTACCACCGGCGATGTTGCCGGCGTTCGAGATCGTGCCGATCATCGAAAGGGTCGCGAGCGTGCTGGAGCTGCCGACAAAAACGCCGATCGAACTGCCGGTAATCGAGCCGCCCACATTGTTCGTGAGCGTCCCGCCGCCGGCGAGATCAACACCCGCGCTGTTCGTGGAGCTCCCGCTGATGCCGCCACTATTCGTCACCGTGCCGACCGCACGGTACTTCACGTAGATGCCGGTGCTCCCGCCTGTGACCTTACCGCCGGCGGAATTCGTCACCACTCCGCCGAGCCCGAGGACGACACCATCATAGGTGGCGCCCGAGATACTTCCCGAATTGCTGAGGCTGCCCGCGCCTCCCTCGATGAAAGCGCCGAAGAAGGCGCCGGTTATGGTTCCCGTCGAGGCGTTCGTAACATTGCCGTTGTTTTCGAGATAGACACCAGCTCCATTGGTCCCTGTGCCGGAAACATGACCTGAATTTATCACTGTGCCCGGCACGTTCTTTATGAATACGCCTGCGTTCTGTGCGGTGATGCTCCCCGATGAGGTGTTCGAGACGGTTCCGCCAGCGTCGATCAAAATACCATGGTCTGTCGCCGAGATGTTCCCCGAGTTCGTCACGTTGGCGGCACCCCCAACCGTGTAGATGGCGGCCCCGGCCGTACCAAGGCTAGAGATTGTGGCGCCCGACGCATTGGTCACACTACCGCCGCTGAAAAATCCAATCGCGTCATCGAAAGTACCGGTGAGGGTGCCGGAATTCGAAATGGTCCCGACCCCGCCGCTGACTCTCACTGCATCCTCACCGCCCGTGATCGAGGTCGTGTTGGTGACGAGCCCTCCTTTGCCCAATGCCACCCCATACCCTCCGCCGGAAATCACGCCGTGGTTGGTGATATTGCCCGGGCCGCTAGAGGCGACGTAAAGCGCCGCTCCGACCCCCAACCCGAGCCCATGCGTTCCCGCGCTCGAGATCGTCCCCCCGGCATTGTTCGTGAGCTTAGCACCGCCGCTCAGCTTGATTCCGTCAGCGCTGCCCGAGGAGATGCGCCCCGCGCTGGTAATTGTCCAAGGGGTAGAGGGAGCAGCCCCGTCGATTCCGTCCTTGCCAGCACCGGTGGAGGCCACGGTGCCATTCGCTGTGATCGTAAGAGGGTTATCGGTCGCCGGGTTCAGAGTCACCGGACCGGTTGTGCTGGTGCTGATTGTTCTCGACATCGATCTTCCTCAATTCGAGCGAAAATCCCCTAACCCCTAACCGAGGTGCGATAGTCCCTCGAGCAGAATTGACGCAGTGCCCTGAAGGTTTTGAGAGCGGCACAGGCAATTGAGCTCACCTGGCGACCCTGAGTGCGAACACGAAGAACGCTGGTTTGCGGTACTACAGAAGGCAGATCCCTGAACGGAACCCCACTTTTGCTTAATGCGGCCGCGCGCAGTTAGTTTTGTGGTAGCTCGATCCGGCCCTATATCTCGGTCACTGGATCGAATAACCAGTAGCGATCAGATGAGCACGATATCATCTGTTAATCGAGCGTTAACCACGCAGCGCATGGCTTCAAGGAAGGAATTTCGAAGTACCTCGAATGTTGCAAAACCGGATCGATTTCAGCCAGAACGAACTTCATCCGTGACGTTACCGCCTAGGCCACCCCAGTAACCCCGCGCCTAGATGCTGGCCCAGTAGCGCTTGCGCAGAGCCTAATATTCGGAAAGCACCGTATGTTAGCTTTCCCTTTCAGAAAGTGAACCGCTCGCGACATTGAAATCCGTGGTGGAACCGAGAGTAGCATATGCACGTGGTCGCGATGGATCGCGCCGCGCGAACGCTCATTTTCATGCGATCGGGCGATCGGCCGCAACAGCTCAAGAGTCCGTTGTCCAACAATCCTCCGCCAAGATCGGATCCCGCTATTTGGTGACCCAAACCCACCGATGCTTGCAGTGCCAGACCGTATGGCTACCAGGCTTATAATCTTGCATTTGCGCAGGATATATCCCACTGGCCTAGAGGCGAGGATTTACGGATCCACGAGCGTTTAATCTGGTAAGCTTCCGGTGGCGATTGCAAAACGAGGCACCGGGCTTGACTGACTCAAGAGGCGGGATCGTGCAAGGATCGATTTGCTTAAAAATAGGAGCTGGTGAAGCTTGCTTGCCACGTCGTGAAATTGTGCATATTGACCATAATCACCCGACCAGTGGGTGGGATAGCGCAGGTGGTCAGAGAGCTGTCTACGGAACACGAACTGCATTTTAGCGGTGTTATTTAAGCAGCTCCGGTCTTTCTCAACGCAAACCGCTTGGATTTTGATGTGAGCTACCGCCATTCCTCATGACCGATTCCGTCATCACCGTCGAGAATCTTTCGAAAAGCTACCTCGTCGGCCATGTGTCCGCTGAGCGTGGACGCCACAACTACACAGCGCTGCGCGATGTCATTACCCGCGGAGCGAAAGACTTCGGCCGCAAGGCAGCAGATATGTTCCGAGGTCGGCAGGTGGTGCAGGGGGACGAAGTCGAGGAGTTCTGGGCCCTCGAGGAGGTGAGCTTCGAGGTCAAGCGGGGCGAGGTCCTCGGCATCATCGGCCGCAACGGCGCCGGGAAGAGCACGCTCCTTAAGATTCTCAGCCGCATCACCGAGCCGACGAGTGGGCGGGTGCAGTTGCGCGGGCGCGTCGCTAGCCTTCTGGAAGTCGGCACCGGCTTCCATCCCGAGCTCACCGGCCGCGAGAACATTTTGCTCAATGGCGCCATCCTTGGAATGACGCAGCTCGAGATCCACAAGAAGTTCGACGAGATCGTCGCTTTCGCGGAAATTGAGAGATTCCTCGATACGCCGGTCAAGCGCTACTCCTCCGGAATGTATGTGCGACTTGCGTTCGCGGTTGCGGCGCATCTCGAGCCGGAGATCCTGGTCATCGACGAGGTGCTGGCCGTGGGTGATGCGGAGTTTCAGAGAAAGTGTCTTGGCAAGATGCATGACGTCTCTTCGCATGAAGGACGGACGATCCTGTTCGTCAGCCATAACTTGGCGGCGATCAGCGAACTAGCAACCCGCGCGCTTCTACTCAACGCAGGAAAGGTCCAGGTCGACGGAGGCGTCGCGAGTGCGATTTCCACTTATCTTTCACAAGGAGCGAGAAGCCCGATTTACGAGCGTAGTCCCGATCAAAATTCACGGAGGCCCCATGTTAGGAGGGCAGAGGTTACCACCTCCGAACCAAACGGCGTACATCGGTTCGGTGAGCCTCTCGAGATCAGGTTCAATATAAGACATACGACGCCCCTCGGAAGGGGCTGCTTCTCATTTCAAATAATAAACCAATATCAGCAACCCATAATTCACGCGTTTGCTTATTATCCGGATGTACGGTTCGGGGATTCGAACGAGGAAACGACGCTGATTTGTAGATTTCCATCCCTACGTCTCAACGTCGGAGAATTTTGCCTCAAATGGTTCTTGTCCGAACCCCCTGACGGTGAAACTTATGAAGTGGTGGATAGCGTGTGTCTCTTTGAAGTCGTTCGCACAGACGAGTTAATATTGTGGGGGTGGCGGCCGGAAGCCTGTGCTTATCATGAGAGGTGGGACTGGACGGTAGAACGTGCCCGGATTGCTGAGAAGGTTTAAACATGGATTTAGCCCAGTCAGAATACCTCCGTCATAGATTAACTCCTCGGCCTGGTGACCCGTTTTACTTAGTCCTTTCGGACTTACTACTTGCAATCAAAACATTGAGACCTTCAACGATTTCGCGGATTATTGATTATGGGTGTGGCGGTTCACCTTACCGCCCTCTTTTTTCAGATTGTATATATCATAGAGCCGATCTAGTGGGAGGCACGGATCTAGATTTCGAATATGGTCCCGATGCGAAACTTCCGTCGAACGTTTCCGGCTATGATTGCGTCTTGTCAACTCAGGTCTTGGAGCACGTCAAGGATCCGAAAACCTATCTCGATGAGTGTTATCGGGTCCTGCGCCCGGGAGGCCACCTGATTCTAACCACCCATGGTCTATTTGAAGACCATCCATGCCCTAAAGACTATTGGCGCTGGACTGCCGAGGGCCTAAATCATTTGGTCGAAAACGCAGGCCTTGAAGTGCAGGCGACGAAGAAGCTCACAACGGGGCCCCGAGGCATAGTGTTTCTTGCCGAGCGAGAGCTTTCGCGGCTTCGGTTTCGAAAATCAGGACTTTATGGCGCCCTAATTTCTCTGGGCGTTAGAGCTGTAGAGCGGCTTGGCAGTCGACGAAGGCATCAAGCCTGCGATAAAGATTTCTCGCATTTTCGCGTGGTGGATCTCAAGGAAGCAGGTCATGACGTTTATGTAATCGTTGCCCTGCTCGCATCTCGGCCCTTGGCCGGTTAGGAGGATACCGTGAGGGTAAAGCAATTGGTAAAGCGAGCGGTGATCGATGCGTTAGCGAATCAGGGATATTCCTTGGAGCGGATGAGTGAGCTAGGCCGCCTGGCGGATCTGCATGGTAGCGACAAGGGGACGCGCATGAGTGCCCACCGCTATACACGCGTCTATGATCGGCTTTTTCATTCGTTGAGATCTGAACATATTACATTTGTGGAGATCGGACTAATGCGCCGAGAATCTAGGCGTGCTAGCACCGGCACAGACGGAACGAATCCAGTGCCTATGAATAGGGCTCCCTCGCTGGAAATGTGGAGAAATTACTTTCCAAATGCCACAATATTCGGTTTCGATATTGATGATTTTTCGAGTGTTAAGATAGACCGCTGTGCGATTCTACGGGGAGATATGTCTTGTGTCGACGATCTCAGGCGATTGACCCAGGCAGTGGGTGGGCCCATCGACGTATTGCTCGAAGATGGAAGTCATGCGTCTCATCACCAACAGATAGCTCTTGGATCCCTATTTCCCTCCATTAGATCGAAGGGAATATACCTGATTGAAGATCTTCATTGGCAGGACGAACGCTTCGAGAAAGCCGAAGCGGTAAAGACGAAGGACATCCTCAGAAGGTTTCAGGTCGAGGGAGTGTTCGTGAGCCAGTTCCTGTCACAAGAGCAGCAGGCATACATTCAAGACAATCTCGAACGGGTATGGCTGTTTGACAGCCTTACATCGGAGGTTGATGACTCGACGGACGCCTTGGCTGTGTTGATTAAGAAATGAATGGCCGAGTACCCGGACGAAGCTGCCTCTACCTGGATATAGGCAATTGAACAATCGAATCCTTTTCGTATCCTCCTTGGAGGGTTGGGGCGGCTCCGAAGAGTTGTGGTCCCGCGCGGCAGTGAATCTCATAGCAGAGGGGTTCAATGTGTCCGCATCTGTGGTCAAGGAGCCACAGCCCCACAAGCGCGTGCTGGATCTGATCCGCAGGGGAATCGATGTTCGGTTTTGCCCCAAGCAGTATTCCCGCTTAGAACGAGTGTGGCGGAGGGCGAGGTCTAAGCCTCTCTTCACCCTTGTCGGTGAAACTGAACGAATGATTGCCACGCGTTCTCCGTCTCTGATCGTACTTTCTGATGGGGGTCCCTTTCTAGATCCGGGCTTATTGGAGATGTGCATCGAAAAGTGTGTGCCGTTCGTGACCATTGGGCACGCAAATTGGGAGGGCATGTGGCCCGGGGATGAAGATGCCGCGCGCTACCGCGCGACGTTGGGTAAAGCTCTTCGCTGCTACTTTGTATCCAAGGCCAATATGCAGCTTGCCGAGAAGCAACTCGGCGTCGAACTCCCCAACGCAGAGGTTGTCTGGAACCCGTTCAACGTCAACTACAATACCGCTCCAATATGGCCGAGGTTCGCAGGAGGGGACCAATTGCTGCTTGCCTGCGTGGCGAGGCTAGATCCGCGCGCGAAAGGCCAGGATCTGCTTTTCGAAGCTCTGGCGGGCCCCAAATGGGCGGCGCGGAACTGGCGCTTGGCCCTATATGGGGAGGGCCCGATGCGAGACGGTCTCGAGAGGTTGGCTCAGCGTCTCGGTCTCCCTTCTGAGAAAGTCGTATTCGCAGGACACAGAGAAGTAGAGGAAATCTGGCGATCGAACCATGTTCTCGTGATGCCCTCCCGCTTCGAGGGGCTGCCGTTGGCCATGGTGGAAGCCATGTTATGCGCGCGCCCTGTCGTGGCGACGAACGTGGCAGGGCACATGGAGATTTTGCAGGATGAGGTGACCGGCTTTATCGCGGACGCGCCAACTAGTCCGAGCGTGGCGCTGGCCCTTGAGAGGATGTGGATCAACCGTTCCAGGTTAGAGGATATGGGAAAGGCTGGCGCAAAGAGGATTCGGTCACTTGTGCCCGCGGACCCCGCGAAAGTGTTCGCGGAAAAGCTCAAATCCTTATTCTTGTGCCCCCCTTATCCGAGAAGCGGCTTGGTGTGAAAATCTACTGGCTGATCCTGTTATCATGAAATCCTTGAGAGGGTGGAATCGGGAATGCAACGAATTTTTTGGTACATATCATAACTTCCCAAAGCCACTTTAATATGAGGCGCAAATTGACATTCCATTTTGAGATCGCGCGTCCGATGATTGCCTCGCATGTTTGGATGTAGGCGAGTATGATCGCCATTTCCCTGATCATTTGTTCTCACAATCCACGTCCCGACCATTTGGGGCGTGTACTTGAAGGCTTACGCAAGCAATCGCTTCACATGGACCAATGGGAACTGATCATTGTCGACAATGCCTCGAGAGAGTCATTGGCCAGCACGTGGGATCTTTCCTGGCATCCATCCGGTCGGCACCTGTTTGAGGGCGAGCTCGGACTTTCTGCCGCGCGCCGACGTGGCATGCTCGAGGCAAACGCGGATATTCTGCTTTTCGTAGACGATGATAACGTGCTTGCGCCTAACTATTTGCTGGAGGGCCTCAAAATTGCGCGGGACTGGCCGCAGTTGGGAACTTGGGGTAGCGCGATCATCGTCCCCGAATTTGAAATTCAGCCCGCGGAGCGGCTGACGCCGCTGCTGCACCTTCTCGCGATCAGAGAAGTGGAGACAGCTCGATGGACCAATTTCGTTCAATGGGAAGCTTGTCCTTGGGGCGCGGGCATCTTCTTGCGAAGATCTGTCGCTGATGCGTATCGGAAAATGTCCGATAGTGAAGGGCTACAGATCTCCGACCGTCAAGGAACGTCGCTTATGAGTGGCGGTGATGCCGAGCTCTCTTATGTGGCCTGCAGCATGGGCTTGGGAATCGGAATTTTTCCTGAGTTGAAAGTCACGCATCTCATTCCAAAGGAAAGAGTCACGGGTGAATATCTCCTGAGGTTACATGAAGCAATAAGAGTCTCGACAAAATTACTGGATTACAAATGGAAAAAGGATCCACTGACTGCGCGGTCTTTTTTTTCTGAGAAGCTGTTAATAATAAAAAACCTTATTTTAAAAAGAGATCTAGAACGGCAGCTGTACTTTTCAGAACTTCGGGCTGACAAAAGGTTCATGACAATACTTGGACGTATTTCTCGCGGAAATAGTCATGCGTCTGCTAGTTAGATTCATTGCGCCCGAATCTGATGCCGTTTCTCTGTCTTGGTCGCCCAATCAGAAGAGCGCCGTGTCATGGGACGTCTCCTCGGCGCCAAAGCGATCCAGTATATACTGGGAAAAGGAGATTTTTGATGCGCGAAACAATACGCTATCGGACCTGTCGGGGCCATATGGGCTGATCTATAGCTTCTATTGCATTGGGTTTGATTGGTCTCTCGAACATTTCCTCGACGATCTTTTGCCTTTGCTCGGCGATGACGGCATAGGGATCTTCACAACAACAGAAGATTTCAAGCCGTTCGACCGCCTACGCGAAATCTCTCTCCCGAGGATAATCAGCAAGGCTCCGTATGATTCACCATGCAATACTGTGATGATCGCGGCGGAGGAAGATGTTTTTACCATGCGCGCGCCTATCAGGCCGATATGTCGGCCCGTCCACGATTTTGCTCAGAATGAACGAAAGCTGTAGAAGGCCGTACTGGGAATGATGCTGAAGAAATTAAAAAAAAGCACCCGGAGCGCACAACAATTTCAATCATCGCTAAATCGCTCTCAAGGGACTTCGGACCAATCGTCAGCATCAACGCGAGAGGTGCTGTTGTGCCCAGAAGCCTGATGGATCGCGTCAAGCGGCGACTGCGGATATCGCCTTCCTTTGGTGATCTCGGGAACACTAAGCCATTCAGTACGATATATGGCTATGATCGAGGGACTCCGATCGACCGTTACTACATTGAAAATTTTTTGACCGCTCACGCGAGTGACGTCTGTGGGCGCACCCTCGAGATTGGGGATGATACCTATACGTCTCGTTTTGGAGGAACGCGCACCACTCAGCGAGACGTTCTCCACCTAAACTCACTCAACCCCGCCGTGACGATCGTCGGAGACCTGTCCAAAAGGGGCACACTGCCGGCCAGCGCCTTTGATTGCCTCGTGATCACGCAGACCCTTTATTTCGTTTATGATATTCGAGCTGCCGTCGATGAACTTTACGGTTCACTTAAAAGCGGTGGCATCCTACTCCTGACAACGCCAGGCATATTTGCGCGTGACGAAGAGTACGGCTGGTTCTGGTCACTGACTACAGCCTTGGCTCGGAGGTTATTCGGCGACGTGTTTGGTGCCGACAATGTGGAAGTGGGTGCCTATGGTAATGTCTTTGCCGCAACCGCATTTCTGCAGGGCATAGCGCTGGAAGAGGTGCCCAGACACAAGCTCGATGTTGTTGACGAGGCCTTTCCCGTCGTCGTCACTGTGCGCGCAAGGAAGTGAGACGATCAGCGTCGCCGGCTCGTTCTTCTGGGTTCAGTCTGTACATTGCGGCTGCGAGCTCAGATGCATTCCACGCGCCAACCGCCGAGCGAGGCATCTGCAGGACGCGGCTGCTGGCGCCTATCCCGAATGATTGTGTCGTGCACGCAATTTCGAAGCCCGCCTCCTTGACGATGGCGACGGAATCATCATCGTACTCGCCGAACGGATAAGCGAATGCCTTAGGCGAATGCCCAACCAGTTCCCGGCAACGGTCGCGGCTTTGCGTGATCTCGAGACGCTGTTCTTCTCGATTCAATTGGTTCAGCACGGGATGCGTGACAGTATGAGCCCCAATCTCGATGAGGCCCGAGCTCGCGATTCGGCGCACCTCGGCGGCCGTAATGGTGCGATGGCTTTCGCGTGAGGTAGCACAGGTTCCCGCCTGCCGGTGAAGGTCCTCTATGGCCTGTCGTCGTTCCCGATCCCCTGCGACGCGAAGCCTGGACCACAATTTCAAATAGGCGGATTGGCGGGCGCTCTCCGGCTTCATGGTGGCAGCCCACTGTGATGCGGAGCTCCGCTCATCGCGTCTCCCTAATGCTATCGACGCGGCTGTCCCGTTGATGACCAGGCCGAGCCTATCCGTTTCGGCGCACATCACGATGCGCTCGAGTGCATCCCACCAGAACTCTTCGTCCGAAGAAATGAAAGCCGTAGCCAGAAAAACCGTCGCTGGCAGGTCATACTTCTCGAGGAGCGGGGCTGCGGTCGTCGCATTACATGCATACCCGTCGTCGAAAGTGATGGCGATGGCCTTTGCAGGCAGGCGGCCACATTCATGGAGCTGCCCGAACTCGGCGAGTGGCAAAACAAGCCGCCGATGCTTCAGAAATGCAAGCTGCTCTTCGAAAAGGAGGGGTGGAACCGCCAATCCCCACGGGTCCGAATCCAGGTCCGCAACGCGATGATACATAAGTATCAGAGGAGTCTCAGGGTATAATTGGAGACGCCGTGCCATTCTAACGAGGCGCCGCCTAACCCGGCTCGAGTGGACCCGAGTTCCTTTTGAAGAACGGAATGCACCCGCCGGGCTCAGCGAAAAAGCTGACATTCCTTTACCCCGCCGCTCACCACGCTTCGTTGAGCTATGGCAGCCCCCCTTGCTTTTCCGAATCTGACGGAAAAACGGCAGGCGAGGCTTACATCAGCCACCAGTGTGGCTACTGATAGATTATATCGAGGCAGGCGATAGGAGTTCAAAGAGACTAATACTTTTGCGCTAGGTATTCAACCGGCTGGCGATCGCCTGTCGCGTGCGGCAGAAAAGCTCGGGGACATGCCTCGGTGGCCAAGCAAGGACCCAGTTTTTCTCTTTGTGAATACAACAGATAAAAAGGATGGCACCTCATCTCATTCTTCTGATTTCGTCATCATCCAGCCGGCTCGTCCAATCCGCATATTCCCTGATCAAACCCCCATAAGGATTGCCTCCACTCGGCAGGGTGTCTCCGAGCGCGAGAGTCGCCATGGGACCAAGCGTGTTGCGATCGGTTGCGACTGGCCCGCCATTCGCCACAAAAGATCGGCCCGAATGGCTCCAGGCTAGAGCCGCGACGACAGGTCCAAACGCCGTGCCCGAGCCCAGTGGCGCGGTCAATTGAACGCCGCTTCGGTCATAGGTGTAGAGGTGTGTTTGGTCCAGCCCGCGGATCATCGCCGCCGTGACTTCATTGACGAGCATGCGCGGTTCGTTGATGCCGCTTCGGCTTGATCCCGCCCCGCTGAAGAATATGGTGGCAGGGGTCGCAGTCGAATGGCTGAGAGCCTCCCCGTTTAGCCGGACAAAGTCCGGGTGACGGGTAACGGGGGAGCCGGCCGTCACGATGCCGGAAGTTCCGGCCAACCCCGGCACAGTGCCGGCCCTACCATTTTCGAGCTGCTCGAAATAAACCTGCCCTCTCACGGTCACCGTGCAAGTTCCCGCCGTGGTGACAACAAAAGTGATCGGGATGCCCTGCGTGGCCGTTCCCGAGCAACCTTTTGCCGTGCCATTCGAGAGCACAAGTGATCCCGCCATCGCAAACCCACCCAAAGGCTCCATGTTGCCCCACAATGTGTAAAAGCCCGTGGGAAGGATCCCGGTGGTCTGCGTCGCCGGAGCGGCGGAGTTGAGGAGAAAATTCGTGGCGCTAGGTTCGACCAGCAGGCCGAGGCCCTTTGTGGGCCCGCCCGCATAGGCCAGCCTCGCCTGGTTGCTCCCGTATTGCAGATAGGGGTAACCGGTCGGGGAATTGGGCAGCAGGTCGGTTCCCCCGTCATTCATGACAGAGATCAGGTTGCTGCCGACCGCACCTTCCCCGGTGAAAAGCTGCTCCGTGAAGAGCATGTCGTCGGCGACACCGGGCCGCGTCCAGGTCGCGGAAGCCGTTCCTTGCACGGCGCCGATGTCGATCCGGCCGGCCTCCACTCGAGGATTGCCATAAAAGTCGAGGGCGGCCACCCCGCAGGCCAACGTCCCCTTTCCCACAGCGGGACTGCCCGGTTGCAAATGAAAATTGGCAACCGACAAATCGGTGCTGGGCGCTGCAATCAGCGGATTGACGCCGAGCCGATTGCCATTCACGCCGTCGCTGAGCACGGCAGTCGTATTGACCAATCGGACCGCCGGCTGCCCCGCGGTGCCGTTGAAAGTCAGATTATTGAAATAAAGCTGATTGGTATTGGTCCCGCTACCCGTATCGTCCACAATCGCGAAGTTGGCGGAGTTGTACGTTCCATCCTGCACGACAAGGTTATTGCAAAAAATGTTGTTGGATAGGGAGGTGCCTCCGCCTCCGGAGGCGTTCATGTCTCCCGCATTGGCATTCTCCCGGCGAAGATCTGTTTGGTTGTAGAGAATGGTGTTGTTCAGGACAGTGACGTAGCTGCTGTTATAAAT
>Ga0213876_10002070_pt1 | contig 11887 bp, 11 predicted proteins | sample BarmaccomBMRX_R9_FD_160113 | JGI IMG/M metagenome (GOLD analysis project Ga0213876, IMG submission 160113) | Root-associated microbial communities from Barbacenia macrantha in rupestrian grasslands, the National Park of Serra do Cipo, Brazil - RX_R9 | ecosystem: Host-associated > Plants > Roots...
CTGATCGGCGTAGCATAGAATCGTTTCAACACCAGTTGCTGACGCAGGTTGAAGAACAGGAAAGCCACCCCGAACACACCCGAACTCAGCAGCGAAAAGCCCAGTTGTCCCGGCAGGATAAAATCGATGGTCCGGTAAATCCGTCCGGGTATCTTCTGAACATCATTACTGATCACCGCTATTGTTGGCGCGCCGGCATAAGCCTGCCGGTTGATGCCCGCTATCACCGCATTGATGATGGACTGCAGTACCTGTACATTCTGCGGGTTCACCGCTTCCGAACTGGTAAGGGTAATATTATAAGGCGGATTGGCCACCCCCGATTTCCGGATCCTGATGATGGCGGTGATCCTGCCCTTCTCAAGATCTTCTTTTAATAGCTCACCTGTTTTTTTCGACACGTTCAGTCCGGCTATCCCCTTCATCGCCTGGTAGATGGGATTGGCCGTATCGGATGATTGGTCGAAAGCCACATTCAATGAAATCCGGCTGCCGCCGCCGATGAACCCGAAAACAAGAATGAAGATCAGGGGAAAGGCAATACTGAAGACAACCGCCGAAGGGCTGCGGAAAATAGCCCGCAGGCTGGCTTTCGTGATGGCGAACATCGCCCTTACCTGGTTATAGTTTCCGGTCATACCCTGTGTTCATTAGGCAACAAATCTATTCGATTATTCGCCCAATCCAAAAAAAGCCGAAAATCCGTAAAAAACAAGGGCGGTTTGGACAATTGTCGTATGTTTGTACGACAATTGGCAACCATGGCAAAAGTCAGAAAATACCGCCAGCAGAAACCCACGGAGCCTAAGGTCGAAGAGGCTCAGGCGTCTTATCTCCCGACTAAAAAATCGGTGGCGGTAGCGGATTATTCTTACCGTAAATTAAAAAAGATCGCTGACCTGGTACCTTTTACGCAGGCAGAATGGGCCAATATGCTTCATCTCTCCGAAAGGACCTTGCAACGTTACGCCAAAAACAATTCTTCCTTCGAGGGCATTTATACAGATCGCATCCTTTTGCTCCAGGAAATGATAGAACTGGGCCTTGAAACCTTTTCCTCTGCAGCTGCTTTTTATGCCTGGTTGAAAAAAGACAAGCCTGTTATGGGGCGGGTACTCAATTTCGAATCGCTGTATTCAGAACGCGGTATCCAGAGCGTGATTGACCAGTTGCTGCGGATACAACATGGCGTTTACGCATGATCCTCTATCGATTCTCCCATCCCAAATTTGCCTCGGATCTATCAGGCAACGGCGCCAAGATCTGCGGCGGCCGGTGGAATCCTGTTGGCACTGCCGTTACCTACTCAAGCGGACATATTTCCCTTGCATTGCTCGAAACCCTGGCCAATGCCGGCACGCTGGAAGAATTGCTGGCTATTCAACTGGTAGAGATAGAAGTGCCTGAGCATGCCGGCATACAGGAGATCCGGTTATCGGGACTTAAAAAAAACTGGCAATCCGATTTCGATTATACGCAGTGGATGGGGCAGGCCATCCTGAATTCGGGCAAGAACCTGCTAGTGAAATGTCCGTCCGCTATCATCCCCGCCGAACACAATTACCTGATCAATCCCCTGCACCCTGATTTCAAAAAGATCCGAAGTTCGGTGGCGAAGGATTTTCAGTTCGACCGGCGCCTGTTCAGACAGGCAGGGCTTAGTGTGACTGCAGCATAAATGGCATTCTCGCCTGCGGTTCGCCGGCTGCCATTTGCTTCACCTGTTTGATCTGCTTGATGAGGAGCAACTGGTCAGCCCCGATCTCTTTGGCAAGGGTCTGTTCTCCCACCGATTTTTTATAATTGTTCATCAGCTGCTCCAGGAAATTCTTTTTCTCGGGATACTCCCTCACCCTGTAATCTTTCGCCCTCGCCATACGTGCGGCGCATTCCACCGCATCCTGCAGCGTTCCGATACGATCAACCAATCCCAGTCCCAACCCATGCGATCCTGTCCATACCCTTCCCTGTGCAATGCTGTCGATATAAGCAGGATCTTTTTTTCTTCCGGTGGCTACCCGCGACTTGAAAGTGAAATAAATGGAATCGACAGCCGCCTGCAGGAACCTGCGCTCAGGCTCCGTCAACGGCCGCGAACTTGTTCCCATATCCGCATAAGGCGCGGTCTTCACGCCGTCGAAAGTCATGCCCAGTTTGTTCTTGAAAAATGATTGCACGTTCACGAGCATACTGAACACGCCTATCGATCCGGTGATCGTATTCGCATCTGCAAACACCGAATCGGCTCCGCAGGAAATATAGTAACCGCCCGAAGCCGCCACATCGCCCATGCTTACCACCACAGGTTTCTCTTTTCGCGTTAAAGCGATCTCCCTCCAGATCACATCGCTTGCCAGTGAACTGCCGCCCGGCGAGTTAACGCGGAATACGATCGCTTTTATATCGTCGTCCTGCCGCAGTTTGCGCAACAGGATGCGGAAGGCATCGCTGCCCACCTGTTCATTATCGCCGCTGCCGGAAACGATATCTCCGTTCGCATATACCACCGCGATGCGGTCGCCGCTGAATTTGCGCCAGGAGCCGGACCTCGAATAATCGTTGATATTGACAAAATTGATCCTGTCGTCCCTGCGCAGTTTGAGGCGGCTGATCAGTTCATCCTTTACCTCGTCATCATATTTTAATCCATCCACCAGGTTATTGGCCAGTGCATCGTGGGCGGTCTGGATAGAACCCTTCACCGCCAGTGAGCGCAGCACGGAAGTGTCCATATGCCGGGTTGCGGCAGCGGCTTCCAGGAAATGCTCATACAGGTTACCCAGCCAGGCAGTTGTCTGCACCCGGTTGGGTTCAGTCATCTTTGTTTCCCTGAAAGGCTCCGTGGCGCTTTTGAATTTGCCCGCATAAAATATTTCCGGTTGTATCTCCAGCTTGTCGAGTGTGCCTTTCAGGAAAAGCAGGTCCACCGCATAACCCGACCAGTCTACCCCACCCTGGGGGTGACAATAAATTTTATCCGCAACATTCCCGACATAATAACCGCCCTGTGAGATCGCTTCTCCGTAAGCGATCACGAATTTCCGGCCCGATTTGAAATCGAGCACGGCTTTGCGCAGCTCTTCACTGGCCGCAAGCCCGTTGGCATTGCTGCCGCAAAGAATATACAAGCCCTTGATGGCGGAATCCGATTTCGCATGGTTCAGCAGCCGAACCATATCGTAAAGTGAGGGAATATCGTTCTCCACCCCGTTCACCAAAGCGTTTACCGGGTTATCCTGCGCCTGCTCCTTAAAATGCTTCGACAGATCGAGCACCAGTACGCCATTGCGGCCGATCCTGGGTTTTTCGGTCGTGGTCAGTGAAGCCACAAAACCGAAGAACAGGAAGAAGCCGATCACGCAAAAAACCAACAGTGCCAGCAGCGTTGCAAAAAATATCTTGAAAAAACCTTTCATAATGACTGATTAGTATTGAATTTAAAGATATTTGAAGCTGACTACACTTCCAATTTATGAGCACAGCTTATTTGCTGACAGGCGGCAATATTGGCAACAGGCTGGCTTATCTGGAGCAGGCAAGGCAGCTGATAGCGCAGCATTGCGGCAGGATAATGAAATATTCTTCTGTTTATGAGACGGCGGCCTGGGGTTTAATGGATCAGCCCGCTTTCTATAACCAGGCCCTGGCGCTCGAAACGCAGCTGACGCCGGACCAGCTTATGCGCGAACTGCTGCGCATTGAGGAGGAAATGGGAAGGGAGCGAACGGTCCGGATGGGCCCCAGAACGATCGACCTGGATATTTTACTGATCGATCAGCAGATCATTACGGATCCTTTATTAACAGTACCGCATCCTGCCCTGCCCGATCGCAGGTTCGCTTTGCTGCCCTTAACGGAGATCGCGGGTGAGCTCATTCATCCCGTGCTTCATAAAACTATCCGGCAATTGCTCGAAGATTGCAAGGACCAGCTGGATGTGCAAAAAAAATCCGCCGGCGGTAACTGATGGCGGTTAATTTTGACCGCCAGGCTAAATTATTTCATGAAGCATCATTTTATTACGGTTGAGGGGAATATTGGAGTGGGAAAAACCACATTGACGCACCTGCTGGCCAAACATTTCAATGCAAGGCTTATCCTCGAAGAATTTGCGGATAATCCTTTCCTTCCCAAATTTTACGAGAACCCTGCCCAATACGCTTTTCCACTGGAATTGTTCTTTATGGCCGAGCGCTATAAGCAGCTGAAGGATATGCTGCACACCAAAGACCTGTTCCAGAGCGTAACGATCTCGGATTACCTGTTCACCAAATGCCTGCTGTTTGCCAAAGTGAACCTGCCCGAAGAAGAATTCAGGCTATACCAGAAGCTGTTCGATATCATTCACCAGCAACTTGCATTTCCGGATATCCTGATCTACCTGCATGCTCCGGTGCAGAAACTGCAGTCGAATATCAGGAAGCGCAATCGTTCCTATGAGCAGTCTATTCCCGACGAATACCTGTTCAATATCCAGGAAACCTATACGAGTTATATCAAACAGCACAATATAAAGACCATTTTCATAGATGCCAGCAACGCCGATTTCCTGGGAAATGAAAAACACCTGCAAACGGTGATCGATGCGCTGGATAAGGATTACGACGAAGGCCAGCATTATTTCAGCCTGCCTTAAAGCGGCACGACGCAGGCCTTGCCTTGATGAACGACAATGACAACAGCCCGACCCAAACAAGACCCTTTCGCAGCCACCCGCATCGCGGAATACCGCCAGTTGCTGATGGGACGCTTTCTTTTTATCATGGGACTCCGCATGATGGGCACGCTGGTGGGCTGGTGGGTATATGAGCTGACGAACGATCCGTTCGCCATCGGACTTATCGGTCTGGCCGAAGTAATACCGGCAGTTTCCCTCTCGCTTTATGCTGGTCATGTGATCGATATCAGCGAAAAAAGAAGCCTGCTGCTGCGGGGCGTGTGGCTATACCTGGCCTGTGCACTGTTGCTGGTGGGATTGTCTACACATTACACATCTACCCAGATGAGCAATCACTGGATCGCATTCAGTATTTATGTGATCATTTTCCTCACAGGTATTTTCAGGGCTTTTACCGGACCCACTTTCGGAGTGATGATCGGGTCTATCGTGCCGAAAGAATTACTGCAGAACGCCACTACCTGGAACCAGGGCACCTGGCTTTCTGCCTCGGTTACCGGGCATGCGACCGTTGGTTTCCTGATCGCCGGTATCGGAAATACCGGCGCGCTGATCATCATTTCATTGCTCGTGGCTGCAGGCCTGGCTTTCATGTACCGCATCAAACCCAAACCGGCATTGAATGAACCGGGAGAAAAGAAAACACTCGACAGTGTAAAAGAAGGCCTGCGCTTTGTGTTCCGGTCGAAGGAAGTGCTGGGCGCTTTATCGCTCGACCTGTTTGCCGTACTGTTCGGCGGAGCTGTTGCCATGATACCTGTGTTCGCGAAAGATATCCTCAAAGCAGGTCCGGTGGGTTTTGGCTGGCTGAATGCGGCTTCGGATATGGGGTCTATCCTGATCATCATCATACTTACTCTTTTCCCGATGCGTTCAGGCCAGGGACGAAAACTGCTGTTTGCAGTGGGCGGGTTCGGCGTCTGCATTGTAGTATTCGCGTTATCAAAGGTATTCTGGCTTTCTTTCGCGGTACTGATGCTGAGCGGTATCCTGGATGGGATCAGCGTGGTGGTGCGCGGCACTATTCTCCAGCTTAAAACGCCGGGTAACATGCGTGGAAGGGTGATGAGCGTAAACTCGATGTTCATCAACAGCAGCAATGAGCTAGGGCAGTTCGAGAGCGGCGTTACCGCAAAACTGATGGGTGTGATCCCTTCTGTTGTATTCGGCGGCTGCATGACCTTACTGGTGGTAGTGACCACCTGGTTCAAAGCGCCGAGCCTGCGCAAAATGGAATATTAATTCCGTATCTTTCAGCTGCCCCGTTTCAACCTAAACTGTTTTCATGCAACGCCGTTCCTTTATCCGGTATTCCGGCCTCAGTGCAGGCCTGATGGCTTTATCATCAAAACAACTGCTCGCCGCTATTTTACAGCAACCCGCCTGGAAGATCAAAATGCTTCGCGGCGATATCGGCATCTTCACCGAGCGCGGCGGGACGATCGGATTCTACCAGGGAAAAGATGGATACACCGTCGTGGACTCACAATTTCCCGATCAGTCGCAGCACCTGATCGATGAACTGACGCGAATGGACAAACGCCCGTTCGAGTTCCTGATCAATACACACCATCACGGAGATCATACGGGCGGCAATATTTCCTTCAAGGATAAAGTGGGACATGTGGTAGGCCATGAGAACTGCCTGGCGAATTACAAGCGCGTATCGGAAACCAATAAGAATGTTGACAAACAGCTTTTCCAGGATATCACTTTCAGCAAGGGCTGGAAGCAGAAAACAGGAAAAGAAAAGATCCGCGCCTATTATTTCGGTCCGGCCCATACCAATGGCGATGCGATCATCCATTTCGAAAAAGCCAATATTGCCCATATGGGTGATCTGATGTTCAACGAGCTGCCGCCGGTAATCGACCGCAGCGCAGGCGCCAGCATCAGCCACTGGGTACAGGTGCTGCAGCAGGCGCGCAAGACTTTCGATAACGATACGATTTTCATTTTCGGTCATGCAGGCGATCCCGAAAAAGTAACCGGTTCCAAACAGGAGATCATGGCTTTCGAAGATTACCTGCAAAAGCTGCTCGACTTCGTGGATGCGCAGATCAAGGCGGGTAAGACCAGGGATGAGATCGTTAAGGTGAAGGATATTCCGGGTGTTGCCTGGAAGAACAGCGGCGCCGAGCGCAGCCTGGGGCCGGCCTATGATGAACTCACTTCAAAATAGGCAGTAATCTTTCCAGTACATGGAAAACGATCGGGCAGAAACTGGAATTTTTCAGGGTGATGGCCTGGCGTTTCAGCAGTACATCTTCATCGGTATAGGGGAAGCGGTGGCAGTCGGAAGGCCGCGCTTCATAGATCCGGCATAGATTACCATCGCCGAGAAAAGGACACGGCTTTGTATTCACCACATAGTCTCCCTCCGTATCGAGTACCAGATAGGTTTCGATGAAATCACCCTCTTTCATACCCAGGTGTTTGCTTATGCGTTTGATATCGGGTGTCTTGAACCGGGGCGAATAATTCTTGCAGCAGTTGGCGCATTGGAGGCAGTCGATCCGGGCAAATGCTTCTTCGTGGAGATCGGGAAGCCGTTTCAATACCTTGTTCTTGTCTGCACGCTGGAGCAACTGCTTGTATTGCTTCTGGTGCGCAGCACTCTGCTTTTCCCAACCTTCCATGTTGATCTCATTCATAAAACGACGGCCGGCTAAAACCGGCCGCAAAGATGATCTTTTTAGCCGAGGATAAGATATTTCGCTAAGAGCCAGGGAGGGAAAGAGTGTAGCAGAAGGGAGCCCTCCTAAGCTCCTTCGCTCCTATCCACTCCCAGGGAAACCATGCGCAATTCCGCAGCCGTTCAAGGAAAGCAATTAAAAGGCCACCCTTTTTCTTCCTGCCTTCGTTTTTCTTTTATTGAAACCTCCCGCGCCCCCGCAATTCTTTGAATCCGGCAACAGCCGTCAATAGCCGGCAATGAACTGGTTAACAGTTTATTAACCATAGACGCAGCGGTCGTTTTTTTCCGGCGATATAGGCTTACCTTTGCGCCGATTTAAGCCCTAAAAACTACAGACGCAGTATGAACTTATTCGACCAGCAATCCGCAGAATTCCAGCAAAGACATATCGGACCCAATCCTGTCGACACCAAATTGATGTTAGAGACCATCGGCGCAGCTTCGCTCGATGAGTTGATCAGCAAGACCGTTCCGGCCTCGATCCGCGTTAAGGAAGCCCTGAATGTGCCCGCCCCTATCAGCGAGTTCGAGTACCTGAGGGGGCTGAAAAAACTGGCGGCGAAAAATAAAGTATTCAAAAATTATATCGGCCAGGGCTATTATGGCACCATCACACCGAGTGTGATCCTGCGCAATGTGTTTGAAAATCCGGGATGGTACACGCAATACACTCCCTATCAGGCGGAGATCTCGCAGGGCCGCCTGGAGAGCCTGCTGAATTTCCAGACCATGGTTACCGATCTGACCGGGCTGCCCATCGCCAATGCATCCCTGCTGGATGAGGCAACAGCTGCTGCAGAAGCGATGACAATGGTGTTCCATCATGTGAACAAATCGGATACGATCAGCAAACCCAAATTGTTCGTAGACCAATATATTTTTCCTCAAACAGTGGATGTACTGGTTACCCGCGCCGCACCGATCGGCATCGAACTCGTTCACGGCGATTATAAAACAGCTGTGATCGACGATAGCTTTTTCGGCGCGATCATGCAATACCCGAACGACAATGGTTCTGTTGAAGATTATCGTTCATTTATCGGGAAAGTGCATGCAGCCGGCGGTCTTGCCATCATGGCTACCGATCTGCTGGCGCTCACGCTTCTTACACCGCCAGGTGAGCTGGGCGCCGATGTAGCCGTGGGCTCTGCACAGCGTTTTGGGGTGCCGATGGGCTATGGCGGACCGCATGCCGCTTTCTTTGCCACCCAGGACGATTTCAAGCGCGGTATGCCGGGAAGATTGATCGGTGTAAGTATCGACGCACAGGGAAACCGTGCCCTGCGCATGGCGCTTCAGACCCGCGAGCAGCATATCAAACGTGAAAAAGCGACTTCCAATATCTGCACGGCCCAGGCTCTGCTGGCGAATATGGCTGCGATGTATGCCGTATATCACGGGGCTGCAGGACTAAAAGCCATCGCCACCCGCATTCATCTGCTGGCGCAGTCGGTGGCGGAAGGAATTTCCAAAATCGGCATCACACAGGCAAACGGTTCTTATTTCGATACATTGAAGATCACCGGCGTCAACGCAAAATCGATCAGGAACACTGCGGAAAAATTCCATACCAATTTCCGTTATTATGCAGATGGCAGCATCGGCATCAGTATCGATGAGACCACCGGCATCGAGGACGCAAATACTATTGTCCGCATTTTTGAAACTGCTACGGAAAAAAGCACAGGGCACCAGATTACGATCGGACAGTTCAAAGAAGCTGCGGCGATGCGTACCGGTATGCAGCGCAGCTCGGGCTTTCTGACGCATCCGGTATTCAATACACATCACTCCGAAAGCCAGATGATGCGGTACCTGAAAATGCTGGAGAACAAAGATCTTTCCCTCAATACGAGCATGATCAGCCTTGGCAGCTGTACGATGAAACTGAATGCGGCATCTGAAATGATCCCGGTGAGCTGGCCAGAATTTGGCGGATTGCATCCTTTTGTTCCTGCAGATCAGGCTTCCGGTTATGCAGAGATCATCGATGAACTCAACCAGTTCCTCTGCGCTATTACCGGTTTCACCGCCTGCAGCCTGCAGCCGAACAGCGGCGCACAGGGCGAGTATGCGGGTCTGCTCACTATCCGCGACTATCATGCTGCACGGAATGAATCGCATCGGAATGTGGTGCTGATCCCGATCAGTGCACACGGTACCAACCCGGCAAGCGCCGTGATGGTGGGCTTTAAAGTAGTGGTAGTGAAATGCGATGATGCCGGCAATATCGATGTGGCCGACATGAAAGCGAAGGCAGAACAATATAAGGACAGTCTTGGCGCGCTTATGGTAACTTATCCCTCAACGCATGGGGTGTTCGAAGAAACGATCAGGGATATCTGCAATATCATCCACGACAATGGCGGCCTGGTGTATATGGACGGCGCCAATATGAATGCTCAGGTTGGACTGACCAGTCCGGGACTGATCGGCGCCGATGTTTGTCACCTGAACCTGCATAAAACATTTTCCATCCCGCATGGCGGCGGCGGACCTGGTATGGGCCCGATCTGTGTGAATGATAAACTGGCTCCTTACCTGCCGGGACATACTGTGCTTGCAGATGGGAAGAATGAGCATGGTGCGGTGAGTGCGGCCCCTTATGGATCTGCCAGTATCCTGCTGATCAGTTATGCGTACATCAAAATGCTGGGCGCTGATGGTATCCGCATGGCTACCGAATATGCAATACTGAATGCAAACTATATGAAAGCGCGGCTGGAGAAACATTACAAGATATTGTACACCGGCAGCAACGGCACCTGTGCCCATGAATTCATTGTTGACCTGCGGCCGTTCAAGCAAAGCGCGGGTGTGGAAGCAGAGGATGTGGCCAAGCGTTTGATCGACTACGGTTTCCATGCGCCTACGCTGAGTTTTCCGGTACCGGGCACGATCATGATCGAACCTACGGAGAGCGAGGACAAGGGTGAACTCGACCGGTTCTGCGATGCCATGATCTCTATCTATGACGAGATCAAAGCGATCGAAAGCGGTAAGCTTGATAAGACAGACAACCCGCTTAAGAATGCTCCGCATACCCAGGCTGTGGTCTGCAATGATGAATGGAAACATCCTTACTCGCGCAAGGAAGCGGCTTTCCCATTGTATTATGTTACGCTGAATAAGTTCTGGCCTTCGGTAGCAAGGGTGAACAATACGCATGGAGACCGGAACCTGATCTGCACGTGTGAGCCGACTTCAGCGTACGCAGAGCAGTAGGGATTTTGAATTTTGTAATTGGGAAATTTCGAAATTGAGAAATTCCCAACCGGCTTTCAATTCCAAAATTTTCCAATTCCAAAATTCCAAAATACACAAAGGTCCCGCTTGTCAGCGGGACCTTTTATATGCAGACTGGCCCATTTGCCGCACCTGCAGTTCCAGCAACGCGATGATCCGGTCTTTGTCGGCAATGGTCGATTCCAGTTTCTCTATCTGCTTTTTCAGCAGTTTAATAACATCGTCTTTGGAAGTGAAATAAATATGCTGTTCTTCATTGAGCTCCGACACTTTTTTCTCTGTGCCGTTCTGCGAAGGCGGCGAAAGCAACATCGTGCCGCGTCCTGTAACCAGCCATACCAGGCTGAGGTCTGTATAGTTCTGTTTGATCCGTTCCAGGATATCGGAACCGACCGCGCCTTTTCCTTTCAGCTGTTTGCCAAGGTAGCCGTTCGAAAGTCCGCAGGTATGTTCGAAAGCATAGGCGCTTACCTGGTAGTAAGCCAGGTATTCCTGTAACCGGTCAATGAGTCGCATCAGGTATAAATACGTTAGAAAATAGGGTATTATTTTTTCGGCAGACCATAGGGTAAATGGTAATATTGTGTCGTTATCCAGCCATTACGAAATAACAAAGCAACCATAGGCCGTCCAACCGGCTTATACCTGGATCTGCCGATTTTTTAACGGGCGTATTTTCCGTGGCAGTTCTGATCGTTCACACCTGAATCGTAAGGCAGCAGCCCATAAACTGTTTGTTATGCCTTCACGGAAAACTGCCGCAGCGCGGGGCTTACCGGTATTAACCGGACAGCAAATCCAGGACCCGATGCTTGCCATAGAAGATTTTTTTGACCGCATGGGGCCTGATGAAGCGCGGCAATTGTTGTGGACATGGCTTAAGACCACGGTAGCGGGTAACTATAACACTACCCTCGATGCCAGGGAACGGGCGCTTATCCTGGATTTTTATGAAAGTATGGAACGGTTATTAGAAGCTTCCTTTCTCCTGCAGCAATCAGCTTTAAAAAAATCAACGCACCATCACGACTGAACCGGGTTACCGCAAGGGCGCCAGGGCGCAGGGTTACGCGGAGGGCCAGCCCGATTCCTTGCAAGCCTTAGCGCCCTTGCGGCTTCGCGGTAAACTTTTGCCGATGAAACAGGGATCACTTTATTAAATGGCTATATTTAATACCCAAACCACCGAACATGAACCAGGAGATCATCAACCTGTACGATGAGTACACACATAAACCTTTATCGAGAGAAGTATTCCTGAAAAG
>Ga0213876_10002071_pt1 | contig 11885 bp, 10 predicted proteins | sample BarmaccomBMRX_R9_FD_160113 | JGI IMG/M metagenome (GOLD analysis project Ga0213876, IMG submission 160113) | Root-associated microbial communities from Barbacenia macrantha in rupestrian grasslands, the National Park of Serra do Cipo, Brazil - RX_R9 | ecosystem: Host-associated > Plants > Roots...
GACGCCGTCCGGGCTGAGAAAACGCGTCATCAGGACGTTCGAATCGGGCAGGTACATTTGCTTGAAACGGCCTTCCACCGTGGCCCAGACGCGAAAGAAACCGCCCTTTTCGTCATCTAATATTTTGGCGAAGACACTCGGAGAGTCGAAGCGCGGCAGGCAGCACCAATCGATGGAACCTTCGCTGCTGACGAGCGCGGCGGAGCGGCAGTCTCCGATCATTCCATAGTTGTCGATATCTTTGAAGGGCATTTCGGTGACAGTTCTATATTCCCTAATAGATGCTTTGTTAAGAAAGGTGGGATCATGAGTTTACTATGTGTCCTATTCGCTTGAGCTTTATTACGGTCCTATGTCAGTTTTAGACGTTGTTTTAGGCAGGCCACTTCCTTCTTCGGAAGAACGCGCCGAGCAGATTGGCCCGGCCAAGGGCATTCCAATATTCGGACTGGATGCGCTTGGTTCCGCCGCATATGGTCCCGAAGCCGCGCTCACTTTACTCATCCCATTGGGAGTGGCCGGGCTTCACTACATTCTTCCGTTGAGCGCCTGTATCATTGTTCTGCTCGCGGTCGTTTACTTTTCGTACCGGCAAACTATCGCCGCTTATCCTTCCGGTGGCGGTTCTTACATCGTCGCGCGCCAGAATTTGGGAACGTTTTCGGGTTTACTCGCCGGCGCTGCTCTGCTGATTGATTATGCGCTGGATGCGGCGGTGGGCATCTCCGCCGGTATCGGCGCGCTGACATCGGCAGCGCCTTCCTTGCACCCTCATACGCTGGCGCTTTGCTTGATTTCACTCCTGATTTTGACAGTGGTGAATTTGCGCGGGGTACGAGAAACGGGTGCAATTTTTATGACGCCGACTTATCTGTTTCTCGCGTGCATGGGAATTGCGCTGGTGATCGGCATTGCAAAAGCTATTGGAAGCGGTGGACATCCTACGCCGGTCGTCAGCCCTCCCCTTTCCCATGCAGCAGCGGGAGTTGTCAGTTTGTGGCTTCTGTTGAAATCATACGCTAGCGGCTGTACGGCGCTGACCGGCGTGGAAGCGGTTAGCAATGGAGTGGGAGCATTCCGTGAAGACCGAGTGAAAAATGCGCGTCGCACATTGGGCATTATTATTGCCGCCCTCGGCCTTATGCTGGCCGGGATTGCATACCTGGTGAAAGCTTACGGAATTGTTGCTACTGATCCGAATGGCAACAATTATCAAAGCGTTCTCTCCATGCTGCTGGGCGCGGTGGTGGGCCGTGGCTGGTTCTATTATGTATCGATTGCTTCGATTCTGTTGTTATTAACCCTCTCGGCGAATACCGCCTTTGCAGATTTCCCGCGAGTTTGTCGTTTTGTGGCGGAAGACGGATATCTGCCGACAGCTTTTGCAAATCGCGGGCGACGACTGGTCTACTCGGAAGGTATCTGTGTGCTTGCCCTGATTACTGCCGCATTGCTGATTGGCTTCGGCGGGATTACAGACCGGCTGATTCCTTTATTTGCAGTCGGGGCGATTCTTTCCTTTACCATGTCCCAGGCCGGCATGGTGGCCCACTGGAAGCGCGAGGGAGGACCGGGCGCGCGCCGGAACATGCTTATTAATTTATTGGGCGCAATTGCCACAGGCATCACAGTGCTGATTGTGATTGCCGCTAAGTTTTCTGAAGGCGCCTGGGTTACCCTCGTTGCCATTCCTTCGCTCATTGCTCTTATGTACGGCGTACATAAGCACTATGTCAAAATTCGACGTGAAATCGAAATTAAGACGCCACTCGATGCGGATCGCCAATCTCCGCCAATTCTTGTGGTCACAATACAAGGCTGGACGCGCGTAAACAAACAGGCCCTTCGCGTAGCGATGGTGCTGTCGCCCGATATCAAGGTCGTCCATGTTGCTGAAGAGAATCAACCTAACGAGTTCTGTGATCGTTGGAGGGAGTATGTGGAGCAACCGGCTGTGCGGTCGCGCCTACCCATCCCTGAATTAGTAAGAATTTCCTCGCCTTACCGCTTCGTGGTCACTCCCATTGTTCAATATGTCAACCAGCTTGCAGCGGACAACCCGGACCGCCGCATCATCACTGTGATTCCGGAACTGATGGAACGTCGATGGTACTACTGGCTGTTGCACACTCAGCGCGCTACTATCCTCAAAACACGCATACTGATGGAATGCAGCGACCGGGTTTCCGTGCTGAATATTCCGTGGCATCTCAAATCCGTCTAACGTAAATTTTTCTTTAGCACCGAAACATTAAGTCGGGATCTGTGTTTGCTTATGTAGCACATCACATGCGTTTCCGTACTTTCCTCGCTACGTTCGCTGCTGCAGCGCTTCTGCCCAGCTTCTGCTTTGCGCAAAGTAGTCCTGAACAGCTTCCTATCCGGGCCGCCAATCGGATTCTGGAGCAGGGGACATGGGGACCGACTCCAACTCCTCCCACGATCCTGCAAGAAAAAGGTTTGCAAGCGTGGTTTGTTGAGCAAGTCAGAGCTCCCATTTCCACCTACCTCGATCAGCCGCTGCTAGGCGCTGACGGGAAGAACAATAATAATCTTCAGCCGGTACAGGTTGCCTTTTTTCAAAATGCCCTGAATGGCCCGGATCAACTCCGGCAGCGGGTTGCGTTCGCGCTTAGCGAAATTTGGGTCGTTTCTGAAACGGGCGGAGTGAACTATGCTGCTGCGTTTCCACCACTCTTTAACATCTTTCAAAACGATGCTTTCACGAACTATGAACAGATCATGAGAGATGTGACCCTAAATCCCGCCATGGGTCGTTTTCTCAATATGGTGAATAATGACAAAGCAGACCCGGCGAGAGGCACGTCCGCGAACGAGAACTACGGACGTGAAATCATGCAACTGTTTACCTTAGGGCTGACGCAGTTAAATATGGATGGCTCGCCGGTGCTCGACGGAACTGGCAAACCGGTACCGACCTACACACCGAATACCGTGACGGCTGTGTCCGAAGCATTTACCGGCTGGACCTATCCCCCGCAACCCGGAACGGTCACTCGGGGGCATAATCCGCTGAACTATATTGGCGCCATGGTTCCGGTGCAGGCGAATCATGATACGTCGGCAAAGGATCTGTTTCCTGGCTTTACGCTGCCTGCCAATCAATCAGCGGAGCAGGATTTGGACGGAGCGATTCATGCATTATTCATGCAGCCCTCATTGCCGCCCTTTATTTCGAAACAACTGATTCAACATTTGACAACCAGCAATCCGAGTCCCGCTTATATTCAGCGCGTGGCATCCGTTTTCGCTAACAACGGCTCCGGCGTTCGCGGCGACATGCAGAGCGTGATTTATGCCATTCTGTCTGATCCTGAGGCCCGCGCCGGGGATAATCCTTGGCTTTCTCCTTCACCCGGCTATGGGCACATGAGTGAGCCGGTTCTTTTTATCCTTAACTTATTGCGCGGCTTGGGCGGCGCTGTTTCGAGTACCAGCACTGTGGCGAATGCGGCAGGGTCCTTGGGACAGCAATTGTTCTATGCGCCCAGCGTGTTCAGCTTCTTCTCGCCGCAGTACCGGACGCCGGACGGCTCCCCCGCCCCTGAGTTTCAGATTTACTCGACGCAGTCCGCAGCAAGCCGCGCCAATCTGGTAAACGCTGCTATTTACAACGGACGTTTTGATGCCGGTACGACGTTTAATCTATCATCCTATATCGCGGCAGCCTCCCAACCTGCCGCGCTGGTGGATCTGATCAACACGGTTTTCTTCCATGAGGCTATGTCCGATAGCACGAGAGCCGCCATTAGTCAGGCTATGAGTGCTGTCACAGCGCCTTCCGACAAGGCGAAAGCCGCTCTGTACATTGCCCTCACATCAGGTGAGTATCAGATCATTCATTAAATTCGAGCATCCGGCCCGTTCGGAAGAAATTAGAAAGGTTTATTATTCAATGTTTTCACGTCGCGGATTTATTAAGATTGGAGCCGCTTCGGTTGGCTCGCTCGCGCTTCGACCGTTTGGCCTGTTGCCCGCGCTGGCGCAGTCCGGCTCGGCTGAATATCGCGCTCTCGTTTGTGTCTTCCTGTTTGGAGGAAATGACTCGAACAACATGGTGATTCCATTTGACGACGTCAACTACAAGGCTTATTCCTCCTTGCGCGGAAATCTGGTGTTGTCCGGGGCTGACCTGACGAATCCGGTTTATGCCGCGACGGGCGGCGCTCCTTATGTGTTTCACTCCGACCTGAGTGAACTGGCTTCGATGTTTTCGAACAAGGATCTGGCCGTGGTGGCGAACGTGGGCAGTTTAGTTCAACCGACGACTCGTGCCCAATATTTGGGGCAGGCCACGCCGCTGCCGGTCAACTTGTTTTCGCATTCAGACCAACAGGTCCAGTGGCAAACTTCGATCCCGGCCGGAAACAGTCCCACTGGGTGGGCCGGGCGTGCGGCCGATCTCGTTGCGGGACAGAATCTTTCTCAATTTCCCACCTTTCTGTCTGTTGCCGGAAACAGTTTGATGGGTACGGGAACCACTACCCAACCGGTTGCGTTAAACCCCGGTCAAACGCTGGATTTAGCAGGATTTAATTCTTCTTCAGCCTCGCAGGCTCGCCGTGCGGCATTTCAGAACCTATTAACCCTGAATACGGGTGTTAAGCTGGCGCAGTCTGCCAATAACATCATGGCTGACAGTATTGCGGATGCTCAGGCTCTTGATAACGCGCTCAGCAAATCTTCTCCCTTGGTTACGCAGTTTCCCAAAACCAGCTTGGGCGCACAACTGGCTCAGGTGGCGCAGATTATCAAAGTGCGAGACGGGCTTGGCATGCGGCGACAAATCTTTTTTTGCGCGCTCGGCGGCTTTGATACCCACACAGGCGAAATCTTGGCTCACAAAACGCTTTACCCCCAGTTGAGTCAGGCTCTCGCCGCGTTTAATAATGCCATGACGGAACTGGGCACGCAGAACGAGGTCACTACTTTCACCGAATCCGATTTCAGCCGCACCTTCCAGGCTACCTCCGGCGATGGCAGCGATCATGCATGGGGAAGTCACCATCTGGTAATGGGCGGAGCCATTCGTGGCGGCGACATTTACGGCAAGTTCCCCGCCTTTCAACTAGGCGGGCCGGACGATGCCGATACGCGCGGTCGCTGGATTCCGACGATTTCAGTGGATCAGTACGGCGCAACGCTGTGTTCATGGTTCGGAATTGATGATTCGCAACTTCTCAATGTCTTCCCGAACCTTGCTAATTTCGGGTCAAAGAACCTGGGTTTTTTGGGATAGAGTCAGTCAGGTTTAGCGTACGGGTTCGTACGTGATGCTGCTCTCGGCCTCGCCCCGGCGAAAATCCGTGTTCTCCAATGAAATGGTGAACGTGCGCTTATAGAAGAAAACTGCCTTCACGTCGAATTCGCCTCCGTAGCTTACAGGGAAGTAGACCCCTGGATCGAATCGGCGATAGCTCACTGCGAAGCCCAGTTGGTGCAGATTGGTGCCCAACAGTGTCTTGACCAGGAGGGGCAGACCCTTGGCCATGTGCGTCGTTACGGAAAGCGGCTGCAGGTCCGCTTTATTGACCAGCAGTTCGCCCGCCCAGACCGTCTGCTCATCGTCAAATCCCGCATACTCTTTCTTAGGCTGAAATTTAATTCGGTAGACCGGCTCACCCCGGTAGCGCTCCTCTCCTATGAGTTCGTACTGATACTTCTTCGCCTCAGTGCTGGTAAGCGGAAACAGGTCTTTTGCTAACCCATCTTTCGATTTCTTGTCATTGATGAGGTCATCTCGCAAACTCGGCACAAGACTGGCATCGATATCAATTTTCTTGTCCGGTATAGGTTCACCCGATTTCTGATATTGGAAAATTTGGCCTTTGTTTCCGTAGTGCCCTTGGCACTGCACCAAGTCTTTCTTCGTGCCCTCCTTCGTGGGAATTACGTTATAGATGCTGTATTCTTCCCGCGAAAGCACCCCGTTGCTGTGAATGGCCCGAATCCGAACTTTCTGAGTATAGGTATACTTGGCGCGCAGTTCTTCGGCTTGGTCCTGATGCGCTGCGACTTGGGACATAACAGCATTAATATCAGGCGTTTGTGCCGGTAGCTCTCCTGAGAATAGGAAGACCAAGGCAAAAACGGCGGCAGTCCTTCCCCACACGTGCATAGTGGACCTCCCGAAGTTCACTGCAAGTGGTACGGAAACGCGAAGACTTAAGTTCCTGATATTGTTCCAACACGCTAAAGGAGATGAAAGGCGACTTCAACCATGACCCTCACATTCGCTGGTTTACCGTCCTTTGTTCCTGGTTGAAAACGCCATTGTTTTAGTGCTTCGATAGCCGTTCGGTCCTCCTCAGCATTCAAACCATGAACGATGCGAGGTTCGGAAGGACGCCCCTCGGCAGTAACAACTGTCGAGATTTTCACTGTTCCTTCTATGAATGCTTCCTTCGATTTACTTGAAAATTCCGGCTCAACGTAGTGTAAGAGCTTGGGCGCTTTGATGGAACCTCCTGGCTCATATACTTCCGCCACGGCATCTTTCTTACTGTTGTTTGCTTCCGCCTTACTGTTGTTTGCTCCCGTTTGCAGCCCATCCGCTCCGCCGCGAATGTCTAATAGAATCGCCGCAATTAATTGGCAGAAAAAAGCACGCCTGCTCGAGTTTAGATACACGTCTTCCTCCCTTAAGCAAGCGAGTGCAAAAAAGACGAAAAACAGGCCTGTTCGGTTTCACCAAGTACATAATGTAAGAATCTTTCTTGAAATTTGTAGAGGAGATCCGCTCAGGTAGACTCTATTAAAGATTCAACATTCACGGAATAAAGCGCTGATTTGCCTTCACGGTCGCTTTGAAAGTAGACGCGCCGACTATCGGGTGAAAACACTGGAGAAACCGCTGCTGCATTTTTGGCGCCGTGCTCGCATAGTGTCAGTTCGCGCCGGCTACTGCGCAATAGCAGAACAACCACAGGCTGAGCTTTACTCCGGCTTGCGCCGACAAACACTGATCCGTCCGCATTGGGAGCAAACGACGCAAACTGACTGGTATTCGTCACATGCTGTTCCTGACAAGTTTCGGGAAAAACTTCATGAATCACGGAGCGGGTGAAATTCCCATCCGAAATCTCACGAAGGAAGAGTACGGAACGCCCGTCGGGAGACCAGTAAGGATTGGAGATCCGCCCCTTTGCCAGCAAAGTTGTTTTCGGCTGTGCGCCGCTGAGCGGCACGTACCAAAATTCACGCTCGCCCGCAGAGGCTTCCCGCCCGAATAAGCAGCCGCTTCCGGCAGGGCGAACCATGCACCACCCTGCCACATCCTCTACCAATTTCGTACTCTGATTTGCTCCCAGATAGAGGTTGCCTCCGCTTACGACAACCAAGTCCGCTGTTGACGAGCCAAAACTGAAAGCCGTGACATTCTCGCCGAGCACGTGGATCCGTTTGCCGTTTAGCCCAATCTCCTTCAATGTGGAACGGTCCAGAAGGTTCAGAATACGATTCGACGCATCAAGGCAAAGTGACGGAGGACACACGTCATCCGTAGGACCCAGTTGGCTCAGAGCGCCTGTCCGCAGGTCTAAACGGAAAGGCGCGTTATGCCCTGTACGGTCAGACGAGAAGACCAGGAACCGATCTTTGGTTGAAACAAACTGATTGGCTGCAACAGGAAGAAAGCTGTTACTGACAGGGCTGGTCAGCCGAGTCACTGGCATCTCCGTTACTGGATCGAGAAGCCGGACCAACTCGCTCCCCATAGGAAGCGGCTTGGACTTTCGAGGAACAGATTGTTCCGCAGCCAAATGCAGGCTTGTTGGTAACAGAGCCAGCATCGCTCGTCGCGTCATAGGTACTGCCACTACTTAAGAGACGTGCTTGAGGACCGGCAAGATACAATTAGAGCCCAAGATCACTACTGGCCGTTTTTGCCACACGCACCAGATCCGTTTTGGACTGTCGACTATGTCCGAGGTACTTATAAGGGTTGACCGGGGTTCCTGCCAACCGGACCTCGTAGTGCATGTGAGGTCCGGTCGATTTTCCCGTTGAACCGGAGTAGGCGATGACCTGACCGCGGCTAACCTCTTCGCCCGGCACTGCAAAGAGCTGCGATAAGTGCGCGTAATACGTCTGGAATCCATTACCGTGATCCACAACCACGAGTTTTCCATAACCGCCCGCCCATCCTGCCGATACAACAACGCCGTCAGCCGTCACGTGGACCGGCGTTCCAATAGGTGCGGAAATATCGATTCCTGTATGGAAAGCGCCTTCTCCCGAAAAAGGATCAGACCGCCCGCCGAAGGAGCTTCGGAGAACGCCATCCAGTGGCCATAAGCTCGGCCGAGCGTGAAGTTGCCATTGATAAGCGTATCGGTGATAAATTCCCCCAAAGGAGGCAGATTTCAGGAAGTTGTATTCCGCAACCGATTCCTTCGCTGACGAAGTTGAAGACCAGCTTCCTATCAGCGATTCATGATTACCAGAAGGTCCCGGTTTGTTGAACCCATAGGCAACAGAAACTTCGGTGGCTAAAGTTTCCAGTGAAGCCATCTGTTCATTGTGCTGCCGGGAAAGGAGCTGCAGTTCCTGATAACGATCACGCAGCCGGTCGAAATCAGCTCTCAACTCGTTATAGTTTGCGGCTTTCCAGGACATTTTGACATAGTTGGAAAAGAGTCCAAGAGCTAACCCGGTCAGAAGAAGAAAGCTTCCCAGGACATAAACTAATGCTTTACAACTAACATGTATTCGCTTGACTCGCCCCTCAACCGAATGAGCAAATTCCACAACGAACAACTGTTTATCCATTCCACTCCTTACAGAGCAAACTATCAGGGAAAACGCCTAATAGCGCTAACGGTTAGGTTTATCTAAGGAAGAACTCCCAGATTATCCTGTCTTTCAGGGTACGTCAATCAGATTTATAAAGGGATACGTAAGAATAATAGCCTATTCACTTTCTTATCTATTATGCAGGTCATAATCAAACAATGCCTTTTGAACACGAGGTCCAAGTCGCCAAGCTTCTGGCGCAAGAAGCGGGGGCTTTAGCGCTCGACTATCAACGCCGGGGTGTAACGGCTGAATCAAAGCTGGATGAATCGCCTGTTACTGCTGCGGATCGTGCCTGCGAGAAATTAATTGTGGATGGAATTACTCGTGAATTTCCCCAGGATGGCATTCTGGGCGAAGAGGGCGCGAACCGGGAAAGCCGCAATGGACGGAAGTGGATCATCGACCCGATTGACGGAACACGCGATTTTGTGCGGGGTATTCCTTTATGGGCAGTTCTGATTGGCCTGGAACAGGAGGGAGAAATCGTGGCGGCTGCCGCGCATAGCCCTGGACAGAATCTACTGTTATGGGCGGCTCGAGGCTCCGGCGCTTGGATAGGCTCACACCGGCTGCAAGTTGCTGACAAATCAGATCCGTTACAAGCAATTCTTTCTTTTAACGGCTTTAACAAAGCTGGAGTGAGCCACTTTGCAGCGCGCCTTTTGCCGTGGGTCAGCCGCTTTTGGGCGGTGCGCAGCTTGGGCGGCGCTGTCGATGCGATGCTGCTGGCGCAAGGAAAGGCGGATGTCTGGATTGAACCGAATGCTGCGCCCTGGGATTTAGCGCCCTTGAAACTGTTGATAGAAGAAGCGGGCGGCCGGTTTGGGAGTTTCAATGGTGAGAACACGATTTACGGCGGCAATGCTTACGCCTGCGTTCCGGGACTGGAGGCGTATGTCCGGGAACTGCTCGGCTAGAAGTGTTACGCGGCTTGTACTGCATATTTTTCATCTAAACAGGTAATGGAATCTTACGAGGCTTTGCGCAGCCGTGCGGCTTGGATTGACTTGTCAGCGCGGGGTAAAATTCGCGTACATGGCGAGGATCGCGCGCGTTTGCTTCATGCCATGTCCACGAATGATGTAAATCATTTGGAACCGCATGGGGGATTGTATGCGTTTTTTCTGACGGCGCAGGGCCGTATTCTTGCTGACGCTTACATTTATAACTTCGGTGATGGTCTGTTTCTCGACACGGAGCCGGAAGTAGGCGCAAAGCTGCGCGATCACCTGGATAAATACATTATTGCGGATGATGTGACCTTGGAGGATGAGAGCGAACGGTGGGCTGTCATTGGAATCGAAGGACCGCAGTTTGACGAAGGGGCGAGCCGGCTTTCCCTTCCCGTGCCATCGCAGGCTTATGGAGTTGCCAACTGGCAAGACGGGTTTGTGGCCCGTACAGCAGTCACTGGCCGTAACGGAATCCGTGTTTTTCTCCCGAGAGAGCGAAAGGAAGATTTGATTTCTCGCTTGAACGAACTGGATATTCCGCAAGCGAGCGGTCATGAGGTCCAGATTGTTCGTTTGGAAAACGGAGCGCCACGGTATGGAGAAGACATCAGCGAGCGTTATCTGGTCCAGGAGACGCAGCAGTTACAGGCCGTTCATACCAATAAAGGCTGTTATTTGGGACAGGAGATTGTAGAACGCGTGCGCTCGCGCGGGCAGGTGCATCGCTGGTTACTGCCGATTCGTGTTGCCGCCGCGCAAGGGCCTGCTCCCGGCACCAAATTCGGCGCTGAGGGCAAAGATGCCGGAGAAATCACCTCTGCCGCTTACTCTCCTGCTCTGGGCCAAGTGGTTGGTTTGGCTTATGTGCGGACGGAAGCGGCGCAGTCTGGACGCGAGTTTTACATTCAAACGGGCGATGAGAAAACGGTTGTTTCTCTTCCGGCACGGACCGGTGAGTCTATTTGAAAATTCTGACGAAATTCGGAACAGGGTTAAGTGAGTGCGATGCCCATTTGGAGTCCTGAGCAGTACCTGACCTTTGCCGAATGGCGGACGCGTCCTTCGCGCGATCTCGCGCAACGCGTTGAGGTCGCCCAGCCCCAACGGATTGTCGACCTGGGATGTGGACCCGGCAATAGTTTGGAAGTGTGTGCGGAGTGCTGGCCTCAGGCTTCCCTTCTCGGCCTCGACAGCTCGGCGGCCATGATCAAAACTGCACAGACGGCCTATCCGCATCGCGAATGGCGCGTCGCCGATATCTCCGACTGGGTTCAGCAATCAGACGGAGAGCGGTTCGACATCATCTTTTCCAGCGCCGCGCTCCAATGGCTCGATAACCACGAGGCACTCTTCCCTCGCCTGCTCGACCATCTAACTCCCGGAGGTGCGTTGGCTGTGCAGATGCCAGCTTATGAAGCCGTGCCCAACCGAGTGATGCGGGAATTAGCTCAAAGTAACCAGTGGCGACGATGGTTTCCCGAGGGCCGAGCGAAAGAGTGGCGGTCGCACGAACTGGAATTTTACTATGAGGCATTGGCCCCGCACGCTTCGCGGCTCGATCTTTGGGCCACCGACTATCTCCAGATCATGCCGGATCTGGGCGCGATTGTGGAGTGGTACAGGGGCACGGGGTTGCGCCCGTACTTAGAGGCCATCACCGAAGAAAGCGATCGCAAGCGATTTCTGGCAGAATACGCAGAACGGCTGCAGCCGTTCTATCCGGAGTCGGCTGTAGGCGGAGTTCTCTTTCCCTTTCGGCGGCTGTTTATTATTGCCTACTTGGGTTGAGAGACCCGCTGTTTGTATCGGCTCTCAAGTGCTTTGAATCCATCCTCAATTATCTGAGCCGTGTGGCTGGTTCGCAAGCGATATACTTATGCACGCTCCAATAGCGCAATACCGCTAACAATCAGGATCAACGCACACACTTTGGTAAGCGAAGCTTTTTCTCCCAGAACAGCAACGCCCAAGGTAAACGCCGCTACAGCCTCCAGCCCTAACACGAGGACGTAAATAGCCGACATCTCCCCGCGCTTCATGGCAATAGTCTGGCAGGCCGCGCCTGCGCAGAAAAGGACAAGCACTGCGACGCTGGGGACAAACTTCGTTAAGCCG
>Ga0213876_10002072_pt1 | contig 11882 bp, 1 predicted proteins | sample BarmaccomBMRX_R9_FD_160113 | JGI IMG/M metagenome (GOLD analysis project Ga0213876, IMG submission 160113) | Root-associated microbial communities from Barbacenia macrantha in rupestrian grasslands, the National Park of Serra do Cipo, Brazil - RX_R9 | ecosystem: Host-associated > Plants > Roots...
GGGACGGCGAACTTCAGCTACGACGCTCTCGACAGCGTTCGGGAATCCACGGTTCTTGGCGATCGCCGCATTCACATCTACTCGGCCAGCGACGAAAGGATTGCCTCGATCGATCCTGCCAGCGGAACCGAGCAATTCACGCTCCGCGACGCCGGCGCCAGGATCTTGCGGCGGGTGAATCGCGATGCCGCCGGTTCCTGGCAATGGACAGAGGACTACGTGTATCGAGGCGACGACCAACTGTCCGCGCTCGTTTCCTCTCCGGAGAAAGAACGGCACTTCCACGTCGATCACATCGGGAGCCCGCGGTTGATCACAGGAGCCGGAGGCGCGCTCCTGGAAGAGCACCACTATTACGCTTATGGGGAGGAAAGCACCACCCCGGGAGCGGATGACGATCAGAAGAAGTTCACCGGACATGAGCGAGACAATCGAGAGATCGACTACATGCATGCGCGCTATTACGGCTCGCGCATGGGACGCTTCTTGTCCGTCGACCCCGGTCGCGACTGGGATTCTGAAAATCCGCAGAGCTGGAATCTCTACTCCTACACACGGGGCAATCCCGTTCTCTCCGTCGATCCCACGGGGCGCGATGCGGTCTCCGAGGCTACGCGCGCGGCGTGCGAAGGGGGCGATCGCAACTGCCCGGCGCCTGTTATCGCCGAACTGGAAATCGGACACAAGGAAGAAGTCAACCTGTCCGGTGCGGTCGTCGCGAAGTACGAGCACCGCATCACGATCGACGCCGCAAACCTGGAAGTGAGGGGATCGGCCGGACCAACCCTCGCCGTGGGCAAACAGTCGGTGATCGAGGCCGCGCCCGAGGTGCAGCTCATCTCGTGGAACGACGGAGTCCTACCGGCGATGCCGGACGGGAAACTCGACACTCCTGTCTCCAAGACGAAAGCGACGACGAAAGGCACCCAGCACCAGGCCGCTCTGTCGCTCACAGTCGAAGGCTTTGGCATCACGATCTCGGCTTCCGAGATCTCGCTCAAAATTCCTCTGAGTCCAGCCGTCTCGGCGAAGGTAGGTGTCAATGCGGCCTCCGCACTCGGACGAAGTCAGCGTTTCTTCGGCTATGCGAATTCGACCGTGAAGAACGGTTACCTTCGCATGGCGGGCGTTCCCACACCCTTTGCGATTCGTCATTGAAGACGACGTACTGTCCGTAAACTTCCCACTGAACGCTCGTCTCCTTTTTCTGGTGCGCCGAAAATCATCGCTCTCGCATTTCCCATAGCCAATATCCCCCCGTCCTCCCCGTCATCACTCACAGAAACGGTCGGATCCCCTAATCGAGAGAGTGGCCTGAACGCGACGGAGTACCGCGCGTTCGGGCCACGAGCAGGCGGATTCGATCGAACCCAACAGAACGTGAGGTCGATGATGAGTCTCCAGAGGTGTCTTCTTGCGCTGCTGTCGGTCGTCTTCGTGACGACCGTCGGGGCCGGGCCGGCGGTGGAAAGCCAGGACGGTCGATTCAGAATCCGAGGGCTGGCGAGCGGTGAGCGTGTCGCGTGGGCCGCGTTGGTGCGGGAGCCGGTCGGAACGATCGCCAAGGTCTACGTCGTCAGCGGCGTCGGGCAGGTCGGCGGCGACGGCGAGCTCGCCGTTCAGGAACAGATTCCGGCGAAAGCGGACGTCCTTCGCTGGATGGTCGCGCCGTTCGGCGGCAACGAAGCGGCGCAAGGAAAGCTGCGCGCCGGCGCGAACAGCGATACCGATCCGAAGGAGATCGTAGTCGCCGTCGTGGGCGACAACATCGAAGTGCAGGCGGCGGCGGTCGACATCACCTACATCCGCGCCGACGGCGAACGCTCCTTCTTCTATGGAGCGGACGGCGGTCAGCGCGATCTGGATGGCCTGCAGAACGGCACCATCGTCGTGCCCCGCACGTCCCTCTCGCCGGTCGCGAACGAGCACATCCCCACCAGTTTCCAGAGCGGCGACAAGATCATCCTCTTCGACCTGTACGAGTGGCGCGGTACGAAGCTGGAGGTGGGCCGGTGAGAACGCTGCGTTCGCTGCTCCTTCTCGTCATTGCGCTGGGCATGACGCTCGGCCTGGCGCTCGCCGCCTCGGCCGACCAGCATCCCAATCGTCTCAAGGGCTTCACCGCAGACGGCGTCTACTCCGTTCATGACATCGACTCGGTCAACGTCTTCAACGGCAACCTGACCATGACCCTCCCGATCGGCCAGGAGTATCCGGTGGCCGAGGGATTCTCGTATCGCTTCGCGCTTTATTCGAATGCGAACCTCTGGGATTCGCAGGTCGTGCATTCGGCCCGTGGAACCATGACGGACATCTGGGCCGACAACAACAAGCGGACCGGCGGACACACCGTGGGCGGGTGCGACGAGACGGATGGACAGACCGTCGCACTTCCCGATCGCCGCGGCAACGCCGGAATGGGTTGGACGCTCACCCTCGGCCGTCTTTATCAAGCAGGAGAGCCGAGCCGCGGCGGTCATGGCGGCTGGTTGTATGAGAGTCCCGATGGCGCCGAACACGTTTTCGGCGAGCACCTGCACGACACGCCTGGCGAAGTGGCGGGAAGCGACGCCACCGTGCTCTACACCGGCGATGAAAGCTACCTCCGGCTCGAGCCGCTTGCGTCTTATCCGTACTCGCAACCTTCCGGCGGGCACGATCACGAGCATCGCCGGATCGATTTCCCGGATGGCACCTATCAGGTTTTCCGGCCGCACCCCAATGGCCGTGGCCCGTGGCTGCCGGAGCGCTTCGGGAAGCTCGGATCGAGCGGCTGGGTGACGATCACTTATCCGTCCAATAGCGACGGCTCGTTCGACTGGGTCATCGCGGATAGCACCGGCCGCCAGCACACGCTGAATTTCGAGAAGATGTTCTGGGACGGCGGCTGGAAAGCGATCGTCAGCTCCGTCGACCTCGCGGCGTTCAACTCCCAACGCGCCGTCTATCAATTCAACTATCACCAGGCGAACCTCGGCCGACCGTTCTTTCACGAGGACTGCGCGGCTTTTCGAACGAACGCCAAGGTGCAGATGCTCGACTCGGTCGTGATGCCTACCGGCTCCGGCGAAGGCGTCAGCCGTTATGCATTGACGTATTACGAGTCGGGCGACAATTCCGATGAGCAGGGCTTGCCGCAGAGCGTGACGCTGCCCACTGGCGCCGTCGTCTCCTGGGACTATCTGCAATACGGCAAACCGACCGCGTCGGCCGACGCTGCCACGCCGTACTTCGCATACTCCTGGGGCGTGTTCCGCCGCCATCTGCGCGAGCGCGCCTCGGAGAATCCTTTCGCCACCTGGATCTACACGGGATTCACCGACGGCAACTATCTGCCGGACGACGGCAACGAAATGCCGCGAGAGTTGAAGCAGTATCTGGTGGATCCGCGCGGCAACGTGACCATCAGCTACTTCTCCGTCGCGCCTGAAGACTACCAGGACTTCAAGGGCTACGACTACGGCAAACCGTTCACCCGTCATCAGTCTGACGAGACCGGTAAGTTCCTCTCGCGAGAGGAGCATGCTCCCGTCGCCGGATATGCCGCTCCCGCGTGGAATGCGAATCCGACCACGCTGATCACCGGTCCGCCGGCGATCGGCTCCCTCATGCGCTCCACGTACGTCAAACACGACACGGCGACGTGGAAAACCGTGCCCATCACGCTGCCGCGCGTCCTCGAGAATCGCGTCCTTCACGCCGACGGCCAGTGGATCGATACCGTCAATGAAGACTTCGACGGTCTAGGCCATTATCGCAAGACGACGGTTAAAGGATCGTTCGGCTTCGGAGGCGTCGAGAAGAGCGTCGTAACGAATTACAATCCGACGCGCGGCACCTTCCCCAACTCGTTCACGAACATCAACCCTGCCGATCCGTGGCTCACCGGGATGTACACCTCGGTGGTCACGACGCAGGTGAAGAAAAACATCAGCGGCGATCCGATCGAAACGACGTCGGCTACCACGACGCATTGCTTCGATGCGAGCACCGGACGCCTGCAAGCGACGCGCGTTCTGCGTGGCGGCGCCGGCGCCGATCTGTTGACGATCTTCAGAGACGAGAACAGTGACGGCAACGTCGATCAGGAGCTGTATTTCGGCGGCGACGAATCCGGTTATGGAATTCCCTCGAACGTCTGCCAGGCGAGCAGCGGCTATCGCTATCGCATCAATCACGAATACTCCTCCGGCGTGCAGAGCAAGAGCTGGTATGAGGGGAAAGACTTCACGATCTTCGATCTCGACATCGACACCTCGACCGGTCTTCCCAGCGCCAGCTACGCCGCTTCCGGTCTCGATCGTTTGGTGCAGCCGGGCGTCAAGACCGACTATCAATACAACGCCCTCGGTCAGCTCCTCGCCGTGAAGCCCACCGGAGAGGCATGGACGCGCTACGTCTATCTCACGGACCCGGTCAACACGCCGGGCGGCCGCGTCATCGCGACGCAATGGCCGAGCGGCAACTCCGGCAGCGGGACGCCGCTGACGGAGGAGCGCTATTACTACGACACGTTTGGGCGATTGATCCAATCGCGCAGGAGAATGCCGGGGGTCGCGGAGAAGTGGTCGGTCTCCGAGCTGCACTACGACAACCTGGGCCGGAAGGAAGAGACGACGGTCGCCGTCGAGGACTCCTCCGCCGAACATCAGACTCTGTCTCCCACCACGCCGGTCACGAAGCTGGCCTATGACGCGCTGGGCCGAGTCAGAATGACGATTCTTCCGGACGGCAGCGTCAGCGAAACGCGCTACGGCGGCGTACGCACCGTCAATCGCTCTTCGATGATTGCGACCGAGGAGGGGCCGGAGACGCTGGTTTGGAATGCGGAAGAGTATGACGCGCTCGGCCGGCTCGTGAAGGTTCGCGAGAACACGACCGAAAACCTCGGCGGCAGCGCCCAGGTGATCACCGACTATGCGTATGACCATGGCGACCGCCTGAAGCTGGTCTCGAGCGGCGTGCAGACTCGTACGTTCACTCATGACGGCGCCGGTCTGTTGATGCAGGACGAGCAGCCGGAAAGTGGCATCACGCATTACAAGTACGATGCGCGCGGCCATGCGTTCGAGGTGAAGAAGGCCAACGACGCCATCGTTCTCACCAGCACCTATGACGCCGCCGAACGCGTGCAGAGCGTCACGCACAACGGCGTCGGCGTGCTCAAGGAATTCACCTACGACAACGCCGACGGTCTCGGCCTCGGCAAGATCGCCACGGCCACGCGTCACAATCGCCATCCGGAACTGCCGGGCGGCGACGTCACGGTGACGGAATCCTTCAAATACACCGGGCGCGGAGGGCGGCTCGAAGAGAAAACGACCACGGTCAGCACGGGCGAGAGCTTCACCGACAAGTACGCCTATGACGAACGTGGGGATCTGAACGAGATCACGTATCCGTCGTGCAGCGTCTGTCCGGAGCGCAAAGTCACGCAGGGCTTCGATCGTGGCCTCTTGCAGAGCGTTTCGCATCAGCTCGAGACCGGCGGTTCCTTCGGGCCGGCGATGACGCTCGCGAACGACTTCCAGTACCACGCGAACGGCCTGTTGCTCTCGATGACCCACAAGAATGTGGATGGGTCCGACGGGCCGAAGGACAAACAGACCGTCGCGGCCGACGGCATGGTGCGGCCCGCTTCGATCACCGTCGAAGACTACTGTCCCAAGATCGAATTCACCATCCCGAACGATCGCAATGTCGGCGATGGCGAAGTCGTGACGCTAGCCGTGCAGAACGCGCCCTCGGGCGCGACGTTCGAGTGGTTCCGCAACGCGGAAGGCTCGGCCTTCAGCACCTTGGCGAGCGTCGACGTCCAGCAGAGCGCGACTACGAAATATTGGGTGCGCGTCCACAGCGGCGCATGCTTCGCCGACTCGCGCGTGATCACGCTGACCATTCCGGGCGTTTGCGTTCCGGTCGCGTTGGCGCCGATGTCCGACATCAACGTGCAGTCGCCGCACGACGTCACGCTGCAGGTGACGACGACGGCGGGCACTGGACCGTTCACCTATCAGTGGTACGAGGGCGCGCTCGGCAACACGAGCACTCCTGTGTCGACGTCCGCAAGCCCGATCATCTCCACCGTCTCCAGCTCGCGCAGCTTCTGGGTCCATGTGACGAACTGCCAGGGCACGAGCTCGGCCGACCGGGCCGTGAACATCGTCTTCTCCTGCGGGCCACAAGGCTCGTTCGCCATCACGGCCTCGCCGGCCGAAGTGGCTGAAGCGGCGGCTTTCCAGCTTCAGGCGCCGCAGTTCGACAACGCGACGTACAACTGGTATCGCGGCACGTACAGCGAGAAGACGCTGCTCGGCACGACGACGAGCCCGACGAACACTTACAGCATCACGGCCGGGATCTCCGAGCCGACGCAGTACTTCGTCGAAGTGCAGGTTTCCGGCTGCAACCCCACGCCGGTCGCCAGCACGTACAAGACGATGACGCCGTGCATGAAGCCGCAGGCGCGGACCATCCGCTCCGAGTCGCGCGGCGAAGGGCTCGGCTTCAACCTCTCCGTCGATCCCGAGGACGGTGTCAGCTATCGGTGGTACGAGGGAACGACGGGCGACACGACGCATCCGCTCGGCACCGACCGCACGCAGATCGTCAGCAATGAAACGAAGCGTTACTGGGTGCGCATGACGCGCATCTGCGGCTCGGTCACCACGACGACCGACGCCGACTCCATGACCATCGACGCCGGCTGCATGCCTTTCGTCTTCACCCAGCCGGCGGATCGCAATGCGGTCATGCCCGCGCTCAGCGGCAATGGCAGCATCACCGTCTCCGCGAAAGCGGGCGGCACCGGACCGTTCACGTATCAGTGGTACGAAGTCTCCGACGGCGTGACGTCTTCGATCGACGGCGCCACCGGCGGCACCTACACGTGGAGCTACCAGGTCCCGTCGGACGTCCGGCCCGTCGCGGTCCAGAAGCTCGTCTTCCTGGAGATCCGCCAGGGCAGCTATCGGATCCAGAGCCGCACGGCGAAGCTGACGTTTGCGCAGGTTCCGCAGCGCATCACGAACCAGACCGGCGGCGACAATCTGTTCGGAACGGAGCGCGCCGAGCTCATGGTGTTCATGGAGCCGGCCCCCGACGCGACGCACGTCTACACCTACGAGTGGTACAAGGCGAACGGCACGCCGGAAGGCGAGCACATCTCCGGCAACGCCTCGAGCCGCAGCCTGAGCACTGATTCCATCGACGTCTTCTGGGTGAAGATCCACGGCCAGCACGGCCCGCTCCTCACCGGCTACAGCGAAGACAGCGTCAGCGAGCCGATGACCGTCACGCGCTACGGCACGTGCGAAGCGTCGGCGCTGCGCGTCGAGCAGAGCGTGAACAATCTCTGCAACGGCGCGGCCGCGCCGCAGGTGACTTACCGCGCGATCTCCGACGATCACGACGTCACGTATCAGTGGTACGAGGGGCTCTCCGGCGACACGCGCGAGACCAAGGCCGCCGATTCGGGCAAGCCGAACGAGCTGACGGTCAACAGCGGCGTGCTGCGTCCGTACTGGGTCCGCGCGACCCGCGAATGCGGCGCGTATGTGGATAGCCCGACGCTGTACGTCGGCCAGGGCTCCTGCGCGCCGGTCGTGTTCGACCAACACATCGCTTCGACCGAAGTGGCCTGGAATGGGACGGCGACGCTGAGCGCGCCGACGCTGACCGGCGCCACGTACACCTACACTTGGTACAAGGTCGGCCAGGCGACGAGCGTCGGCACCGGCGCGACGCTCACCATCAACAACGTACAGGCGAGCGCGCGCTACTGGGTGCGCATCCGCAACACCGATTGCACGACCAGCACGGACAGCTATCCGGCGCTCGTACGGGTCAGCTCCGCCAGCGGCATGGCGCCGCCGGTATGGCAGACGACGCGTTGGGCGGACAAGAGCGCGCCGCTGACGCTCGACGCGACCACCACCGGCGCCGTCGGCTATCAGTGGTACGAGGGCGAAGTCGCCGACGTGAGCCATCCGATCGGCGGCGCCACGCTGCCGACCTACGACACATCCCTCACCGCCGACGCGCAGTACTGGGTCCGCATCCTCGGCAGCGGCGGAAGCCTCATCGACAGTCCGACTTTGACCGTGCGCGTCTGCACGCCGCCGGAGCTGACCGGACCGCTGAGCCTGGAGCGGAACATCATCAAAGGCCAGCGTGTGGTCTTCAGCATTCCCGTCCGCGGAACGGACCTGGAGTACCAGTGGTACCGCGGCGTGACCGGCGACGAGTCGCATCCGATCGGCTCCCATGTCGACAAGATGTATGACTCGCCGCAGAGCACGACCGACTACTGGGTGCGCGTGACCAGCCATTGCGGCGCGGGCGGTACCGACACGCGGGTGATGGACAGCGCGACGTTCACGGCCAACGTCTGCCCGACGGTGGACGCGCCGACGGCCGCCGCGAGCACCGTCATGCCGAACAAGAGCACGACGCTCACCGTGACGGCGGTGGGCAATCGCCTCAGCTATCGCTGGTACATCGGCGAGACGGGCGACATCAGCCATCCGATTCCGGACAGCAACTCGGCCTCCATCAGCACCGGCAATCTGACCCAGACGACGATGTTCTGGTGTCAGGTCAGCAGCGGTACCTGTGCGACTCCGAGTCCCTCCGTCACCGTGTCCGTCTGCGAGGTGACGCCGATCGCGTTCGTCTCCGTGAACACGAAGGTGCGCCGCAACGTGTACCAGGGCGTCACGGTCTTCACCTACAACCACCCGATGCTCGTCGATGTGTACGAAGGCGAAGCGGGCGACGTCGAGCACTCGACGCTCATCCACTCCGGCTCGAACACGTTCGGCATCTCGCCGCTCGTCACCACGAAGTACTGGGCGCGCGGTCGGGAGGAAGGAAGCGTCTGTTACTCCGACACCCCCACGCTGACGGTGCAGGTCTGCGTCCCGCAGCTCACCACGCAGCCGCAGTCGGCGCCGCTCGACAAGGTCACGAATCCCACGGCCACGGCGACGCTCAGCGTCGCGGCGGACATCACGCCGGTGACGTATCAGTGGTACGTCGGCCAGCCGGGCGACATCTCCACGCCGGTCTCCGGCGCCACGAACAGCTCGCTGACGATCTCGCCCAACGCGACCACGACGTACTGGGTCCGCGTGAGCGGCAACTGCGGCTATCACGATGACAGCGAAGCCGCGACGATCACGCTCTGCCAGGCGCCGGCCATCACGACGCAACCCTCCGGCACCATCTCCGCCGCCGGCGCCAGCCGCTCGCTGCACGTCAGCGCAACCGGCACGGAGCTCACGTACCGCTGGTATCGCGGCGTGAGCGGCGACACCTCCAATCCGCTGGCATCGACCACCGAAGACCTCGGCGTCGCTCCGTACACGACCACCGACTACTGGGTGCGCGTGAGCGGCCGTTGCGGAGCGGCTGTCGACAGCAACACGGCGAAGATCAGCATCCCGCCCACCATCAACACGCAGCCCGTCGGCGCGGTGCTCATGCCCGGCACGACGCGCACGCTCACCGTCGAGGCGAGCGGCACGCAGCTCGGCTACCAGTGGTACGTCGCCTCGCCGGAGTCGGTGATCGCGGGCGCTACGGCGGCGAGCTACACGCCGCCGGCGCCGACGGGCACGACGACTTACTACTGCCGTGTCACGAGCGGCAATGCGTACACGACGACCGACGTCGTCACGCTCTCCCTCTGCCCCACCCCCACCCTCGGCTGGACCTCGGTCAATCGTGAAGTCCGCCCCAGCTACTACCAGACGGTCGGCGTCACCGGCCTCGATCCGCAGACCGAGTACACGTACCAGTGGTACGTCGGCACGAGCGGCAACACGTCGCAGCCGCTGTCCGCGGCGAGCGCGATCGGCATCAGCCCCGCCATCACCACCAGCTACTGGGTGCGCGTCACGGCGGTCGCGACCGGATGCGTGGCCGACTCGGCGACGCTGACGATCCAGGTCTGCGTCCCGGTGATCAGCACGCAGCCCGCTGCATCCACGACGCTCGACAAGATGACGAATCCGTCCGCGTCGGTCACGCTCACCGTGGCCGCCGACGTGCCGGTGACTTACCAGTGGTACATCGGCCAGCCGGGCGTGACGTCCAACCCGATCGCCGGCGCGACGTCTGCCAGCTACGTGGCCTCGCCGTCGAGCGATACGACGTATTGGGCGCGTCTGACCAGCGCCTGCAGCCGCACCATCAACAGCAACGCGGCGGTCGTCACGTTGTGCCAGCCGCCGCAGATCACGCGGCAGCCGAGCAACCACATCGTGACCCCGAACTACAACCTCAGCCTCAGCATCGACGCGACCGGCAGCGGCCTGACGTATCGCTGGTACAAGGGACCGAGCGGCACTACCACGACTCCGCTCGGCTCGACGTCGGCGGACATCACCGTCAACACGAACGTCACCGCCGACTACTGGGTGCGCGTCACCGGCCAGTGCGGCGTGGTGGACAGCGCCGCCGGCAAAGTCAGCGTGGCGCCTTCGATCACCGCGCAACCGGTCGGTGCATCGGTGACGGTCAACTCGAGCCGGACGCTGTCCGTCACGGTCACCGGCACGCAGCTCAGCTATCAGTGGTATCGCTGGAACGGCAGCACCGAGACGGCGATGAGCGGCGCCACAGCGGCGTCGTTCGTCACGCCGCCGATCACCAGCGACGTCTCCTACTTCTGCCGCATCTACAGCGGCTCCGCCTCGGTCAACTCGGACATCGTCACGCTCACGGTCTGCCAGCCGCACACCATCGGGGCGAGCGGCTCCGGCGGCATCAGCGGCAATGCGGTCACGCTGTCCGTGACCGATCCGGTCGCGGGCGAAACGTACGAGTGGTATCGCGGCTCGACCGGCGACACCTCCAACCTGATCGGCACCGGCAGCACGAAAGTCGTCAATCCGCTGGAGACGACGCTGTACTGGATGCGCACCAAGCGCGCCACGTGCGACGCCGACAGCACGACGCTCACCGTGCGCGTGTGCCGGCCGAAGATCACCGCGCAGCCGCAGAGCGCGACGATCAACACCGGCACGCAGCGCACGCTGAGCGTGACCGCGACCGGCACGTCACCGATGACCTATCAGTGGTACGCCGGTACGACCGGCACGACGTCCAACCCGATCGCGGGCGCCACGAGCTCGTCCTACACGACGCCGACGCTCAACGCCTCGGCCAGCTATTGGGTGCGCATCCTCTGCCCGAGCGCAGGCTGCGGCGCGACGAATGCGGATAGCGACACGGCGGTAATCACCGTCTGCGCGCCGCCGGTGATCACATCGCAGCCGGCCAACCGCAGCATCACGTCGAGCATGACCATCACCATCAGCGTGACGGCGACCGGCGACGGCCTGCACTATCAGTGGTACGAAGGCGCCGCCGGCAACACGAGCACGCCGCGCGGCTCCGACTCGAACGAGCTGACGATCCGGCCGATGACCACGAAGTCGTACTGGGTCCGGGTGACCGGCAACTGCGGCACGGTCGACAGCGTCGCGGCGCTACAGAGCGTCTACCCGACGATCGGCACGCAGCCGACCGACGCGACGATCTGCTCCCTCGGCGACACGGTGTCGTTCAGCGTGGCCGCGAACGGCACGAACCTCACCTATCGCTGGTACCGGAAGGTAGGCAGCGGAACGCCGGTGGAAGTCGGCAACGGCACGACGTCTCTGTCGATCGCCGTGACGGCCACGCCGGTGCTGTTCTGGTGCGACGTGACGAGCGGCAACGCGACGACGTCCACCACCGCGGTCGCCGTGACCATCAACCCGCATCCCACGCTCAACTCGCTGACAAAAACGCTGCTCAGCGCCGGCCGCTGGCGCCTGAACGCGAACGTCTACTCCGAAGACCAGCCGCTCGTGCAATACAAGTGGTACCAGGGC
>Ga0213876_10002073_pt1 | contig 11880 bp, 6 predicted proteins | sample BarmaccomBMRX_R9_FD_160113 | JGI IMG/M metagenome (GOLD analysis project Ga0213876, IMG submission 160113) | Root-associated microbial communities from Barbacenia macrantha in rupestrian grasslands, the National Park of Serra do Cipo, Brazil - RX_R9 | ecosystem: Host-associated > Plants > Roots...
CACGTTTTCCGCCGACAGCAAGTCCCCTTCGCAGACTTCCACGCCGTCGTGTCCGTCTCCCTCGGCAAACAAGCGTTCGACTGCCTCCGGCGCACGCGTCAGCACGCGCACCCGCGCGCCCGTGGCTCGGAGCGCGCCCACGAGGTGGCGGCCGATAAAGCCGCTCCCGCCGGTGACCAAAACGGACTGCCCTGCCTGCAAAGTCGTCATCGCGCGAGCACTCTAAACGCGTCCCCCCTTTGAGAGAAATTCTTTTCATCGCCGATGATTTCGGCCTTTCCCCGGAGATCAACGCGGCCATCGTCCACGCGCACCGGCACGGCGTGCTCGACGGCGCTTCGCTGATGTTTGGCCAGCCGGGCACCGCCGACGCCGTGCGGCTGGCGCGCGAGCACCCGGCGCTGCTCATCGGCTGGCATTTGCACTTGAATGACTCGACTCCGGTGACAGTGCCGGCTTGGCCGTGGGGGCGTTCGCCGGCCCGCGCCGGCTGGGCGCTCGGGCTGTCGGGCGCGGCGCGCGAATTGATGCGCCGCGAGGTGAACGCGCAATGGCGGATGTTTTGCAAAACGGGATTGCGCTGCGCATTTTTCAATTCCCACCATCACCTGCACTCGCACCCGTTGGTGTATCCACAGGTGTTGCGCGCGCTCGGCGGCGGGTTCAAAGGCTGGCTGCGCCTCGGGCGGCCCATGAGTTTTGATCGCCGCCGCCGCGCTTTGGCGCTCGGCTCGGGACTGCTCGGCTGGCTCGGCGAGCGGCGGCGGCGGCGCTGTCCGTTTCGCACCAGCCGCACGCTCTGGGGACTTGACCGGCTCGAGCGGATGGATGCCGCCGAGATCGCCGCCATCCTGCCGCGCTTGCCGCGCGGGTTGCACGAGTTCATGTTCCACCCCCGCGCGCCCGACGACGGCGACCGCGACACCGCGGCGCTGCTGCGGCTGCACGAATTGTTGCCCGAGCTGAGGCGAAGAAAATGACGAATGACAAATGACGAATGCCTGAAGGCGCTTTCCTTAAACAGCTTCTCAGTTTCCAAGTGGATTAAAAACTTCCCCTTCTTCCGGTCTCTCAACGCTCAACGCTCGACTCTCCACTTCCCGCCATTCGTCATTCGTCATTCTGCATTCGTCTTTTTTCTTCTGCTGCCTCTCTGCGCCCGCGCGCGGCCGTTCGATTATCGCCGCGACAGCCTGGCGTTTCCGAACGAAACGGTCTTTGAATACCGCGGCGGGCAGGTGCTTTCCCGCCATCGGCAGAAGCCGAAAAAAGAGCGCGAATATTCGCGGCGCTGCTTTGTGGTCGCGCGGGCAGCGGTGCAATTTTGGAAATTCGCCCGCTTCGATCCGGCCGCGCCGCCGCTCGCGGATGACGACGCCCTGGCAGCGCGGGTGCGCGCGGTGACGCGCCGTTCCGTCTGGCGCGCGGCGTTGCCCGAGCGCGAGCGCGTCGTGTTTCCGGGCTACCGCGATTTACGCGAGCTGAGCAAGGCGCGCGTCGGCGTGTTGCAGGAAAATCTCGGCCTCGGCTGGCCGACGTATTTCCGCTTTGGCAACTTCGGCATCCTCTGGTCGCCGACGGGTGAGCGGCAGGCGCGCACGGCGGCGGAGATCGACGCGGCCTTGGCGCGCGGCGAGCCGACGATCCTGTGGCTCATCAATTTCCCGAGCCTGTCGATGAACCATTCCGTCGTTGTCCTCGCGCGCGAACCCGCGTCGTCCGCCACGCGCCAGACGATCTACCGCGTCTATGATCCGAACTACACGGATGCGCCGCGCCGGCTGACTTATCGCACCGACTCGCACGCATTTTTCTACGACAAGACGTTTTACTTCGGAGGCGGCGAAGTTCACGTCAAACCGATCTATCGCGACGTGTGGAAATAGAAAAACTCCCCGCGTGCGCGCGCCGCCGCGTCGCTGTTGCGTCCGCGCATTTCGAAAATCCCAACCCCCATGTTCTCCCTGCCAAAAATCTGCTGCCTGCTGCTCACCACATTCCTTGCCGCCGCGCTGCCGTCATCGCGCGCGGACGAACCGACCACGGCCGACGCGCGTTTTGAAAAAATCGCGCGCGATTGCATCGAGCAATACCTCGCCCTGAAACCCGAGTGGGCGACCACGCTCGGCGAGCACCGCTTCGACGCGCGGCTGAACGACCGCACGCACGCCGGCATCGACGCCGAGGTCGCCCTGGCCGAGCGCGCGCTGCAAGCGCTCGCCGCCGTGCCGACCGCGGAATTGAGCGCCGTCAACCGCGTCGATGCGGAGATTCTCAAGAATAATTTGGAGTCCACCGTCTTCGAGTTGCGCACCGTGCGCGAGTGGCAGTGGAACCCGCTGCAATACAACGTCGGCAACGCCATTTACCTGCTCCTCAGCCGCGAGTTTGCGCCGCTGCCAGAGCGGTTGCGCAACGTGAAAGGTCGCTTGGAAGCGGTGCCCGCAGCGGTCGCGGCGGCGAAGGCGAACTTGCAAAATCCGCCGGTCGTTCACACCGAAACCGCCATCGTGCAAAACGCCGGCACGCTGCGGCTCGTGCGCGAGGAATTGAACGCATTTCTCGAAAAAGCGCCGGAGTTGAAAACCGCCATCGCGCCCGTGCAAGCGGCGGCGGTCGCGGCGCTCGAAGATTACGGCAAGTGGCTGAAGGAAGACCTGCTGCCGCGCTCGAAAGGCGACTTCCGGCTCGGCGACGAAAAGTTCCGCCAACGGCTGCGCTATTCGCTCGAATCGGATTTGAGCAAGGAGGAAATCCTGCGCCGCGCGGAAGCGGAATTAAAAAAAGCGCAGGCCGAAATGTATGCGACCGCGCGCCCGCTTTACCGGAAATATTTTCCCGACCGCGATGATCCCGGCGCGACTCCGTATCCGGAATCGCTGAAAGCCGTTTGCAAAGCCGTGCTCGACAAGCTGGCCGAGACACGTCCTGACAACGACACCATCGTTGGGCTGGCCAAAACGGACTTGAAAGCGACGACCGATTTCGTGCGCGCGCACCGGCTCGTGAGCGTGCCCGACGAGCCGGTGGAGGTCGTCGTGATGCCCGAGTTTCAGCGCGGCTTCGCGGTGGCGTATTGCGACGCGCCGGGCGCGCTGGCGAAAAACGAGGCGACCTTTTACGCCATCTCGCCCACGCCCGCCGACTGGCCGCCCGCGCGCCGCACGTCGTTTTTCAAAGAATACAACGATTACATGCTCCAAGATCTGACCATCCACGAAGCGATGCCGGGTCATTACTTGCAACTGACGCTGGCGAACCGTTTCCAAGCGCCGACGCTCGTGCGCGGCGTCTGGACGAGCGGCATGTTCATGGAAGGCTGGGCGACGTATGCCGAGCAGTTCATGGCCGCCGCAGGCTACGGCGGGCCGGAGGTGAAAATGGAGCAGCTCAAAATGCGCCTGCGCCTGATCCTCAACGCGATCCTCGACCAGAAAATCCACACGGCCGGCATGACGGAAAAAGAAGCCATCGACTTGATGATGAACGAGGGCTTTCAGGAAGAAGGCGAAGCCTTCGGCAAATGGCGGCGGGCGAACCTGTCGGCCACGCAGCTCTCGACGTATTTCGTCGGCAACGCCGAGGTCAACGATCTCGTGCGCGATTACCGCGCGAAACACGGCGGCGACCAAGCGGACGTGCAAGCGATGCACGACCGCATCCTGAGCTTCGGCTCCGCCGCGCCGCGCTATCTGCGCGCCTTGTTGGGAATGTGACGGGCGGCAGATGCCTCACGCAAAGTCTGCAAAGCCGCAAAGGGAGAAGAAGATTAAAAAGCCTTTTCCCTCGTTCCTAAACTCTGTTTGGGAATGCTCGCCTCAACGTCGCGGCGGGCCGCCGCCGGGGCGACCGCCGCCGTCGGGCGGTGGAGGTGGTGGCGGGGGCGGTGGGAACATCATTGGCATGCCGCCAGCATTCATGGGCGGCAATGGCGGGGGCGTTTGCTGTTGTGGCGGCGGCTGTGGCTGCGGCGGTTGCAAATAGAAAGGCAACGGCGTCGGCTGCGATGATAGCTGCTGCGAGCGCGGCGCGGCGTTGATCGAAGCCACCGACGCGGGCGTCGGCGTGGCGATGGCGCGCGGCGTAGGGGTGGCGGCGGCAACAACGTTGCGCGCGGCGGGCGTCGGCGTCGGCGCAGCGGCGACGACGGACGGCGCGGCGGTCGCGCGCGGGGAGTTTGCCGCGGCGCGTTTTTCATTCAAATAATCCGCGATCGGTTTGCGCCAGACGTAACCGCCGATGGCCAATCCGAGGAACAGCAAAAACGCGCAGATCGACAGCGCGGCGGACGACGAGGAGGAAGCCGGCTCCGCGGGCACGAAATACGGCAAGGATTCTTCCCCCGGCGGCTTGGGCGTCAGCGGTGTCAACAGCATTTTCGGCAGCGGCGCTTCGATGAGCGTCGAGGCGCCGCTGCGCGTCGTGGCTTCGCTCAAGGCCGCGATGAAAACGGCGGCGGACGGGAAGGCGCGCGCCGCTTTGCTGCCGCCGTGCAGACATTCGCGCAGCAAATAATTTCCTTGCTCCGACAGCGCGCTGATCGGCACAAATCCCAAGGGGCCGGGCGGCGCGCCGTTGAGCAATTCGTAGGCGAGCGCGCCGAGCTGGCGCAACGGGTGGGCGCGCATCCCGCCGCGCGCGAGATGGGCTGCGGCGGGCAGCAGGGTGCGGTCGAGGTCCACGGCAGCGGAAGCGGCATTCGCCGAATTTTCTCCGACCGCCGTTGCCGCGGCAAAGCGCACGGTGAACGCGGGCCAGACATCGACCGCGCGCGCGGGCAGGTCGCGCAAGTTGGCCGGCGGCTCGGCAAATTCCACGCGCAGATTTTCCGTCGTGAGCGCGGCCGGCAGCGATGCCGCGGCTGCCGCGACGCCATCCACCAAACCGGCGACGGGCCGCAGCAGCAGGAACGCCTCGCGCGGCGGCAGCGCGCCGCGGCGGCGCAAGATTTCGACCAACGCGAAGCTAGCCGTCGGCACCGCCGATGCCGACGCGGTTTTGGATTCAAAAGAAAACGTTCCCGCCGACGAAACGGTCTCGCGCGCGCCCGGCGACTCGGCTTCGCGCAGCAAGCGCTTCAACGCACCGGTCAGCACGCGATAGCTGGCGGGCCGATCCTCCGGCTCCTTGGCCAGCATGGAATCCACGAGTGACACGATGCCGGGCGCGATGCCGGCTTCTGTCAACCGTTCGAGCGGCGGCGGCTTGCTCATGTGCTGGCTGAAGACCTGGAACTGCGTGCCTTGAAACGGCGGCTTGCCTACGAGCAGATACCACAGCGTCACGCCGAGGCTGTAGATGTCCGTGCGCGCGTCGAGCGCCGCGGCGCCGGCCGGGTCGATCTGCTCGGGACTCATGAAATACGGCGTGCCGACGGGTCCGCCGCCCGTGAGCGAAGCGGCGAGCCGCGGCGCGGCGTTGTCGTCGGCTTCGGTGGCGGCTTTGTCATCTTTCACCAGACTTTTCGCCAGGCCGAAGTCGATGACTTTGACGTGTAATTCATCTTCCTCTTCCTCAATGCCGTCCGCTGCCGTGCGCGCGTGCGCCAGCATGAGATTGGCCGGCTTGATATCGCGATGGATCAAGCCGCGGTCGTTCGCGGCAGCCAGTCCTTGCGCGGCTTGCAGGATGATCTGCAACGCCTGTCGCGGCGGCAGCGGACCGCGGCGTTTGACGAACGATTCGACCGTCTCGCCCTCGACGAATTGCATCGCGTAAAACACCGTGTCGTTGTCGCTGCCGAGATGGAACACACTGGCGACGTTGGGATGATTCAGGTGCGCCGCGGCGCGCGCTTCGCGCAAAAAACGCTCCCGCGCGGCGCCGTCGTGCAGGTAGTGCGGGCTGATGACCTTCAGCGCGACGTGGCTGCCGAGCTGCGTGTCAAACGCCTTGTAAGTCACGCCCATCGCGCCGCGGCCGAGTTCGTGCAGCGAGCCATCTTCGCGCCGGGCGATGGCGAAATGCTGGAAGCTGACGGCGGCCGACCCGGCATCCGTCGGCGATGAAAAATCTACCGGGCGCAATGCCGTGGCGACGGCGGATTCGCTTAACGTTTGGTCGGGGCTGCTGGACATGGAACGACGAATAAAAAATGTGAGCCGGCCGCCGACCTTCGCGGGCACGGCGGATCGCGCTGCTGATGAGCTAAATCTGTGCCGTTGCGCGCTTGCGGGTGGACGTTGCGCTTGAGATCGTGGAGCCTGCTTTTTTCTCCCCCAACCCATGAGCCTGTCCGACAACCGCAATGGCGAGCGCGATGCTGCGTCCGCCGCGCCGCCCGAGTTTTTCAACTTCACCCGCGACGTGATTGGCCGCTGGGCGCGGGAGCGGCCGCACGCGACGGCGCTCTGGTGGGTCGATGCAAGCGGGCGCGAGAGCGAGCGGCAATACACCTGGCACGACCTCGCCGACGAAGCCACGCTGACGGCGTCATTTTTCCACGCGCTCGGGCTGCGCCGCGGTGACCGCGTGCTCGTCGTGTTGCCGCGCGTGCCGGAATGGTGGCTCGCCGTGCTCGGCTTGATCGAACTCGGCGCGGTGCCGATCCCCGGCACGACGTTGTTGACGGAAAAAGACCTCGCCTATCGCATCGGCGCCGCCGAGGTGCGCGGCATCGTCGCGGATCAGGAAATTGCGCGGCGCGTGCCGCAAGATTTCGCCGGCGTGCGCGTCGCGGCGTGTTCAACCGAGAGCACGCCGCCAGGTTGGCACAATCTCGCCGAAGCCGCCGTGCGCGGCCGGCTCGACTTCGACGCCGGGCCGCCGACGCGCGCGGACGACGACGGCATTCTTTATTTCACCAGCGGCACGACCGGCCCGCCGAAAATGGTGCTGCACACGCAAGCCTCTTGCGCGCTCGGCCACCGCGTCACCGGCGCGCTCTGGCTCGATCTGAAACCGGACGACGTGCATTGGAATCTCGCCGACAACGGCTGGGCCAAGGCGGCGTGGTCGAGCTTGTTCGGGCCGTGGCATCAGGGCGCGTGTTTGTTCGTGTGGGATACGCGCGGGAAGTTCGATCCGGCGGCGACGCTGCGCACGCTCGCGGCGTATCCGATCACGACTTGGTGCGCGCCGCCGACGGCGCTGCGGCTCATCGTGCGCGAAGACCTCGGCGCGTATGTTTTTCCAAACTTGCGGCACTGCGTCAGCGCCGGCGAGCCGCTCAATCCCGAGGTCATCGAACTCTGGCGCGCGGCGACCGGACTCACGATTCACGACGGCTACGGCCAGACGGAAACCGTCGTGCTCGTGGCAAATTTCCCCGCCTCCGGCAAACCGATCCGCCCCGGCGCGATGGGCTGGCCGACGCCGGGCTACGACGTGCGCGTGCTCGACGCCCATTTGCGGGAATGCCCGCCCGGCCAGACGGGCGAAGTCGCGGTGCGCGTGCAGCCGCAGCGGCCGGTCGGCATCTTCAAGGAATACTGGAAAAATCCCCAGGAAAACGCCGCGCGTTTCCAAGGCGACTGGTATCTCACGGGCGACGTGGCGTTGCGCGATGCGGACGGCTGGTTCTGGTTCGTCGGGCGCGGCGATGATGTCATCAAGAGCAGCGGCTACCGCATCGGGCCGTTCGAGGTCGAGAGCGCGCTCATCGAGCATCCCGCCGTGCTGGAAGCCGCCGTCGTCGGCCGGCCGGATGCGGAACGCGGCGCGCTGGTGGTGGCTTTTGTCGTCCTGCGCCGGGGCCACGCCGGCAGCCCGGCACTCGCGGCGGAATTGCAGGCGCACTGCAAGCAGGTGACGGCACCTTACAAATATCCGCGCGAGATCGTCTTCGTCGAGGCACTGCCGAAGACCATCAGCGGCAAAATCCGCCGGGTCGAATTGCGCGAGCAGGCTGCGAAGCGTGTGTAATTTAACACCGAGGCAGAAGAGGCGGAGGCACAGAGAGACACGGAGAATGGAACCTTTGTTTTTCTGAAAAACTCCTGCCTTCTTCTCTTCGGTCTCTGTGCCGCTGCCTCCGTGTCCTCGGTGTTAAAATCAGCCCTTCGCTACGCCCCAGATTTACCCCCCCGCCGCCGCCAGCGCGACGAAGGGCTCGAGCGCAGCGGGGTTGGCCACGGCTTCGCGGCTGACGGCTTTTTCCAAGGGCATCCCGGCGAGGATGCGTTTCACCGGCACCTCGAGTTTTTTGCCGTTGAGCGTGTGCGGGATTTCCGCCACGGCGAAGATCGCGTCGGGCACATGGCGCGGGGAGATTTCGGCGCGCAGCTTCGCGTTGATCTTCGCCCGCGTCGCGTCGTCGAGCGCGCAGCCGGCGCGCAGCACGACGAAGAGCAAAAGCTTGTCCTCGCGCCCGAGGCCGCCGGTGTCGATGACGAGCGCTTCCTGCACTTCGGCGAGGTCTTCGACCACGCGATAAAACTCGCTCGTGCCCATGCGCACGCCGCCGCGGTTGAGCGTGGAATCCGAGCGGCCGTAGATGACGCACGCGCCGGTGTTTTTTTTAATCTCAATCCAATCGCCGTGCCGCCAGATGCCGGGGAAGGTGTCGAAATAGCTCGCCCGCAGCCGACGGCCGTCCGGGTCGTTCCAAAAGAACACCGGCATCGAGGGAAAGGGCGCGGTGAGCACGAGTTCGCCGACTTGATCGAAGTGCGGCCGGCCGTGCTCGTCCCACGATTCGATGCGCGCGCCGAGGCCGCGGCAGGGGAGTTCGCCGGCGCGCACCGGCAGCCACGGGCAGGCGAGGACGAACGCCGTGCAAACGTCCGTGCCGCCGCTCGCGCTGCCGAGCAAGAGGTCGCGCTTCACTTGGTCATAGACCCAGCGGAATCCCTCCGGCGGCAATGGCGCGCCGGTCGAGCCGATGGCGCGCAGCGCGCGCAAGTCGCAGTCCGCGCCCGGCGTGAGATTTTCCTTCATGCACGCGAGCAAGAACGGCGCGCTCGTGCCGAAGAACGTCACGCCCGCCGCGGCGACGAATCGCCACAGCGCGCCGAGGTCCGGCTGCTTCGGGCTGCCGTCGTAGAGCACGACCGTCACGCCCGGCAGGAGCAAGCCGGAGACGAGCATGTTCCACATCATCCAGCCCGCCGTGGTGAACCACAGGAACCGGTCGCCGGCCCGCAGGTCGAGGTGCAGCGAGAGGGCCTTGAGATGTTCGAGCAAGATGCCGCCGTGGCCTTGCACGATGGCCTTCGGCTGGCCGGTGGTGCCGGAGGAATAGAGAATCCACAGCGGATGCTCGAAGGCCACCGGCTCGAAGCGCAACGGCGGCGGTTCGTGGACGAAGCGATCATCCCAGAGCGTCACCGGCACCGGGCTTTGTTTTAATACTTCATCCCGCGCGGTCGCGGCGTCGCGCAGCCAAGGCACGAGCACGACGGCGCGCAGCGTCGGCAACCCCGCGACGATCTCGGCGAGCACGGCGGCGCGGTCGTGCGACTTGCCGCCGTAGCGATAGCCATCGACGGCGAACAGGACGGTCGGCTCGATTTGCGCGAAGCGATCCAGCACGCCGCGCGCGCTCAATTCCGGCGGGCAGCCGCTCCAGACCGCGCCCAGGCTGGCGGCGGCGAGGAAGGCGACAACGGTCTGCGGGATGTTTGGCAGATAACCAACGACCCGGTCGCCTTTTTGCACGCCCAGTCGCCGGAGGGCGTCGGCCACGGCGGCGACTTCGCGCCGGAGTTCCGCTCGCGAGAGCGTGCGCTCGCGCCACGGCGTGCGGCCGTCGTCGCCCGGCTCGGTGGCAAAGAGCAGGGCGGGATTTTTCTCCGTATCCCCGTCGGCAGCGCCGGCGGTGGCGAGCAGCGCGTGTTCCGCGTAGTTGAGCGTCGCGCCGGGAAACCAACGCGCGCCGGGCATCTGCGCGCCGTCGCGCAAGATGACCGTGGCTGGTTGGTGGAAGCGCACGCCGAAGAAGTCGGCAATCGAACTCCAGAAACCGGCGAGGTCGTTGACCGACCACTCCCAGAGCGCCGCGTAATCGCCGTCGTCAAACTGCCGGCCGGTTTTCTGCGCGAGCCAGCGGGTGTAGCGCGTGAGGTTCGCGTCGGCGAGGAGGGCGGGTGACGGTTGCCAGAGGATTTCGTGGGCGGGCGGGGAGGGGGGAGAAGAAGCGGCGACAGGGGGAAAAGTAGCGTCTGTGGCGGCCATAGGTGTCGTTGCGGAGGAGTGAAACGAGCCTCCCTGCGAGCTTGGCAGAAACGGGCGGAGCCGCAAGGGGCGAGGGGAGTTGGGAATTAGGAGGAAGAAAGGGGAGCGCAGGCTTCCAGCCTGCATCCGTCCGGCATCCTTGCCGGATGGCTCTCTTCTTTGTCATCCCGAGCGAAGTCGAGGGACCTCTTGCTATTTGCCTTGGCTCGCAGCGCGCACTGAGAGCGGTTCGGGCATCCACCGAGCCAGACATTCAGTTAGAGGTCCCTCGACTTCGCTCGGGATGACAAAAGGCGGTAGCAGCAGCTTGCCGGCAGGGATGCCGGCAAGAGCGGGCAGGATGCCCGCGCTCCCCAGCAGGAGACGCCGGTGCGGCGGCTTTTTGCCTCAAAAACCCTTGCACCAAGCCTCCCGGGCCACGGCCCGCGCGGCGCGGGACGCGAACCACCGACCTCGGGACGCGAACCGCGCTCCCTGAAACGCGAACCGCCGACCTCGGTTCGTGGACCGCGCTGCTCGGGACGCGAACCAAGCTCTTCGGCCCGCGGGCGCTCTGGCGCGGGACGCGGACGGCTAAGGCTCGGGACGTGGGCGCTCTGCATCCGCCCAAGGATTTTCGCCCTCCGCCCTTGGGCGCTCGTCGGGAATCCTCGGGCGCGGAAGCTCCGCCCTTGGGCGGAAGGTGAAAATTCCAAGGCGTTGAGGCTCCGCCCACGGGCGCTCGTCGGGAATCGTGGGGTTTAAAAGCCGAAAAATCCGGTGCCGCGGCGGGCGGGGCGTCAGATTTTCCCAAAAACCAGGCACGAATTGATGCCGCCGAAGCCGAAGGAATTGCTCAGCACGCGGCGCAGATGCGGATACTCGCGGCCCTCGTTGGGCACGATGTCGAGGTCGCAGGGGGGATCGGGCGCTTCGTAGTGCAAGGTCGGCGGCACCCAGCCGTGCGCGAGGGCGAGGGCGCAGATGGCCGCCTCGATGGCGCCGGTCGCGCCGAGGGCGTGGGCGTGGTAGGGCTTGGTGCCGGAGACGGGGATGCGCCGGGCGTGGGCTTCGCCGAGGGCGGCTTTGATGGCCAGCGTCTCGGCGGCGTCGTTGAGCGGCGAGGAGCTGGCGTGGGCGTTGACGTAGCCGATCTCCTCGGACGGCACGCGCGCGTCGGCCAGCGCGGCGCGGATGGCGGCAATGGCGCTCGCGCCGTCGGGCAGCGGGCTGGTCATGTGGTAGGCGTCGTTGTTCAACGAATAGCCGAGCACTTCGCAGTAGATGCGGGCGCCGCGCGCGCGGGCGTGCTCGTATTCCTCGACGATGAGCGCGCAGGCGCCTTCGCCCATGACGAAGCCGTCGCGCGTGGCGTCAAACGGCCGGCAGGCGCGCGCGGGCGGTTCGCCCTGCCATTGGCTCATGGATTTGATGAAGGCAAAGGCGCCGAAGGTCAGCGGCGAGAGCGGCGCTTCGGCCCCGCCGGCGACGATGACATCGGCGAGGCCGTCGCGGATGTAGCGCAACGCTTCGCCGACGGCGACGGTGCCGCTGGCGCAGGAGTTCGAGTTCGTCGTGCCGGGCCCGCGGAAGCCGCACTCGATGGCGATGTTCGCGTGGGCGCTGCCGCCGAAGACTTGCACGGCGAGGGTGGGATTCACGCCGCGCGCGCCTTTCTTCACGAAATGCCCGTGCTGATGCTCCGCGCCGGCGATGCCGCCGAGGGCGGTGCCAAAGGAGACGCCGACGCGCGGGCGCGGCTCGGGGTTCTCGGCGTCGTAGGCGAGG